>Ga0265300_10003236_pt1 | contig 13468 bp, 13 predicted proteins | sample AusTroGonzalo_MG_FD_193482 | JGI IMG/M metagenome (GOLD analysis project Ga0265300, IMG submission 193482) | Bovine rumen microbial communities from tropical cattle in Woodstock, Queensland, Australia - Gonzalo_03 | ecosystem: Host-associated > Mammals > Digestive system > Stomach > Rumen ... | reverse complement strand
TGGTTGACAAGCGGGAGTTCATGGAGGAGAACGACCGTATCTGGGGTAAGTATGTCGTTACCGATGCCGGTGACTCAGAGAACCTCTTTGCAGGTCAGATGGTAACTGCACGTAAGCTCCGTGATGAGAACTCAATGCTCAAGCGTAAGGACCTCAAGCTGGTTCAGGCTCAGGAGGCACGTCCTGCTACATCAACTCAGATTCTGCAGGGTATCACACGTGCAGCATTGGCTACTCAGAGCTTCATGTCAGCTGCATCATTCCAGGAGACCACAAAGGTTCTGAATGAGGCTGCCATCAACGGTAAGAGCGATAGCCTGCTGGGTATGAAGGAGAACGTTATCTGCGGTCACCTGATTCCTGCCGGTACCGGTCTGAGGGAGTTCGAGAAGATTATAGTTGGTGACAAGGAGGAGTACGAGCGCCTCCAGGCATCACGTAACAACTTCCTGGACATGGATCTCCCCAAAAGAGAAAATTGATTATACTTGATAGAAGAGAGGGGTGACAGGCTTGTCCTGTCACCCCTCTCTGTTTTAAAAATATGGAATTGGGGACTGTCCCCAATTCCACATTTTACACTGCAGGAAGGCTGTTGCCGTTGATTTTGCGGTAGATGTCCAGGGCGTAGACATCTGTCATGCCGCTTATGTAGTCAAGGACGGCAAGCAGTTTGTTGTAGATATCCGGGGCATTGATGTCATACTGGCTCGATACGCGGTCTATGAGCAGCTTGGAGTACTCACGCTCCGGATGGAGCACAGCTTCGACCATAAGGTCAAGCAGGGTGCTTATTATGCGGAAACCGGCCAGTTCCACCTCAAGTACGTCATGTGAACGGTATATCTTCTCTTTGGAGAGCTCTGCGCACCGATGGTAGGCCTCTCTTGGTGTTTCACTTATATGCTTTATCAGTGAGCCCTCAAACTCTCCGTCCAGGATTGACTGCTCGTTCTCAAGGAAGACTTTTGTGCACTCCTCAACTAGTAAGCCTATCAGTTTGGAGCGCAGATATGAGACCTGTTCGTTTACATCTGTCAGCATCCCGATTATGCTCTTGGCGTGTTTCTGTTCTTCCGGTTTGAAGAAATCCATCATCAGCCCGATAGTCTGCTCTGTAGAGAGTAGTTTGAGCTTGTGGGCGTCCTCCAGATCCATGAGCAGATAGCAGATATCATCGGCGGCCTCGACCAGGAATACCAGCGGATAGCGTACGTATTTGAGCGGCTCACCGGGAGCGGACCTGCAGATTATGCCCAATTCATCGGCTATTTGGGCAAAAATGGGGGCCTCACTGTCAAAAAAGCCGAACTTGTGCTTGCCGTTGGCAAGTATCGATGCATAGGGATATTTTACTATCGATGCCAGCGTGGAGTAGGTCATTGCAAAACCTCCCTTTCGGCGTCCGATGAACTGGTGAGCCAGCAGACGAAAAGCGTTGGCGTTACCCTCAAAGTTGATGATATCGGTCCACTGACCGGGGTTTGAGGCGAACTGTTCTTTGAGATCCTGTCCCTTTCCTTCGGTGAAATAGGCAGAAATCGCCTTCTCGCCCGAATGACCGAACGGGGGATTGCCCATATCATGAGCCAGACATGCTGCCGATACTATGTTACCTATCTCCGGAAGGTAGGTATCGGCCAGTTCCGGATGCTGCTGCAGGATACCGCGCGACACGTTGTTACCGAGTGAACGGCCCACGCATGCCACCTCAAGGCTGTGTGTAAGACGGTTGTGCACGAATACGCTGCCCGGCAGGGGGAATACCTGCGTCTTGTTCTGCAGACGGCGGAACGGAGCCGAGAATATAAGGCGGTCATAATCACGCAGGAACGCCGACCTGTCATCCTTATGTACTGACTCGATGCCCTCCATTCCCAGACGTTTGGCTGATAGAAGTCTTTCCCAGTTCATTTTCCAGAATCTCTTTGTCTCAAAATTAGTGGTTTTTCAGATTATTTCTGCTTTAGTTGGCGGTATATTTGCTATTTTCGCTGAACAAAACAAAAATCACGCTTATGACAGTCAAGATCATAAACCGTTCACACCATCCGCTGCCCGAGTACGCTACAGTACAGTCTGCCGGAGTGGATCTGAGAGCCAATCTGGATGAGCCAGTAGTGATGAAACCTATGGAGCGCCGCCTTATCCCCACAGGGCTGTTCATATCACTCCCCGCAGGATTCGAGGCGCAGGTACGCCCGCGCAGCGGACTTGCCATAAAGAAGGGAATAACGGTGCTGAACACTCCCGGTACCATCGATGCCGATTACCGTGGTGAGATAGGCGTGATACTCATCAACCTGTCACAGGATGATTTCACCGTGAATGACGGTGAGCGTATAGCCCAGATGGTGATTGCACGCCACGAGCAGGCAGAATGGATTCCGGTTGAGACTCTTGACGAGACTGAACGCGGTGCCGGTGGATTCGGACATAGCGGAATCTGACATTTTTTACCGATGAACAGGAGAATTGCACGCATAATAACCTTCCTGATGGGAGTCGTATTCGTGTCATGCGGATCGGTCCTGAAACGCTCATCTGATCCGGTATCACGCGATGAACTGGACAGTTACGCCCATAGCCATTTCTTCATGGAGGGTGTCAGGATGTACAATGAAGGACATTATGACGCTGCAATGGATCTTCTGGCTCACTCTCTGGAGTATGATACGGCATCGGCCGCCACATGTTACACATTGGCCCAGTACTACATGTCCATACGGGACAGGGCTCTCCAGGATAAGTTCAGCGGCAAGGCCGAATCCCTGTTGCTTAGAGCTGTCCGTCTGGAACCTGACAACTACTGGTACCGCCGCCTGCTGGCCATGAACTATCTGCGTCAGAACCGTGCCCAGGATGCCATATCACAATACGAGGATATGGCAAGGAGGTTCCCCGGCCGTACAGACCTGCTCATAACACTCGCTCAGTTGTATGATGATACGGGTGAGTATGAGAAGGAACTGCGTGTACTTACCCGTTACGGCAAGCTGGAGGATGTGGCCGATGAACTCAAGTTCCAGCGTTTTGTCTGCTATCTGCAGATGAATGAACTGGACTCGGCATATTACGAGGCCGATAAACCCGGTGAATTGATTGAACTGCTCATGAATACCACCCGTGATATGGTTGAGCATGCAGAAAGTCAGTTGGACAAGATCCGTTGCCGTTCCCTTCTGGATCTGGTTATGAATTTCTGCGATGTGGTTTCAAGACATGAGCCTGAATTGGCTGAGCCCTACAAGCAGAAATCCATAGCATTCTTCTGGCTGGGTCAGAATGATGAGGCGCTGGCCGTCCTTTCACGCGGACTCAGGAATGTGCGCACGGATGCGGACCGGGCATCGATCTATAACCTTAGAGGAGATTTCTACCACACGCTTGAGCAGAGACAGGAGATGTATGCCGATTATGATTCAACCCTCATTTATGATCCGGACAACATAAATGTGCTCAACAACTACGCATACTACATGTCGGTAGAGGGTCGTGATCTGGAAAAGGCGCTTACCATGAGCGCCAGGACATTGGAGGCTGAGCCTCTAAACGCAACCTATCTGGATACCTATGCATGGATCCTGTTCAAGATGAAACGTTACAAGGAGTGTCTCCAGTACATGGAGAAAGCCCTGCGTTATCTTGAGGCGGACAATCCTGAGATATATGAACACTACGGTGACGTGCTTTACATGTGCGGAGAGAAAGAGAAAGCGCTTGAGAACTGGCACAAAGCGGTCAGGATGAACAGCCAATCCCCTACACTTGACCGTAAGATCCGTGAACAGAAATACCTGGAATGAGAGCAATCAGATACATATTGACTGTCCTTACAGCGGCTTTGCTCCTGAGCGGATGCCGCAGTTCATCAACCGCCCGCAGACAAAAGATTGAGCAGGAGGATAATGAACTGCTGGTGCAGACGCTCCTTGAAGCTCCTAAGGTGAGTGAAATGACGGCATCCCTGTCACTCAACCTCCAGGGTACAAAAGTGAGTGGACAGTTACGTATGCGCCGCGGCCGCAGCATCCAGATAAGCGCCAGCATGCTTGGTTTGGTTGAGGTGGCACGCATAGAATTCCTGCCTGATATGGTGGTGATAATGGACCGTATGCATAATCTCTATTCCGTATGCCATTATGCAGAGATTCCGTACCGCAATGAACTGGGACTTGATTTTGAAACGGTCCAGGCCTTGTTATGGAACAGGATATTCTGTCCGGGATCCAGGAATGAGGCCGATGCATCCGCCCGTCTGCAGGTAAGAAAATCCGATGAAAAGGGCGTAATGCTGATAGAAGAGCCGGGATACGGATATCTGTTCAGGACAAACGGAAAAGACAGGCTTGACGGTCTGAGCAAATCCGGCAACGGGTTCCGCTTTAACCTGGAATATACTGATTTCACCGCCATTGCCGGTGACTGGAAATATCCGTTGGGACTGAATATAGATGTAAAGACCTCATCCGCAAATGTGGGTGCATCGATTAAGATGTCATCGGTACAGACAGACAAGAAGACCTGGCCTGACCGCACTCAGGTATCACGCAGGATGAAACAGGTTTCACTGGAGGATTTATTGGATAATCTGAATCTATGAGAATACGTTTAGCCATATTGCTGCTTTGTCTTGTGCCTCTGCTTGCTCAGGCACAGACCAACTCCATAATAGAAAAGATGCGCAAGGAACGTGCAGAGATGGAGGAGCAGATTGCGCGTCAGGAAAAGATACTCACCTCAACGGAATCTGACATAAAGAGTCAGGTGAGCAACCTGAACATAATTACCGCCAAACTCAAGGAACGCACCAAACTCCTGGATAAGACCCGTTCTGAGATACGCTCACTTGACCGTGAATCCAGCCGTCTGCAGAAAGAGATAACCCAGTTGGAGAAAGAGCATGAACAGTGCAGGGACCGTTATGCCGATGCCTGCAGGTTCTTTCAGCGTCAGAACTCAAACTTCAATGCCCTTACGTTCATATTGGCCTCCGAGTCGTTCCGTGAGATGAGCCGCAGAGCCCGTTATGTAAGCGAGTACTCCTCTTCACTGCGTGAAATGGCCGATGAAATCACCCAAAAGAAAGATACCCTTGAGGACCGTAAGGCTCAGATAGAGCTTGTAAGGCAGGAGAAAGAGGAACTGCAGAAAGTACAGCAGAAAAATGAGGAGGAGGCCCGAAAGGAGGAGAAACAGCAAACAAGCCTTGTAAACAAACTCAAGAACAAACGCACCAACCTCAAGAAGGAGATAACCGCCCAGCAGAAAAAGATGGATGCCCTGTCCAAGGAGATTGACCGTCAGATTCAACTGGCCATCAAGGAGGAGCAGAACAAGAACAAGGGCAAGGATATGCCTCAGGAGGATATCAAACTGTCCGGCAGTTTTGAAAGCAATAAAGGCAAGCTCCCCATGCCTATCACCGGACCATATCTGGTTGTGGGTGAGTACGGAGTACAGAATGTGGCCGGAATGAAGGATGTAAAGCAGAATAACCTTGGTATCGACATCCAGGGCCAGGACGGCGCGCAGGCCCGTGCAGTGTTTGACGGAACGGTTTCATCCATATTCCAGCAAGGCAAGGGCCAAATAGGCGTACTTATCCGTCACGGTTCATACATATCGGTCTACTGTAACCTCAGTGAGACCCGTCTCAAGAAAGGCGACAAGGTAAAGACATCAGATATTGTGGGAAACATTCAGACCTCTGAGGACGGAACCCCGATACTCCATTTCCAGTTGCATAAGGAAAGCACCCGCCTGAATCCTTCGGCTTGGCTCAGGCGTTGATAATTGCAAAATTTTCAGTACCTTCGCAGTCCAAAACCAATCCGTATGATCACAGCAGAACAACTTAAAGACGTAATTGACCGCACAGAGGCCCTTAAACGCTATCTGAACATTGATTCCAAGCTTATTCAGGTTGAGGAGGAGCAGTTGCGCACTCAGGCTCCCGGATTCTGGGATGACCCCAAGAAAGCTGAGGCCCAGATGAAAAAGGTCAAGGACCTGCAGAGTTGGATTGACGGTTACAAGCAGGTCAAGGCATTGGCCGATGAGCTGCAGCTGGCCATGGATTTCTACAAGGAGGAACTTGTAACAGAGCAGGAGGTCGATGAGAACTACGCCAAGGCCCTTGAGGCTGTTGAGGGCCTGGAACTCAAGAACATGCTGCGTGAGGAGGCCGATCAGATGGATTGCGTACTCAAGATCAACTCCGGAGCCGGAGGTACCGAGAGTCAGGACTGGGCATCCATGCTCATGCGTATGTATATGCGCTGGGGTGAGGACAACAAATACAAGGTTACGGTTGCCAACCTGCAGGAGGGCGATGAAGCCGGAATAAAGCAGGTAACCATGGAGATTGAGGGACCGTTTGCATACGGTTATCTCAAAGGCGAGAACGGCGTTCACCGTCTGGTACGTGTATCTCCCTACAATGCACAGGGCAAGCGTATGACATCATTTGCCAGCGTCTTTGTGACTCCGCTTATTGATGACTCCATTGAGGTTGACATAAACCCTGCACTCATGAGCTGGGATACATTCCGAAGCGGCGGTGCCGGCGGTCAGAACGTAAACAAGGTTGAGTCAGGTGTCCGTCTGCGATACCAGTTCAAGGATCCCTATACAGGTGCCGAGGAGGAGATCCTCATTGAGAACACCGAGACCCGTGACCAGCCCAAGAACAAGGAGCGTGCCCTGCAGCACCTGCGTTCCATCCTGTATGACAAGGAACTGCAGCACCGTATGGCGGAGCAGGAGAAGATAGAGGCCGGCAAGAAGAAGATTGAATGGGGTTCACAGATACGTTCATATGTGTTTGATGACCGTCGTGTAAAGGATCACCGCACCGGTTTCCAGACATCGGATGTGAACGGCGTCATGGACGGACATATAGACGGATTCATCAAGTCCTATCTCATGTCATTTGCCGAGACCCAGGAGCAGAAAATGTAATAAACTCTATAACCAAACACTAATACTATGTCCATTGAGATTGAACGTAAGTTTCTGGTCAGGAACGACTCCTACCGTACACAGGCTTTCAGCTATTATGACATTCTTCAGGGTTACATTGCCCATGAGAACGGTCGTTCAGTACGTGTACGCATCACAGACAAGGAGGCCATACTGACCATTAAAGGTCCTTCTGATTCCAAAGGCATGAGCCGTTATGAGTGGAATCATGTAATTCCGGTAGATGAGGCACGTGAACTCTTTGAGTTGCACCAGAGCGGAGCGATTGAGAAACGCCGTTACCTTGTACACAGCGGTCCTCACGTATTTGAAGTGGATGAATTCCACGGTGAAAACGAGGGTCTGGTCATGGCCGAGGTGGAGCTGAACTCAGAGAGCGAATCATTCGTAAAGCCCGATTTCATCGGTAAGGAGGTAACAGGTGACCGCCGTTACTATAACGCCTATCTGGCTACCAATCCTTATAAGACCTGGGAAAATAAGTAATCCCTACTTTTTGAGAAGCAGAGGTCTGAGCACCAGATAACCTGTTGCAGCGCCGGCAATGACGCCTGCTGCATCGGCTATCAGGTCCACCCATTCACCGCTTCTGTTTGTGGTAAGGGTCATCTGGGCCAGTTCCATCAAGCCGCCCAATGCGATGGGGGCAATTATACCCAGCACAATTATCCTTGTTTTGTCAAGTTGAGTGTGCCTGCGCAGATACTCAAACCATATAACAAGTTCCAGACCTCCATACATACAGACGTGGGCAATCTTGTCAATGAATGTCACACTGTCCAGTTTTGTCTTGGGAGGATTAAATAATGACAGGAACAGAATGGCTGCAATAACAAGCAGTGAAAGCGGATATTTCCTGATAAAACGTATCATGACACAAAAATAACCATAATACCTAAACATGTCAAAGGATTATTTCTATTTCAACCGTACCGACAGGATCGTAGCACTTATACTGTTGGCTGTAATCATAGTGACCAATATAATACGTACACCGGCTCCGGCCACTCCTCCACAGCAGGAGAGTGGGATGGATTCATCAACGGTTGTAACTGAAAAACCTGCAGTGAGGCAGGAATACAACCGTCGTCAATATTCAAGAGATACAACCCGTAGGGAGTACAAGACAAGAGAATACTCCCGTTCCACCGCAAAATACAGCAACGGGAGCAGGTCAAAAGATAATGACTCCGTAAAAAGAGACTCCGTCACTGTCAGGAGATATACCGCAAAACAGCGTCCGGAATCCCCGGTTAACCTTAATGCAGCCGATAGCCTGGAGCTGGTCAAGCTGCCGGGCATAGGCCCTGTAACCGCATCCAGGATAATCAGGTACAGGAACCAGTTGGGAGGATTTGTAAGCACATCCCAGCTATCTGAAATAAACGGACTGCCGGATTCACTGATGGAATGGTTCTTTTTGCCTGATACGGTCTCTGTAAGAAGGATAAAGGTCAATACGGAATCCGTATCGGAGATGAGACGACACCCATATATGGATTTCTATCAGGCACGCGCCATAGTTGAATTCCGTAAGGAGAGAGGCAGATTGAAAGGTCCCGAGCAGCTCTCTCTCTTGGAAGAGTTCACCGCCCGGGACCTTGAACGTCTGTTACCTTATCTTGATTTCAGGTAGGAATCAATAATTGGCCAGTTTCTTGATCTTCATGGGGATCTCGGTATTGTCCATCTGACCGGTAAACTGCTCAGCGCCTACACCGATTGCAAATACGGGAACATAACCGCCTGAGTGTGTTCCTGTGCCCCAACTAATCTGTGCAACCTCCGATATGACCCTGGTAGCCTCATCGCTCATCTTGTCAACCTTGTAGTACTCCTCCTCCTTGAGTTCTCCGGGACCCATACCGAATGTCTCGACATATGTGGTACGCAGTCTGTCAGTCTGCTTGCTTGAAAGCTTTATCTTATCCCAGAATCCGTAATGCTTCTTGAGTTCTTCCTCAACCTCTTCCCATGTCAGGATATCGCCTATCTCGCGACCCATTTTCTCAAGGTGGGCTGAGAACTCACCCTCACTCATATCCTGATACTGCAGGATCTTGCTGTTAAGACGGTATGCGCCGTTGCTGAGTCCCATAGCACCGGTCTCATGATCGGCCGTAACTACAATGAGAGTCTCTTTCTTGTGTTTGAGATAGAACTCATAGGCAATCTTTATGGCATTGTCAAAATCAATGGTCTCCTGGATTGTGGTGGCAGCATCATTGCCATGGCATGCCTGGTCAATACGGCCGCCCTCCATCATCATGAAGAAACCCTTCTTAGGATCTTTCATCATGAAATCTATGGCAGCCTCTGTTATCTGAGGCAGTGTCATCTCATTCTCATTACGGTCTATGGCAAATGAGAGATAATGGTCACTTTTGGGATTCTGCTCAAGCATGAGGATCTTATCGGAATCCTTAGCCTTGGCCTTGTAGTCAGCGTAACCGCGTACTATGGTGTATCCGGCCTTCTCAGCCTGAACATAGTTGCCCTCATCACTGTTGTCCTTTGTGAACGGAGTGTGGAAATCCGCACCGGCAAAGAACTCGAATCCGGACTGGCTGAGTTCAATTCCAATTTCATGATAGTTGTCACGGCTGGCCTGATGTGCATAGAAGACACCGGGAGTGGCATGGTCTACGCATACGGTGGTGCCTATGGCAACCCTGAAACCTTTCTCATGCGCCATTTCAGCGATTGATTTGCACGGAGTCTCCTTATCGGGAAGCACGCCAAGCACATTGTTGTCAGTCTTCTTGCCCGATGCCAGAGCAGTTCCTGCAGCTGCGCTGTCAGTCACATAAGAGTTGGCGGAATTGGTTATTACCAGACCGGAATAGGGGAAAGCGGTAAAGCACAAGGGCTGATAACCCAGTTTGCCGTCAATATCGGACAGATAATACTGGGTACCCAAAACCTGGTTCACACCCATACCGTCGCCAATAAAATAAAACACATATTTGGGCCCTTTCTTGGCCGATGCAGCCATAATGACCAACATCATGGCAAGCATCATAGTAATCCTTTTCTTCATAACAGTTGAATAAGCAGTCGGTCAGTTACTTTACTATCTCCATAGACAGGATCCTGATATCCTTGCGCGGACGGTCATTGGTATCAGTTCCTGCTGATTCAATCTTGTCAACCACCTTCATTCCGTCAACCACCTCACCGAATACGGTATACTGATTGTCCAGGAACGGAGTTCCACCCTGTGATGTGTAGGCGTCAACCTGCTCCTTAGAGAACTTGAACGGTCCCTGCTCCTTGAGCATCTGCTCGGTCTGGGCAACCAGCTTGTCCTGCAGGCGCATCAGGCTGTCCTGATCCTGTGTCATCTGGAGCCTCATTATCTCATCACGGTTCTGGCCGCACAGCAGGTTGAAAATGTTCTGTCCCTGCTGCTTGTCAAGCTGATCCTCCAGATCCTGCAGCTGATACTTGTTGTAGGTCTTTCCTGTCACGATGTAGAACTGTGAACCTGATGATTTACGCTCAGGATTCACCTGGTCTGCCTGACGTGCAGCACTCAATGCACCGCGCTTGTGGAAATACTGGGGGTAGACAAACTCTGCCGGGATGGTGTAACCGGGGCCGCCTGCGCCCAACTGGGCATATTTCTCAGCGTTCTTGGACTCAGGGTCACCGGCCTGGACCATGAAGTCACGGATAACACGGTGGAACAGGGTGCTGTCATAGAAGTGCTCCTGCACCAGTTTTATGAAATTATCCCTATGGAGTGGAGTCTCGTTGTAGAGTTTGATTGTAATGTCACCAAGAGTTGTCTTGATAAGAACCTTTGTCTCATCCTTTGAAGACTGAGCTTTTGCGTTCTGCGATGAACCTGCACCGCAGGAGTTGATTGTTGCTGCCATCAGAAGTAATGCTATTAGTTTGTATTTCATTTGAACTTGTTTCTTTTGGACAAAGATAATCTCTTTTTATCATAAATCATTACCTTTGCGTTAAAGCCGGGCCTGTGAATTGATCGCGGACCCCTAAATAACTGACTGTATGCCTCTATTTCCTGTAGGTGCTGATATCCCGGATTTCTTTACCAAGCCTCAATGGTTCATAGGCAGGGTTAAATACTGCCATGAATGGAAAGTGGCGGATCTGCTAAAGGAGATGGGAGTTGAGTATTTCCTGCCCCAGCAGACAGTCAAACGCAAATGGAGTGACAGGACCAAGACGGTACAGGTGCTGCTTCTGCCCAGGTACATTTTCATCCACTGCAAGAACTCAGAGAGAGTTCCCATCCTGGAGCGTGTACGCAGCATTACCGGTTTCATGATGGATCGTGACCTGAAACAGCCTGCGGTCATACGTGACAATGATCTGGAGACTTTCAGACTGATGATAGAGTATGAGGACATCCCCGTCACGATTGATCCCGGCAAATTCTCGCCCGGTGACCGCGTGCGAGTAAAGTGCGGACCTCTCATAGACAGGGAATGTGAACTGGTAGAGGTATCGAGCAAGAAGTGTGTAGCAGTAGGGCTGGGCGTTCTGGGATCGGCCAGGATTGAACTCCCGCTCTCATTCATAGAGTTGGTAAAGAACTGAACAATTATATAGCTTATGAAAATTGCAGTAGCAGGAACAGGTTACGTAGGACTATCTCTGGCCACACTGCTGGCACAGAAGAATCACGTTACGGCTGTAGATGTGGTAAAAGAGAAAGTAGACCTGATAAACAACCGCAAATCACCTATCCAGGATGATTATATAGAGCAGTATCTGGCAGAGAAACAGTTGGACCTTACTGCCACATTAGACGGTGAAAAGGCATATTCCGATGCAGACTTCGTGGTAATAGCCGCTCCCACCAACTATGACAGCAAGAAGAACTTCTTTGATACCAGTCATGTCGAGGAGGTGATAGACCTGGTACTTAAGGTCAACCCCGATGCCATCATGGTCATCAAGTCCACCATCCCGGTAGGATACACGGAGAGTGTACGTGAAAAGTTCTCATACCGTGAGCGCCTTCAGGACGGTACAATGAAGGTGGTTGTACCCAACATAATCTTTGCACCGGAGTTCCTGCGTGAGAGCAAGGCACTGTATGATAATCTCTATCCATCCAGAATCATCGTTGGATTCGATAAAAAAGTTCCCCGTCTGGAGAAAGCCGCTCATGAGTTTGCCACCCTGCTGCAGGAGGGAGCCATCAAGGAGAATATTGACACTCTCTTTATGGGCACCACTGAGGCCGAGGCTGTAAAGCTGTTCGCCAACACCTATCTGGCACTGCGCGTAAGTTTCTTCAATGAACTGGACACATATGCTGAGATGAAGGGACTTGACACCCGCGCCATCATAGACGGCGTAGGTCTGGATCCCCGCATAGGCAACCATTACAACAACCCGTCATTCGGTTATGGCGGCTACTGCCTTCCTAAGGATACCAAGCAGCTTCTGGCCAACTATAATGATGTTCCTGAGAACCTTATCCAGGCCATAGTGGACAGCAACCGCACCCGTAAGGATTTCATTGCTGACCGTGTGCTTGAAAAGGCCGGCTATTATACCGCCAACAGCGCTTGGAACGAGGCATCGGAGAAGGTAATTACAGTAGGAGTGTATCGCCTTACAATGAAATCCAACTCTGACAATTTCCGTCAGAGCTCAATTCAGGGAGTGATGAAACGTGTAAAGGCAAAAGGCGCCAAGGTTATCATATTTGAGCCCACACTCAAGGACGGAGATACATTCTTTGGCAGTGAGATAGTAAACAATCTATCTGAGTTCAAGAGCCGCTGCAACGCCATCATAGCCAACCGCTACGACTCCTGCCTGGATGATGTCCAGGACAAGGTCTACACCCGTGACCTTTTCCGCAGGGATTAGTTCAATCTGAAATTGACAGGTAACATATATTTTACCCGGCAGACTTCACCTTTGTGTTTGCCGGGTTTCCATTTTGGCATATTTGATATCAGACGCAATGCCTCTGCGTCAAAGAGACGGTTGACGCTTTTTACAATCTCAGGATTTGATATGGAACTGTCCTTTTCAACGATGAATGCAACAATGACGCGTCCCTGAATGCTATTATCTCGGCAGGAGTCGGGATATACCAGGTTGTTTTTGAGGTAATCCTGATATGCCATGGTTCCACCGGGAAATTCGGGCTGTTCCTCAACAACATAATATACATCCTCCTCATCCGGGACCGGGATTAATTCAACTTCTTCATCAATCCATTCATCAATAAATTCAACTTTAATGTCCTCCTGAACAGGTTCGGAGTCTTGAACAATCTCAGCAGGTAGGCCATTGTATTGAGCAGGAGCGGGCTGTTTGTCCTGTTGGTTAAGCAGTTTTATGCTCATTATTACAGCCATAAGGACAGCTGCAATGGCCGGAATTCCCACAGCGGCCTGCAGGATTGAACGGCGGCGTCTGGCTGCACGCTCACGGACGGCCTTTCTGTCCCAGAAAGCCTGGCTGTCCCTGGAGGGGAGTTTCATCT
>Ga0265300_10003235_pt1 | contig 13469 bp, 12 predicted proteins | sample AusTroGonzalo_MG_FD_193482 | JGI IMG/M metagenome (GOLD analysis project Ga0265300, IMG submission 193482) | Bovine rumen microbial communities from tropical cattle in Woodstock, Queensland, Australia - Gonzalo_03 | ecosystem: Host-associated > Mammals > Digestive system > Stomach > Rumen ... | reverse complement strand
CATCTGTCTGTTTCATGTAAAATCTGGCCTGATTAGAATCCATAAGGATCACACTTGAATTAGGCGGCATCTGGTATGACGCTGCACTCTGTTTACCGTTTACATACTGAATATTCTGTGTCTGCTGCGGTAAATAAGGTGTTGTCTGATAAGGATATAAAGAAAACATAATTACCCCCTTTTATTCAAAGTCTACTTTGTAAAAGCACTCTCCCTCTGCGATAATGACAAGGACTGCATAAGCCACCCGAAAAATGTATTCTATCGGTATGTCCTGCAATTCTTCATCATCAAACAATTTGTCGCAAAGTTTCACTACGTCCATGATTAAATTATGGCAACAAAAAAAGGCATCTTCCATAACAGGAAAATGCCCTAAAAATAACATATTATTGCACTTTTTTTATCTTTTTATTAACTCTTTGACTTATTCTGCCGATGTGTGTTACTGACATATCCAGCAATTCCGCGATTTCTTCAAGTGGCACACCCTGACTTCGCAGATCAAACACTCTAATTTCATTTCCAACGAAATTGCAGTTTTCACGCAAAAAGTTCAACTCCGGTACAGTATAATTTGAAACTATCATATTTTAAAACCCCTCTTATCCGGGATTTTAACACCCCGTACAAAAGAGGTATAGTTCCAGTTATGATGTTTCAAAAGTGGAACAACTTATTTTGCTACTTTTTTGTACGTTCCCCCTTCTAATTTAGGGATTTTCTTCCATGTTGAGTCGCCGTACATTCTCCACATTTGGTCTGCCTGTTCCGGTGAAGTATTGTTTCTGTTGAAATAGTCTATCAATTCATCCTGTTTAATGCCCTTGCTGTTATCAACATCAATGTTTATAAACGTATTAACAAAGTCATTAGAGGACAGATTAGGGTCAATAGACAGTGCATTTGCATAAGTATAATATGCACTTGATGATCCTAAACCGACTCGTTTCAGTGAAGGTATTGCTTCATAGACTTTATCAGCATTTGCCCCGGCCTTACTGCCTATTTTTTCGTATGTTTTTGTTTGTATTCCAAGATCACTGGCCGTTTGCTTGTGTTCTGCATATTCTTCCACGCTTTCAGCCGGTTTAATCTGCGTGTTTGGCGTTTGACTTAATTGTGGCACTGTTTGAGTAGAGTTATTACTATATTCTTCCTGTTTTTTCTTGTAAGTTTTATATGTCAAACCTAAAGAATCAGCTTTACTAAGGTCTTTTAAGTATTCAATAATTCCGTCTTTGCCTTTGGCTTTGTATATATCGTAGATTTTCTGCTCAGATTCTTTTAATTCCTTACCGCCGATTTCATGATCAGCAATCATCTTTGATATTTTCTTAGCTTCTTTTATTACGTCTACTCTTTGTGCATCGTCTAAAGCATTATATTCTTCGCTTCCTATAAGATCATTGTAAAAAGCATCATTGTTTGATCCGTAAAGTGTCTGATACTTTGTAAAGTCTTCTTTACTTAGCTTTTCGTCACCCACTTTTCCGCTTAATACATTCTTATAAACGCTTTCACCCATTGTTTCATATAATCTGTTTAGTTCTTCATCAACAGGTGTAATTGTGCCTTCCTTGTAATATCCGGGAGACAGTGTTTGATCCAAAAATCTTGTGCCTATATTATTGCCAAAAAGTGATGATATAATGCCATCATTTTGCTGTGTTTGACCGTTCATATTAACATAAGGCTCATTAGACATAGACAAGAACGGTATTTTGTTTTCTGCCTTTGTCAACGTCTTGTCAAGCTGCCGCTTATATCCTGCCGGTTGATCAGTATATGTGCTTCTCCTTGTATCGTCAATAGAACGTGCTATTTGTCCGAAAAGCGTCGGAATACCCTGTGTAGCATATCCTAATGTTGCATTTGTAAGGAATGTGCTTATAATGTTTTCCGTACTGTATGACAGTTCATTTAAAGCGTTCTGTATGCCCTGTAACATTGACATTTCCGTAATAGGTTCTGCTACTGTCGAAATAGATGATATAAACCGGTCTATTGCGTCTCTATCATCTTCCGTTTCTCCCACATTATTCATAAGCTCTGCACCTACAAAAAGCGGAAGTGCCATAGGAGCCAACCAGTCAAGCGTGTATGACTTATTTCCGATTTTTAGTGCGTAGTTCTGCGCCCCTTGCTCTGTTTGTGCATTGTCAACATCATAATTAGGATCAGCACTACCGGTTAACAAGCCTTCATGTGCTAGAAAACCGCCTAAAGCAAGTATGCCTGTTCCGGTAAGTCCGGATGCAAGGTCTTCTATCGCGTCGGATGCAGTCTTATTACCTGATCTAACCGCATTAGTCATTGTCGCTATTGACTTTGCCAAGCTAATAGGTGAATATTTAACACCCTGTTTCAAAATGTTTATAGGCGTTTTCTTAAATGGTACAAGACCCTCAACTACCATACCAACGGCCTTATTTCCTATGTTGCCCTGACGCTGATTTGACGAGAATTGTGTTAATGCGTCGGCTAATCTGCTGTATTCATGGAATGTGGCCTGTTTTGCCTGATCTATTGCATAAGCTCTGGCCTTCTCCATAAATGCTAAACTCATATCGTCGGCAGCATCAAAAACGCTTTCATCTACGCCATTTGCCTTAATGTAACGAGCTAACGCTCTTGAATACTTAGATTTCAGCGCATTATAGTCTTCAATGTCAAGTGCGTTACTGTTCAGATCGTCAATCTTTGACAACAACCGGTTATTAAAAGAATTACGCGCCCGGTCTATCTCTGACTTGACGTTGTACTTGTTACCCATATCATTTAACGCGGTATAGGCTACATTGTCTGCGTCTTCTGCTGCTCTATTGATAAGGTTACTATCATTAGCATTTAACAATGCCTTAGTACGTTCAATTCCTTGACCGCCCATAGCCCGGTTAGCTGTATCAACTGCACCTTCAAGGAATGCGCCGATATTATCCTTTATCTCTGTAACCATTCTGTGTGTAGTGTTACCAAGTACGTTTCTTAAATGCGTCTTAGGGTTTCCAAGCATAGCAAGATAACGCCATGAATCCCATTGCTCTTTCCATGTACGTTTACCGCCTATATCATCGGCTAAAACCTTAAATGCGTCGGCTTCAAGTTCTGCCCTTTCCCGGCTGTTAGGATTAAGATTTTTCTGCTCTATCTGATCATAAATATCTCTAATTTTCTGTAACGCATTATCGGAAATACCGGTCTTACCAACGGCTTGATACATAGCAATCATCTTTTCAATGTCTGCCTTTGTCGCTCCTGCTCCTAGTGCATCAGCTATATTCTTAATGTTGGCTTCATCCATGCCGTATTTTTCAGATAAAACAGAAAGATCACCGCTTGAAACTCTTTCTGCCGACGATTGAATGTCTGCTTTTTTCTTTTTGCTTGACAATATGCTATCGGCTTTGTCGTTCAGATATTGCCCGGCTTTTTGAATTGTACCTTCCTTTGTACCGGCATAATCACGATAAGCCCTCAACTGACGACCTGCTTTCTTCGCCTGTTGAGCCTGTTTTAACAATACAAGGTTAGTATATGCCTGACTACCATCGTCTAAAGCATCATGAAGGATCAGCATTGAAGTATCAACGTCTTTTCCACTATCCCATTGCCTATTAAGGTTACGCTCAATAGCTGCTTCCGGATTGTTTGTATAGTCGTCAAGAGCTTCCTGCTGTGTCTTTACACGATTTTCAACGTCTTTATTGAATATCCCCTCTGATTTTGCCGTTTCAAGCATTGCCATATTAGCGGCTGACTTCTGGAATAAGTCACTATTCTTCAACGTTTCGTAACGTCTGCTTATGCTGTCTTGTGGTGTTGGCGGTACTTCGGGCGGTACTGGCGGTTCGTTAGGTGGTACATTGTCGCCGCCATTATTAACAGGCGCTTCTTCCGTAGGTATTCTATTTATATCTTCGGTAGGCTCTTCTGGTACTCTGGGTGGCTCATTCCCATTATCCCCGCCGCCGTTCTGTAATGATTGACGCTCCTTCAAAAGCCTTTCTCTTGTCTGTTCTAACTGTCTTCTGACGTTACCAGAAAGAGCATCTTCTATTGGCGCACTTGCATTTTCGAGATTATTCCTTGCGGCTTCTCTTGTTGCAAGTAAGAAACGATTAGTATTATCTATAATCTGATTATCTGTTTGTTTGATTAAATACCTAATATTTGCTCTATGGTCTGCGAGTTCCTGCGCTGTTAAACGGTGTTCCCTTCCACTCGGCAAGGTCGTTGTCATTCCGTCTTGTATCTGGTCAAGTTGTGTTGACAACATAGCTCGACGACTATACAAATCATTTATCGCTTCTGGAATATTAGCGCTAGATTTTACAAGTTCTTCATAAGGCAATACGCCATCTTTCAGTCTTTCTAATCGTTCGTCGATAGCCCTGATATCAGCATGGTATTTTTCTAAGTCTGTATTTGTTTCTGAACCGCCATACTGTTTTAGTTTTTCGTCTATCCGAGCAAGATTATCGTCAATTTCCTGGAGTCTTGGATTTTGCGGCGCTTTTGGCGCGGGTGCTTCGGGCGCACTTTCCGTTACCGTCTTAGGCACTTTATGATAGCTTTCTATTTCGTCAAATGGTATGCGTTCAAAAATAGAATCTAACAACTGCTTGTTAGTTTCATTTCCTAATTTATCTACGGTTGTTCCATACCAGTCGTTATATGAATACTCACCATTTTTTGTTTTATATTTACCGCCTAACCTTTCAGCTATCTCTTGCAGTTCTGCGGCTCTATTAACAAACTCGCTAAAATCATTTATATCGCCGCTTTCGATAAACTGATTAAGGTATTTTCTGGCTTCATTTTCAAGTGTTTTTACTTGTTCGGTGTCTCCGGCAATCTTCTTTGCTACGTAAAGATCGGCATAAACGCTGTTATATTTTCCAAACAGTGACTTCTTTGACTCATTAGATAAAAGCTCTTTAACCGGTGTTATACCGCCTTTAATCTGCTTTTTCAAAGCCTTGTTAGTGTTTTGAAGCTGTTTCTTTTCGTTGTTTAAGGCTTTTATTTCCTGAGCTTGTTTGTTTGTGAGCTTTTTACCTTTCTTGCTGTTCTCTATAGCGGATATTCGCTCGTCTATAGTGGTGATCCGTGTATTGTTTTGCTCAATCGTATTATTAGCATTTTCAAGATCAGCACCCTCAAGCGGCTTTACATAACGCGGATTTTGTGTTTCATCTACGTTTTGGGTTAGCGTTGGGTTTGATTCGGCTTTTTCCGCTGCTACAGTATTTTCTATCGGATTATTATTTTGAAGGTTCCTCTCAATATCTGCTAATCTACTTGCCGATTCTTCTGCATCCATGTTACGAACAATATCATTAACTTTGGCAACACTAGTATTTCCTTTGCCTTGTGTCCTTTTTCCGCTTTGGATTTTATTTAACGCTTCCTGTGCTTCTGCTTCGGTCTTAAAAACTTTTCCCGGCATTACATTACGCGATCCATTTTCTGAAACTTCCGCAACGTAATAACCCTTCTTGCCGCCTTTCCTGTTAACAGTATCTATTTTGTAATTCTTAGGCTCATTTATCTGTTTTCTTGCATTTTCGACTACGCCGGGAACAGTCTCTTGTATTCTTTCAAGATTACGTTCATTACGCGCTTCTGTCTCGGTGACTTTAGGTATCTGCTGCCTTAATCTTTCAATCTCTCCTGCGGCCTGTTCCGTCTGTCTGATAGCATTATCAATAACCGGTTCAGACTTTGAAGGCGTCCATAATGAAGGTATTTTTCTGCCGGTTATAGCATCTACGGCTGTACTTGCGGCTTTTTTTGCTACCTGACCGCCCGTACCCATTGCCGCACCAAACAACGCACCTTGCCCGGCTTCTAATGCCACATTCCTTACAACATCAGACATAGCTGCGTCTTCTGCATCTTTCTGTGACATACCCTGTGCCATATAGTTCTGAACACTCATAGCATAGTTTGATTTATCCTTGTTTGCTACGCGGTCAATAGCTTCGTTGATTATGCTTGTAATTGCCTGTTCGCCGCCACCTATAGCCGCCGATCCAACTAATGACTTTGCAAGATTGCCAGACTGTTGTAACCCTTTAAGACCCTTTATTTTCTCTAATCCTACAACATCAAGGGCTGCATCTACCGCACCTGTAGCTAATGATTGTCCTACCGCTCCACGTCCTGTTATGCCCCTATCTTCAAGATTTTCGCGTGTATCTTCTGCTGTTCTAAATAAGGTTGCTCCATGACCTAACTTCCCAAATGCAGCACGTCCGGCAAGTCTATCCGCAACATTAGTTCCGACATTATAAATAGTCTTGCCGACATTACCCATATCTTTTGTGACACCTTCACGCGTCTGTTCTGTGTTTTTAGACACATTACGGGCTACTTTGCTAATATCCTGTGCAATTTTGGAAGTGGGATTGATAAGTGTTGCTATCTGATTTTCTGCTGATATAGCAGGTTTTACAACGCCGCTATTTAATATGCTTGTTAGCGTCGCCGCAACTTTATTTTCTGATCCGTATTTCTTATTCCGGCGTTCTTCTTCTGCATCAAAGTTTTTTGAATAATCCTCAAGAATATCCTCAAGTGATTTTCCGTATTCACCTTCCCAGTCTTTTTCACGAATATATCTTCCGTTTTTGGCTTGTGAGCGCATAATACGGGCTGCGTTTTCCTTGCTTGTATTAGCACCACGCTTCATGTAGTCTTTAACGCCGTTGTAAATTATATCCGCATCTTTCTTTGATAATGTACGGCCTTTAGGCTTATATTCAGACTCTTTCATGTAGCTTTGTCTTGCCCGGAGAGTGTTTATACTTCTGTCTCCGTTCTTCTGAACAGTATTTTTGCGTACAGAAACCGGCTCACCGGATTTTATAACGGGAACACTTTTAGTTGTATTCTTTACATTTACTGTATTTTTAGGCGTATAGACTTGTTCCTGACTTGTTCTTTTTGTGACTTGTCTGGTGTTTGTTTTGCCATAAGAGCCTGTATCAAGAGCCTTAACAGTCTCTTTTCTGACACCTTTATTGCCGCTGGTTATTCCAGTGCTTGTGTTATAAGAAGCTTTACGATTAGCTTCTTTCTGCTTCTTGATCAGTTCTTCATCACGTTTTTGATAGTTCATAGAGTACCCCTATTTTTCAGTGCGTTTATAAGAGCCTGTAAATAATAAATGTTAGGTGAAGACTCATAATTAAGTCCTACCGTACCGTCTCCGTCATACTCTGCATAAAACTCTCCGACCGGAGTATTGATCGTTTTATCATAGGTATTCTCGCCTAATGGAAGATTATCTATAGCAAGGTTATATTCTGTGCTTGTCGGGGAAGTAGTCTTATTGATCATCCCTAATCTTTCCCCATTTTGATCTCTTACAGCTACCCCGGAATAATATGCACGTTCATCATTATTGTTTACAAAATCATCACCTGTGCGCTGCAACAAAGGAGCGTTCGGATTTCCGAACGCCCTATTGTTGTATGCTGTGATAACTTTATTGACTAGATTTTCTTTGACCGGATTAGCTTCTTTTGGTGTATTGACCTCTTTTTGGATCGGGTTTTTAGTCGTCTTATCGACCTGACTGGTCATTACGGTCTTTTTCTTGTCGCTTTTATTCTGCTTTATTTCTCTTGACTGAGGATAACCCTTATCTCTGAGATTTTTAGCCATTGATTATCTCCTTCTCAAAAGATTTATAAGCGCCTGTATATACTGGTTGGGTGTAAAATCGCCAAAAACGCTGCCGTCTGCTGCTGCTCCATACCCTATCATTCCTGCCGGTGTGTCTATCTCTCCATAATAGTTATTATTTACGGGAGCTGGTACAGATACGCCAAGACTTCTTGATCCTTCATTTCCCCACAACCCTGCATCAAACAGATTTCTTCCGTTTCTATCAACATAAACTCCTGCATTTCCGTTTGGTGTTGCGTATGTTCCTGCTTGAGTGTTGTTAAGCCCTATGTATGCCCCTCTTTCATTAGGATTATTTTCATATCCTGCATACGCATTAGGCGTAACCCCGGCGTAAACTGTATCTCCGTCATAACCATAATCAAGTGTGCCTACAGGTGTGCTAATCTCATTATCGGAAACTCCACGATACGGACTTCCCATATTATCTATAGCAACGCCATACCTTGTTTTTTTAGGATCATCAGAGGATTTTCTTTTACTGACAACCCCCTTTCTGTTCCCTTTGTTGTCATATAATGCTGCACTTTTTTCAAAGTTTGATGATGATTTCTTTATCTGTGCCATATCTTTATCTCCTTTACGCGTGGTAATTTGACTGGTTCCAGTCTGTTTCAATAAGTCCTAATTCCTCAAGTTTCTGACGGACAGAAGCAATCTGATCTCTCTGCTGATCATTCTGAGCTATTGTGTAGTAATACTTGTTCAGAATAGCATCACGTTCATCACTTGTACCCGCAGAAGCAAGCTCACTTGCAAACGCGTCATAATTCCATGTACCACCACCAGTACCACCGGATGTGCCGCTTGATGTGCCACCGGATGTACCACCAGATGTACCGCCTGTATTTGTTCCAGTGTTGCCGCCGTAACCTACGTCTGCACCGCTATTTACAGCGTTTTCAATAAGATTCAGATATGCGGCTTCCTGTTCACGTCTCTGTCTAGCAGCTTCCATGAGTGAGTTAATATTGTTTGATCCAAGATTATTCTCTAAGTCCATAGCATATTTAGCTCTCTGCTGCTGTGCTGAATCTACGGCCTGTGTATATGCCTGTTGTGCATCTGACAGATTGTTCTGGTATGTGTTCAAAAGTGTTGCAAGGTTATTAGCTGTTGTGCTGTTAATGCTATTTCTGATGTTTCCATAGTTGTTAGCAAGTCCGGCTCTTGTAGACTCGGATGCACCGCCGCTTAATCCCTGTGCAGCTAACTGCTGATCAATATTCTTCTGTGAAAGCATATTGTTTATATATGCCTGTCTCAGATAGTCCTCAGCTTCCTTATTGATTGATCCCTTTGCATTGTTGTAATTGCTAAGAAGGCTGCTCTTAGTCTGATTTAAAATGCTTTTAAGGGAAGAAAGCTGATTATTATATGAATTAGTAAGCTGACTCATGCTGCTGTTGTATGCGTCTTGTGCCGCAGCTTTTAACTCGTCAAGATATGTATTAGGGTTTCCGGCTTTTGCTTCATACGATGCAACAAGATTTCTGTAGGCGTTTGCTATTTTTTGCCTGTTTGCTTCTTCAAGTGCTGCTGCATCTTTCTGCATCTGTAACTGTTCCTGAGAGAGTGCGTAGTCTCTATCAGCGTTTTGTCTCTGTAATTCAAGCTGCGCCCATCCTAAAGCGTCGTCTGTCCCGGATGCCCCACTACTTGACGATCCAGAATAATCATAATCATCAGAATAACCCGATGATCCACTTGAACCACTACTATACGATGATCCAGCTGATCCGACGCCTTTTGAAGTATTTGTCTTTGTATTTACCTTTGTCGTCGAGACATTGCCGCCGTAATATCCTTCTGTCGAACTCGGATATGCTTGAGCAGTAAGATTTGTACCGTTCTTTCCGCTCATAACCTTATAACCGTTATTGCTATTTTGATTGAGCAACGATGATATTTGCTTAGTTACACCCATTTTTGTACCCCTTTCTTATTTACCTACTGAATCCCATGTTTTAGAACCTATAATGCCATCAGGCGTAAGCCCTTTTGCTTTTTGATATTCTTTAACGGCAAGCTCTGTGTTCTTGCCGAATATACCGTCTTCTGTTCCGCAATGATAACCGAGCTGGTTAAGGTATTTCTGCCAGTGCAGAACGTACTCGTTTTCATCACCTTTTCTAAGCGTCGGATAATATTCACCGGGTTTTAGAACGGTCTGCTTTTCCGGTTCCTTGCCAAGAGCTTCCGCATCCCACTCATACAACTTGTATTTGTTTATTGTGTTTAATAAAGTGGTTGCATACGTCGGGCTTGTCGCGTAACCGTCTTTTGCCACATTATTACAAGCTGTAACATAGTTTGTCTCACCCCGAAGATTTTTATATCTGTTAAGCCTGTTAAACAATGCGGAATGATCGTTTATTGAATCAAGCCAGTTAGGATATTTACGAAAATCGGCGTAAACCCTGTGTGCTACACCGTTGTAATACTCCGTTGTTAGCATCTTTACTGACTGACCGTCGTATGATCCTTTGATTCCGAAAAGGTTGTTTGCCTTTTGTGTAAGGCCGCTATTCCCTTTGTTGCTTTCAATAAACGCCTGTGCAGCGGTTAAAGAAGCAAGAATACCGGTTTCACGCATATCCGTTATAACCAAAGGCTTTATTTTTTCTAAAAATGTTTGTGCTGTGTATGCCATATCTATTCCTCTTTATTGTAGTTGTGCGTACTGATCCCAAGCACAACGCCTAAAAATGTGTCTATCGCGGTTAATATGCCGACCACTTGCTCACCATAGGGCAGCCCGATAATCTGTGCGATAGTAAAGTAAAGTGTGCCAAGTGCCGGAATCCAATACTGACAGATTTTCTTCCAAAGATCATAAGTTTCGTTTGACATTTTCATAGTTCTACCCCCTATTTTTATTTTCAAGGTCTGCGATCCTGTGATTTGCTACTGATATTTTTTCTTCAAGCAGCTTGTCTGTATCTTCACACCGATAAACTCTCTCGACTACCTGATTATGTTTTTCTACACGATTCGACAATATATTTATCTGCGTTTCAATAACGGCTATTTTCTGTTGAAGGTTTGCACCTAAAGCGGTTACATCATCCCGTATTTCCCGGAGATCATTCTGCCTAATATCAAGTATTTCCTCTTTGTTCTTTTCGTGATACTTGATTAGTTCGGCTTTTATATCTTCTCTCTGCTTTTCTCGGTCTTTTCTAGCAGAAAAATGCCAAGTGCCTATTGAAATAAGTAATGTCACTCCTGCCGTTATAATTGTGTTTAAAACTGAAACATCCATTTTTTCTCCATCAAAAAAGCACCCTTACGGATGCTAAATTGCTAAAACTATACATTTAAAACGTATATTTGCGAAAAATATCTCAAAATAAAGGATTATATTGCGTAATCGTTACAAATTGCGACATACTACACATGATCAAAAGTATTCCAAAGTTGCCAAGCTCCACTTATATATATACGGGTATAAATCTTTGTTATGTCATATACTATTTGCGTGATACCCGAATACCCACGTTGCAATACAATCATACTACCCGCATCACTTGTCGGACAGTTTGAAGGTCTTGATGATCCCCACGCATAAAAACCGATTGTTTTTACATTGTTTAAATCATTGCTTGACGTTAAAATCGAAGGTGTAAAAACAGTTGCCTGTGATGTATCGACAAACTCTTCCATAGGCACTTTCGCCATATATATCTCCTCTCTACCCCTCGGTAGATGAGGGGATTTAATTCGTGTAATAATCTATAACAAAACGCATCTGCGAACCACTCGCAATATTTGACATTGTTGATTGCTTCAACTGACCCGATGAATTAACATATCCGTTGCCAATATGATTAGTGCCATCGTAAATTATCGCATATCCAAAACCATTGTCACTTGAGCTTTTAGGTATCGGAAGTCCTGTTCCAAAAACCTTGTTTGTTGCACCTGTTAAGTTATCTGTCACATCGAAAAATACAAAAATGTGAACATGGTTGCCATTAACGAACGACCCATTTCTATTAACAGATAAATCTGTTCCTGCGGTTATAGTAAGAGATTGACCCCCCCCCGCATACTCCATAGGTATCATAGCCATAATTGTATATCTCCTTTGTATATTAAAGTTATGTCGTAATCCGATAAGTTTCCGTAGCGGTACACCATATTTCAGATGCACCGCCGATGGAAGGAAACAAAATGAAAACAAAACGTATTATTCTTCTGGTTCTGTAGACGTATAGTTGTCAACCATTACCCTGTTTCCAAGACTGTCAATCAGCATAACCATCGCGTCTGAAAATCCGGGATTGCCGATAAGTCTCGCACATTCTGAATGGAAAAATGCCTTTGCTTCTCCAAGATCACTTTTTGTTCCCGATACTCTGGATGCCCACTCTCCTGATTCCTTGTTTTTTGCTGTAAAAACTATCGCATAAATCATATTCTTTTCTCCTTTACTTTACATATATTCTTACTGTTCTTGAAACGCTTTTTGCAAAAGTTACTGTGCAAGTGTGACTAACTACTGTTATATCCGTGTATTTATCCCCTACAATACTTGAGTAAGGGATTATTACTGAATCTGTTGTTATGGCGTCATGTGTAAATGTATATGTTAGTGACGTACCAGAAGCATCAAAATATACTTCCGGCTCTATACCGCCGCCAAAATAATCGTACTTGAAAACACCAGCACTTTCTTCTACTACCGCTATATGACTATCAATAGAAAAATGTTCACCATCAACTATTCCTGCCACAAATAAGTGTTCATTAGTCGTGTCAACGGTTCCAGCAGTTGTTAGACGATAAAACTTATTTGCATTTGGTTCATCTAAATATGTTGCTGCATTAGTTATCAAATCAGTCCATGTTTTAGAACCGGCGTTCCTTACAAGCGGTTGCTCTTGCGAGTCTATTTCTGATCTGGTGTAATAGTTTGTCAAAGCATCTGCCACACCTTGACCGGTTATCGGCCTGTCTGATGATGTACCAACCGGCACATAAGTATTCATTAGCTGTGCAGCTTTATTTAGTTTATCTATTGTCGTTAATGTATTAGTACCGTCAAAAAGGGTTATTGCCCTGTCAACGGTCTTTGGGTTTAAAATGTTGTTGGCGTAATTGGCTTTTGTCATATCGCCGCCGCCGCCACCGCCGCCACCTGTCGATTCAATAGTGACCGTTTTTGCATCGACATCCGGTGTTAGTGTTATTCCTGCCCCTTCGACCAGTTGTATAGTGTCTTCTCCACTTGATTCAATGTCTGTTGATCCAACCTTAATTGTTTTAAAAGCATTGTTTACTGAACCGCCAATATCATTTTCGTCATACAGCGGTCTTCCGTTTGCATCTTCGCCTATTTTGTCAAGGTTTAACTTGTTTAAATGCGTATGTCTTTTTAATACTGCATCAGCAAGGTCTTCTTCCGTCTGCTCATAGGTATCTAACAAAGCCTTGTTTGCGTGTGTGTGTTCGTCTGCAACCAAGTCGGTTATTGTGCTTTCTGCCGTTGCCAGATCACTTGAAATGTCATTCAAAACACCTTGAACCGTTACACCTTCTCTACCTACCGGGGCTGTTGCTCCTAAACTTGATGCCGCTGTCGTGTCTTCCAGTTCGTCAATTAGGTTGTTAAACGCCGGTGCTACAATGTTTTTAGCCGGTGCGTCAAACTCCTGTTTTAAAGCCGTTGCTGAAATAGTTGGCTGGTTAGGAAGCGTCGTAGCTCCACGCGAGTTTAATTGTGTGTTTGTTATTTTTGAAAATGCCATCTTTTCACCCCTTATAGT
>Ga0265300_10003231_pt1 | contig 13475 bp, 12 predicted proteins | sample AusTroGonzalo_MG_FD_193482 | JGI IMG/M metagenome (GOLD analysis project Ga0265300, IMG submission 193482) | Bovine rumen microbial communities from tropical cattle in Woodstock, Queensland, Australia - Gonzalo_03 | ecosystem: Host-associated > Mammals > Digestive system > Stomach > Rumen ... | reverse complement strand
TAGCCGATTATTCAGCTATTTTATGGAATAATATTATACCTTTGCATCCCAAAAGAAGATAATAATGGAAATACTCTATATATTTCTGATGGTCATCGGCCCTCTTGCAGGCATTATTGTCTATGCTATCATAGAAAGTAAGCACAAGGCGAAAAAAGAACATACACAAGCGGTAGAGACTACGCTTGATGACATAAGCTACATACAGGAAATGCAGCATCTGTCCGTAAAGGTGGGGGTTGTACTGTGGCAGCAGTATGATATTCTTTTAGCTGCTCGCCCATATGGTTGGGAAACGATGGTTGATTGGGCCGACTATATGGAAAGTGCAGATATTGACAATATTGATAGCATGGTTATAGGTGCTCCAGGCGAACAAGACATAGAGCTCGCTCATGTCTATAAGCAAAATAAATTTGGTCTGAAGAACTTCGAGAGGTTGAAAGAAGAGCGTGGTTCACTGAGTATAGCCGGACGAAGCAGCACGCTGAACAACTCCATGAAAATCGTATGGTTCAACCAAACGAGAGTACTGAGAATCTTTACGCGTATTAATGATGAGACGCTTATCAAAAAATATGCTGAAACCCTCATCAGAAGAACTTTTGGCACCAAAGATGCCATGAAACTCGCTAAACCCGTCCCCAAGACCTGACTGTCCCTACCGCATCGCCAGAGCTTTGTTTTCAGCAGCTTCCATCAGTTCGCGCTCACCGGGTCCTTTGTCGTTGAGACCGCAGAGATGGAGAATGCCGTGAATGATGACGCGGTGCAGTTCCTCGTCATAGTCCTTCTGAAACTGCTCGGCATTGGTGCGCACGGTGTCGAGCGAGATAACCAGATCGCCATTGACCTGATTGCCCTCGTCGTAGTCGAAGGTGATGATGTCGGTATAGTAGTCGTGACCGAGGTACTCACGGTTGACCTCAAGGATCTTCTCGTCGTCACAGAACAGGTAGCCCACCTCACCCACGGTCTTGCCGTAGGAGGCTGCTACGCGACGTATCCATGCCGTCGTCTCACGGCGTTTGATGTGGGGGAACCTGACCCCCTCTGCACTGTATGTTATCATGTTTTTCTTTTATTTAGAAGTCAGAAGGTTGTCAGAAGACAACAGCTTGACGGCGGCCTGCACAATGGCACTACTCTCGTTCATGATGGAGAAGTACTCGTCCATACCCCAAAGGTCGCGTGCCACGAGGGCCTTCAGCTGCATCTTCATATAGTCCAGGGTCTTGTTCAGTTCTTCATCGTCACGAGGCTTGATGTTCAGCTTTTGACCCTCCTCAAGAATACCGTCAATGACAAACTTCGGGATTTCAAAGGTTTCCTTGAACACATCAAAGCTCTTGTACTTCTCCGTCAGTTCACGACGATGGTCATCCACATAGCGCAGGTTGGCATTGAGCACCACATTACGTGCCTGCAGGGCACGGTGGAAACGAGTGTATCGGGTGGTGTCCAGCGGCACAAAATAATCGGGCATGATGCCACCTCCGCCATATACGACGCGATGCTCACGAAGCGTGTAGAAGCGCAGAGAGTCGGCAAAGTGTATGCTGTCCGCATTGGTCAGCTCGCCATGCAGCAGACGGTTCTGCATGTCCATAGCATAGTCCTCGCCCTTTCCCTTCACGTAAGGCTTCTGGATGCAACGGCCAGCCGGCGTATAGTAATGGGCGATGGTCAGACGGATCATGGAGGTGTCAGGCAACGTGATCTGACGCTGCACCAGTCCTTTTCCGAAGGTACGACGACCGACGACGAGGCCACGGTCCTGATCCTGCACGGCACCCGTCACAATCTCTGATGCCGATGCCGTATATTCATCGACCAGCACGATGAGGGTACCTGTACGGAAACGACCGTTACCCTTGGCACGATACTCGGAACGCTCACGGCCATCGGTATAAACGATGAGGTCATGAGACTGCAGGAACTCGTTGGCCACATCAACGGCAGCCTTCATGTAACCACCACCGTTCTCCTGTAAGTCGAGCACCAAACTCTGCATGCCTTCCTGCTGCAACTTTTTCAGGCTCTCCATAAACTCACTGTAAGTGGTAGCGCCAAAATAGCCCATACGGATATAGCCAATACCAGGACGGAGCATATAGGTGGCAGTAATGGACTTCATGGGAATCTTATCGCGCGTCACCTTGAACGACAGCTCCTCGTCGAAGCCCTGACGACGGATGCCCAGCCGCACCTTGGTTCCTTTGGGACCGCGCAGACGACGCATGATCTCCTCCTTCGATATCTGCACACCAGCAATGGGCGTGCCGTCAACGCTGACAATGCGGTCGCCTGCAATGATGCCGGCCTTCTCCGACGGGCCACCAACAACAGGCTGAATAACGAGCAACGTGTCCTCAATCATGTTGAACTCCACGCCAATACCCTCAAAGTTGCCATTGAGCGGCTCCTGCATGGATTTTACCTCTTCCTTTGTAGCATACGAGGAATGTGGGTCAAGACTTTTCAGCATGCCGCGAATGCCTTCCTCTACCAATTTATACTCGTCAACGCTGTCAACGTATAGCTGGTAGATGGCCATCTCGGCATTGATCAGCTTCTGCATCGGTATGTTCCGATTCAGGTTCTGCTTAATCTGCGCCCTTACAGGACATAGTGATAAACAAAAAATGATAAATGAAAATACTAACTTCATATCTCTATTATTCATAGATATCTTCTTCTGGCCTGTCTTCCTCAATAACCAGGTTGTCAATGATAAAGTTCTGGCGTTCCATCGTGTTCTTGCCCATGTAGTACTCCAGCAGTTTCTGTACCTGGTCGGTCTTGTGCAGGGTTACCTGCTCCAGTCGCATATCGGGGCCGATGAAGCCTGCAAACTCTTCTGGCGAGATTTCGCCAAGTCCCTTGAATCGGGTAATCTCAGGATCAGGTCCTAACTCCAGTATGGCTTTCTGGCGTTCCTCGTCGCTGTAGCAGTAACGGGTCACGAAGTCGCCCTTCTTGCCATCTTCGAGCATCTTCTTGTTCTTGATCTTCGTCCGACGGTTCCGCACACGGAACAACGGAGTCTGAAGCACATAGACGTGGCCTTTCTTGATGAGGTCAGGGAAGAACTGCAGGAAGAACGTGATGATGAGCAGACGGATATGCATGCCATCGACATCGGCATCGGTGGCCACAATGACCTTGTTGTAGCGCAAGGTGTCCAGGCTCTCCTCAATGTCAAGAGCTGCTTGCAGCAGGTTGAACTCCTCGTTCTCATAGACCACCTTCTTGGTCAGGCCGAAGGTGTTGAGCGGCTTACCACGCAGAGAGAAGACAGCCTGTGTATTCACGTCACGGCTCTTGGTGATGCTTCCGCTGGCTGAGTCACCCTCAGTGATGAAGATGCTCGACTCTTCCTTGCGCTCATTCTTGGCATCGCTGAAATGGATGCGGCAGTCGCGCAGCTTGCGGTTGTGCAGGTTGGCTTTCTTGGCACGTTCGCGGGCCAGCTTGGTCACACCGGCCATCGCCTTGCGCTCGCGTTCGCTCTCCTTGACTTTCTGCTCGATGACCTCTGCTATGTCGGCATGAATATGCAGGTAGTTATCGACCTGCTGTTTGATGAAGTCACCCACATACTTGTTAATCGTATCGCCGCCAGGTGCCATGACCGTGGAACCGAGCTTGATCTTCGTCTGACTCTCAAAGACGGGTTCCTCAACATTGATGGCAATGGCAGCCACGATTCCCGTGCGGATGTCACCATACTCGTACTTGCCGAAGAACTCCTTAATGGTCTTGGCAATGTGCTCCTTGAAGGCGCTCTGGTGGGTACCGCCCTGCGTGGTGTGCTGGCCGTTGACGAAGGAGTAGTATTCCTCACCGTACTGGTTGGAATGGGTGAAGGCCACTTCTATGTCCTCGCCCTTCAGGTGGATGATGGGATAGAGCGCATCATTGGTCATGCGGTCACTCAACAGGTCTTCCAAACCGTGGCGTGACAGAATGCGACGACCGTTGTACATGATGGTGAGTCCCGTATTCAGGTAGGTATAGTTGCGCAGCATCACCTCCACGATGTCGTCGTGGAACTGATAATTCTGGAACAGCGTGTTATCGGGTTCAAAATAGATGTACGTACCGTTTTCGTCCTGGGTCGGTTCCGTCACGTCGCTGGTCATGATTCCACACTCGAAGGTTGCCTTGCGCACCTTGCCGTCACGGTAGCTGCGTACCTCGAAGTGGGAACTCAACGCATTGACGGCTTTCACACCCACACCATTCAGGCCCACACTCTTCTTAAAGGCTTTCGAATCATACTTACCACCAGTATTCAGCACGCTGACAGCCTCGATGAGCTTGCCCTGCGGAATACCACGGCCATAGTCACGTACCGAGACGCGCAGCTGTTCGTCAACCGTAATCTCAATACGGTCGCCTGCCTTCATCTTGAACTCATCGATGGAATTGTCGATGACCTCCTTCAGCAACACATAGATACCGTCCTCGGGCAATGAGCCATCGCCCAATCGGCCGATGTACATACCAGGACGGGTTCGTACATGCTCCATGTCCGACAGGTGCCGGATGTTGTCGTCTGTGTACTCAACGGGAGACTCTCCCCCTTGCCCCTCCCCGTCAAGGAGGGGAGTAGATACTACAGGCTCTTCCATATATTTATCCATGTATTTTTAGCTTATGTTTCTTTTCTTATTGGTAATAACTCCCCCTCTGGGGGCGGCTCTAAAGTGTCTTCTTAAAGCACCTGCGGCGTTTGTGCTGCACGTGTTCCAGATATTGCCATTGGCTTTGCACCTTCTCGTTTGTCTCCATCTCCACATTGGTCTCACCCCATTTGAAGCCATACTTCTGGTATCTGGGGATGAGGTCGTAGAACAGCAGGGCATTGGCTCCCTTCTGCTGGTATTCCGGCAAGAAGCCCACCAGCATCAGGTCAAGACATTCGGCCTTGTGGAACTTCAGGGCCATCAGGCAATGCCACCATCCGAAAGGCCACAGCCGTCCGTTACGGCACTTCTGCAGGGCACGGGTCATATTGGTAATGCTGATACCCACGCCTATGACCTTGTGGTCCGGCGTGTTCCAGTCCTCAATCAGGCAAAGCATGTCCATGTCGAGCATCGGGAAGTACATCTTCAGGTATTCATCAATCTGCGCCTCTGTCATTTCAGAGTAGCCATAAAGGTGGCCGAAGGACTTATTGACCACATCAAGCACCTTACGACCATACTGTTCCTTGCCGAACACCTGACTGCGCTTGGGGTGTATGGGGTGCAGGTTATAGCGTTTCTGCACCAGCTCAGCCACTTTCTTGTATTTCTCGGGCATGCCGTCCTTGGGGACAATGAGCTTGTACTCTACGTAGTCGTTGTCTTTCTCCCATCCTCCTAAGCGTTCCATGTGCTGCGGATAGTAAGGATAGTTATAGATGGTGGCCATAGTGCCCAACTCGTCGAAGCCCTCGATCAGCATGCCCTCGGGGTCCATGTCCGTGAAGCCCAGCGGACCAACGATTTCCGTCATTCCCTTGGAACGGCCCCACGTCTCTACAGCATCCAGCAAAGCGCCTGACACTTCTATGTCATCAACAAAATCAACCCAGCCGAAGCGCACGCTCTTGCGTTCCCACTTCTCGTTGGCCCGACGATTGATAATACCTGCTATACGCCCCACTACCTTCCCGTTCTGGTAAGCCAGGAAATACTCTGCCTCACAAAACTCAAAAGCAGCATTCTTATCCTTACTCAAGGTATGGATTTCATCATTATATAGGTTTGGGGCATCATATTCGTTACCACGATACAAATCGTAGTGAAACTGAATAAAAGCATCAAGTTCTTTTTTGGTGGTTACTCTCCGAATCTCTACTGACATCATTTCAAATGATTAATTAATATCTTGCAAAGATAACGAAAAAGCATGAAATGCCAAAATATTTAACCTATTTTACGGCAAATCAACAATCTATGCTGACCATCTGACAAGGTTGTTGCAAAAATATAGACCTCTCCCCCATCCTTCAGGCCCAGGCGCCGGCGCAGCTCTGCCACACTCATGGGGAAGTTCCTGACAGTAATATTTGCCTGGGTAACACCTCTCAGCTTTTCCTTGAGATCCCGCTTGTTCAATGATGACACGGCCTCCACACGGAAGCCGCGGCCAGGGAAATCGGCGACTTCTTCCGAAGACACAAACAGATGGGAATTCACGGACACCTTGCCAACTGCATAGCTGGCTGCCAGTTCGTCAAAACAACCAGCCTTCATGATACTGGCATTCGGTTCATAGAGGAAGGATGAATCAAGAGGAGAGAGGGTGGAGGGTGAAAGGTGAAGGGCGGAGGGAGAAGAGAGGGAAGATGCGTCAAATGATGTCTCAAAGCACTGCATACGTCCATCGGACAGGAAGTTCACGCAATATAGCATTCCTTTCTCTCCTCTCTCCTCACTCCTCACTCCCCTTAATAACAACAGCAGTTCCTTACACTCGTTCTGTACACTCACAATATGTACCTCGCTGACACAACCCAGGTCATTGACCGCCTTGTGCCAGTCGAGCATGGGCGACAGCTTGAGGACAACACATCTGGCTTTCTGCCGCAACAGAGGAAGCAATTCCAACACGTTAGGCGAGCAGTCCTCCAGGGCATAGGTTCGGGCACCGTGGTCATCGCGGCGGGCAGGGTCCAGGAAGATGCAGTCGGCAGGAGTCTCTAAGTCCGACAGGAACGCCTCGGACGTGCTACAATGTACGGAACAGGGGAAAGACAGACAGGCAAAGTTATGCTCGGCCAATGCACAGAGATGGGCATTCTGCTCGACATAGACACACTGACGGAACCCTTGGGACATAAAGTAGAAGTCAACACCGAAACCACCCGTCAGGTCAATGAAGGTGGAGGATGAAGGGTGGAGGGTGGAAGGTGAAGGGAGGAGGGAAGCCTTGTAACGGGCGGTCTGCTCGCTGGAGCATTGTTCCATGTTGAGGTGCGGCGGATAGAACAACCCGTCTGCCGCCGCCCATGTAGGCAGTTTCTTGCAGGCAATCTGCCAACCGGCAATCTGCTGCATGGCCATAGGCAGGTCAACACCAGAAACGCCAGCTCCCCGAAGGGCAAGCTGGCGCACATCGTCTTCCCGATGCTGGCGGATATAGTCAAGTGTTTGTTCGTTTACCACTTAATTATAGGCCTCCTTGAACTGTAAATACTCGTCACAATTCGAAACATACCTGCTGGTACGCGAAGCGTTCTTCTGCTCAAAGTTCAGCAAAGCAGCAAAAGCCTTATATTGCGCTGACTGAGGCACGGGCTTCCTATGCTGTTCATAGGTCTGGCTATCCCATTCTACAGTATACCACATGTCTGGGTTCAGATAGGCATAAGACTGGGCGAAGAGCACTTTCTCCTTCAGTAGGAAGTCTTTGGTCTCACCAGCCTGACGCAGATAGCTGACCGCCTTAGCAGTGAAATCCACCTCATTACTGCCCACCTCACCATAGGCGCTCTTGCCGTCATGCAAGAGGAACCAGCAGTCGCCATTAAGGCTGGCCTGTGCATAACGTACGGCCAGGTCATAGCAGCGCTGTTCGCGGGCCTTACCCGTCAGGACACTCAACTCACCCTCCATCTTCTGCATCTCACGGGCGAAGTCCAGTTTCGGATTTGAACGCAGGTTGACAGGCTCGTGGTCCCACTCCATGCCATAGGGCAGCCACTGGCGCTTCACCCACGGCTCGACGGTATAGCTGCGCTTTTCAGCATAAATGGCATAGCCCTTGGCATTGTAGTATGACAGGGGAACCTTTGTAAGCCACTCTTGTGCCTCCTGCCACTGACATTCACGCAGGTACTTGGTACCTATGAGGTCCGGCAGTTCCTGATCGGTCAGTCCACTGTCGTGCTTCAACACACGCTCCAACTTCGTTTTGGGGCTCTGCTTCAGGTTGTTCAGATGAGTGAGCAACTGGGCAGCGCTCATCGACTCAAGAGCCGTGGCGTATTTATAGGAGTCAATGGCACGCATCAGTCCGAAGGCAATCTCCTGACGACCAGCTGTCTGGTACTTGTCAATCAGCACCTGGCTCACCGTACGGTCCAAAGCACGGCCATATTTCTTTGTGCTAAACCATTCCAGCTCGCCTGCTACATAGTCGTCAAACTGAGGAGTCAACGGACTTTGTGCTGACTTGATGTAGAACTGCAGGATGCGGGCATTGTCGCGGATGCGCTCCGTGCCCTCCAGTTGCACGGCCTCATTGATGTCAGCCAGTGCCTGCTGTTTCTGGCCGAAGAGGAACTCCAGCCATGCCTGTGCACTCTTCCACATGGCAGGATTCTGTGTCTTTCCCTCACGGACCACCTGTCCGGCAAAAAGCCACATCTGCTGAGCCTCGTTGCTGGTGATGTCGCGAATGAATAGCTTTCCCTGAGTGTTCTCACCATTCTGGGCGTCAATGGCCTCCTGGGCATTATTGACAAAGTCCTGCAACAGGAAAGGCAACACAGCCGAATTGGCGTCACGCAGGTATTCCTGGCGGATGGCAGCAAACGAGCGTTTCTTGTAGTACTGGGTCATCAGACTGTTCCAGTCCTCCATCTCAGCAAAGAGCTGTCCGGCGGCATCGGGCTTGCCCGTCTTATACAGCGCACCGGCATAAATGTTCTTCATCATGTCCTTATAAACCGTTTCGATGTATTGGCTGGCCGTCTGTTCCCAGAAGGTGACATTCTCCGCATGGCGTCCTAACATCATGTTACAACGCATGAAGAGCAACGCATGCTGACTGCGAAGGCGTGTCTTCAGCTTACCCTGAGCATAGGTACGTACGGTATTCAGCGTCTGCTTCCGATGGTTGAGTTCCTCCTTGGAAGGATAGTCCCATTGCTCTGCCCGCACTGAACTGACGCACTCCAGATACAGGCCCAGATTCTGTATGTAGCTGGCCATCAGTGCATCGCCTTTCTTCTGGGCGAAATCGAGGGCTTCATCGGCATTATACCAATAATAATCCTCGTTAGAACCCAGATAGGCCTTCCAGTTGTCAAGGGTTATCTTGTCCACCCGATCGCTGAAACTCTCCTCATTACAAACCCGGAACAGGTAATAATTATGGGTATCAATCCACAGACAGGCCGAGACCTGCTGCAAGTAGCCAATGGCTAACAGACTAATGATGATAAATCGCTTCATAAGTTTCTGGTTTATATCTGTTTATATTATCGTTTTCTAAATGGTAGGTCAATATCGTCTGGCGCAACTGCGGTCTTTTCTTCTCAACAGCCGCCTTCACCCGCAGGATCTCGTCGGCAGTCACCTCATGCTCAACATGCACGCCATGAATGGTTCGTTGCCAGAGATAGACCGGATAGGCGGCAGCCAAAGGCAGCGGATAGTCAGGGAGGTGCTGCAGATACGGCTGCACATCACGAAGGTCAAGGATGGGGTTGCGCTCCATGAACTTACGTGGGTCGCCAGTGTTGTAAAGCATCAGCACACCATAGTCAACGGGCGGCTCTGGCATGGAGAGCTGATGCAGGCGTATGGTCGTCGAGAGACGCAGCCCATGGGCCTGGGTTTCTTTTCTTACATCTTCCAGAAATCGGTAGTATGTCTTCATGCTTCTTGCCGTATAGTCACAGTCTATCTGTATCTCCTGAACATTGCTGACGTCGTTCGTCTCGTTCATCTGCAGGATCCTGTTCACCAGCTTTTGTGCCAGTCCGTCATGCTGTTCATGCATGCAGTCCTCAGTGATATAGACGGTCGGTATCAGTTCCAGACCCTCAGGAACATCCTCTCCAAATGACAGCGTTGCATTGGGCATGGGTTCTGAGTCCGTCATCACTACATCAAAGTAGCGGCAATACACCTTATGGATATCATAACGGCTCAGGAAGTCCGATTCCACCGAATCAAGTTGCCACTCTGTACGCCAATAATAGACGGCATTCTCTACCGCCATCGGCTCCTCCTGCCGACATCCGAAAGCCAGCAGAATCATCAGCAGCAACATCCATGACACGTGTTTCACGATGCAAAGATACGAAATAATTTGTCATTCAGCACACTTCTGATACAAATTATTTCTTATTAGTCGAAGAGGAAGAACAAACTGACACCCACAACGGAAATCAAGGCACCCAAGACAGAGCGCCACGTGATTTTCTGACCAAACAGCCAATAGGAAGGTAGCAGGATGATGACCGGAGTCATTGCCATGAGCGTCGAGGCAATACCTGCATCAGTATATTGAACGGCCATCAACGAGAAACCGACACCCACAAAGGGCCCGAAGATGGTAGTAGCCGTGGCTACGGTAAGTCCCTTACGGTCGTGCATCGCCGTACGAAGCGGGGCAAAGCCCTCACGCCAATAAAGCAACAGCATAAAACCTATGATGCCAGCTACACAACGGAAGAAATTGGCACTGAAAGGTATCAGCCATTCGGGCATGTCAGTAGTCTGATAGTGGTCCATGCCTATCTTGCTCAATACAAGTCCGACACCCTGACAAACAGCGGCTCCAATGGCAAAAAGCACTCCATTGGTAGGGAGTTTCAACGACACCTTATGATGCTCCCCACGACCAATGACAGAGATACCGATACCCGTCAGTGTTACGAGCATGGCAACGATACTCATCATCGTCATCTGCTGACCTAACGTCACCCATGCCATCAGGGCTGCCGACAGCGGTGCCAGTGTCATAAACAACTGTCCGTAGCGGGAACCGATGATGATGTAACACTGGAAGAGACAGAAGTCACCAATGACATAGCCCACTAATCCAGACAGCAGCATCCACCCACAGGCCTCCATGGAGCCTATGGGCGGCAGAGGTGAACCCATGACCACCCAAAAGAGCACAAGGGAGAAGAGCAACGCCAGCAACATACGCAGCACATTGAGCGTGAGATTGCCCAAGCGCTTGCTGCCAAATTCACTCAACAGGGCTGTTGCCGTCCATGAAAATGCGACGCCAATAGATATTAGTTCTCCTAGATAAGTCATTTAGTTTTTATTTTGCTGGCAAAGGTATAAAATAATTACAAATTATGAATGATGAATGACGAATTATTTTGTATCTTTGCAGGCAAGAAAGTATGAAAAAGGGAATTTTCATCACACTGGCTATCATCCTTGGCGTGTTCGCGGTGGCTACCATTGGCGGCAGCTTCTACATGCTCAGCTATTCGTTGGCTCCTGACGAACAACGGACTGACACAGCAGCGTGCTTCCGACAACTGGTAGAGGATCATCCGGAGGTTAAGCCTTGGCTCGACAGCCTAAAGGCCTGTCAGGCGCTGCGTGACACCTTTGTCATCATGCCTTCCGGTGAACGCCATCATGCCTATTTTGTGCGTAACGGCAACGACCGTCGTACAGCCATCGTCATTCACGGCTGGCGCGACTGTGCCATCGACTTCTTCTATATTGCCCGCATCTACCAACAGTTAGGCTACAACGTGCTGATGCCCGACCTGCATGCCCACGGACTGAGCGAGGGCGATGCCATCGGCATGGGCTGGCACGAACGAATGGATGTGCTGCACTGGATGAAGGTGGTATCGCAGCTTTTCCACTCCGACAACTTCGTCATTCACGGGGTATCCATGGGAGCCGCTACGACCATGAATGTTTCGGGCGAGCCGATGCCAAAGGGCATTCGTCAGGTCCGCTTCGTGGAGGATTGCGGCTACACCAACGTCTGGGATGAATTTCACTATGAAATAGGCGAAGAGTTCGGGCTTCCGGACTTCCCACTCATGTACACCACATCTCTGCTCTGCCGTCTGCGTTATGAATGGAGCTTCGGTCAGAACTCACCGTTAGAGCAGATCAAGAAGTGCCGCTACCCCATGCTCTTCATTCACGGCGACAGGGACACGTTTGTTCCCTCATGGATGATCCATCCGCTCTACAAAACCAAGCAGGGTAAGAAGTCGCTTTGGATTACGAAAGGTACAAAGCATGCGAAATCATACACGGACTATCCGGAAGAATATGCCCGGCGCATACGTGATTTCCTGAATCAGTAGCTTACGGCTTAAAACATAAAACATAAACTAAAAACTAAAAAACTCAGAAAATGAAGAAATTGTTTTTCACAGCACTGCTTTCGGTCATGGTACTGACAATCAGCGCACAGACGTATCCTCCTACGGACACACCAGAACTGGAGTTCGCCCTGCAACTGAAGGTGACGCTCGACCAGGCTTTCTCCATTGAAAACACCCAACACGGACGTCGCACAGTCATCCCCATCACAGGCGGCACCTTTGAAGGACCGAATATTAAAGGTACCATCATCAACGGTGGCGCGGACTATCAGTTAGCCAGCGCCGATGGCTCACGCACAGAACTGGAAGCCATCTATTGTATCCGTACCGACGACGGTGTGTATATCCACGTACGCAACCGCGGCATAATCTTCACAGGAAAGGACGCTGAAGGCCATCCGTCATTCTACTTCAAGGCCGCACCGCAATTCGAAGCTCCTGCCGACGGCAAATATGCATGGCTGAACAATGCCCTGTTCGTCTGCGCTCCTGAATGGACACAGCAGTTCCAGGGTATTGTGCTCAACGTTTGGAAAGTGAAATAAAGCGGCTTATGGCATTAAAAGTATTGCGTGAGCGCATTCTCCATGAAGGACGTTGTTTTGATGGTGGTATCCTGAAAGTGGACCGTTTCATCAACCATCAGATGGATCCCTATCTGATGAAACAGATTGGCATTGAGTTTATCCGCCGGTTTGCCGACCTGAAGGTGAATAAAATCATCACCATCGAAGCATCAGGCATAGCACCCGCCGTCATGCTGGGCTATCTGATGGAGTTGCCTGTGGTATATGTAAAGAAAAAGGTGCCTTCGACCATGGAGTTCTTCTACATGACGAAGGTTTCCTCGTTTACTAAGCAACGGGACTATGACGTTGTCATCAACAAGGAATACCTGACCAAGGACGATCACGTGTTGTTCATTGACGACTTCCTCGCCTTTGGAAATGCCGGCAAAGGCATTATTGACCTATGCAAGCAGGCAGGCGCTACCGTTGAAGGCATGGGATTCATTATTGAAAAGGAGTTCCAACATGGACGAGAACTCTTGCAAGCAGAAGGTGTAAAACGCATCGAGTCGCTTGCTATCATCGAGTCGCTTGACAACTGCGAGATAAAGATAAAGGAAGACTAAGCAATTGCTTGTCTTCCTTTATTTTCATGATTAGCGCATAGCGAAATAATTAACGCCTGAGGTAGCCATACGGATTTCGTAGAGGCCACCCTGGTCAGGGTTCACCGTCAGTTCCTGTCCATCAGGCATTACTGCGGTGATAGTACCGTCTTCGTTGAAGTTGAACAGTTTGCGAGTAACACCATCCTGCTCAAACGACCAGGACTTACTCTTTGCGTCATAGATGAAATAGCTGACTTCACCCATCGGACTCTTTACCTCGTAGCCGTTCTTCAACGTGGTCACAGCATACAT
>Ga0265300_10003229_pt1 | contig 13478 bp, 9 predicted proteins | sample AusTroGonzalo_MG_FD_193482 | JGI IMG/M metagenome (GOLD analysis project Ga0265300, IMG submission 193482) | Bovine rumen microbial communities from tropical cattle in Woodstock, Queensland, Australia - Gonzalo_03 | ecosystem: Host-associated > Mammals > Digestive system > Stomach > Rumen ... | reverse complement strand
TTATTCCCGAAGTAGAGGTGATAGAGCTCGGACTGCAAACCATGCTCTGCATAAGTGGTGACATTGGTGAAGAAGCCACGGAGCCGGCACTTGCACCGGAACTGGGTGAAGAGCTGGGTGTAGACCTAGGTGAAGAACTGGACTTAGGCTGGTAATGTTGTAATAAAGTGAATGGTAACGGTCTCACTGCTTGTCATGGACGGTGGGACCGTTTTTATGTGCACGAGTGCAAAACAAAGAAAAACATTTCTTTTTTTGCCGAGACGGAGTAATTTCGCTAATTTTATTGGCAGAGTTACGAAAAAAAGTTGTAACTTTGTGCGCGATATGACGAGTAAGATAACTAACAAGAATGATGCAACAGACATTGAAACTCTTGATATTGATGGCCGTGGTCACTTTAACCATAGGCTGTGCCGGATGTGCTGACACGAAGGACGGGGTGGCGGGTAATGCCGGCAATTCAGACTTCGAGCAGACCATGCGTGTGGCCGACTCGCTGTATAATGGCATGCAGTTCCGCGATGCCTACGACATGTACGTGCAACTATTAGACAGCAAGGAGGCCGAGGCCGACAGCGAGAAGAAGCTCCGCGTGCTCAACTCGCTCAGCAATGTCAGCGAACTCTCCGGACACAAGGACGAGGAGAACAAGTGGTTGCAGCAGCAGATGGACCTGGCTAATCAGACGGGAAACGACTACTACCACGCCATGGCTCATGTGTCGATGGGCCAGAACGTCTTCTTCGAGGGCGACCGCGAGAAGGGCATCCAGCAAGTCAACGAGGCTATCAGCCTCATGACCAAGACCGACCGCGCCGATGCCGACCACCTGACGCACAGTTTCCTGAACCTGCTGGCCAGCCTGTATAGCGAGATGAAGGACTACGACAGCGCGCTGCACACCAACGAGCGCAACCTGCTGCTCACCATGGAGGGCACGCGCTGGGGAGCGGCACAGAACCAGCAGCTCATCGACCGCCGCATGGCACTGGCAAAGAAAGCCGGCCTGTTGGCCAGGATGGGCCGGGCCAGTTCCGGCAGCCAGCAGAGCGCCTATTTCCAGCGTGCCGACTCGGCCTACGCCGCATGGAAGGCCGTACAGTACGAGGGCAACCACACGCGCGACTATTTTATCGTGGATTACATGAAGCGGCGCGGACTCCATCGCGAGGCCGTCACCATCTACAACGGCCTCATCGAGCGCGTACGCCAGCAGGGCGACACGCTGGGCGAGATGATGAACACCGCCAAGTGGGGCCTCGCCGAGGTCTATCATCAGATGGGCAACTGTGAGCAAGCTGCCGCTCTCTATGAGCAGGTGCTCGAGATTCAGGACACGCTGAAGAGCCGCAAGGCGCGCAGTTCCGCCCAGGAGCTGGCCGCCATCTATCATGACAAGGAGCAGCAGCAGACCATCATGCAGCAGGAGGCCGAGAACACCCGCCAGGAGGCCATCATCCTCATCATCGTCATCGTGCTGATAGCCGTGGCAGCCTTCTCCGTCATCGTGCTCCGCAAGAACAGGATTATCCATCGCAAGAACCAGTCGCTGGCCCAGCAGATTACCGAGGCAATGATTTATAAGGAGCGCTATATGCAGCAGATGGCGGAGAGTACGCGCTCCGAGGGCGAGACGACCGACCCCGACAAGCTCACTGACGAGCAACTGTTCCAGTATATCAACGACGTCATCGTGCGCGAGCGCCTGTTCCTGGCGCCTAATTTCGACCGCCAGCAAATCATGGACCGTTTCCAGCTTTCTAAGGAGCGCGTGGGTGCCGCCTTCTCTAAGGGCAGCCAGTATGCCAAGCTCACCGACTATACGCAGGAGCTCCGCCTGGAGTACTCCACGCTGCTCATGTCCAGCCGTCCCGATTTGAGCATCTCGCAGATAGCCCTCGACTGCGGCTTCAGCAGCTATGCCTACTACGGCAAATGCTTCCGTCGCCGCTTCGGCATGACGCCCACTGAGTTCCGCCAGTCTGCTGGGCAGGCTCAGTAAACGGCATATAAAATCCTGTCGGCAGCGTACTAAATCCTGTCTTTCGATATGTAATCTTGTCTGAAAACATATGCAATCTTGTCTGTGCTATTGCGGCACAGACATTTTTTTTGTATCTTCGCAGCATACTAATAACAAAACAAGCATTGATATGACTACTACCATCATTATCCTACTTTCGACGGCCGTGGTGCTTCTGGTGATGCTGCTTGCCGCGCTCATCTGGCGCAACATTCGTCAAAGTGACGAGCTCCGACAGAAAAACGATGTCATTGTGCGGGAGGTACGCCGCAATCAGGCGCTCATTCATCAGAGCTCCTAACAATGCCAAGTATCATAGTAAAAGAAACAGTAATAACCGATAAAAGAATAAGCAATATATTCCTATGACACATCAATGCAATCTTAAACGCTAAAGCGATCTTTAACTTATTGAGACAAACGGATATTTTTCTGGGGTTCATGGTGAATGATGCACGGTGAATGGTTTTTCTTTGAACATGAATTACCATTAATTGAACACGAATTTTTCATTAATGATTAATTATATGGGCGATTAGATGGAAATTACATGTTAAAAAGAAACAACTTTCGAGAAATTTGTGTATCTTTGCACGCGAAAGGCGTGCGAAGCTGCTCACGCTCGGCAAAATGAGCAAGCTCTTTTGCCCTCGCTTAACCGCAGCTTTGTCAGCCAGAAACAATTAAACAACGACGATTATGGGCGTAAGATTCGACAGTGAGCTGCAGCGGTTTGTGTTCGACTTTGAGCACGACGGACAGGGCGACATCGTCAGTCTGACTGGCGAGGGTTACCAGGTGGAGGCCTTCGGCAAGTGCTTCTACTACGGCTATGAGTTTGGCGACGAGGTGGACGGCAATGTCCGCTCGGCATTCATCAAGTACGTGAAGTTCAGCCAGCGCTTGCAGGACGATCCTAACCTGACGCAGTTCATCCAGAAGGCGGTGAACAATCTGAACCGCCAGATAAACCTCTACGACTACGACCTCGTGGTGATGCCGCAGTCGTCGAGTCGCGTCAACAACTACATGCTGCGCTACATCTACCGTTTCGCCCAGCCCACGCTGCGCAGGATGGAGCTGGTGAAGAACCTGCCCGCCAACATCTCGTTCGACATGGATGCCTTCACCGAAGCCTACCTCAACGACGTGCTCGAGAACGGTCGCCCCCGTTACACCGAGGCTCAGAAGGAGGAGGTGCGCCAGCAGATTGGTCACATGCTCGACCTGATTCACCAGAAGGACTACTTCACCATCGCCAAGGACGTAAAGAAGAGCCGCTTCCGCCCCTACATGACGCAGTTCCTGCGGTTCGCCAACAAGGCCGACGAGGAGCTATGCCGGACGATACGCGAGCAGAATGTGCTGGTCATCGACGACGTCACCACCAGCGGTTCCACCTTAGGCGAGGTGCTGCGCGCGCTGCGCATCCTGAACGAGGACAACCGCATCACCATCTTCAGCCTTATTGGCCGTAGCGACCTCATGGCCGATGTGACCAACATCTGAGTAAGAGATAAACACATTCCCCGAATTAAAAATCGCGAGTAAGCGAGAGCAGAAGAGCTTGCTCATTCTGCCGAGCGTGAGCGATTTCGACCAAAGGTCAAATATCCGCCGAGACATCGAGAGATGGGCTCGGCGAATTGTTTTTATCCGTTTGGTCTCAGAGACAAAAAGAAAACATATATATAATTCACCTAATTAATAACATTTTTAAAACTTAAAATTATGACAAAAAACAAATTATTACTTCTGCTCGCGCTGCTGATGACGGCGGCGACGGGCGCGTGGGCCAATTGGACGGGCGGAACCTACACCGCCACGAGCAGTGAAACTGTCGGCTCAATCACCGTTAGCGATGACGCTAAACTGACCATCAATGAGGGTGCCACCATGTACGCTGACGCCATCACCATCAACGAGGGCAAGACGTTAACCATTGTTGGTCCCGGATCGCTCATGGTCTACGGCGTGAAAGGTAGCGACGGCCAGAATGGAGTCGCAGGCATCAATGGCTCTGGTTGCTTCATCGTAAAAGGCAATGCTAAAGTTACAGTCAATGGCAGCGAAGGCGGCCAAAATGTTGGCGGCAACGGCGGCAACGGCGGTGCTGCCACCACGTGTTCAGTCACTATCTATAGCGGCACCTTAATTCTCTACGGTGGCTGCGGTGGCAATGGATACAACAGCGGCAATGGCGGCGACTGCTTCGCAGGCTCAGGCACGCTAACCTACTATGGCGGCAACATCAATACCCATTACGGTGTGATGGGTGATAAGGATAATGATAATGAAGGCCAAGATGGCGATTTTGGTAAAGCCTTTGCCAGTACTTACAACGTGGTCTTTAAGAATCAGCCGAAATCACTTACAGACGTATTGGGTAATCCCATCACTGTCGAGAGTATTAAAAGCGGTATTGATGTCAAAATCGAAGGTGACGGCGCCGATCCCGTTCCAGTCACCTACGCGGTAAAGATGGCGAATGCCGAGACGGAGGCGGAGAACGCAAACTGGACGATTGCCTCGGGCTCGAAGAGCGTGAAGGGCAGCGTGGCCGACGGTCTGACGGGCCTGGAGGAGGGCGACGCCGTGACCCTGACCTACTCGGGACGACTGAAGGTGAAGGGCGTGAAGGCTACAAGCGACGCGGCTCCGGCGGTTAAGCCCGCTGCTACGCTGACCGAGGCTCCGAAGCCCAGGGACGAATATTATGTTGGCGATGAACTTCTCGAAACCCTGGGTACGGCCGAGGGTGGCACACTGATGTACAAGTTGACCACGACGAACGTAAAGCCCACATCGACCGAAGGCTTCTCCACCGAAAATCCTAAGGGAGTTGAAAATCCCGGTGGTAATTGGAAGAATTACATCTGGTACTACATCAAGGGCGACGACACTCACAGCGACAGCGAGATCTTCGGTCCCATCGAGTTGGATGTCTGGGATTCGTAACCCCCGCGCGCGTATATATATATAATAAGGAGTAACGGATTCACGGATCTACGGATTCACGGATTTCCGAAAGAATATAAAAGAAACATTAAAACATTAAGATTATGATACAAATTAAAAAAACTATACTGACGCTCGTCGCGCTGATAGCCGTGACGACGGGCGTATGGGCCGCAGACGTCCTGAACATCGTGGTCAGCGGCACGTCGGCGACGATTAAGTACGACGGCAATGCGAGCAACAATCCCTATCTCAGTGGAAGTGGTTGGGAGCAAAGCGGAGATTATTGGGATATGTCTTATGAAATCAGGCCCACTATCACGACCGTCACCATCGACGGGAGTTGCAAGAACTTCAGTGGAACAAGCCTCAATTCTCTGTTCTCCAATTTCAGCGGGTTGACCACCATCAACGGCTTGGAGAACCTCAACACCGCAAACGTCCAGAATATGGAATATATGTTCGATGGCTGTTCGTCGCTGACGTCGCTCGACCTCAGCAGCTTTAACACGGCGAGCGTGACCACTATGGCTCTTATGTTCTCTGGCTGCTCGAAGCTGACGTCGCTCGACCTCAGCAGCTGGAACACTGAGAACGTCGAGATGACTTACAGTATGTTCGCTGAATGCTCTGAACTGACGACGGTGGACCTCAGCGGCTGGAACACGGCAAACGTCCGGAATACAAACTACATGTTCGGCAAATGCCCGAAGCTTGAGAACATCTACGTGGGCGACGGCTGGAGCACTGTTGCTGTGACCACCAGCAATAACATGTTCAAGGACTGCACGAAGCTACTCAGCATGAACACCGACAATCCTGCCACCGACAAGACGAACGCCCACACGGGCGACGGCGGCTACCTGAAGGTGAAGCCCGTGCCCGCCGGCCCCGAGGTGACTCAGGTTCCGAACACAACCGACGAGTGGCAGTTCACGATGCCCGGCGGCAACGTAGAGCTGGAGCCCGAGTACTACCCGCAGGCCACCGTGGCTGACGGTGGTGTGACCGCTGCCGACGCTGACGCGCGCGCCACTACCGACGACCCGCTGGTGAAGGTAGACGCCACGAAGCTCACCGGCGCCAAGAAGCTGATGTACTTCGTCAGCAACAGCGGCACCACCGCACCCGCCTACGACGCTGAGGGCTGGACCGACCAGCTGCCCACCGCCGAGGGCTTCACCCAGCAGGGCATCGTCTATGTATGGTACTACCCCGTGGGCACTGACGAGGGCGTCGATGGCGCCACCGCCACCTACAGCGACGGCGACATCTGCCTGCAGTCCATCACCGCACGCATCGCCGACGCGCCCACCTACGCCGTCACCTTCGCCGAGGGCACCGACGCCAACGAGTGGAAGGCCGAGCCCGCCGCCGGCGTGACGAAGGGCACCGAAGTCACCGTCACCTACACCGGCACGAAGAAAGTCATCGGCGTGAAGGCCGTGAAGAAGGCAGCAGGCCCTGTGGCATACACACAATGCCCCGACGACCATCACCCGCACTGGATAGACCTCGGCCTTCCAAGCGGCACGCTGTGGCAGTGCTGCAACGAGGAAGCGACCGCACCGGAAGGGTATGGCAATTACTATAACTATGCCGAAGCGCTGTCCCACAATGCACCTACGAAAGATCAGATAGATGAATTATTGGCTAATACCACCTCAGAGTGGACGACGCTGAACGACGTGAATGGCCGGTGGTTCACGAGCAAGACAAACAGCGGCAAGGTGTTCCTTCCCGCTGCGGGCTACCGCTCGAATGGCGGGCTTAACTCTGCGGGGTCTATCGGCTACTACTGGTCGTCGACCGAGCAAACCGAGAACTACGCCTACGGCATGAACTTCAATTATGGGATTTTGGGCTGTTACAGCAACGGCCGCAACGACGAGCAGTCCGTGCGCCCCGTGCGTTAGAACAACAGATTCAGAAAAAAGGACGACTCGGAAAACATGGACATACCCGTCATGCCACACCCAGGCACCGACACCCAGGCATCGCCATATCAGAGCCGTCAGACAAAAGAAATAACATAAAATTAAAACATTAAAAAAAAGAATCAATATGAAAAAGAAAATTCTAACATTGCTCGTGCTGCTCATGACAGCAGTATCGGGCGCATGGGCCGCAGACACGTACACCATTACGTTCAGCGGTTTCGGCAACGAGGCCTGTAACAAAACGGTCACCGATGCCACGCTGGAATATTCCGAAACATTTAATGTTACTGATGTGTATGCAAACTATAGTAATTTAGGCGGCGTAGGCGGCTCTAATGATTATGTTAGCATCAGCAAAAGTCAAGATGAAAAACAAATTACCATCACCGTCAAAAGCCCCTTCGAGGGCACGGTAAATGTCACGGTCTATTATCAGAATGAAAATTGGGATGAATCTGAACGTAATATCTCCGTGACCTGCGTGAAGAGCGCCCCCGCCATCACCGTCGAGTGGAACGCCTCGACCAAGACCGGCACCTTCGCGATGCCCGGCAGCGACGTGGTGCTCACCCCTATCTATTCAAAGGCAACTATCTATGAGGCCGACGGCGTGACCGAAAAGGGTGCCTATGCATCGCTGCAAGAAGCCTTCGCAGCAGTGCAGGACGGCGACGTGATCACCCTCGACTGGGACGTGACGCTGACTGAACAGCTGACCGCTCCTGAGAGAAACGGCAACCCCATACACTTCACGCTCGACTTCAACGGCTACACCATTACCGATGGTTCCGGAATGGGCTGGTATAACATCATAGAACTCAGTAACGGCGATATGATGTTCCTTACCGACGAGAGCGAAGGCAAGAATGGCGGACTCAAGGGCATGGTAGCCGGCTTACAAGGCAGCAGCATCGTCTTCAAGGGCGGACGTTACGACTTCGGACAAGGACTGGCTGCAACCAATATCAAGGATATGTGGGATAATTACTTCGCCCTCAACTTTGGCTGGCAGATGGCCCTGAATAAGGAGTTCATCAACCTGAACAACGGAAGTGCCGATGACGACGGTTTCTTTGTTCGCGTAGCCTATAAGGACTTCGAGCTGACCATCGGCGCACAGAAGTTCGCTACATTCTATCTTGATGAGAACATCAAACTCGCTGACGAGACACCTGCCGGTGTAGGACTCTACACCATCAGCAACATCAACGATGACCGCAGCGAAGCTACCATCACCGCCCTCACCGGCGTTGTCGAGGCTGACCTCCCGATGCTGATCTATAACGGCACCGATGCGGAGCAGACTGTGACGATCAAGGTGACAGCCGACGAGGCTGACGCAGAGAACCAGGGCATAACGTCTATCGAATACTTCCAAGGCACTGCCACCGACCGCAAGTTCACTGCCGACGATATGGCTGCTGCCGACTTCTACGCACTCAGCGACGGCTCGATCTTCCTGCCTGTGCTCGACCCAGGCACCCTCGGCGCCAACCAGTGCTGGCTGCAGTTCAACCACGCCGCCGGCGCTCCTGCACGCGGCATCACCCTCGTCTTCGGTGACGAGACAACAAGCATCCAGAACCTCACCCCAGCCCTCTCCGAAGGCGAGGGAGTCTTCTACGACCTCCAGGGCCGCAAGGTTACTGTTCCCGCCAAGGGCGTGTACATCATGAACGGACGCAAAGTGGTTGTGAAGTGAGAGTGAAACGAACACGAATCACACGAATCTAACGAATTGTTTATAATGACGAAAAAAACAATAAAAACACCACTCATGACGGCTGTGGCCTTCGGCCCAACGTCCTGTCCTTCCGGCCTTGTGCTTAAGAGCGAGCTCTTGCACAGTCCTGAAGCCCAGTCCGGTTTTGTTCCAAAACACAGCCGTCATGGTGGCAAAAACATCGCCCTTCGGACTGAAAAACCGATTTTTAGCGAAGCGTTGGTTTTTGTCAAATAAAAGATTCGTTTAATTCGTGAAATTCGTGTTCGAAAAAGAAAAAATAATAATTAAAGAATATACGATATGAAGAAAAGATTATTTAGTTTGCTCGCACTTCTGCTATCAGCAGCTACGGGCGCATGGGCGGACTCGTTCTCGACAGATCCCTACGAGGCGAATGCCACGCTCAATAATGTAACGGTGTCGGCAGACATGGAGATAACCATCAATAAGGGCGTCACCGTGACCGTCAACAATGGTGTTATAATCCAGAACGGTGCTAAACTCATCGTCAACGGACGTGGCACGCTCGTGGTCAACGGTGCTGCAGGTAGCACAGCTGTAAGCGGTACCATCATAGTAATGGATGCTACCGTGCAGGCCACTGGCGGCAACGGCGCTAATGGCAGCAACGGTAACAATGGTGCTAATGGCGAAAGTAGTGCTTTTGACAGTAGTGTTTGGCCAGGTAAGCCCGGTGGTAATGGCAGTGCTGGTGGTAATGGCGGCGCAGCCTTCTCGGGCACAGTGACTATCTATAAAGGTCTGATCATAGCCACTGGTGGCAATGGTGGCAAGGGCGGCAATGGTGGCAAGGGCGGCAATGCCTATTTATCAAACAATGGCGCCACTGGCGGCAATGGCGGCAATGGCGGTCAGGGCGGCGTAGCCTTTAGAAATGGAAGCATACTGACTGTCTATGGCGGCAACGTGAATGCCATCGGTGGCGCTGGCGGTCAGGGCGGCGCTGGCGGCCAGGGCGGCGAGCCCTCCACTTCGAATTATTCTTATGGTAGCCCCGGTTCGGCCGGCGGCTCTGGCTCTGCTGGTAAAGCCTATGCCGACAACGTCACCATAAGTCTCCAGCCCGATGTGCTTGTGGAAGAGGACAAAGACGCAAAGATGTATAGCAATGCAGAGCATACGGCTGTAATCAACTCTGTCTCTGGACAAACCAAAGTATATATCACTGCTCCTCCTGCCTTCGACTACAAACTCACCGTCGATAAAACGAATGCTCACGGCAGCGTCGTATTCACCGTAGAAACGGAGGAAGAAGAACTGGTGACACCCGCCAACAGCGCCAACAAGGATAACTCGGTGACCTTCACAATAATACCCGATGACGGCTACGTGGTTGCCAACATCAGCGCCAAGCCCTACACTACATGGGATGCACATCGTCGTGCTCCCAGCGCCATCGACATCAAAAACAACGTCGTACTGACTCCCGTTTCTGAAAAGGAGAACACCTGGACATTCGCCATGCCCGAATTCAACGTACGCATCTACCCAGAATACCTCATCATAGCAACATTCGCTGTGAATAACGAGATACCACAAGTGCCCACCGCCGTTGAAAGCATCATCGCCGGCGAGAATAAGGCCATCATCGCCGAAGGAACGGTGGACAATATCCCGGAGACCACCAACCCGCAGGGCACCGTGAAGTACTTCGTCACCCTCGATGGCGACATGACCGCTGAGGAGGCTCTCGCCGCCAACGGCTGGACGAGCACCCTGCCCAACGCCGCCAGCTACACCGGCGACTACGCCGAGGACTTCAAGGTCTATGTGTGGTACTACATCCAGGCTGTCGAAGGCTATGCCAACAGCAAGCCACAGCGCATCGATGTCACCTTGCAGAGAAACCTCTTCACCCTCACGCTCAACCCCGCTAACGCCAACACCATCGACGCCACCCAGGCCTCGAAGGGCACCGTCACCGTCAAGACGGGCGACGCCGAAGCTGTCGACAAGACCGCCGACATCGACGACGAGGGCAAGCTCACCGCCATCAAGATGGGCAGCGAGGTGAAGCTCACCGCAGCCACCGGCTACAAGTTCCGCAAGGTGGAGGTGAAGAAGGGAGCAGCCGCAGCCAAGACTATCACCATCGGCGGATCATACTCCGCCATACTCGACATCGAAGGCTGCACCACATGGCAGCAGGTTGTAGAAAAGAACAGCACTCTGATTACAAACTTCAATCAAACCTACATCACTGATCCGAGTACGTACCAAGTTCTGATGAAAGGCAATAATTATGTTGCTCCAGGCGATAACATTGACCCTACAGCTACGGATTATACTTTTGTTAATGCACCGGATTAATCACATCCCCCTCGCGAATGTATATATTTATAAATGTATAAACAACATAAAACAATGAACAATATGAAACATAAGATATTATCACTGCTCGTGCTGCTACTGACCGCAGCCACGGGCGCGTGGGCAGAGGACTTCCTCTACCTTGTGGTTGACGGAACGTCGGCTACGATGATGTACGGTGCCGACAAGGGCGATAATCCCTATTATACTATTGTAGATGGAGATAGGAACTGGTATGTACCTTCCGCCTATGATCCTGAAACTTACAACAACAAAATGACGTTGACAACCGTAACCATAGATGCTTCCTGCAAGAATTATACGGGAACGACCCTCGAGAGTTTATTCGACTATTGGAGTAAGCTTACCACCATCAACAACCTCGAGAACCTCAACACGTCCGCAGTCACGGATATGTACCGTATGTTCGCTGCCTGCCAGGCTCTGACTTCGCTCGACCTCAGCCGCCTGAACACGGCCAGCGTCACGAACATGCATGAAATGTTCATTGGCTTAACTCTGGAAACGATCGACCTTAGCGGCTGGAACACGTCCAACGTCACGGATATGTATTGCATGTTCTACTATAGCCAAAATCTGAAGACCATCTACGTGGGCGACGGCTGGAGCACAGCATCAGTGACCAACGGCAAACTTATGTTCAGCGGCTGCACGAGCCTGCCCGGCTTCGACTCGGGCAAAGTCACCTATGAGATGGCGAAGCTGGTGCCGGACGGCTACCTGACATACAAGGCTCCCGCCCCCACCGAGCCCGCCATCGAGGTAACCACCAACGCAGCATCTGAAGGCGCCACCTTCACCGAGGCTTCGTTCCAGATGCCCGCCTTCGACGCCACCGCCGAGTACGAGCTGGTGCGCGACATGGCAGTTGACGTCAACGCCACAATAGCCGACCGCATCCGCATCAAGAAGGAGAACAACGCCTACGTGGCCGTAATCCCTGCACAGCTGGTGCCCGTCATCACCGACGAGCTCGACGAGCAGAACCCTGTCATCATGGTCCTCTACGATGAAACAGCTAAGACCGGCGACTACACCGTCAAGCTGCAGAAGAAGGTCGAAGGCGATACCCCGTCGTGGACCGACGCCACCGCCCTGAGCGTGGGTACCTTCCGCTACGTCATCACCGGCGCCAACCTCTACGACGGCATCACCTACACCCCCGAGTTCCAGCTCTTCGAGGGCTATCCCTTGGAGATTGCCAAAGGCGAGTACGCTACGTTCTATGGTGCCGAGGCTGTTGTTGCCGATGCGGAGACTTCTTCTGACGCCGTGCTCTACACCATCAGTAGCGTCAGTGGCGACAAGGCCGTGCTGAGCGATCCCATCAATGTGGCTCCAAAGGAGACTCCGCTGCTGGTTTACAACAGCTCGGAGGAGACGAAGACCTTCCTGCTCATCCCGACCACCGATCCTAACCTGGCTCTGACCGTGGCACCTGAATTCACCGGCACACTGACCGGTACGACCATCGCCGCATCTGACGCTAACACCACCAACTACGCCTTCAACGGCAAGCAGTTCGTCTATGTGAAGAACGCCATTGATGTAGCCGCCAACAAGGCATGGCTGGCTATCTCGGCTACCAATGCACCCGTCATCAACTTGGTATTCGGCGACGCCACGAAGATTGAGAACACGAATGTCCCGAATCTCACGAATGGCGACTGGTACGACCTGAATGGACGTAAGTTGCAGAAGATGCCGACGAAGAAGGGTGTGTATATCATGAACGGAAAGAAAGTCGTGGTGAAGTGAGAATAGGAGTGCGCTATCGCGCAGAAATTAAACAAAATTGACCCCAAAATTAAAAGAAAATATTTTGTTGAATTTTGAATTAAATTTTGAACAATTTCTCGCCGATAGGCGACTAAAAGAAAGAAAACATAAAACATATTTATTATGAGAAAGAAGATATTATCAATAGTTGCGCTGCTGCTGGTAGCAGTCACGGGCGCATGGGCACAGGACATAGCCACTCCGGTTATCTCCGGCGAGACAGAGTTCTACGATGAAGTTACCGTTACGATAACCTGTGCCACTTCAGATGTAGACATTTATTACACACTTGATGGCTCTGATCCAAGAGGCGAACATCCGGCACAGATTGAGTACAAAAGTCCGTTTACCATCGAAGAGACTACTACAATCAAGACTGCCGCTTATAGTGGTGATAGTTGGAGCGCGATTGCAGAAGTGACCTTCACCAAGAAGGCCGTTCCGACCTATAGCCTGACCAAGGCCGACGGTGCCGAAGCGCACGGAACGATTGCGTTCAAGGTGGGCGAGAATGCCGTGACCTCTGCGAAGGAAGGCGACGTGGTGACCATGGCCATCACTCCCGCCGAGGGCTGGGCCGTCGGCACAGTCACCGGTCAGTGGTATGCCGCCATCGCTGCGGCTCCCCGCCGTACAGGCATCGATCTGCTCAACGCAGTAACGCTCACTCCGGTAGAAGGTGCTGAGAATACTTACA
>Ga0265300_10003224_pt1 | contig 13483 bp, 8 predicted proteins | sample AusTroGonzalo_MG_FD_193482 | JGI IMG/M metagenome (GOLD analysis project Ga0265300, IMG submission 193482) | Bovine rumen microbial communities from tropical cattle in Woodstock, Queensland, Australia - Gonzalo_03 | ecosystem: Host-associated > Mammals > Digestive system > Stomach > Rumen ... | reverse complement strand
GAGGGGCCCCCTTTGGGGAGGGTCGCGCAGCGACGATTTGCGGCATACATATGCCGGAGCCTATCCATTAATTATCTTATTGGCTACTGCAATTACTTCGTTACCAAGGGCTTCTGCTTCGGCCATAGTGCCTGCTTCGGAGTAGATGCGGATGATGGGTTCCGTATTGGATTTGCGCAGGTGGACCCAGGTTTTGTTGGCCTCGAAGTTGATTTTTACCCCATCGATATCGTTGATGTTCTCTTTGGCGTAAATCACTTTGAGTTCATTGAGAATCTTCTCTATGAGGGCGGCGTCGCTCAGCTGGATCTTGTTCTTGGCGATGAAGTACTGCGGGTAAGTTTTCTTTAACTCGCTCACTTTCATCTTCTTGTGTGCAAGATTACTCAGGAACAGCGCTACGCCCACCATGGCGTCGCGGCCGGCGTGGATGGCGGGATAGATGACGCCTCCGTTGCCTTCGCCGCCGATGAGCGCTCCCACCTCGTGCATCTTGGTGGTTACGTTCACCTCACCCACGGCTGCCGCATAGTACTTGCCGCCGTGCTTTTCCGTTACATCGCGGAGGGCCCTGGTGCTGGAGAGGTTGGAGACGGTGGCAATGGGCTTGCCTTCTTTCTCGGCCAGTTCGCAAAGATAATCGGCCACGCTCACCAGCGTGTATTCCTCTACGAAGGCTTCGCCGTTTTCCATGATGAAGGCCAGGCGGTCCACATCCGGATCTACGCTCACGCCCAGGTCGGCTTTTTCCTTCTTCACGGTGTCGCACAGGTCCACCAGGTTGGCGGGCAGCGGTTCCGGGTTGTGGGCGAAGTTGCCGGTGGGGTTGCAGTTGAGCTCGATGCACTTGACGCCCAGGCGCTTAAGCAGGCGGGGCATGATGATGCCACCCACGGAGTTAACGGCATCCACTACAACGGTGAATTTAGCTGCCTTGATGGCTTCCACATCCACTGCCGGCAGGGCCAGCACGGCGTCCAGGTGCTTGTCGGTGAAGTCTTCTTCTTCGATGGTGCCCAAGTCGTCCACTTCGGCAAAGTTGAAATCCTCCTTTTCGGCCAAATCCAGAACGGCCTGCCCCTCGGCGGCGGTGAGGAATTCGCCTTTGTCGTTCAGGAGCTTGAGGGCGTTCCACTGGCGCGGGTTGTGGCTGGCGGTGAGGATGATGCCGCCATCGGCCTGGGCAAACAGCACGGCCATTTCCGTGGTGGGCGTGGAGGCAAAGCCGCACTTTACCACGTCGATGCCGCAGCCTACCAGGGTTCCCACTACCAGTTGCTCCACCATATCGCCGGACAGGCGGGCGTCCTTGCCCACAACCACTTTGTACTTTTCGCCGTTGGGTTGCGGCTTGCGCTGGGGCAGGGTAGCGGCATAGGCCGCAGTGAACTTAACAACATCGATGGGGGTTAAGGCGCCGCCCGGCTCTCCGCCGATGGTGCCCCGGATACCGGAGATGGATTTGATGAGTGTCATATTTTGAACAATTATATTCCTTTAATTCTACAAAGTTATTAAATTTGCGCCCCAATTACAAATGAATACCCCATGCAAGGCATCTGGACCATCGTAATGCTCATTTTCTCGAACGTTTTCATGACGTTCGCGTGGTATGGCCATCTGAAGCTGCAGGAAATGAAAATTTCCACCGGCTGGCCGCTTATCCTCATCATCCTGTTCTCCTGGGGCATCGCCTTTTTTGAGTATTGCCTCACCGTTCCGGCCAACCGGATCGGCTTCCAGGGTAACGGTGGGCCTTTCAACCTGATGCAGCTCAAGGTTATTCAGGAGGTGATTTCCCTCACCATTTTCACGGTGATAGTCACCTTTATGTTCAAAGGACAACCCGTGCAGTGGAACCACCTGGCCGCATTCGGCTGCCTGGTTCTGGCTGTTTTTTTCGTGTTCCTGAAATAAAAATTTGGAGATTCGGAAAATTTCCGTACCTTTGCATTCCCAACCCGCTGGGTTCGTATAACGGTTAGTACTCGAGATTCTCAATCTCGCAATAGGAGTTCGATTCTCCTACCCAGTACCAAAAAAGCCTCCTTGCAATTGCCGGGAGGCTTTTTTATGCGAAATGCAAATGCTTGATACAGAATGAACAAACTGTTTCCCGGTGCAATCTGATTTGCACCGGGAAACAATTAAATCACTGAAACTCACTTTGTTGCATTCTGCAGGTATGCTTTACTTGAAAAGGGAAAGGTCTATGCCGTAGCCCATTACCTCGTAGCCGTGGGCGTTCAGGTGAAGCCAGTCGTTCTCGTACAGATAGGCGGGGTCCAGGCAAAGAGGGTCATCGGCCCAGGCCACCATTTGGTCAAAGTCTATTACTCCGTCAAAGGTGCCGCTGGTACGGATCCAGTTGTTCAGCTGCTGTCGGCCAGCCTCGTGATCCTCTGAGTAATAGCCGTTTCCCTTTACGGGCGTTACCGTGGCGCCGAATACCTTGATGCCGCGTTCATGAGCTTCCGTTACAATCTGGGCCCATACTTCCTGAATGTCGGAAGCGGTGCGCAGGCCGTCGCGGCTGCCGCCCAGGTCGTTGGTGCCTTCAAAGAGAATAATGTATTTCACACCATTGTGGCCGAACAGATCCCGCGCATAGCGGCTCTTGCCCGTGGGGCCCAGTCCGCCGCGGAGGATGCAGTTGCCGCCCAGGCCGAAGTTGAGCACGGCAATGTTCTGCCCGTCGGCCAGAAGGGCCCTGGAAAGCTGGTCGGTCCAGCGGTCCTGCCCGTTGGTGGTGGTGCCGCGGCCGTCGGTGATGGAATCGCCCAAAACGGCTATGGCCGAGCTGGGCTTCAGTGGCCGAACATCAATGGAACTGATTGTGTACCAATGTGCTGTAACAGCTGCGGGGGCCGAGAAATCGGAAGAGAAGCCCTCGGCGATATAAGACGAAGTCCGCGAGCCGGGATGGCTGGTGAGGGTAGTGGCCGATATGCTGCCGTAGTGGATGGTAATGGCCAGGTTGTCACGGTCGGCCAGGGCAAAGGGAACAGGGTCTGAAACGGCTTCTTCGCCCGCCTCCATGGTAAAGGAACGGGAACCGCCGAAGGTCAAATCTACAGAAGTACCTTCCACAATGTCCGGGGAGGCGCCCATGGTGGCGGCCTTGGCAATTTCCACGCCCAGAATCTCCGTGGCGTCCGTATTGAAAATGTTGCTCAGGTGCAGTCGCAGCTCGGTCCCGCCCACGGAAACCTGCACAATCTGCCGGAAAGAATTGCCGGCCAGGCCGGGCTCCGGCGGACGGTTGTGCGGTTCGGCAATCTGGAGGGCCGTGGCCCAGGTGGTAACCCAGTCGGGCTTCTGGCAGGCGGCGCTGAAACAGGTGGCCGCAACTACCGCAATAGAAAGGAGTATCTTTTTCATAATCAGCTTATTGTCTTCTTCGGAACGGGCGCATCCGGTCCAGGACCACCCGGTATTCATCGTCAAATACGGGCATGCCCAACTGGTCGGAGCGGAGCAGTTTCACCATCAGGGTGTCGACGGGAATCCGCAGCGGTCGAACATCGGCGGGCAGGGGCAGGCCGTTCAGTTTCTGGAAATAGCCCACGCAGGCGTCGCGCCACCATTCAGCGTCGTTGCGCTGGATGAGCAGCTTGGTGGAAACCTCTTCATAAAGGATGGGAGACACATACGGCTGCAGGCTTTCCCAGAGGGCCCGGAAGTCTTCCACTGCGCCGATGCCGGCGTCGTAATGCAGGCAAATCTCGTCCCACAGGGTGCGGCCGGAGGCCATCTGATAGTCCCAGGGCAGGTGATGGAACCACAGCAGCAGGTTCTCCGGGCAGGTTTCCAGGTGGGCAAAGGTAGAGGCCAGGGGCTCGTTGTACTGGCTCACGTTATTGGACCCGGTGGCGGTACGGTCAAAGCCGATGCCGGCCGAATCGGCCTGGTGGTAATAGCGGGGCTGCCAGTCCGGACGGGGCGGCATGCGGTCCCAGGGAATGGGGCCGTAGTGCGTACCGCCGAAGAGGTGATGCAGGCCCAGCGGCATCTCGTAATCTACCACCGCCTCGCGGGAAGCCATCAGGAGGCCCCGCAGCGGGTTCACAAACTTGGTGGTAAAGGCGCCGGCGCTCATGCCGTCCGGCACCAGGAAGGTCTGCCGAATCCATTCATCGGCAATTTCTTCCGCGCTCAGGTAGGGATTCCAGGCCAGGCGGCCGAAGGCGTACCAGTTGGCCTGCGCCAGCACGTAGCCGCAGAAATTGGGGTCCTGGCCCGTGTTGGCTACGCCTGCAATGGCCGATACCATGTTGGCTACAAAAGAGCCCTCGCCGTCGCGGTAGGTGTCGCTCTGCAGGCATTCCTCCCAGGTGGTGCCGTGGTAGGCCACGTGGTTGGAGAAGCCCAGGTACTCCTGCGTAATTTGGAATTCCATCATCATTCTGGTCTTCTTTAGCTGGCCGAAAAGCGGGCTGAAGGGCTCCCGGGGTTGGAAATCCACCGGACCGTTCTTGATCTGGACAATCACGTTGTCGGCGAAATCGCCGTCCAGCGGCAGGAATTCCTCTACGGCCTGGTTGGCCCGGTCGGGGCTTTCCGGGGCATATACAAAGGCCCGCCACATTACAATGCCGCCGTAGGGAGCCAGGGCTTCGGCCAGCATGTTGGCGCCGTCGGCATGGGTGCGGCCGTAGTCCTGCGGCCCGGCCTGGCCTTCCGAATTGGCCTTTACCAGGAAGCCGCCGAAGTCTGGAATAGCGGCATAAATCTCTGCGGCCTTATCCTTCCACCACTGCCGTACGGTGGGGTTCAGCGGGTCTCCGCTGGTGAGCCCGTCCAGGGCAATGGGGCTGGTCCATTTGATGGCGATGTAGGCCCGGATGCCGTATTCGCGGAGGATATCGGCAATTTGGCGTACGCGGTCGATATGCTCCGAATCCAGCATTAATGGATTGGAATTCACGTTGTTAAGTACGGCGCCGTTGAGGCCGATGGAGGCGCAAAGCTCCCCATAATGGCGGATGCGGGCTTCGGGGATTTCCGGACTGGTCCATTCCCACATGGATTTGCCGGCATAGCCGCGCTCCACCGTGTCGTCCAGATTGTCCCAGTGGTTCAGCAGGCGCAGGTCGTAAAACGGCTTTTCCTGCACGTCCATGCCTTTTCCGGCTTGTCCCAGCACTTCGGCCCGCTGCAGGGCATATACGCCGTAGCGCAGTCCGCCAGCCGATCCGGCATCCACGTGCCGTACGCCGTCGGCGTCATAGATGTGGTACCCTTCGGCCGGGAGCGCCGGGTCGATGGCCGTTTCCACGGAGGCCAGCACTTCCTGATAAGGCCTTCCGGCGGCCAGCCAGAGTTCGGTTCCATCCTGGTTGGCGGGGACGGGATTGCTGCAGGCGCTTAGCAGTGCGCCGATCAAAACAATCGGGGAAAACAGTTTACGCATGATTATTCTTGGGTTTTATTCAGCCTGGACGAATGCTTCGCTGGGAGCCTTGAACATTCGCGACGCATCCTTTACCGTCATGCCGGTAGAAGCATTGCCCAGATCCGGAACGTTGAAAGATTTAAGGTTATAAATATAGAAACGGGGAGATTTCTGCGGAAGGACGAAAGGCTTGGTGGTACGGCCATCCGAGTCCAGGTGGCAGAAATAGGGTTTTCCATAGCTCCCGTCGCCCCGCTTGCTGGCAAATACAAACCAGCGGCTGTTGGAAGACCAGCTGTGGTAACTGTCGGATTTGTCGCCTTTGATCTCGTCCAGCGGGCGGGTTTCGCCGTTGGAGAGGTCTGTGAGGTAGAGCGTGGTTTCCGTATGGAAAAGGGGGAAAGTTCCGTAGTCGGCCACGCTGAACAGCAGCCAGCGTCCGTCCGGAGAGGCCTTGGGATGGCAGACAGAGGCGTTGTGGGCGCTTCCGCTCCATACCGTGTCCACCTGTTCCCCAATCCGGCCGCTGTCGGCGTCAAAACGGGCTTGCAGCAAATCGTAACGGATATCCATCACCTGGTCCGGCAGCAGCAGGGAATCGGCCACGCAATAAAAGATGGAGTTGCCGTCGGCCGAAAAACAGGGGAAGGTTTCGAATTTGTCGCCGCGTGCCACGTGCGGGAGGTTAATCATAACGTTGTTGTCGAAATCGGCCACGGTGAGGTCGGAGGCCGAATCGTAAACCTCCATCCGCTTGCCGGCCACGGTATGGAAACTGGGCAGGATGATGTTGGTAGAGAATACACCGAAGCGGCCGGAGGGATGCAGGTCGCCGTAAACGGTTCCGGATAGCATCCCGGGGGCGTTCAACGTAAGCTTCCGCAGTTGTCCGTCCTTGTTCAGGATGGCGCCTCCGTGCGGGCCGCGGATGTAGTACAGCGAGTAGTCTCCGCGCGACTGGCCGTGCACATGGCAGTTCATGCAGGCGTTGTCGGTATGCCGGTAATCGCAGATGGCCGTTTCGTCGAAGTTCTCCACGCAGCGCTCCATGATGGAAACCTCGTTCCACATCTGGTAGGACGGTTCAATGAGCCGATAGGTGAGCCATCCGTCCACCGGATCTTCGCTCACGTGAACAGACCAGCTGTCCGACACCTTCTTGCCGTCCAGCAGGGCTTCGGCCTGCACCTGTATGGTTTTTCCGGCGGCATCGGCCAGGAAGGACTTCCAGGCTCCCACACGCCATACCACTTCCGTTCCCTTGAAGGTGACGGCGCGCTCTCCCAGGATGAAGGTGGTGCGGGCTTTCCGGATGCCTTTCATCGAATAGCGGAAATTCAGGGGGGCGATATTCGCGGGAATGGTCACCTCCTTATAATCCGGATAAATGACAAGGGGCCCCTCGCTGCCGTCCACGGCCGTCATGAGGTTTTCATTGCCGCAGCCGGGCAGTGCCAGGCATAGCGCCAGGGCCAGTCCCATCTGTTTCAGCAGCTTGTGTATCATGGTTGTTCGTTGGCTCTGTATAAAGCGTCCATGTAATAATACCAATAGGTGCTCCTGTAAAGGTCCGGGTTGCGGAAGAACCTTCCCATCCGGTCCTGCGTGTTTTTATCTATGCCGTATTTGGCCAGGTTCTGCTCTGTGACGGCATTGTTCTGGCTAAGCCAGATAAGGATGGCTTCTTTGTAGATATGACCATCCAGCATGCGCCGGGAATAGTCTTCCATGAAGCTGTCCAGATCGTAATTCATCAGGTCGAAGCATAGCAGGTAGATGCGGGCCGGATTGTTGTCCGGGTTCACTTCCAGCAGATTCAGCAGAACCTGCCGGGGATAGTTGGAGTGGTGAACAATATCTTTCCGGGCCAGGTTGGCATGGGCGGCGGCCAGTTGGGCGCGTGTGGCCTCATCCTGGTTGCCGGGCATCATGCCCAAAGCCCATTTCCGGTAGAAGAGCGATTTGCCAAGCATGTTCAGGTACTTCTGGGCGGCTGCGGTCTCTCCCGAAATCAGGTTAACCCGGGCCAGGCGCTGGATATAGCGTGCGCCTGTGTGCTTGGGCGATGCCTGCAGCGAGGTAATGGCGCTTTGCTCCGCGATGGTCATGTCTCCCACCTGGAACCAGGCTTCTCCGGCCAGCGTGTTGGTGAACAGGGAATTTTCGGTATCCACCGGGAGAAGGAAGCTGGTTACATCGGCCTGCGAATGGTTGAAGAGCATTTGCCCCAGGTCTCCTTTCATTACATGGGCCAGGTTGTAGCAATAGCTGGCCTCTACCATGTAAAGATCTTTTTTGGAGAGTTGCAGAACTTTGTCCCAGTTCTCACGTGCAGTTTCCAGGTCCAGCGCAATTACCCGCTCGTAATTCAAGCGGGGCGTGCCCCATAGTTTCCCGTAGCTCTGATGGTACGGCGATCCCAGGGCCCAGGCTCCCAGTCCCAGCAGCAGCACGGCGGAGAGCGCCTTGGCCCAAACCTTCCTGAAACGGAGGGCCAGCAGTACCAGAAGCAGATATCCCAGCATTACCAGCGTATAACGGGTCAGGTAAAGATTGCCCGTCTCCCGCATGAACGACCAGGCGAAAAACAGCGTGGCAACGGTAAGCGAGGCCCCTTTGCCCAGGAAGTGCCGGCAAATCCGGTACACCGTAACGCCGATGCCAGTGAGCAGCAGGGCAACGATGAGGGATGCCGCAAGGGGGAAACGGAAGAACTGCTCCAGAAAATCGCTCAGGAAACTTCCCAGCCATCCGAACCCCCTGTAGGTTTGGCGGATGCTTTCCCAATCGAAGAGGAACAGGGTAAACTGCTCCCTGCGCGTCAAGTGGTAGGGATATGCGAAAAGGAAGAATCCCCACGCCCCGAAGAACGCCAGAGCCGTGGCTATTAGGCCGATGCGTGAAATGATTCCTTTCATACGATACAAATATGCGTTTTTTTTCGCACAACTCAAAAGAAAAAGAAAGGGCGTCTCTCGCGGGGCGCCCTTTCCAACCTAACCACTTAATTATTAACCAAAACGTGCTAGAGTTTATTCTGTCGGATATCCGGGATTCTGGAAGGCGGCCTTTGCAGCGGCATCGGCATCCTTGTCGTCATCCATCTTCATGTTGTTCAGCTGTCCCTGCGGAATCGGGCGCAGGTAGTGATACTTCTGGATGTCGCGGGTATAGGTCTTCGGAGTAAGATCATCTTTTCCGGAACCGGCAATGGTGTAGCTCTTGGCCCGTTCGGCCCAGGTCTGTGTACGTACCAGGTCGAACCAGCGGAAACCGTCGCCATAGTATTCACGCATACGCTCGTCCAGGAGGTAGTCGATCGTGATGGTGGCCGGTGTGGCGGCAACCAGTTCGGCGCTGTGGTCTTCCACGCGTTTCTTATCGTAGTTTACATCGTATGACCATTTGCCTGCGCGGGCACGCAGCACATTGATAAGGTCGCGTGCGCTCTGGCTGCCGGAGGCACCCATGACGGCCGCTTCGGCACCGATGAAGTAGAACTCGGAGAACTTGGCGATATTGAACGGACGCGTGTGCGAAGCATTCGGCTGGCCTGTACCGGTGGTGTTGGTACGGTACGGTCCCAGTTTCCAGATCTTCGGGTACATACGACGGCTCACACCGCTGGGATTCACTACATAAGCATTGTAGTTGGGGGATTCGCCGACGATGACCTGAGCCACGTCCACGCTCTGCTTTACTGTGGGATCCTCTTCCGGGAGGAAGACCAGGAAGGGCTCGTTCAAGCCGATATGAGCGCCGTTGGGACCATTGACATACTCGGCATTGTTGCCGCCGCGGTCCCAGTTGGTACGGAACACGTAGACGAAGGTGCCGTCAAAGCGGGAATCCTTGTCGCGGTCGATGAACTTGGCAATGGCCTCCTGGGTGGGAGCCATACGGGTCCAGGGACGGCCGCAGTACTGCTGGTCGGTACGGAGTATCGGATTGATACGGGCGCCGGTATTGGCCGTGGCCTGCATGTTCGGATAATTCCAGTTGATCATCCAACCCGCGAAATTATCCATGCCGCCGCCGCTGCCGTAAGAGAGGCTGGCACCGTTGTACTGCTCTGAGTTCTCGGTGTGGTCGGCATAGAGCATAATTTCCTTGTTGCGGTCGTTGGCACCGTCGCTCACCATATAGAAGTTCTCCATCAGGCCGTAAGGGCCGGGATTGTTGATGCCGGCGAGCGACAGGTCATAGGCCTGCTGGAAATACCAGGCTGCATCGTGGCCGTCGGGATCGGTGCGGGGACATTCCGGATAGGTGGGAATGCCATTGGGGTTCTTCAGCCACCAGGCATAGGTAAGATAGGCCTTGGCCAGATACAGACGGGCTACGTTCTGGGTGAGGGTACCCGTCAGTCTGGGATTCACGGGCAGGTCCTGCATCGCGGTCTTCAGGTCAGGGAAAATGGCCTTGGTATAAACTTCGGGTACGTTATTGCGGACCGAAGCACGGACCGGCTTGCTGTTGAAAGCCAGTTCACCGGCGCCCAGATCCAGGGGCACGCCGCCGAAGGTCTGTACCAGCTGGAAGTAGTCGAAGGCGCGGAAGAAACGGGCTTCGGCAATCATCGCAGCGCTCAGGCCGACAGCCTCGGCATTTTCGATAATGCCGCTGGCCGTATTGATATAGGTGAAAGCATTGTTCCACAGGGCGTCACTGCGGGAGGTGGTGGGATTCAGCGATCCGGCACCGGAGAGGTCGGCGTCCTTGAAGTTACCGTCGGCCGATTCGCCGTAAGTGGCCTCATCGGTACCGGTGGTGAGGATGTTGTAGTAGTATGCGTTGCCGTAGAGGTAACGGAGCTGGGCGTACAGGGCGGTGAGACCACCTTCCACACCCATCTGCGTGGTGAAGAAGTCCGGCGTGTAAATGGTTTTGGGGTGTTCCTCCAGTACTTTGGTGCAGGAACTGGCCACAAGGGCTGCGCCGGCGATTCCTAATGCAATTTTAGCTATTTTTTTCATATTCGGTTCCGATTAGAAGGTTAAGTTCACGCCAATCAGGAAATTGCGCGTGTTCGGGGTGTTGAAGCCCACGTAAGAGAGTCGGCTGGGACCGGGACGACCGCTTGCGGTGGAGCCGCCGTTGGCGTTGGTTTCCGGATCCAGTCCCGTCTGGCGGGTAAATTCGGAGAAGAGCACAAGGCCCGGGTTCTGCAGGGTGGCATAGACGCGAAGATTGTCGATGCCGGCGCGGCGCAGGGCCGGAAGCTTGTGGAAGCTGTAGGCCAGGGTAATGGTGCGGATCTTAAAGAAGGAACCGTCGAACTGGGCCAGCGTGGAGGCATATTTGGGGTTATCGCTGCTGTTCAGGGCACCCGGCCTGGGATAGTGTGCGTTCTTGTTAGTCGGAGTCCAGTAATCTACGTCAAGCTGTCCGCGACGGCCGGAGAGCATGTTCAGGTAGGAGTTGCTGCTGTGCAGGGAAGACAGCAGGATACCGCCGGCCTGGAAGGAGCCGATTACGGAGAGATCCCAGTTGCGCCACTTCAGGTTGGTGTTGAAACCGCCCTGGAAAAGAGCCTCGGCACTGATGGGCACCTGGTCGTTGGAGTCGATGGCGCGCGTGGGCGTACCGTCGGCGTTGTAGTCGCCGTGGTATTTCACCTTGATGGAACCGATAGCCTGCTTCATGCCGTTCACTTCGGCGCTGGGCTCCAGGATGTCCATGTAAGGATCACCCTCCTGCCACAGGCCGTCGTATTCGTAGTCATAGATGCAGTTCAGCGGATAGCCTACGAACCAGGCCTGGCCTTTGTTCTCGGTGGTACCGTCGGCCAGGGCAACCAGCTTGTTGCGGTTGGCATAGATGTTCATGCCGGCCGTCCAGGTCCAGTCGCCTTTGTCGATGATGGTACCGTTGAGGGACAGTTCAAGACCGCGGTTCTGCGTGGCGCCGATATTGGCGGTAGTGGAGCTCACACCGGAGGTGGAAGGCAGATCCAGGTTCAGGAGGATGTCCTTGGTGTCTACCATGTAGTACTCGAGGGTACCGCGGAGGCGGCCCTGGAAGAAGCCGAAGTCCAGACCGAAGTTCCAGGTTTGGGAATACTCCCATCCAAGGTCTTCATTCGGCAGGGTGGACACGTAGTAACCGGTAGCATATTTGTCATCGGCGAAGTTGTACTGCATGGTGCTCAGGCGGCCGAGGGTGGCGTATGCGTTGATGGCCTGATTGGAGGTTTCACCGTAACCCACGCGGAGCTTGAGTTCGTCCAGCCAGCCGCGGGAATTCTCCATGAAGGACTCGTTGTGGATGTTCCAACCTGCGGAAATGGCCGGATAGGTATGCCACTTGTGGCCGGTGGCCAGGCGGGAAGATGCATCGGAACGTACAGCGGCGGAAATCATGTAGCGGTCGTCATAGGTGTACATGACACGGCCCATATAAGAGAGAAGGCCCGTCTGCGTGTAGTTGCCGCCGTTTACAGTAATGTCGGAGGCAACAGCGCTGCCGATGTTGTAGTACTGGAACAGCTCGTTGGGAATATTCTTACCGTTCATGCTCTGGCTGGTGTAGGTGGTCTGCTCGGCCGAGTAGAGCGCTACGGCGTTGATACGGTGCTTGCCGAAGGTACGGTCGAAGGAAAGCAGGTTCTCGATGGTCCAGTTGAAGTTGTCGTTGTAGGACCAGGATGCGCTGTTGGGGCTGGTGGCAGAACCGTTGACACCCACTCCGGTGAAGGAACCGCCCTTGGAATTGCGGTAATTCAGGCCTACGCTGGTCTTGAAGGAGAGACCTTCCACCCCGGGGATGTTAACCTGTACAAAACCGGTATTGTAGGTGGCGATGGACTTGGATTCGTTCACATACACGCCCTGGGCGGTGAGTTCCTCGACGCGCTTGCGGTCCCAGACATACTGGTCGTTGTCGGACGGCATGTTGATGCGATATTTGAGATTGCCTTCCTCGTCGTAGGGAACCACGAGCGGAGACTTGGAAAGGACGGCATACATATCCACCTGGTTGCCGGCGTTTGTAGTATAGCTGGTATTAGTGGTAAAGCCTACACGGAAATACTTGCCAATCTTCTGGTCAACGCTGCCATTGATGGCAATGCGGTTGAAACCCTGCGTGGGAATCACGGCCTCGTCATTATAATAGGTAGTGCCGAAGCGGTAGCTGCCGTTCTTGGTGCCGCCGGTAATGTTGAGGTCATAGTTTTGCGTGTAACCGGTACGGTAGAACATATCCTGCCAGTCGGTATACTGGTCGTCGGACTCATCCAGGGTGTTGGTATACTGACCGGCCATCTGGCGCATCTGGATGTATTTGTCACGCGGCATCATCGGATATTTGACAGCCTTCTTGAGCGTTACGTAGCTGTTGAAGGAAACCTTCGGAGCCTGGCCTTCCACGCCTTTGTAGGTGGTGATGAGAATAACACCGTTGGCGCCACGGGAACCGTAGATGGCGGTGGAGGCGGCGTCCTTGAGGATGTCCATGCTCTTGATGTCGCTTGTGGAAATGTCGGAGAGAGAGCCCATGAAAGGCATGCCGTCCAGCACGATGAGCGGGTCGTTGGAAGCGGACAGCGAGCGCTGGCCACGGATGCGGATCTGCATCGAGGAACCCGGCTTGGAGTTGGTCTGGGTCATTTCCACACCGGCAACGCGGCCGTCGAGGGCACGTGTGATATCGCCGGCGGGCACGGCGCGGAGGTTGTCACCGCCAACCGAGACGATGGAACCGGTAACATCCTGGCGGCGGGCGGTACCGTAACCGATAACCACCGTAGCCTCCAGCTGTTCGGCATCCTCTTCCAGTACGATGTCGATGCGGGTACGACCCTGGACGGGGATCAGCTGTGTTTTGTAGCCGATACAGGAAACCTCAAGGGTAGCTGCGGGGCTCACTTGAATGGAATACGTTCCGTCGACGCCGGTAATAGCGCCGTTCTGGGAATTAGGAACCGCCACGGCTGCGCCGATGACGGATTCTCCGCTCTGGGAGGTGACGGTACCGCTCACATTGATGTTCTGTGCTTTGGCAGAGAACGGCAATGCAAGAAGCAGTGCTGCCAGACCGAGCGTTTTCACGAGGTTGAATCGCATAGTGTTTTGAGATTAGTATTGA
>Ga0265300_10003222_pt1 | contig 13489 bp, 12 predicted proteins | sample AusTroGonzalo_MG_FD_193482 | JGI IMG/M metagenome (GOLD analysis project Ga0265300, IMG submission 193482) | Bovine rumen microbial communities from tropical cattle in Woodstock, Queensland, Australia - Gonzalo_03 | ecosystem: Host-associated > Mammals > Digestive system > Stomach > Rumen ... | reverse complement strand
TCCGTTTCATCTTATTTTAGAAGTTTTAATTGTTCGTTTAAAGTCTTTTCTGCTTTCTTGTTTATTGTGTTTACTTTCTCCAGGTGTTCCATTCCCTTGTTCAGGTTCATAGCCAGCAGGTTAAGCGCGCGCTCTGCTTCCTGCTTTGCCAGCATGGGATCCTGGTAGGTATCTTGTTCGGCAGGGTTCTGCTCAAACTTCTGGTAGCCCAATCCAAAGACTATGGCGATACAGGCTGCCACGGCAGCGTACTGTAGGATGCGTGGTCGGAAGGATATCCGTTTCCTTTCTCCCTTTCCTTGGGAGAGGGCAGGGGTGAGGCTCTTTCTTTCCCACTCGTCTATCTTTGCCGACAGGCGTTCCTCCAGTCCCTCAGGGATAGGGATGCGTTCCAGTTCTTCAAAGTTCAGTTTGTCCATGTCTTGGTTAGTTTTATGAATTGTTGTTTCAGTTTCTGTTTGGTTCTCATTACTATGATGCGGATATTGCCTTGCGACAGGCCGGTATCTTGCTCTATCTCTTCGTACGAGCGTTCCTCCACCAGATGCATCCTTATAATCCTCTCGTCCCGTTCCGGTAACTGACTGATGAGGCTTTCCATCTTCCGAGCTTCGTCATTGGCGGCTATCTGGCCTTCTAGGCTACGTTCGTCCGGTGGTGAGAGCTCGTCCTTCAGTTCAGTAGAGCTGTCTATGCGTTTCAGTCGTTGCTGGTCTCGTAGGAGATTCCGCATCAGAGTCACCAGGTAAGCTTGTGTTACAGCCTCATCCCTCAGGTCGTTGCGCTTCTGCCAGAGCTTCAGATAGGTATCCTGAAGCAGGTCCTCGGCATCCTGCACATTGCCTGTCAGGTGGAAAGCCACCCTGTAGAGCAACCTGTGAAAAGGCATGAACCGTTGCTTGAACTCCTGAGCGTTCATTATTTGATAGTCGTTGTCTTAGTTTGCTTTAAGTCGAGTATATTTGCAACATCCTCTTGCTTTATCTTTCCCAAGAAACGTACCAACACTATAGGTTTTTCCCTTTCGGTATTGATATCTATTCTAACTACCAAGTCGGTTATATACTCACCGTCTTCTATGGCATAGTATTGAATGTTACGGAATAATTCAAAGTCGTCATTGTGCTTCTCTTGATAGACACACTTGAAATCCTTCAGGGCATCCAGATCCTTTTGTAACTGTTGGTGTCCTATTTCTGATACAACACCTCTAACGACTTCAACTTTCTTCGCAGTCCATGTGGCAACATCTGGATTCTCTTTACAAACTTTCTTTACCTTTTTTGTTATATTTTCATAGGACATTCCACTGCGTGCCTTCCATCTCTTCATCAAATCATCAGCGTTCTGTCCGAATATGCTGCCTACGCACAGCAGCAACATGAGTGAGAAAATAATACGTTTCATTATAATACCTTTTTTGTTATTAATTTAAGTATAGGGAGTTATATAATTGAGTTAAAAGAGGAGTTATGCGCTTCGCGCAGGGAGTTAAGCCTGCAAGCTGGCTGGACGATAGCTTTGGATGCTGTCTGCCTATATGGTATTGTCCATTTTAACTTCCTATTATAACTTCCATTTTTACTTCCTAAACTTTAGTTATTAATTCTAGTTTTTGTCTCATCGATGAACCCTTCTATATGTGCAAACGAGACTTTCACGGAGTTTGTTACAACATGGAACCAAAATCGCCAGAAAAAACATTGTTTTACTGGCGATCTCATTCCCCCTGACTACTTGCCCCTTGCTCCTATATATTATATAAATATGTATTTACAGATAAACAGGATGGCCAATACCCACATAGTGATAGAGATATCCTTGAACTTGCCTGCTACAGCATGGCAAAGCACATAAGAGATAACACCAATCAGAATACCGTCGCTGATGCTATAGGCAAACGGGATGGTGACAAGGGTCAGGAAGGCCGGGATGGCTTTGCTATAGTCATCCCAGTGGATGCGTACGGCGGAAGGTACCATCATCACACCCACAATGATAAGGGCAGGAGCCGTTGCAGCACTGGGGATGGCCAGAAAGACAGGGCTGAAGAACAGGGCAAGCGCAAAGCATACGGCAGTAGAGAAGGCAGTGAGACCGGTACGTCCGCCCTCGCTGGCACCGGAGGCACTCTCAACGTAGGTTGTGGTAGTGGAGGTACCCAGACAGGCACCGGCTACCGTGGCAATGGAGTCTGCCATAAACATCTTGTCTATGTCGGGGATGTGCTCGTATTGGTTGTCTTGCGTATCCATCTTGGCATTCTGATATACTCCGATGATGGTGCCAATAGTGTCGAACATATCCATGAACAGCAAGGTGAAAACCACCACCAGCATGTCAGGACAGAACAGCTGGTTCCACTGGAACTTGCAAAAGATAGGTGCTACGCTGACAGGAGTAGATACGATACCGTTCAGATGGGTAATGGACTGACCAGATGCAGGATCCTTGATAAACAAGCCCAGGAGTGTTGTAATAAGGATTCCCCATAGCATTCCGCCACGTACCTTAGCCATTACCAGACCGGCAGTAATGAAGAGACCTATCATAGCCAGAAGGGCTGTGCCTTCCGTAATCTTTCCCAAGCATACCAGCGTGGCGTCGTTATTTATAATGATACCGGAATTCACCATTCCTATGAATGCAATGAACAGTCCGATTCCTGCGCCAATGGCTTTCTTCAGCGTACCGGGGATGGATTGCAGCAGGAAACTGCGCATCTTGGTGACGGTAAGAATGATAAAGATGAAACCCTCTATCAGCACAGCGGTGAGTGCAAACTGCCAACTGTAACCCATACCCAGGCACACGGTATATACAAAGAAAGCATTCAGGCCCATGCCTGGAGCCAGTGCGAAGGGCTTCTTGGCATACAGGGCCATTACCAGCGTACCGACAATGGCTGCCAGCGCCGTGGCGGTAAACACGCTGCCGCCGGGCATCTCGGGCAGGGCACTGAATATGCTGGGATTGACGGCTAAGATATAAGCCATCGTCAGGAAGGTGGTGACACCTGCCAGAATCTCTGTGTGAATGCTATGTTTCTGAGGGTCGAAGCCAAACAGCCTTCTTAATATCTGTTCCATGTCTTTGTGTATCTAAAATAGTATGTTTTTTTGATATGTTGACTGCAAATTTACAAATAACTGAATTAACGGCAAAGGGAAAACTGAAAAAATCTTTAGCAGCAGAAGTTATTTACCATCGCGTAACGCTTTATTTATGCAAATCAGAGATACAGCCTTTCTCCGACAGTAACATGCCGTTTCCCTACCGGTAACTTGGCCTTTCTCTTTCAGGGAAACGGCATGTTGCATTTACTCACTGATAATGAAGCCTGAAAGCCTGGATAAAGTAAATTTCGTCAAACCAAACGAAAAAGTAGGTAAAATTTGTTTTTATACGGCATTATTACTAACTTTGCAGCCAAATAGAAGCAAAATGAAAAGTATAAGAATATTATGGGTGTTTTTGCTGATTGCGGTCGCCATGGCCTCCCATGCTCAGCATAAGGTGAATATATATAACGCCGATAGCATTCAGAAGTACCTGAAGGAACGCATTGCCGAGACCAAGGTCAGGCAGAAAGCAGCCCGAGATGCCCAGAAGGCCGTCGACAAGGAGATGCTTACCCTGCAGCGTGACTTGCAGAAATCGCGCAACCAGGCCATAAAGGACCGTCAGCGTGTGAAGGCTGCCCAGAAGAGCGGCAAGTTCTACCAGCCCAAGCCATACGTTCCTGCCGAGCTGAAGAATCAGGATGCAGAAGAACTCTCCAACCTGAGCAAGGAAGAACGTGCCAAGATAGAGGCTGAGCAGAAAGAGAAAGTTACGACAGCCAAGACGCAGGCCAAGCAGCAGGCGGAGAAGGCCAAGATAATGAGCAAGACCGGCGGCGCCCGTGAAAGAGCTGAGTTGCGTGCATCTGCACGTCAACAGAAACAACGCCGGAAGGAAAAGGCTGCCGAAGACAAGCTGAAGGCCAAGAATGCAAGAGCCGAGGCAAAGAGGGCAGCATCAGAGAATGTGGCAGACGATGCCGCAGCACCGGAGATAACGGACAATCCGGAAAAAACGGAATCTCCGGAAACTCCGGAGAAGTCGGCTAAGCCCGAGAAGCCGGCCAAGCCCGAGAAACCTGCCAAGCCCGAGAAACCTGCCAAGGCAGAAAAGCCCAAAGTGGAGAAGCCCGTATTAACTCCTGAACAGGCTGCCGAGGAGAAAGCCAGGCAGAAAGAGCTGAAACAGCAGGAAAAGGATTCGAAGAAGAAATACAGTATCCGCGAACAGCGTGCCAAGGCTGTAGCTGAGCAGAAAGCCAAAGAAGCAAAAGAAAAAGCAGAGAAAGAAGAAAATAATTAATGACCATAGTTGCCGAGGCAATTAAACATCTATCACAAATTAATTAACGTTAGCGAACGTTAGACGAATTTTCAGAGTATGCATTATATCAGAATAACTTTACTTATTCTCATAGCTATGTGGCAAACAGACAGTTTTGCCCAGATTGCTATTCTGGAGAATATCCACTGGAAAGACGAGTGGCTACTCTCTGGCGACAACAAACTTATCGGAACCGTAAACGCAACCGCTCCCTTGGATGTGAAGATGAAATGCACAAAGGAGTTGGTAAGCGACAATACATGGGAGATTACCTGGACTTTCACGGCCAAGCGTGATATCCCCAATGTCCGTCTTACAGCCAGCTTCGAGCATGTATCCAAGCCCGAATGGTGGATGATTCCTGCCGTATCCTATAACGGCAACCTGAACAGCCGTGGCATGGAACCCAAAAGCGAGAAGCGCGACAATCAGTGGTACACCTTCTCGTATAAAAGAACCTCTATCCCCGGTGCCATCTATAGCGAGGGCGAGGATTTTGCCATTGCCACCTTCGGCAATGTTCCTCAGAAGCCTGAGGATGACTACTCTTGCTGCATTCAGCCCGAGCCTAACATCATCACCCACCAGATAGTATGGCCCGAAGAGGAGATGCCTGTTTCTTATAGCGCACAGGATCAGTATATCCCAGGATGGCAGCGCACCTGCAACATGAAGCAGGGCGAGACACGCACGCTGAGCATGTATCTGATAGTTGCACGTAAGGAAACGAATCATAACGCCTACCGTCACATGCTGGATATGGCATGGCTGATGGCAGAGCCTGAGAAACTGCCTGCCCCCGACGACAAGAAGATGTGGGAGGAAAGCGTTGAGTTCTGTCACCATTACCTCTGGATAGAGAATGACGACTATATGGGTTACCTTATGGGCTTGAACCTGGACGAGAAAGGTGTATGGCAGCAGGCAACCCGTAACCGTTACGAGGTAGGATGGATGGGACAGAACATCAGTCTGGCCGTCAGCATCCTGCAGGACTTCGTAAAGACTGGCAACCATGTATCCATGGACCAGGGTCTGGCGACATTAGACACATGGGCAGACAACTGCCAGTTGGAAAACGGACTTTTCCTGACACAGTATGATGCCGTCATCAATAAGTCACGCTGCATACTGGACGCCTGCAACCTGGGAACAGCCGCCGTGCAGTTCTTTGAGGCCGACCAACTGGTGAAGCAGTTGCGTCTGGTCCGTCCGGCATACCTGGGTGTGCCATGGGGTATCTGTAACTTTATGCTGAACGACCAGCAACCCAACGGCTGCTACGGCAGAGGCTGGACAACGGACGGCAAATGTATTGAGCGAGAGGGCGGGGTAGGTGCCTACCTGATTCCTGCCATGCTGAAAGCATACGAATTCTATAACGACAGGAAGTACCTCGAAAGTGCCCAACGCGCGTACATATATTATATTAAGGACTTCAAGAAGAACGGATTCAGTACAGACGGCACACTGGATACCCGCTGCATAGACCGCGAGTCTGCCTATCCCTTGCTGACTTCTGCCATCGGCCTGTATAAGATTACAAAGGATGACGCATACCTGAACGACGCCGTCGACGTATCTTACTACCTGAGCACCTGGCTCTGGCATTACAATGCCAACTATGCAGAAGGCGATATCCTGCAACAGTATGGCTACAAGACCCTGGGCGCAACAAGCGTAAGCACACAGCGTCATTACTTCGATACCTTTGCCTGCCGTTGGGTGAATGACTGGCGTGAGCTGGCTGAGCTGACTGACGACTCGCAATGGAGCGAGAAAGCCGAGGCTATCTGGCGCAACAGCTGTCAGTTGGTAGGCGATGGTAAGCTGAAGATTAACGGACATCTAAGACCCGTCGGTTCGCAGAGTGATGCATTCTTCGGATGCACATGGCAAACCCGTGTTACGGATACAGGAATTCCCCCTGTTGTGTCAAAGAATCGCATCAACGACTGGCTTATTGCATGGCCTTGTGCTTTTCGCTTAGAAACACTCAGAAAGTGTAAAGAATAGGCTATTTTAGCACAGGAATGTATAAAATATGTTAAAAATTGAGAGTTTATTCACATAACATTTTGATTAACAATTTAATATTATTAAATTTGCATGTCAGAAATATTAGCAATCAAATTACAAGAACCATGGCAAACAAGAAAAAAGTTGTAAAAAAGAAGTTGTTGACTCCAAAGGAACATGAGATTATGCTCAAGTTATGGACATTGGAGGAATCAGGTGTTAAACAGTCAAAAGTTCGCGACATTTTAGAACTGTTCAAGGCAGAAGGTTCAGATATGGCATATACCACTCTGGCTACCTTTATCAAGATCTTGGTTACCAAGAAGTATGCCTCAGCTTCTAAGTCGGGAATCCTTATTTACATCAAGTCTAAGATCTCACGCAGAGACTATGCAAACATTGCAATGAAGTATGCGTTGGATGACTACTTCGGTGGCGATAAGGCTAAGATGATAGAGACAATTCAGGAATTGTAATATCCTATAACACTGGACATCTAAGACAAGCAATGCTTGTGAGCGATAAAGCAAAAGGGACTGTGAAAACAGCCCCTTTTGTTTTTCCTTTGGTTGATGCGCTAAATTACTTAGCAGCAGCAAGACTTGCCTTACGGAATGCCTTCATAGCCTTCTCGATCTCGAGAGAAACCTTACGAGCACGTGTACCTGCAGCCTTGTTACCATTCTCTGCCTGAGCAGCTGCGTCCTTTGCGAATGCGCCATAAGCGGCAGCAATCTGGTTGAGTAAATCCTTCATATAATTTATTACTTTAAGTTTGTAAACACCGCAAAGTTACAAATATTACAGAAACAACACAACATTTGCACGGAAAATTTCAAAAAAAACAGAAAAAACATGGTTTAAAGGGGTTCTGAGGGGGTTTTTGACGTGTTTTATAACACAAAAAGAATCATTTGCACGCAGGGCATACCCCTTTTACAATGTATTCTGCGTCCTCCATTTCGTATCCTTCAGGTAAAGAAACAACAGGAATGACATATTCCTCCAGACAATAGGTGCGTCCGCACTTACGACAGGTGAAATGTATATGGTTGAGGTGTTGGTCATCCACACAACGGCAGACACAGTATTTCTGAAATCCCGTACCGTCGTCAATCTCGTGTAGCAGATGATGCTCGGTAAAGAGTCTCAAGGTGCGGAAAATGCTGGAACGGTCCATCTGCGGCATACGTTCCTCCATATCCTGCAGCGTAAACGCCTTATGCGAACGGCTGCACTCCTTCCATACCAACATGCGAACGGAAGTGGGCTTGATACCATGTTCCTGCAAATGTTCTATAATCTGTTCGTCCATCCTGTCTTATATTAGTTTGTGAATTTAAAAGGGAAGTTTATTCGCCACGCTCATGGGAGTTAAAAATTGGTTATTGGTTATTGAAAATGGTTATTGGTTATTGGTTATTGAAAATCGAAATAATGTTCAAGGCTGCGATTAAGTGAGAGCAATAACAAGCTCGTTTGATTATTGCCGAACGATAGCAGGCTCGACGCGCAGCGTCAATGTTCAATGTTCAATGTTCAATGAACAAAAATTTTCTACTCTCAACTCTTTCAACTGACTCTAAACTCTAAACTCTCAACTCTACACTAAATAATGTTCAATGGCCAAACTATCGTCCAGCACGAAGTGCTTAACTCCCTGCGCGAAGCGCATAACTTCCTATTTAACTCCATCTTATAACTCCCTGTTTGACTCCATCTTATAACTCCAGTAACTTAAATTAGTTATCTTCAGCCAAAGTTACATGTTTTCCGTGAGACGGCAAAACTTTTTGTTTTTTTTCTTTATCTTCTTTCCGGGAAAGACTTTGCATTTGGAAATTAATTGCTATCTTTGTGCCGCCAATAGTACATAATAGCTAATGAATCGCCGTCTGCTTATATTTCTTGCATCTGTGCTGAGTATAGCGGTTACCAAGGCTTCTGAACTGCAGAATCTTAGGGTTAACCGTATGCCTGTACCGTATGGAATTGTGCGTACAGGTCAATTCAGTTGGCAGATAGTCAGCGAAGAGAACGATGTGCGACAGCTGGCCTATCATATAAAGGTGGCCAGTACGGAGGAAGGCTTGCAGGGCGGTCCTACACTGATGTGGGACAGCGAGAGACGCGAGAGTTCCGATATGGTACAGGTCTATTATCAGGGACGTCGCTTCCCGTACGACAGTACCGTTTACTGGCAACTGGAGGTATGGCTCAGCAACAATGAACATCTGCAGAGTCCCGTACAGAAGATAAAGACCGGAAGTAAGGGAGCTGACTTGGACAGCAGCCTGCTGCCAGGGAAAGATACACGGCACGACTACCACTACTACCGCAAATGGCTGCATACTCTGATGATAAACCAGGCGGAGAGCGGCGAACTTTATCAGCCCGTGCCAGACGATACGTCAGCCATACCGGTCGATAGGGTAGCAGCGGTACTTTACAGTCTGTACAAGGACGAAGGAGACGTAAAGGCCCTCTATGACTATTATAATATGGTAAGGCAATGGATGGAATATCGCTGCCGGAAGGACAGCACGGCGAGCATCCAGCTGATAGATATGATGAAGAGGATGGCTCAGCAGCAGGGCCAACAGGCCGATGTGCATGCATACGGCCAACTCAAAGCGGATTCTACCGCATACGGGCCTTATTGGCTTTATGCCGACGAACCGGCATGGTGCGGAGGAGCTATCCGCCAGACAGATTCGAGCATTGCCTACAACAGGGTTGAGATTACCATCCCGTCCCTTGAAGGAGAATGCGAGAACCCCGTATCGCACCAATGCCCATACGGTACTATCAGTACCAAATGGAGTAGGGGAGACGATGATGCCGTTACCTGGGATGTGCAGCTTCCCGTAGGTGTACAGGCCCGTGTGCTATACCCCAAGGGCTATGTCGATGAGGAAGACAGGGATTCACGGATTCTTGGCAGCGGCAGATGGACACTGAAGTTATCCCCTGCGTCGAAACAATGAAATAATCTATAATAATATATAAGGTATATGATACAGAATGATTTACAAAGACTGCGCTGGCAGTTCCTTGACGAGGCCCTTCGCGACCCCGTCTATGAGTACTTCATGGGCGAACGTACAGCTACCAACGAGACCGGAAACACCCGTAGTCTCATCTACTATGTCAACCAACGCCTGAAGAAAGTGAACCGCAACTGGAGCTGTAGCAAGCGTATGCTGCAGAACGACGTTACCTTCTTCAAGAAGAAAGGTGCCCGACTGATGCCCAGCTTCCGCAGGGGGCACAAGCGTATCCTGCGCTACATCAACCTGGAGTGGAAGAACCCATTGCTGCGTACGTCGCTGGGCCTGGATGTTGCCCAGGAACCTGAGACGACATGCACCCTTCCTCCTCTGGCAGAAGGACCGCTCACATCCATCAATGTGCGTATCGCCATCAATCAGGAACAGAACCTGCTTACCCGTTTGCAGAATCCTGAGATTAAACAGCGCCTGACCAATGTAGAGGAAGGCTATGTTACCATCCAGGTTAAGGTGCCTATGAGCGATGACATAGACCGCATCGTTCTGTCGTACGGAACGGACATTGAGGTAATGGGACCGGTATCTTTCCGCAACAAGATCCGCCGAACCATCAACGACATGCAGAAGCTCTACAAGAAAGAGACTCCTGCTGAGCGTGCCACACCCGTCCAGGGCGACCTCTTCGGGGGAATGTTATAAGACCTCGTTATAACGATATAACGTAATAACGACATATCGAAATGAAGAAATGTCGAAATGACGAAATCAAAAACCATAATCAAAAATTAACAACAGATGAAAAAGTTTCTTATTATTGCTGCTTTGGCATTTCTGAGTATTTCAGGCATTAAGGCCGATACTCCACGTGCCGAATATCCACGTCCGCAGTTTGAGCGTGCACAGTGGTTGAACCTAAACGGAACATGGACCTACACCTTCGACTTCGGTAAGTCGGGTGTTAACCGCGACTTTCGCAACAGCAAGGGATTCGACGGAAAGATTCTGGTTCCTTTCTGCCCCGAGAGTAAGCTCAGCGGCGTAGAACATACGGATTTCATTAACTCAATGTGGTACCAGCGTACCATCAGCGTCCCCGCAGAATGGGCAGGCAAGCAGATTCTCCTGCACTTCGGTGCTGTGGATTACGAGGCAACCATCTATATCGACGGTAAGGAGGTGATGCAACACTTCGGTACCGGCAGCAGCTTCGAGATGGACATCACCAAATATGTTCCTGCCGGAAAGAGCGCCAACCTGGTGGTTCGCGTGAACGACGATTTGCGCAGCGGCAAGCAGCCCGGCGGCAAGCAGTGCTGGAACTACTACTCAGGCGGTTGCGACTATACCCGCACCACAGGTATCTGGCAGACCGTATGGATGGAGCCCGTAAGTGCCCAGGGCCTGAAGACTGTATTTGCCATTCCCGACATTGACCAGCAGCAGCTTATCGTGCGTCCCGAATTCTACACCGAGGCTAACGGCAATACACTTACCGTGCAGGTTCTGGACGGCAAGAAGGTGGTTGCCACTAAGACTGCCAATGCCGTTAACGGTGCCAGCGTGGTGCTGCCCATCAAGAAGCCCAAGCTGTGGAGCCCCGAGACGCCCAACCTCTATGATGTGAAATATACCGTCAAGGATGCTGCAGGCAAGGTAATAGACGAGGTAAGTTCATACGCCGGCATGCGTAAGATTCATTGTGCCAACGGCTATTTCTATCTGAACAACCAGCCTTACTTCCAGCGTCTGGTTCTGGATCAGGGTTTCTATCCCGAAGGTATCTGGACTGCCCCCTCTGATGAGGCTTTGAAGCAGGATATTGAGATGAGCAAGGCTGTCGGCTTTAACGGTGCCCGTCTGCACCAGAAGGCTTTCGAGGAGCGTTACTACTACTGGGCAGACAAATTGGGTTATATCTGCTGGGGCGAGCAGGCTTCATGGGGAACCAATGTCAACAACCAGGAGGCTACAGGCAACTTCCTGCGCGAATGGACAGAGCTTGTTGTACGCGACCGCAACCATCCCTGTATCGTAACATGGACACCTCTCAACGAGACATGGGGTGCCCAGGCCGGCACATACGTTCGCTTCGTACAGGACCTGTACAACCTGACCAAGGCTATCGACCCGACCCGTCCTGTCAACGATGCCAGTGGCGACAGCCATGTGAAGACCGACATCTGGAGCGTTCACGACTATACCCGCGAATACGACAAGTTGGTTGAGAACCACACCTTCAAGGATGGCAAGCCTCACTATCGCAATATGCGCGACAGGAACTATCTGGCGGAGTGGGAAGGTCAGCCTTATATGATTGACGAATTCGGCGGTCTTGGATGGATTCCAAAGGACCAGCGCGGCAACTCATGGGGCTATGGTGCACAGATAGAAACAGAGGAAGAATTCTTCCAGATCCTGGAGAAGGAAATAGATGCCATCAAGGCCTGCAAGGATGTAGTCGGCTTCTGCTACACACAGATTACCGATGTGGAGCAGGAGAAGAACGGCGTTTACTATTACGACCGTCGTCCCAAGTTCGACGCTGCCAAGTGGAAAGCAATCTTCGAGAAGATTCCAAGCATTATCCGGATTGACAAATAATGCTCATTATCAATTAGATAAGGAAATGTAATTAAAGTATATGTTAGGATGATTGCCTGACAACCGACCATCAAGAAAATGCATCTTCGGGTGCATTTTCTTTGTTTTTTATTTGCCATTATATAAATAAGGTGTATATTTGCGAAGCAATATTATAACCTATTAATTTTAAATTAAACTATCATGAAACAAAAATCACTTCAATCATTACTCCTGCTATGCGGTCTATTAGTGGGAAGCGTTGCTTGGGCAGACACCGTAACTTATGGATGGGAAGATGACGATGATGCCTCTAAATGGGATATAACAGCTGCTATTGCGAAAACATCAGACCAGGGAAACACTGGAACATATGCCGGCAAAATCAACACGAACCACACATATGTTCAGTTCAAGGAGAAAGTAAAAGTTACGTCCTTTTCTTTTGCACTGAAACGTACATCCAACAATTCTAATTACAATGTTTATATCGAAACATCAACTGATGGGAAAGAATGGACTGCTGTTGAGACATATAAGATGTCAGATTTCTCTAATGGTTCATATACGCAAAAAACGAAATCATTTGATGGAACAACTGAATACTATGTAAGATTCCATTGTTACAATACCACTGCTATCAGATATGTTGATGACGTATCAATCACCTATTCTACAGGTGATGAAAAGCCAGTCTGTATCGCACCAACATTCTCTCCCGCAGCGGGAACCTACACCTCTGCTCAGAGTGTAACTATTAGCTCTGAAACAGATGGCGCTACCATTTATTATACTGTTGATGGTACAGAACCAACCACAGAAAGTAATGTTTATTCTAGAGCAATTCCTGTAAACGAGACGACAACAATCAAGGCTTTTGCTGCAAAGGCTGATTGTAGCAACAGTGCTGTTGCCAGCGCCACCTATACAATCATAGCCTTGAACCACGCTGGTACAGCAGAAGATCCCTACACTGTAGCCGATGCTCTCAGCGCTGTTGACGCTGGTGTAGGCATAACAGGTGTTTATGCTACTGGTATCGTGTCAAAGATTGTTACTGCTTTCAATGCCTCATATGGTAACATTACCTATAATATCTCTGCCGATGGAAAGGTTGACAGCGACCAGCTGCAGGCTTTCCGTGGTAAGGGCAAAGACGGTGCATGGTTCACCAGCGCTGATGATGTCAAGGTGGGCGACATTGTGGTTGTCTATGGTAATCTGACGAAATTTAACAGCACATACGAGTTCGAAGCCGACAACCAGCTGTATAATCTCGAGCGTCCTGTTGTTACAAGCCCAACCCTAACTGTTTCCAAGACATCTCTTACAGGCTTTACCTATGCAGAAGGCTGTGGTCCTAGCGTACCACAAACCTTCGACCTCACTGGCGAAAACCTGACAGGTAACGTTACACTTACATTGGATAACGAAAACTTCGAGATTTCTGTTAGCGAAACTAACGACTATGCTACCAGTTTAACCCGTCCTAA
>Ga0265300_10003221_pt1 | contig 13490 bp, 10 predicted proteins | sample AusTroGonzalo_MG_FD_193482 | JGI IMG/M metagenome (GOLD analysis project Ga0265300, IMG submission 193482) | Bovine rumen microbial communities from tropical cattle in Woodstock, Queensland, Australia - Gonzalo_03 | ecosystem: Host-associated > Mammals > Digestive system > Stomach > Rumen ... | reverse complement strand
CCCAAAGTAATTTAGTAAAGAAAGTAAAGGGCTTTGTTGCAAATGTTATTCAGTATATAGCGATTGCGCGTCTTTATACACAATATAATAGCCCATTGCTGAAGGAATATATGTCAATGGACCCACAATTAAAGAAGCGTTATATTGTAAAAAGAATCCTTGGAACATTAACGTCATTCGCTTCTCATGCGAAGTGGATTTATTGGTTTGAGAAGTTTGTGGCATGTAGTATGGAAGATAGAGAATGGGGTATTCCAACAGGACGTAAATACTACAACGGAGAAATATTCGACAAGAGTGTTTTTGTTCCTGTTAAAAAAGCGATATTTGAGGGAGAAGAAGTAAATGTTCCGAACGAAACTCATATATACCTGACAAACCTATATAAAAACTATATGGAGTTGCCTCCAGTGGAGAAAAGGGAGAGACATTTTATCTGTGAATTTGATTTAGGATAACAATATATGGCTAATTTTTCTGTTTGCATGTCAGTCTATCATGGTGACAATGCAACGTTTTTCAAGCAATCAATAGACAGCCTGCTTTCTCAGACCAGAAAGCCTGATGAGATAGTGTTGGTTGTGGATGGGCCTGTGGGTGATGAGATAAATAAGGTGATTTCTTATTTTGAGAAGTCATGCGATTACTTTAGAGTTATCCGATTAGAAAAGAACTCAGGACATGCCATTGCTCGCCAAACTGGTTTGGATGCTGCAAAGTATGAATACATCGCTATCATGGATAGTGATGATATCGCAGTCTCTGATAGGTTTGAGAAACAAATGGCATATATAGAAGCACACCCTGAAGTGGATGCTCTTGGAGGTCAGATAGATGAATTTATTGGAGAACCTTCGAATGTTGTAGGTTCCCGCTTAGTGCCTCTTACGGATAATGAGATTAAGGGTTATCTGAAATCTCGTTGTCCTATGAACCTTGTCACTGTGATGTTGAAGAAAGCAGCAGTACAGAAAGCTGGTGGGTACATCGACTGGTATTGTGAGGAGGATTATTACCTGTGGGTGAGGATGACAGAACAGGGAATGTCGTTCGCTAATCTGCCTGACAACTTGGTCAATGTTCGCATTGGTGAGGAGATGTATCAGCGCAGAGGGGGCATGAGATATTTCAAGAGTGAAGCGAAACTGCAGAGATATATGCTTTCGCATGGCATCATCTCATTCCCGAAGTATTGTTACAATGTAGCTATACGCCTCGCTGTTCAGGTGTTGATGCCAAACAGTGTAAGGGGATGGGTGTTTAAGACTTTTGCAAGAAAGTAAGAATGGTGAAAGAAAAGGAAGAGGTGTTTCTTGCATTGGTTAGAGCAGGATTGTGGAGTGACGGAAATCTGGATATACGGATTGACGGAACCACGGATTGGCAGGAGGTATATCAGCTGGCCCAAGAGCAGTCGGTTCAGGGGTTGGTGCTGCGAGGGATAGAGTGGTTTAAGAACCACAACCTTAACGCTGACCTTGACCTTAACATTCCGCAGGTGTTGCTATTGCAGTGGATTGGTGAGGTGCAGGTGATAGAGCAGCAGAATAAGGAGATGAATGCCTTTGTTGCTGAGCTGATTGAGAAGTTGCGGAAAAATGATGCAGATGCGTTACTCGTGAAAGGGCAAGGGGTTGCGCAATGCTATGAGAAGCCGCTATGGAGATGCTCCGGTGATGTTGACCTGTTCTTGAGCGATAGCAATTATGAGATCGCGAAGAGAGTTTTGGTGCCATTGGCTTCTGAGGTTGAAAGGGAGTATGTAGGTTCTAAGCATTTGGGAATGACCATCGGTGGATGGGTGGTGGAACTGCATGGAAGTCTGCGCGTGGGGCTGCCTAATAAGATCAACAGGGTGCTGGATGACATAAAAACGGACACGTTTAATCGCGGCAATATGCGTTCATGGATGAATGGACAAACACAGGTGTTTTTGCTTGGCAAGGAGAATGACATCGTGTATGTGTTTGTGCATTTCTTCAATCACTTCTATAAAGAGGGCGTTGGACTGAGGCAGATTTGTGACTGGTGCAGACTGATGTGGACGTATCGTGATGAGATAGATGTTGAAAAGATAGAAGGTCGCATCCAAGAAATGGGACTTGTCTCGGAGTGGAAAGCATTCTATAATCTGGCAAGCAGATATCTTGGTATGCCAGATATTGGTGTAGGTATAATGGCTCATGATTCACGGTTTGATAAAAAGGCAGACCGAATAATGGAGTTTATCTTGAAGTCTGGCAACATGGGTCACAATAGGGATATGAGTCATTTTAGCAAGTATCCATATCTCATCAGGAAGTGGGTCTCCATGAGCAGGCGCATTAGTGATTTGATTAATCATGCAAGGATTTTCCCGCTGGACTCATTAAGGTTCTTCCCAAGGATTATGTTCAATGGATTGAGAAGTGCGATACGTGGCGAATGAAATTCACCGGTTCATGGTTAATGGTTCACGGTTGAAATGCAACTTTAACGCTAACAAATGAAAATCATTGATAAAAATCTTTTGGACGAAGTTTCCGCACAGGCGAAGGAGTCACCAAGGCTGAGGATGAATTATAACTTTCATCAGAGCCTTGAGGATAAGTGCCATCGTTTTTTGAATGCCGTGGAGCCAGGAACGAAGGTTGAGATACATCGTCATCCGACGAAAGACGAGTCATTTGTGCTACTTCGTGGTAGAGTTAGAGTGAATACCTACAATGATGGTGGTACAGTAATAGAGAGCGTAGTGCTTTGTCCTGAGGATGGACTTTATGGGGTGGATATCCCCAAGGGCGTATGGCATAATGTGGAAAGCTTGGAGTCTGGAAGTGTCTTCTTTGAATGTAAAGAGGGGCCGTTCGTGGCGCATGAGGTGGAAGGAGTGATGACGGTTAAGGGTTAAAGGTGAATGGTTAAATGTGAAAGGTTGACATTGTATTATGTCGTACATCGGTATATCAGTAAAAGAAGCATTAAGCAAGATTAACCAGACCTGGTTCTTGCCAGCCATACAACGACCATACGTCTGGGGCAGTAGATACGAGTCGGAGGCTTATATCTGTAAACTATTTGATTCGCTATACCACAAATACCCCATAGGAGGTCTAATTATGTGGGAAACGGAGGCAAAGGTGGCTCATCGCGAGTTTCTAACCAACTATAAGCAGGGTGACGTTTATAAAAACGTGGACTCTGGTTTATATGACCGGCACAAATGTCTGATATATGACGGACAGCAACGATTGCAAACTTTGTTCAGCTGTTTGAAGTATACCTTCAATGACCGTGTGCTGGTGTTTAATCTGGCATACGATGAGACCAAGGATATTGATAAGGAAACGGGATTTAGATTCGTTGATGATAAGGAAGAACTTGGAGATTTTGACATTAAGATGAATTACTTGTTCTCGCGTCCGTTTGACAATAAGTATAAAACGAGCATTAGGCGGGAATACCAGACCAAAATTGCGGATGAAGAATTGCAAATAAGAATAGAGAACAATCTTGAAGACCTATGGACAGTATTTGTCGGGAATAATGAGGGATCTCTGGCTTATTTTGCTATAAGTTCGGAAACTGAGGATCAAGTGAATGAGGTCTTTGAACGACTGAATACAGGTGGAATGCCACTCTCTAAGGCAGATTTGCTGTTTTCAAGGATTAAGGCAGTCTATCCTGATTTCGAAGCTCTTTTGATGGAGTTTTCCAAGAAGCTTTTTGCACGTTGTAAAGTGGGTATGGATTCGTATGACTTGTTACAATTGCTCCATTTAATAGTAAAAAGACGGTCGCGCATTGATGAGAATGTCGACAGTAACCAGATTGAAGCATTTAAGAAAACGTGGGATGGAATACAAGAATCGCTTAATGCTTTATTTGACGATTATCTGGTGGGGCATTTCCATTTTTCGCATCCGGCTCTCATTAAGTCAAAGAGTCCGGTTTTGGTATTAGCCGTGTTCTTTTATGAGTATTATCAGCAAGGGCTGAAATACAGACATATAGATGCTGTAAAGCTTCAAGAGATAGACCGCTTCTTCATTACGGCAGAAATCAATGACTGGACGTTACAAACCTATACGGACAATTTCGCACGACTCATCTTTGATAATGCAGATAAGAAGAAATTCCCGTATCAGAACCTTGTGGACTATGTGGTAAACAGGGGCAACAGGTCGGTGGAGATTATGGAGCAGAATTTCCAATGGAATGTTTGGCTCGCTCTGAAGGTGCTGACGCCAGGACGTACTTTCGACTTTGATTACTCTATGCCTAATCGCTTTAATCCAGAGATAGACCACATCTTTCCTATGCATTTGGCTGGAACGGACGATGACTATAGAGAGAATGTGAATGTGATGTGGAATTTCCAACCAGTGAAGGGCGAAGTGAATAATCTGAAGACCAACATACATCCTAAGGATTTCTTCATGGACAAGGCGAAGGATGCGCAGGGAAATCAGATACAAGGCTCGAAGTATTATGCCGACTATGACTTTGTACCAGTATTAACGAGTGAACTGTGGGATGACCATAAGAAGTTTTTGGCATGGCGCAGAGAACAAATGTTGGACTTTATGGAAAAGCATTATGGGATAAAGATTAAGGGGGAGGAGATTTGATGGATAAGAGCGAGGTTTTTGGGTTTGCATAGAAGTAAGCAATGGACGCGACAAAAGAAACGATGGATAACCTTATGCGCAGTGCTACTGTTGCAAATCAGGAATTATATGTTACAATAACCGAGGATGCTTCGGTTCTGGATAATTGCGATGCATCCATTCCTGCTTTGCTTAGAGATGTGGCTGAACTGAGAATGGATGTTAAGTTCATTTTAGTTGACTTGCAAACCATCATGCGGTCCTGTTTTGAAACGGACAAGGCATACGAAAAGCGTTATCACTTGAAGAACTTGTATGCCGGTATGTTGGAGGGGTACAAGCTGCTATATGGCTTTGGCAATATGCGAAAGCGTACGCTTTGGGCAAGAATGGGCGATGATTTGCAGAACGCAATTCAAGAGAACCAATCTCTGTTTGGCAGGTTAAAAGATAGTTATGATGAGATAACTCAGAGATTGTTGGCAATTGAAGCCTCAAGAACAGAGCAGGATGACAGAAATCTTACTTATCACTATGATGATGACTTACTTCTGGTTTATCGTCTTACATTGAAAACCGACAGCGAGGAGAAGGCTGCTGAAAGGTATATAGTTTTCATGAAGATACTTGGCTCTATGTTGGAGTTGGGTAATCAGATTGAGATTTGTGAAGCTGGAGTCGGTAAACTTTTGCCTGAAAGATTGGGCAGCCATGATGATATAGCCCTGATGATTGTTCAAAAAGTAGCAGAATCCATGAGCAAGCATCCTCAACTTGAAGAGGTGCTTGCGACGGCAGTAGAAAGAGGCGCAAAGCAGTTGGATAGTTATGCTGATTACAAAAAGGGAGTTCTAAGAATAGAAGATTATATCGCCAGAAGTATTCAGGTAAAAATTGAAATACCTGAGTTGGGAATAATGAAGCAGTTGCTTGATGTGCAGATGCTCGTGTCCTTTATGATGGCAGATATGGCTACTATTTTGCGGAGTTTTCTTGGTGCAGGGAGTAAGTACGAATATCCGTTGTTGTTGCGTAAGCTAACTATTTCGAGGGTCTCAACCCTGAATCACCTTATCAGCTATCGTAAGGATGTATCTGACTCTATGTGGAGCAGGATAACAACTGTTATACCAACCGACAACCAGGAGTTGCAAGACGAGGCAGAAAAGATACTATTGGCTCTGAAAATATTGCGAAAACAAGGTGATTGCGATACAAGAGCATTATACGTACATTTGATAGACAATCATAAATATCATAGCAATGTGCCAGACATCATAAAAAGATTGGAGGATGTGACTATTCTATCTGAACTACAGTCCTCTCAGGAGGTTGTTAAAATGTGTGGCAGGGTTAGCCGCTTTATGGCAAAACTGATGAATGCTCTTTCAGAGCAGGCAAGAAAGTCTCGAATAGAGAGTAGTAAAAAGTTGAAGGGACAGATAGATGGAATACGTAATTTGACCAACCATCCAAATTGTCCAGAAGTTTTTCGTAATACAATGCGAAAACAGATGGATGACATAGAAAAGCTGTTAGAAATTGATGGAAATCAAATAAGATAATTTAATGGAACGGGGGGACGGGTACCTGTTTCACGAATAATAGGAGTTAGCAATAATCAATAGTTGAGAATGCCAAGGCGAGCGAGACAAACATCAGGAACTGACGATGGCTGATGTTTGAAGGCTGATGGAAGATATATAAGCTAAGGAGTAAGATGAAACTCATAGACAAACAATTGATAGATGAAGTAAGTAGGCAGGCAAAACAGTCTGATAGGCTGAGGATAAATTATAACTTCCATCAGAGCCTTGAGGATAAGTGCCATCGATTTTTGAATGCGGTGGAGCCAGGAACGAAGGTAGAGATACATCGTCATCCGACGAAAGACGAGTCTTTTGTGTTGTTACGCGGTAAGGTTCGGGTGAATACCTACAATGATGATGGTACAGTGATAGAGAGCGTAGTGCTTTGTCCTGAGGAAGGCCTCTATGGAGTAGATATCCCCAAGAATGTCTGGCATAATGTGGAAAGCTTGGAGTCTGGGAGTGTTTTCTTTGAATGCAAGGAAGGCCCGTTTGTCCCACATGAGGAAGAAGGCGTGATGCGCCTTCAACGATAACGTTACACAGATAGCACAGAGACCACAGATATTTCTTTTTCGAACACGAGTTACACGGATTTACACGAATATGATAGAACAGGATATACCTTTAATCGATATAGAAGACGATAGCATTGGTAGATCTTCGATGGTGGAGCTGATAGTGGACTCCATCAATGAAGTGGTTTCCAGTGATCATCAATGTGTGGTTTATGGTATATATGGGAAGTGGGGTGAAGGGAAAACTTCGCTAATGAACTTCATTAAGAAAATGCTTTTAAGTCAAGGTAAAACGGACAATATAAACATCGTAGAGTTCAACCCTTGGCTTGTAAATAATGATGAAGCTTTGCTGAGGGAATTTTTCCTTTCTATCATGGCTAATGCTGATGAAACAGCGCGGAAGTTATTCTGCAAATATGGATCTCTGGCTATTTTCGCATCAAAAACGATAGTAAACGCAGTCGCTCCTGGTCTTGGTAATGTAATGGCTGATGGCATCGAATTGGCCAAGAATGCGCTGGAGGATAGCAAGGACACTTTGGCAGAATTAAAGAAAAAAGTATCGGAAGCTATCAAAAAGTCCGGAAAGCACATTGTTGTGATGATAGACGATGTTGACCGCCTGGATAAAGAGGAGCTGCACGCAGTGCTAAGGTTAATACGGCAGGTGGCTGACTTTGAAAACTGCATATACGTTGTGAGTATGGATGCAGATATGGTTGCAAAGTCAATCGCTGGCTACTATGGAAATGGAACAGTGCAGGACGGAAGACGCTATCTGGATAAGATAATACAAGTACCTGTTGTTCTGCCTCAGATTCCCGTATCTGATATGCGGAAGTATGTTCATAAATATTTGGAACGGGTCTTGGGTGGTATCGTTAATTATAAGGAAATAGATAATGTGGCTGATGCCGTTGCTCCTTTTATCACTACGATTCGTGAACTGAAAAGGTACTGCAATCAGTTGTCTTTTGTTTTGCCCCATCTTGCAAAAGAGGTTAATATTAGAGATCTTTGTCTGGTAGAGGCCATCAAGATAGTTAATATAGAGAGTTATAAAAGAATTCATGAAAGAAGAGATTATCTGATGAAAAAGACAGATAATCTAGGTCTTGTGATTAATCAAGAAGATGTTAATGAATCTGCAGAGCAGAATTATCAGGAAGCCCAGGCCTATATCACAGAAGGTATGACGGGATATCAGAAAGATGTGGTTGCTGATGCTATAGACGAGTTGTTTAACAATCATTCGTATGATTATCAAGATGAACTTGATGAGAAGCGAATAAATACGGATGTATATTTTCAGAAATATTTTACGCTGTCTGTGCCATCGGATGTTGTCCCGGATACAGATATAGAAGCTTTGTTTCCTTTGGTGGAGAAAAGCAAAGTTGAGTTGGTGCGCGATAGAATGAATGCTTGGTTAGCAGATTATTCGGCATCAGAAGTGAAAAGAGCATCATTGTTTCTGATAAGAATGTTTGCTGATAAGGAGAAGCAATGCCAGTTAGCTTCAGTGATAGTTCGGGCATTGTCTGTGAGCAGACTGTCGGAGAACTTGCCTCCATTCCTTTATGTAAATCAGGACTCAATAACAGCGTTTGTGCCTTTACAGATTATTAGAAAGTATATGTTCTTCCAAACGGATAGTGCTCCTGAAGTGAGAGTGCTTGATGAAGGCTTGCTTGATGAGACTCTTGATTTTGTATTCCAGCATAGTCAAATGTGTTATTGTCTGAACGTGCTTTGTTCGTCAAGCGAGATTTTTAATTCGGGGACTTATGATGGGCGTAACGTCATTAAGGTCTTGGCTGAACGCTTTACGAAGATGGGATTTAATGAGCAATTTGTGTATAGCAAACTGTTGCTGGGTACGCTGTTGAAATACTGGAAGGACGCTGATAAGGATGCGTTTAACAACTATGCCAAACGACTGTTTGAAAGTTATGAAGTTGCTATAGAAAAGATATTAGACAAGTTTATTGATGGCGAGGATGACGGTAATGATGTTATAACCTTTGTAAAACTGTTTAAACAGCAGATTCCGCAGATAAACCAAAGATTACAAGAAGCGGATGAAGAGATTAAAAATCGCCAATCAGTGAAGATATATCAGGTTAATTATTTGGAGGCAATGCGTAGTTATTTGGAAGTGAGATGACGCAGGAGGAGAGGTTGCTGGATACATCACATAAGACGTATCGAGTTAATGAAATTAAGAAATAAACATTTTTATGATACTGAAATGGATATTTGATAGGGTGGTTGCCCTGATTGGATTGTTATTCCTTTGGCCGGTGCTGCTGATTGTGGCGGTGCTGGTTAAGGTGAAGATGCCGGGCGGTCCTGCATTCTTTGTGCAGAAGCGTGTGGGCAAGGGAGGTAAGTTGTTTGACTGCCACAAGTTTCGCACGATGACAGTGAAGCATAATGGCAGCACGGTGAGTGTTGCTGGTGATAGCCGTATTACTCCTCTGGGCGCTAAGCTAAGGCACTGGAAGCTGGACGAGCTGCCCGGGCTGTGGGATGTCCTGATAGGCAATATGAGTTTTGTTGGACCTCGCCCCGATGTACCTGGGTATGCTGACAAGCTTGTTGGAGAGGACCGTGATGTTTTGAAGTTGAGACCGGGGATTACAGGACCTGCAACGCTGAAATATCGTCTGGAAGATGAGATGTTGGCAGATGTAAGAAGGCTGATGTCTGAGGGCAGATATCTTCCGCAGGAGCAGATTGATAAAATGTCGGATCAGGAATTGGCGGTGTGGTACAATGACAATGTGATATACCCCGACAAGGTGCGTTTGAACTGCTATTACTACAGGCATTATTCGTTTGTGAAGGATATACAAATGATATTATGTACTGTATTTGGTAAGAAAATGGAATATAATGGAGAACTAATTTAAGAATGCAATATGTCAGAAAGAAAAAGAATTTACCTCTGTTTGGCGCATATGTCGGACGAAGGAATAGAACAGAAGTATATCAAGGAGGCATTTGATACCAACTGGGTCGTTCCTCTTGGCCCGAATGTTAATGGGTTTGAAAAAGACCTGGAAACGTTCGTTGGTAAAGACAAGCGCGTGGTAGCTTTGAGTGCGGGAACGGCGGCAGTGCACCTTTCGCTAATTGCCTGTGGTGTGAAGCCTGGTGATGAGGTATGCGTGCAGAGCTTTACGTTCTGTGCAAGCTCGCACCCAATTACGTATCTGGGAGCTACACCGGTGTTCATTGATAGCGAGAAGGATACGTGGAATATGGATCCAGAGTTGTTGGAAGAAGCTATTAAAGACCGTATCGCCAAGATGGGGAAGAAGCCTAAGGCTATTGTGCCGGTGGCTCTCTATGGTATGCCGTATAAGATGGATCGTATCATGGAGATTGCAAACAAGTACGACATCCCTGTGATTGAGGATGCGGCTGAGGGATTTGGCTCAAAGTTCAAAGGCCAGGTACTGGGTACGTTTGGTAAGTATGGCGTGTTGAGCTTCAACGGTAATAAGATGATCACTACCTCTGGTGGTGGTGCGCTGATTACTCCTGACGAAGAAAGTTGGAGGGAGATTATGATGTACGCCACACAGTACCGTGAGAGCTATCCATACTATCAGCACGAGAAGATAGGGTATAACTACCGCATGTCGAATATCTGTGCGGGTATTGGGCGAGGACAGATGACGGTGGTGAATGAGCATATTGCCCACCATAAGCACGTGCAAAAGCTGTATGAAGAGCTGCTGAAGGATGTGAAGGGAATAACTGTTCACTGCCAGCCAGATTCAAGGTTCAAGGTTCAAGGTTCAAGTGAAGAATTCTCTAATTCTCAAATTCTTGATAATCCTGAAACCACAGTTCCTGTCTATGACAGTAACTACTGGTTGTGTACAATCACCATTGACGAGAACGTAAAGATTAAGGGTCAGGAGGATGCCTACAAGACCATCGTACAGGGAGCCGTGGGCGGTGCGGCTGGGGTTATCCATACTGCAGAATCAGCCACTACCGACTGTCAGCCGAATGACAATGTGGAGGCTCTGCGTGTCTTCTTAGACCAGGCCCAGATAGAGGCCCGTCCGGTATGGAAACCTATGCACAAGCAGCCCGTTTATAAGAATGCACCTGCATACGTGAATGGCGTTTCTGAGGCTGTGTTCAAGGTGGGTATGTGCCTGCCTGCTGGTCCGTATGTATCTGATGATGATGTGAAATACATCGTTGAGTGCATCAAAGAGGCTATTGAATGAAGATAATCGATGAACATCTATTGAATGAGGTTCAAGGAACGGAGGGACCTGTTTCAGAAAGACCTTAATGCCACATGCCACGTGCCATGTTCGCCGCTTTCCCCAGTGTTTACTGCAGAAAGCGGCGATTTTTGCTTACAATCCTTAATGCCACGTTCGCAAACAAAAAAACCTCACAGCGGGAATCCCGTCGTGAGGTAATTGTTAATTCTTTGCAAGACCTCCGCGAAGCGCCTGAGCACCTACGGAGCGCAAGAAAGCGGCCGCTCGACATCCCGAAGGGTGGCGCTTGTTCCGCAGGTCTCAAGAAAGCCGAGCGGTTAATTCTAATTTCCGCTCACATAGCGATGGGACCATGTCCCATGCAGCTCGTGGTGGTGATGGCCGTTAGGGCTCGGGCTGCTTGGCAGCATCAATCAGCGACTGCGCCAGGTCCGTCCATCCGAGGACAGCGTCCTTGAGGAACGGAGGGACAGGTACCTGTTTCATAAAAGAATAGTTTTTCGAGAAATATAATAATATGCAAATGCCAAGGCAGGCGAGAAAGGAATATTGCCGGATTGGAACCTGTAAAAATAGGATATGATGGAACTGTTCACATCATTTGCTATAAGTGTAGCGGCTAACATTGTTACAACGCTATTCGCACGGACATCTTCTGAAAAGGAGATACGGACGGCTTTTCAGGATGCCATTGAAGAATGGTGTCCGAATGAAGAAATTAGGAGATTCAGAGAACCAACAATCTATTCCTTCCTGAAGAAGTATATAGATAACCCTGCAATCAATGAAGATGAACTGACTGAAGAGCAACGTTCATTCTTGGAGGTGTTTCAGAAAAAGTTGGCTGAGCACCAAGCGGCTACCAACTATCTGTCGAGAATCAAGGAAAGGAAGTACTATGACGAGGTGATGTCAACGTTGCATGTGGTGAACAACAAACTTGATATGATCAAGAAAAAGCTTGATGCAGTTGATCCTCGACACGAAGAACTGCACTTTATGGCAGTCGCAGAGATAAACACGGAGATAGAGGAAACTATCGTAGAGCCAGTGAATGCGCTACTATTTGGGATTGTTTCTGCATTTGGTGAGGGTGCATACGCATATACCGAGGAAACGGAAGAAGGTAATGTAAAGGTTATCCTTGATGAGAATTCGCAATTCGAGGATGAAGATGTGAATCCTCAGAGGAAGAAATATCACGATTTCGATTATGATTGGGATCTGGAGCCCAGAAGAAGTTGGGAAGATATAAATCCTGATTTCGATTTCTGGGAGCTGTTTGCCGATGCGCATATAGCAGGATTCCAGATTATGGGGATAGAGTTCTTTGACAGCGTTGAGAAGATAGAAAAGTGTTTTAACCAGACGCACGTTAGCCAGCAGCTCTCTGTTGACGAGAGAAGAATGCTTGCGAATATCTGTATGGCTCTTAGGGCGCTGGGCGGAACGATAGAAGACCATGAGGATATGCTCATTATCGACACCGAGGCTCACTTTGAGAATGTGTACGTGGAAGAATATGGGAAATTTGAGAAAGATGGCATTCCGATGGGGGCATATCAGGTGGTGTATAAAGATGGAGACTATGAGGAGAACCTGACAGAGGTGGTCACAATACCTGTAGCCATGAAAAAGAACTTGTTGGATGTGGTACATGTCAATGAGGAGTACTATTTTAAGTTGACGGGGTATTTGGGCGAGGTGTTTAATCTGGTGAAGGGGTGGAGAGAGCTGTCGAGTAATGATGAACAGGAGGGAGTGGGGAAATGACAATCATAGATTAAGATCTTCTTAATATAGTTTCCGTTCTGGCAAAGGAATCTTCGAGGCTGAGGATGAACCGACGACAAGTCGAGTGAAGAAGAACGAGGGGACGGGTGATCATTATTTGAGGTTTAATTTTGTATTATGTCAGGCTTCGAAATGAGCACGTCCCCCAATTATTCAAATGAAAATGAGCAGTTGCTGCCGATGCTGGTCACAGCGGCAGTAACAGATTTCTTATAAAATGGTCTTGACCTCTGTCCCCGTGACGGCGACCAGAACCGTCAGTGGGAGCCGAAGTCGTATGCACACCGCTGTGTGCTTTCTTTCAAATCTTTCGTAAGTACATCTTCTCGGGGACAAAGGTAATGAATATATAAGGAACGTACAAGGAATAGGGCTTGGCTGGTCAAATCCTAATATCATTACTCGCTGGAACAGAGGTGGTTAAGACTTCAAACTTGTTTTTAACACGAATTGCCACGAATTGACCATGAATTTAAATTATATGGGCGATTATATGGAGATTATATGTTTAAGAAAACACGAATTACCACGAATTGACCATGAATTTAAATTATATGGGCGATTACATGGAGATTATATGTTTAAGAAAACACGAATTACCACGAATTGACCATGAATTTAAATTAACGTGAGTTCGACGAATTCAGAATAGTGTGAGTTGTGTGTCTATGGCTCTTTCGCAAGCGATGCTTGGTTTCTTTGGAAAGAAACAATATGCAGCTAAAGCTCCAAGCATATTGA
>Ga0265300_10003220_pt1 | contig 13490 bp, 13 predicted proteins | sample AusTroGonzalo_MG_FD_193482 | JGI IMG/M metagenome (GOLD analysis project Ga0265300, IMG submission 193482) | Bovine rumen microbial communities from tropical cattle in Woodstock, Queensland, Australia - Gonzalo_03 | ecosystem: Host-associated > Mammals > Digestive system > Stomach > Rumen ... | reverse complement strand
TGCAGAACAGTTGAGTGCCGATGGCGCGAAGGCCGCAGGCCTTGCCGGTCAGGCCGCTTCTTCCGAAACGAATGCGATTTCCGAAGATCAGGCTGATGGCCAGCCGATGCCGCAGAGCTCTCTTCCGGGAACTCGTCCGAATCGCGTCGTGAATCCGGCACTTGCTGCCGCTGTGAAACGTGCACAGAAGCAGGCTGGTGCAAAGCTCGGTCGCAATGACCTCTGCTGGTGCGGTTCCGGCCTCAAGTACAAGAAATGCCACGGAAAGGATGTGGATTAGCGATGAGCTTTGAGCTATGAGGTCGTGCTTCGCACTCTGAGTAAAAATCAGGCGGCGGAGCCGCGAAACTAAAAAACTCAAAGCTCATACCTCAAAGCGAGCTTGCGAGCGACCTCACACCTCCTAGCCACTAACCACCAACCACTAACCACTGCGAAGCCATGCAAACAGCGAAGAAATTTTTCAGCCTCGAAGGCATTGATGGATCCGGCAAATCGACGCAAATCGACTTGCTGGTGTCTGCCCTTGAAGCCGCTGGCCACAAGGTCGTAAGGCTGCGTGAACCCGGCGGTGCGAAAATTTCCGAGCGTATCCGCGAATTGCTTTTGGACCCTGCGTTCAAGGGCATCATGGCTGACGATACCGAACTTTTGTTGTACAATGCCGCCCGCGCGCAGGTGATTCACGAAATCATCCAGCCGGCGCTTGATGCAGGGAACATCGTCATCGCGGACCGTTTTGCGTGGAGCACGTTTGCTTACCAAGGCTACGCTCGTGGGCTCGGTGCAGACAAAGTGCAACGCCTCACGGAACTCACATGTGGCGGTTGTTTTCCGGAACTCACGATTGTGTTGGATTTGACTGTCGAAGCGAGCCGCCAGCGCATGGCAAATCGCGGTGGCGCCCCCGACCGTCTTGAAAGCGAGAAGATGGATTTCTTTGAACGCGTCCGCGAAGGCTACCTCGCTGCAGCCCGCGATTACAGCGATGTCGTGACTGTCGTTGATGCAGCTCGCACGCCCGAAGAAGTCCAGCGCGATGTTCTTTCACTTGTACAGGCAAGGCTGATATGATTTTTTTGCTTATACTCATTTTCGGCGTGCTGTTCCTGTTCGTGAATGTCAGGAATGTATCGCCTGGAATCAAGGGAAGCATTATCGCTGGAATCTCGATCGTGATTCTCCTGGTCTGTTTGAAACTTCGAACAAATTATATCGCCTCGCTTGGCATGTCGTTCTTTTCTGTCTGGCTGTGCGAAGCTCTTTTCCTTTATATTCTTTGGTGGATTGCTCGCGGTATTCGCCGTGCCGTGGTGAAGAAACCGATTGACCGTCGCCTTGTCGTTTCGGTGTCGAGACTTTTGCTTTTTGTTTCGGTCGTGATGACGATTGTGTTCTTGGCGATTGGTGTGGGTAACAACGAGAACTTCAAGGTTCGCGAATTCAAGGTGGCTCTTCCGACGGAACGCGAGTTCACGGCTGTGTTCTTGAGCGACCTCCATATTGACCCCTTGTTCAACCGCGAAAAGATGGAACGTATCGTGCACGTGTGCGACAGCCTCCATCCTGATTTCGTGCTGTTTGGCGGTGATTTTTCGGATGTGGTGGATTCGACGCTCTCTGCCTGGGAATACGATCTTTTGACCCAGAAGCTTGCCGCGACCGCGCGCATGGCGGCAATTGCAATCGATGGAAACCACGAGGGGTTCCTCGAACACAAGGGCAGCAATTATAAAAAGTGGATGCAGGACAACGGCTTTGTCGTATTGGAAGATTCTACGGTCTGTACGCCGCTTGCGTGCTTTACCGGTCGTGTAGATTACAGTGTCGCCAAGATCCGCGATATCGAACGCAAACCGCTCTTTGACTTGCGCCCACCGACCGATGCTGCAAAAAGTCCGTGGTTGCTTTTAGACCATCAGCCGCGTGGTATTGAATCGGACCACCCTGGGCGTCGGCCTGATTTTGCCATGTCCGGCCACACGCATAACGGTCAATTTTTCCCTGGAACAGTCATTATCAATTGGGTTTGGCGCCTTGCTTATGGCCTTGGCGAACTCGATCAAGTCAAGTGGCTTGTCTCCAGCGGAGTCGATTCTTGGGGACCGCCTGTCCGTGTCGGTAGCGATACCGAGGTTTGGTTCCTCCGATTTGTGCCTATAGGGCTGTAATGACACTGAGTGTCAAAATACATTAACTATATTTTAGCGAACTATGACTCTTTGTTTAGAATCAGATCAGCTGGAAACAGTACAGAGAATACTTGGACTCCATTTTGAGGGCTTTCAGGTATGGGCTTACGGTACGCGTGTTACGGGCGTGGATTTGACCCCGGATACGGAACTGGAATTGGCAGTCATTTCGGATGCCCCCATTGCTCTTGACGATATGACTTCGATAGAAAAGGCTTTTGTGGAAAGTGGACTTCCCTTCCGCGTCGATGTGGTCGATTGGTCCAAGCTCCCCGAATCGCTCCAGAAACAAATCAAGAAAGAACATGCTGTCGTTCAGGAGGCTGCCGATAGCTTCCAGTAAGATCGGCGAGGTTTTATTATGAATCGCTTGTTTCCCGTATTTTTAGTCGCTCTCCTCTCTACTGCGGTTTTTGCCCAGAGCGAGGTGGAACGCGTGAAGCCAATGGTCAAGGGTGGCCGTTGCTCCGAAGCGATTACATCGCTTCAAAAGGTTTATAGTTCTTCTTTCAGCAAACTCGATGGCGAAAAGGCCGCCGTGATGCTCACGGAATGCTATCTCCGCTCTGGCAAGAAGGACGCGGCATACGACGTGGCTTCCCGTTTTTTGGAATACCATGTGAAGTCCGCCTACCGTGAACGCATGGAAATTGCACGAGCAATCATCGATGTGGAGAAAGGTTCCGTTTTTGACGGTGTTGAAGCCATGCTCCGCGTGCTCTCTTATTCGACGAACCCGGCTGCAAGATCCCGTGCGAAAGATGTCGTCATCCAGACATTGGCAGCATCCCTCTTGAACGCCGACCAGCTTCAGGCCCTCTTGGAAAAGTATCCTGTCGATCGCGATGTCATGGGATGGCTCGAACTCCAGATTGGGCGTGAATGCCAGAATGCAAAGCGTTACCGTGCTGCAAGGTATTGGTACAAGATGGTTCTCAAGAGCAGTCCTTCCGAAAGTTTGCAGAGCACCGCCAAGAAGGGACTGAACGCTCTTGAAGGCTTGGGTGCAGGTCTTCCGACGGTTCTCGTTCTAGCTCCGCTTTCCGGTGATTATGCCGAATTTGGTGCTGCCGCAGTTCAGGGCGCGCTCCTCGCTTATGAACAGTCCGGACTCAAGGACAAAATCAATATCCGTTTCCAGGACACGCATGCCGATGCGGCAATTGCAATCATGCGTACGCAGCGTGCAGTCAATCAAGACAGCGTCATCGCGATTATCGGCCCTATCATGAGTGCTCCGGCGACGGCAGTAGGTGCATGGCTTGGAGCAAATCTCCAAAGTGTGCCGATGCTTACCCCGACGGCGACTGATGGTGGAATCGCGAAACTCGGCCCGAACATTTTCCAAGTGAACATCACGATGGACATTCTCGCACAAACGATTGCTGACTTTGCCATCAAGTGCTTGGATATCCGTGAATTTGGCGTGATGAGTCCACTTGGCGATTTTGGTACGTCCATGTCGGAGAACTTTACCCGTGCTGTTGAACGCCGTGGTGGAGAGGTTTTCGCTTTCCGCAATTACGAAGAAGGCCGCCCGGACTACAAGACTGAATTCAATATTATGCGCGATGTTTACTTTACCCGTGAAAACCGTCGTCGCAACATTGCCAAGGGCGTGAGTGATCTTGGTTCATCGGGGATTAATCGCAAGGCTTACCTCTCCGATGCCGAAGCGGAATTTCCGGGTCTCTTCATTCCGGCAACGAACCCGGCAGATGCTGGCGCCATGGTGAGCCAGGCTGCGTTCCACAAAGTGACTGGCACGTATCTTGGAACATCCGGCTGGTACGGTCGTGAACTTTTGATTCAAGGCAAGCGCCTTGTGGATGGCTCCTATTTCAGCGTCCCGGACCTCGATATGAACAAAGGAAATGACGGCTACACGACGTTCGTCAAGGACTTTACGGCTCGCTGGGGTGTTGAACCCGGTGAAGACAAAGTAAGCGGACTCAGCTATGATGCTGCGAACATCATTTTCACGGCCTTTAATGCAATCAGGGGCTCGCAAGATGACATGACGCACTTCATCAATGTGACCAAGGACTTTAGAGGCATTTACGGCGACATCAAGTTCCGTCGCGGTGCAAACGCCAACACGAAAATCGTGACTGTGAACAAAGGCAAGTTCGACGTTGTGACCGCCTGCGAAAAGCAGGATGCCTCCGCCAAGGAAGCCAAGTCCAAGAAAAAGAAATAAACTTTTTTCGCTTTTCTGTCATCCTGAGCGGAGGGCGCAAGCCCGCAGTCGAAGGATCTAGCAGTCAGTCATTCTGGAGGGGCTACGCCCCGATAGAATCCACAACATAGTCAATCTCGCGAATCAGTTTGTCATTCCCGCCTCCGAGCGGGAATTTCTCTTTTTTTGTTTCCGGACTTGTTCCGGGGTTTTTCATCTACAAAAGAACCCTGTGACTTAAGTCACAGGGCCTTTCTCCACACACCAATACTTTGCTCTCCTCGAAATTTTTTTTTAGCAGTAGGCCGCTATGCATGCAGCCACGAAGTCCGCCGATTCGCCCTGCTGGTAGTAGGCGTAAAGGTTCGAGTCGTCCATGACATCTTCGAGATTGACGCTGCTTGTCGAGGTCAGTTCGTCCTTAATCCGTTCCTTGAAGGTCTGGAATCCCGGATGGAACAGGTAGTAGAGTGATGCAGACGATGTTTTGTGGAACAGCTTCATAAGAGCCTCCATGCAAAAATGTTTAACTCACGCCCAATCTTAAATTTTTCTTTTCATTCCAATTCGCTATATCTTCCCGATTGTCAACCACTTAACTTTAAAAGTAGCTGAAATGTGTTAATAAAATGTTTAGTTCTTATTAACATCTATTGTATTTATACATTTTTTTACATTGAGAAGCAAGTGTTAGCATATTCCAAAATGGAATGTGGTGCGTAATATCAAAAATTTCTAAATTATTTTTACAATGTTTTCGAGACTTTTTATATCGCTTTTAATTGCAGTTGGCATGTCCTTTGCCGACAATCTTTCTTTTGCACTCTCTCCGACGCAAAATGCGCTCGCAGAACAGATTACGCAAAAGACAATGGAACTCAATTACGTCGAAGCGTTCAATTTGGCGCGTAAACTCCGTCTTGAAAACGATGGCGTGGGTTGCCTTTTCCAGAACATTATCCATATAAGCTTGTACGACGACAAGGGAGATACCGCCTCGCTCAAGGTGGCAGCCAAAAATCTCGAATCCTGCAAGACCGATGGGCTTTGGGAGGCTCTCCGCAATTTTGAAATCGGGTATGTTCTGACCGAAACGGGTCATTCTGTGAAAGGTGCCATGCAGACTCGTTCGGCGGCGAAAATGTTCGAGGAGTCCCCGGAATTGGATGCGCAAGCGTTTTATGCCATTTATGCCTACTACGTCGATAACAGCTTAGGCTGGCTTCCGTTTAAATCGGATAACCGCGAAGCATACCTCAAAACGCTCAACGAGGCTTCCCTCAAGTCGAAGAGTTTTTGGCCGCTGTTCTTGACGCCGCTCATCTGGATATATTATGACCGCAAGGATTTCCAAAAGGGCTTGGAGCTTGCTGAACACGGGTTAAAAAAAGCTCCGAATCATCCGATTATGCTCCAAATCAAGGCGGATATGCTCTACAGGCTCAAACGTTATGGAGAAGCCGCCGCTATTTATGAACAAAGTGCCGCCCATTACCTCGAACGCACGGGTAAAACCATTCGCTACTGGTGTTCCGTCTTGAACCTCATCCGCATTTACCACGATGCCGGGAACAGTGCCAAGGCTGACGAACAACGTAAAAAGCTCGATGACCCCGAATATAAAAAACAAAAGAAGTGGATGCCGGGTTCCCTTATGGACGACCTCAACGACCGCAACTTGCTTTGATTTTGTTCCCACATCCTTAACCACCAACCACGGACCTCTAGCCTCTAGATCCTAGCCCCTAAAATTTTTTTTACAAAAAATTTCTGGACAAATCTCCTAAAAAAGCGTGTTAAATAAGTAGAGACACTTTAAAAAACAGGAGATTTTATGTCGAGCAATGGTTCCGTTCTGCGGGTCGGTTTCTTTTTGGATGGCTATACGCTCAAAAAGGTCAACGAATATTATTCCAAATACCACAGGTTTCATGCCCGTTTGGATTTCAGGGAACTTAAGCAGTGGGTGAGGGATTATGTGGCGAAACTTTTCCACAAGGAAGGGGTTCCTGTCGAATTGGAATCGCATTACTACCACCCTTATGCAAGGTTTACAGATGTTGCCGAAGCTTCGGGGGACGGCAAGATGGATCGTTTTGAAAAACAGCTTGTTCGTGCCGGTATCGAATTCCACTATAATTTGCCCGAAGCTGCCGCCGGGATGGGGCCGAACATGATGCTGGTCGAAGATGCGTACCTCTATGCGTATTATCACAAGATTGATGTACTTGTTTTGCTCAGCACGCAAGGGCAGTACTCGACTTTGCCGGAGCGTCTCAAGAGGGAGGGCGTCCCGACGTTGCTCATGGGCTGGAATTTTATGTACGAGAAGGACGATTCTACTGTTTATTGGCGGACGGATTCGTGCTTGCGTGAACTATGCGGTTATTATGTCGCTATGGAAAAGGTGGCCGAAAAGTTTCCTCCTAAGCGTCATGCGCCTAGGAATTTGTTCCTTGTGCCGTACAGTTCGCGTTCGTCGAATGCATCCAACGTTTTTAACACTTATTTGAAAAATATTATTTCGTCCATTGATAATTTGGGGAATAGTAAAAAAAGCCCCGCAATGGCGAGGCTTGACTGTTAGAGAGTCTTAATTATTAAATAGTTTGTTCTGTAAACTTAGATTTTGTCTTGCTGTTTCTTATCCCAGAGGCTTTGGAACGTCCAAGTGGCGCGGAGACCGATGAACCAGGTGTCGCCGTCGTTGTCCGTACCGTTGGCGTCTATTTTGATGATTGATCCTTCGCCTTCGATTTCGTTATAACGTACGACGCGGTAGCCTGCATAGAGGCCCACGGAAATCGGGTCGAACTGCAAACGGGCTTCGAGTTCGGCATTGAACGAAGCGGCAATCGTGCTGTAGTAGCGGTCTCTTAAGATGGAGTAATCGCCTTTTTTGTCTTCGCTAAACACGACCCAGTTCGAGGTGAAGTGGATGTTCATCATGTTGAAACCGATACCTACAGCCGGAATCAAGTTGAAGAACGCTTCTTCGCCAAGGAGCTTCCAGCCGAACATCCAGTCGGCGCCGTAGGTGAACCAGCGGGCATCAAAGAGGGGGAAGGCGGCCATATTCCCGCTTGTGTCCGTAGCTACCATAGATTTGCTCGGGCGTTCAGAAGTCTGCGTTATCATGAAGTTGAAGTTAATCCAAGTCATGAATTGCTTGTACTGGGCACCGACATTGAAGTGCAGTCCAGGATAGAACTGGCTATCGAACTTTTTGTACTTTGCGGCACCTTCATAAAAGGATGAATCCATTTTGAGTTTACTTGTTACAAATGCGGTATTATTAATGTATTCCTTGAATCCGGAAGTCATGCCGCGGAGGTCGGCTCCGAAAGAAATGAAACCACGGATGTGGTCCTTGTCGTAAAAACCTTCATCGGCAGCGGACGAATGGGTCGCAAGCGTAAGAATGCTAAACATCACTGCCATGCATAAAGTGGCTATTTTTGTCTTCATACAGACTTTCTCCTAATAGGAACCTCAAAAGAGATATAACGTCAAACAATAAAATACATTATCTTACGGTTTTGTGCATGCTTTTTTATCGTATATGCTTAAAAATCAATAAAATACGCCCATTTTGTTGCTCGTTCCAAGGGGGGCGGTTTAATTTTGTGGCCTTGGTCACCCTTGTCATGCATCTCGTTTTCGTGCTTTTGGGTGTTTGCGGGGTTTTGTTTGGCACCATGTCCGTGACGGGCTGTAACCGCGATTCTCATGAAAAGTCCGTGGAACAAAAGTGCGGCACGGCTCAGTTCGAGGCCGTCGGGAGCGACTATTTTTCGATTGGCAAACTGTGCGGGATCGATGTGGCGGTCGTGCGTTCCGTGGTAGGCAAGGATACGCTTGTCCACAAGTTCGTGATGATGGATTCTTCGACTGCGTCTCTTGGAACGGACTTGCGCCGTCGGGGGGTCCCTGAGGAATGGACTCAGGCGAAGGTGTTGCGGATTCCGCTCAAGCGGGTGGCCGCTCTTTCGACATCGCAGGTGGGGTATTTGCTCCGGCTTGGACTTCGCGATAATATCGTCGGTGTTTCGGATGGCAAGTACATTGTCGATAGCGTTTTGTATGACCGTGCGAGGCCTGACCATGGGCGTGCGTCGGATTTCGTCCAAAGTATCGGTTACGATGCGGATGCGTTGGAAAAGCTCATGGCTCTAAGCCCGGACTTGATTTTCGACTTCACTACGGGGGGCGATTATGACAATTATGAACAAATTGCAAGGACGAGTCTTCCGCTGATGCTTACGTCCGAATGGCAAGAAAGCCGTCCGCTCGCAAAACTGGAATGGATTAAGTTGTATGGGACTTTGTTCGGTGTCCGCCCTCTTGCCGATTCCATCTACGAACAAGAGAAGAATGCGTATGAAACACTAAGAAACTTCATTGCTCAAAGCTCAAAGCCCGCCGTAACGGGCGACCTCAAAGCTCAAAGCGAAGCGTCCTCGAACCTCAAAGGGAGCGAGAGCGACCGACCTCATTGCCCCAAAGTCCTCGCCGGCATGTCCTATGGTGGCGTGTGGCATGCTCCCGGTGGCAGTAGCTTTACCGCGAACTTGATTCGCGATGCAGGTGGTTGCTATCTGTGGGCATCAGATTTTTCGCGTGAACTGACCTTCTCGTTCGAACAAGTCTATGCGTTTGCCGACAGCGTCGATGTCTGGGTCAATCCGTCGATGTTCGCGACTGCCGATGAAATCTTGGCGCTTGAGCCTCGCGTGAAAAACATCAAGGCGTTCAAGGAAAGAATGGTTTTTCAGAATGACGGGCGCAGGGGGTTAGGTGCTGGCAACGATTTTTATGAAGAAGCCGTCACTCGACCGGCGGAACTCTTGTGGAATTTTGCAAAATGTATAAATGGTGCCGTTCCGGGGGTAAATTCTTTGGACACGACTTACACATGGTACAGAAATATTTATAATTTCTAACATATGATGTCACATACTGGTATTGGAGATTGGATTGCAGCTCAATATGACCTCGGTGTACCGTTTTTACAACTGTTGCCAAGGGATTATGCGGATTTTTTGCTGCTGAATGCGCAGATTTGCGAGTATGACACTGGCGATATCATTATTCGTGGCGGTGTCGAAGGCGAATCTTTCTGCGTCTTGCAGAGCGGGCGTGCTACGGTTTGCGGTCAGATTCTTCCTGACGGCCATTATAGTGCGTTGACGACTTTGGAGAGTGGTTCTTGTTTTGGTGAGATGTCTATTTTGTGTAACGAGCCGACGAGCAATACGATTATTGCTGCTGAAGACGGTTGCACGGTTCTTCACATCCCGAAGGCGGAGTTCGTGAAGTTCCTCGACAAGAATCCTAGCGTCGTGGTTTACCTCTACAAGGTGATGGCGAATCGCTTGCGTGCAAAGAACGAGGCTTTCGACGAGTTTGAACGCTTGTCGCTTTTGGCTTCGGCAAAAGTTCTCCCGTTTATTGATTTCGCTCAGACGATGGAAAAAAGCCACATTACCGGGACGGTCATTTTCGAATGTGCCGGGGAATCGGGCTTTATCGCTTTCCAGGAAGGCAGAATTTGCTGCGCCAAGTGCGGTAAACTGGCAGGGCCGGATGCTCTTGAAAAGATGCTCTCGTGGGGCGATGAAACCTTGTTCAAACTGGATACGCACGTGATGCCGGATGTGGTGAACATCAGCCAGATGACGGATACGACAAGCCTCATCCTCGATGCTCTCAGAAATATTGATGAAAAACAAAGTGCCCGTAAATAGGGCCGAATAGCTGCCCGCTCGTAGGGCAAAGGAAAAAAGATGAATTACGCAGACGCAGGAGTTTCCTTGGCACGTGCCGACGAGGCAATGGTCGGTGTCAAGAAATCCGTTCGTACCACATTCAACCAGGGCGTTTTGGGCGACGTGGGCAACTTCGGTGGCCTGTTCACTCTGAACCATCTCGGCATGAAGGACCCGGTCCTCGTAAGTTCCGTGGATGGTGTCGGCACCAAGCTTAAGGTCGATATTGAAATGGGTACGCACGAACTGCCGGGTCAGGACATCGTGAACCACTGCTGTGACGATATTCTGGTGCAGGGTGCACGTCCGTTGTTCTTCTTGGATTACGTGGCTACGGGCCGCTTGGAACCGGGCGTTATGGATAAGCTCGTTGCAGGTATGGCAAAGGCTTGCCGCGAAAACGATCTCGTTTTGATTGGTGGCGAAACCGCTGAAATGCCGGGCTTCTACGGTCCGGGCGATTACGACATTTCCGGTACGATCGTGGGTGTCGTGGAACGCGAAAACATCATTGACGGCAAGAAAATCAAGCCGGGGACTATCATTCTCGGTCTGCCTTCTACGGGACTTCATACAAACGGTTATTCGCTTGCACGTAAGGTGCTTTTCGAAGTGGCTGGTTACAAAGTAGATACTGTTGTTGACGGTATGGAAATGTCCATTGGTGAAGCTCTTGCCGTGCCGCACCGCAGTTACTATCCGAGCCTCATCGATCTCTGCAACAAGAAGATTATTCAGGGACTCGCCCACATTACGGGTTCGGGCTATCAAGGCAACATTCCGCGTATTCTCCCGGATAACGTTGACGTGATTATCGACCGCACCACATGGGATCCTCCGATGATCTTCAAGCTCATCCAGCAGGCCGGTTCCGTCGAAAAGGACGAAATGTACTCGACTTTCAACATGGGCATGGGCATGCTCATCTTCATCGACCCGAAGGACAAGGACGAAGTCGTCGCTCACCTCGAATCGAAGGGTGAAAAGTGGGCTCAAATCGGCGAAGTCGTCGAAGGCTCCAAGCAGGTGAAGTTCAGAGACTAGGTCTTAGGCGTTAGGTATCAGGTTTTAGTTAAAGAAACACGCACTTTGTGCGTCTTATAAGACGGCGTAGCCGTGATTATATTTCTTAACTCCTATAACCTGTAACCTGAAACCTTAAAAAGGCTTGCGCGTAAAGCGTGGCCTTTTTTATTTATCTCCTGACCACTGCTTACTGTTTACTTTTTTGTCTTTACTCACATATCTGCTTTTAAAAAACTTTTTTTTGTGCCTTTTCTTGCAATAAAATCTAATTTTACGAAAGTGTGAAAAGGAAAAATATGAAAAAACGTTTATTGTGCTCTTTACTTGCGGCAGGGACGGTTGCCGTGTTTTTCGGCTGTGGAGATGATTCTTCTACACCGATCGCTCCAACACTGGTTTCTTCGTCAAGCGTAGTTTTGAATGGTGAAAGTTCCAGTGCAATTGCTTCGAATCCGGGTTTAAGTTCTGCAGTTGTTCCAGGGTCTAGCACTTCTAATCCGATTTTATCTAGTGCTTCTAATCCGTCTCTGAGTTCTGCTGTGAATCCGGCAGCTTCAAGTTCTAGCGATGGTGGTGTCCAGTCTCCGGCAAGTTCCGCAGTTGTTCCGGGCAGTTCTGCTGTTGCTCCATCAAGCTCTGAAGCTGCGCCTGAATCTTCTGCTGCGGTAGAAAGCTCTAGTAGCGAACCTGAGTTAGGCCCTGACGGCTTTCCGACGCTCGAATCTTACGGGCCGCCACCTGCTGCCTACACCAAGAATATTTTAAACAACGGAAATAACGGTTGGAATAGCCGTTATTGGGATGCCTGTAAACCGCACTGTGCCTGGATTAGCGATGGTCAAGAAGGCAAGACTGACACGACGACCGAGGCTTCTTACCAGAAGGGTTTGACGACGGCTCGTAATTGCAATATCCACGATGTCGAAGTCCCGACATTTACGGTAGGTTCTGGTGCGAACGTTTATTGGTTCGGTTACGAAGGAACGAACAACGCTTGCGGTAACGCAAAAGAAAAAGGCGTGTTCACTTGTACGGACATGGCTCCGATTGCCGTGAATGATTCGCTTTCTTACGCTTACGTGGCAGGCCCTGGATCTCAGACAACGTGCGGAAAGTGCTTCCATCTTCAGTACAACGGAAGTTTCAAGGATGCCGGTGCGAACAATGCCGCGAAGGAAACGCACAAGGCCCTCAAGGGCAAGCACATGGTCGTGATGACTTCGAACATCGGTCACGATGTGGAAAGAGGTCAGTTTGACTTGATGGTTCCGGGTGGTGGCGTGGGTGCCTTCGATGCACTTTCTGTACAAGTGAACGGCAAGAATGTTGAATGGGGCGCTGGTTTCGGTGGCTTCCTCACTGCATGTCAGGGTAAGCTCGGTTACGACAATACTCTTGAAAAGTATCAGCAATGCGTGAGGGACATGTGCGACGCTGCGTTCGGCGATGCTGGATTCCCCAACTTACTGCGTGGCTGCCATTGGTTTGCAGACTGGTTCATGGCTGCTGACAATCCGACCTACAACTGGGAAGAAGTTGAATGCCCGCAGTACCTCATCGACCATTACATGACCCGCATCAATACCACTAAGGATAACAATTACAAGTGGCGTGACGACTGGTCCACTTTCAAGCAGGGCGATGTGCTGGATACTGCAGTTTGCTGGAAGGACGGCGAAAATCCGCATGATCCGAACGGCAAGGGTGCTGGTTGCGAAAAGTAAAATAGCGATGGGCTATGAGCTTTGAGCCATGAGTCTTAAAATGCCACCCCGCACTTGTGCGGGGTGTTTTTGTTCCCACCCGTCTGTCACCCCGGATTTATTCCGAGGTCGGCTATCACCAACCACCCGAATGTGTTGATAGAATGTTTATAATGTGAGTCTCCGACGGCATACATCCCGTTTCTATCAAAAAAAGTGAAAAAAAGTGAATTTTTTTGCCCATACCCCCTTGACTTGCGAATCCGAAAATACTATAATTGGTCTCACCCTCGAAACGATGGTCAAAACAGAGATTCGAGAGCGAAAAACAAAAGCCCGCGAGACTTTTGGGAATATTGAAGGAATCGGAGATGTGCTTAGTGACGGCCCAAGAAAATTTCTTGGAAGTCAAATTTACGGAAAACAGGACAGACTTTAGAAAATCAATGAAGAGTTTGATCCTGGCTCAGAACGAACGCTGGTGGCGTGTCTTATACATGCAAGTCGAGCGGCATAGCAATATGTAGCGGCGAACGGGTGAGTAACGCGTAAGCAATCTGCCCCGTATCAGGAAATACCCGTGCCAACGCGCGGTTAATGTCCAGGAGAGTGGCTCCCCGCA
>Ga0265300_10003217_pt1 | contig 13498 bp, 7 predicted proteins | sample AusTroGonzalo_MG_FD_193482 | JGI IMG/M metagenome (GOLD analysis project Ga0265300, IMG submission 193482) | Bovine rumen microbial communities from tropical cattle in Woodstock, Queensland, Australia - Gonzalo_03 | ecosystem: Host-associated > Mammals > Digestive system > Stomach > Rumen ... | reverse complement strand
TTAGGCACCTCTGGCACGAAACCGTTTTCAGCAGTAATCGGCATGTAGCGTACATTCGTCCAGCGACCATCACGGAAGGTGCCGCAACGACCAATCATTACGTTTGAATCAATATAAACGGGATAAATGGGGTCAGTGACGCCGATGAAATTATCCCAGTGAAGTAACTCTTGGAAGTTGCCCGTATCTGATTTTGCACCGTCGTTGATGAAAATCTCATCGATGCCGAGGTGGATGCCACGGGGCAGGAAATCGTTCTTCAGAATTGCATCTCTCAGGAAATCATAACCCTGCTCAGGGCCATAGCCGTGGAACCCCTGAGCGGTGGCCATCTCATCGGTAGCCTGATGCATGGCTTCTATCACCGCAGGACAAAGCGGCTGTGTCACATCGCCGATACCCAATGAAATGATATCGGCTTTCGGGTGCATCACCTTGAATGCATTCACCTTTTTGGCGATGTCGGCGAACAAGTAGTTGTTCTGCAGGTTTAGGAAATGAATGTTTACTAATGCCATGGGGATATTTTACTATTTTACAATTTTACAATTTACGCGGCAATGGTCCAATGTTGAAATGGTCCAATTGTCAAATGCCCTCGATTTCGCCATCGAAGACGAAGGCGGCGGGCCCCGTCATATAGACGTGGTTGTCGCTTTCGCGCCACTCGATGCTGAGCGTACCACCGTCCATTACAATATGTGAAGTGCGGCCCGCCTTGCCCGTGAGGGCTGCAGCCACAGCGGTCGCACAGGCTCCAGTACCACAGGCCATCGTGATACCACTGCCACGTTCCCAGACACGCGTCCTGATGCTGCCATCCGTCTGCACATTGGCAAACTCGATATTGCAACGCTGGGGGAAGGAAGGGTGGTGTTCCAAGACACGTCCAATCTCGTCCACCTGGTCGACATTATCTGTAAAGATGACATAGTGAGGATTGCCCATCGACACGAAGGTGCCCTTACCGAGGGAGCGGCTGGCGACATACTGTGACTCGTCCTCGAGTACTGGTTCGAGCATGTCAACCGTTACACGGTCGACAAGGCTGTCGGTAACGTGCAGCTGTAGCGTCTTCACGCCAGAGAGCGTCAACAGGCGTATCTCTGTTTGGGTGGTGAGTCCCCGCTCATACAGGTATTTCCCGATACACCGCGAAGCATTGCCACACATCATGGCTTCACTGCCATCAGCATTGAAGATGCGCATAGAGAAATCAGCCTCGGGAATGGGGCTCTTGTCGATGAGCACCAAGCCATCGGAGCCAATGCCCTTGTGGCGGTCGCTGACCTTCACAGCGACTGACGACGGGTCCTTGACCTCATAGTCCATGGCATTGACATATATATAGTCGTTGCCGCAGCCGTGCATCTTGGTGAACCTGAGCTTTCTCATGGGAACTATTTTGATAAGAACTTATTAACCTGCTGGGCGGTCTGACGACCACTGGCCATCGCGCGGACAACGAGCGAGGCACCATTGGCGGAGTCACCGCAGACGAAGACGTTGGCGGGGTACTTGGGGTGTTCGGGCTTCAGGAAGCCCATGGCGAGGAGACAGAGTTCGGCCTTGATGATTTCGGGCTTGCCCTTCTCAACCATGATGGGGCGACCACCCTCGGGGTTGGGCTTCCAGTCAATTTCCTGAACGCGGACGCCGGTGAGCTTGCCATCCTTGCCGAGGAACTCGAGGGTATTGATGTTCCAACGGCGGGTGCAGCCTTCCTCGTGAGAAGAGGTGGTCTTGAGGGTGCGCGGCCAGTTTGGCCATGGATTCTGCGGGTCCTCGGGACCTTCGACGGGCTTGGGCATAATCTCAATCTGTGTCACACTCTTACAATCTTGACGATGGGCAGTGCCGATACAGTCAGAACCTGTGTCACCACCACCGATAACAAGAACGTCTTTGCCCTTGGCGGTGATGCGCTCGTCTTTCGAGAACTCAATACCAGCGAGGACGCGATTCTGTTGCGAGAGCAGTTCAAGGGCAAAATGGACGCCCTTGAGTTCACGGCCAGGAGCCTTGAGGTCTCGGGCGGTGGGGGTGCCTGTGCTGATGACGACTGCGTCGTATTCAGCGGATATTCCGGAAATTCCGGATTCTCCGGAAATCTCTGCGCCATAGCGGAACTCGATGCCTTCGGCTTCTAACAATTTGATACGACGATCGATGATGGCCTTGTTGAGTTTGAAGTTGGGGATACCATAGCGCAGCAGACCGCCAGCAGCCTCGTTCTTCTCAAACACGGTGACGCCATAGCCCATCTGGTTGAGGTCGTTGGCGGCAGCGAGGCCGGCCGGCCCCGCACCGATGACTGCAACTTTCTTGCCATTGCGGGCGGGGATATGGGGATGGATATACCCTTCGCGGAAGGCCGCCTCAGTGATGGCACACTCGTCCTCGCGGTTCGTGGTTGGTTCGTGATTGAAACGATTCAACACACAGGCCTTCTCGCAGAGGGCAGGGCAGATGCGCCCCGTGAACTCGGGGAAGGGGTTGGTGCTGTTCAGCAGACGGTAAGCTAACTCCCAATCGCCTTTATACAGTGCATCGTTCCACTCTGGGGCTTTGTTGCCCAGTGGGCAGGCCCAATGACAGAAGGGCACGCCACAGTCCATACAGCGCGATGCCTGCAGTTTGCGTTCGCGAGTGTTGAGCGTCTGCTCCACCTCGCCAAAATCGTGAATTCTATCGTGAATCGGACGGTAACCGGCTTCCTGTCGGTGTATCTCTAAAAATGCTTTTGGATTTCCCATTGCTTTATTTGACTATTTTACTATTTCACTATTTTACGATTATTTGTCCAATTGTAAGCGGACCCATTTTCAAATTCAGTAGTCTCGTTGTATGTCAGAAATCTTTTCTCTGATTTTCTGCATCTGCTCTTCCTGCAACACTCGTTTGTACTCAATGGGAACCACCTGAATGAAATCACCAATGAAGCGTTGCCAGTCGTCAAGCATGCGTCCTGCGAGGGCCGAACCCGTATGAAGGTAGTGCTGACGGATCAGTTCCAGCAGTTCCTTGCGGCTTACGCTGTCCTCAACAAGGCCGAGCTCCACCATGTCCATATTGCAGAAATAGTCGAAATCATGCGTGGGATCATAAACATAAGCCACGCCACCGCTCATACCTGCAGCGAAGTTACGTCCTGTCTTACCGAGCACCACCACACGACCGCCCGTCATATACTCGCAGCAGTGGTCGCCGGCACCCTCGATGACGGCGATGGCTCCTGAGTTACGTACGCCAAAGCGCTCACCCACCTTACCATTGATATAGAGCTCGCCTGATGTGGCACCATAAAGTCCCGTGTTACCAGCAATGATGTTGTCCTCGGCCTTAAAGTCCTCGTTAGAACGTGCCGGTGGCAGGATGCTGATGCGTCCGCCTGAGAGACCTTTGCCGAAGTAGTCGTTACATTCGCCTTCAAGTTTCAAGCTGATGCCTTTCACGGCAAAAGCTCCGAACGACTGACCTGCCGAGCCCTTGAACTTGATGTTAATTGTACCATCGGGCAGGCCCTCCTCGCCGAATTTCTTAGCGATGACACCGCTGAGCATGGTCGTCACGGCACGGTCGATATTCTTGATGGTATAGTCGAGATTCACCTCTTCGCCTTTTTCAATGGCTTTCTGGGCTGCCTTGATAATCTCCTCGTCCTTCACACCGCTCACCTTGGTGAATGCGCCACGGTCCCAATAGAGCGCCTTGTCTGTTTCAGGCTTATGCAGCAAACGGGCAAAGTCGATGGTCTTCTGCTTATCGGTTGCATTGGTGGTGTCAACCTCGATCAGTTCCGTATGTCCGATAATCTCCTTCAGACTCTTCACACCTATCTCGCTGAGGTACTCACGCACCTGTTGGGCAAGGAATGTGAAGAAGTTTACTACGTATTCTGCACGACCCTCGAAGTGCTTACGCAACTCCGGGTTTTGGGTAGCCACACCCATCGGGCAGGTATTGGTATTACACTTACGCATCATTACACAGCCCAGCACAATCAGCGGCAGCGTACCAAACGAGAACTCGTCGGCGCCCAGCATGGCCATGATGATCACGTCCTTGGCGGTCTTCAACTGTCCGTCGGTTTGCAGGCGAACCTGATTACGCAGGCCGTTGATGACCAACGTCTGCTGCGTCTCAGCGAGACCGATCTCGGGCGAGATACCTGCGAATCGCATAGAGCTGGCAGGACTTGCACCTGTACCACCTTCCGCACCACTGATTACAATCAAGTCGGCCTTAGCTTTGGCAACACCGGCTGCAATGGTTCCTACACCACTCTCGGCAACGAGCTTGACGCTCACAGCCGCTGTCGGATTGATATTCTTCAGGTCGAAGATAAGTTGAGCCAAGTCTTCGATCGAATAGATGTCGTGATGAGGTGGAGGCGAGATGAGCGAGATGCCAGGAATAGCGTTACGTGTCTTGGCGATAATCTCATTGACCTTGAAGCCGGGCAACTGTCCGCCTTCACCAGGCTTGGCACCCTGTGCCACCTTAATCTGAATTTCCTCAGCATTCACCAAGTACTCGGCTGTCACGCCAAAACGTCCACTGGCAATCTGCTTGGTCTTCGAATTTAGGCTAACGCCATTAACCTCTGAGTGATAGCGGGCGTTGTCTTCACCGCCCTCACCAGTATTACTGCGTGCACCCAGTTTGTTCATGGCCAGTGCCAGTGCCTCATGGGCCTCAATGCTCAGAGCGCCGAACGACATGGCACCTGTAACGAAGTGTTTCACGATGCTCTCTACAGACTCTACTTCGTTAATCGGTGTCGGCTTCGCAGCTTTCTTGAATTTGAAAAAGTCGCGAATGAAGATGGGGCTTTCCTTCTCATCAACAATAGCCGACCATTGCTTGAACTTCTCGTAATTGCCTTGACGGGTGGCCAGCTGTAACTGGGCGATTGTCTCAGGATTCCAGGCATGCTTGATACCATCCTTACGCCAAGCAAAGAGGCCTTGGTTCTGCAGCATCGTCTGCTCCTTTGCCAACTCATGCAGACGGATGGCATCGCGAGCAATCTCTTTCAATCCTACACCGCCGATGGTGCTCACCTCAGTGCCGAAGTATCTTCTTAGCAGGTCTTCGCTTAGGCCGATAGATTCAAAAATCTTCGCACCGCGATACGAGCGGATAGTAGAGATACCCATCTTCGACATAATCTTTTTCAGTCCTTTATCTACAGCCTTGATATAGTTTTTCTCGGCTGTGGCATATTCCTCCTGAATCTTTCCTTTTTTCACAAGGTCATCGAGCACGGCAAATGTGATGTACGGACAGATTGCGCTGGCTCCGTATCCTAAAAGCAGGGCTGCATGCATCACTTCGCGAATCTCGCCACTCTCTACAATCAAGGCGGTCTGAACACGTTTGCCCACGCTGATCAGATAATGGTGAACAGCACTCACGGCCAGCAGAGATGGGATGGCAGCATGCTTCTCATCAATGTCACGATCGCTCAAAATGATGTAGTTCACCCCCTCGTCAACGCTGGCTTCAGCTTCATGGCAAAGGTTGTCAAGTGCCTGACGAAGTCCCTCCTCGCCCTTCTCCATATCGAAGAGAATAGGGAGTTTTTTCGTGTTGAACCCCTTGTATCTTATATTACATAATATATCAAGTTGTGTGTTAGTCAAAACGGGTTGCGGCAGTCGAACCATCTTACAGTTCGAAGCATCAGGCGTCAGGATGTTAGTTCCCACAGCACCGATATATTCCGTCAAGCTCATCACCAACTCCTCCCGAATGGGATCAATGGCAGGGTTCGTCACCTGGGCAAACTGCTGACGGAAATAGTTAAACAGCACCTGTGGACGGTCGGAGATGACTGCCAACGGTGTATCATTACCCATCGCAGCGACAGGTTCCTGACCTGCTGTTGCCATTGGGATGATGGTCTTGTCGATATCCTCCTGACCAAAGCCGAAGGTGACGAGTTTCTGCTCGTAATCCTTCACGCTGTTGTCTACGTGACGGCCGCTCTTCAGTTTTTCCAACTGTACGCGGTTCTCGTTCAGCCACTCGCGATATGGGTGGGCTTTGGCCAACTGCTCCTTAATCTCGCCATCGTAGTAGATCTTGCCTTCTTGCGTGTCGATGAGCAGAATCTTACCTGGCTGCAGGCGACCCTTACTTACTACATCGCCTGGCTCAAAGTCCATCACGCCAACCTCACTGGCCACTACCATCATACCGCCTTTGGTGATGGTGTAGCGGCTGGGACGCAGTCCGTTTCTGTCGAGCATGCCGCCGGCATAACGACCGTCACTGAACAGCAGTGCGGCAGGTCCGTCCCACGGCTCCATCAAGATCGAATGGTATTCGTAGAATGCCTTCAGGTCCTCGCTGATGGGGTTCTTGTCGTTAAAGCTCTCAGGTACCAAAATAGCCATGGCCTGGGGCAGACTGAGTCCGCTCAGCATCAGGAATTCAAAAACGTTGTCGAGTGAGGCAGAGTCACTCATACCCTCCTGAACAATGGGGCGCAAGTCCTTAATATCGCCCAATGCCTCGCTGTTCAGCACGCTCTCGCGAGCTTTCATCCAACCACGGTTGCCACGAATGGTATTGATTTCACCGTTGTGGGCCAGCAGACGGAATGGCTGAGCCAACTTCCATTTGGGGAAGGTATTGGTCGAGAATCGCGAGTGAACCAATGCCAGTCCACTTGTGAAATAGTCGTTCGACAGATCTGGGAAATAGCGGCGCAACTGTCCACTGGTCAGCATTCCCTTGTAGATAATATTCTTGTTCGACAGCGAGCAGATATAGAAGTCCTCGTTGTTGATACGGTTCTCAATACGTTTGCGTACCTTATATAATATACGCTCAAACACGGGCACGTTCTCATCCGAGATGCCCGTTACGAAAATCTGTTTGATGCTGGGCTCCACTTCACGAGCGGCCGCACCAAGAACCTCAGGATTTGTGGGCACAGTGCGCAGGTGCATTAGTGTCAGTCCCTCACGTTCAATCTCTTCGATCATCACGCTCAGAATGTCCTGCTGTACCTTCTCTTCCTTGGGTAGGAACACCAATCCCGTGCCGTACTTGCCTTTCTCGGGCACAGGAATACCCTGTAACAGAATAAATTCATGGGGAATCTGAATCATGATGCCTGCACCATCACCTGTCTTGTCGCGCGTTTCGGCGCCGCGGTGCTCCATGTTCTCCAGCACCTTCAGTGCGTTGTCCACTAATTCATGGCTTTTGCCTCCGTGGATGTTCACTACCATTCCTACACCGCACGCGTCGTGCTCGTAGTCGCTCTGATAGAGACCTTGGTTGTCAATCTTGCATTTTGTCATATTATCCTTACTTTTTCTTACTTTCTGTTCGTTTTGAGGTGCAAAATTAGTACAAAATGATAACATGGCAAAATTTTAAATGACGTTTTTAATCTTAAAATGCAAAGAAAGTGACATTTTGATAACGAAATACTCATTTTGTTAACAAAAAGACAGTACGGGTAATTTGTCGGCAATTAATTTCTAACACTTTGTCATTTTTCTACGTTTCGAAGCCTTGTAAGAGGAACGGATAATGACAATCTGTTTGTTTGTGACGATTTGTAACAAAATGATTTATTTTCAAGCCGAAATGAAAGCAAAACGAAAGTAAAAACAAATCAAATAATGACAAAATGTCAAATGATTGTAATTTTAACAAACAAAATGAAACATTCTTAGTGTTTTTTCTTTCAGATTGTCGTACCTTTGCACCGTCACAGTGACACATGACGTCTTTATAGTATTAATTAAGGTAAAAAGAAAAAGGTATGAAAAGAATTGAAGCAATCATCCGTAAGACAAAGTTCGAGGATGTAAAAGAAGCACTGCTGCAGTCGGACATCGACTGGTTCGAGTACCACAACGTTCATGGTATCGGTCAAAGCCGACAGGAGCGTATCTACCGTGGTGTGCAGTACTCAACAGATGTGATAGAGCGCGTAGCGTTGACCATCGTGTGTCGTGATCAGTTCGTAGATCCTACGGTAAAGGTCATCCTCAAGGTAGCACATACAGGTGAAATCGGCGATGGTCGTATCTTCGTGAGCGACATGATCGACACCTGGAGCATCCGAACAGGCGAGAACGGCGACACCGTATTAAGAGACAAGAAGTAATAAGGTAAAAACTTTAAAGGTAAAAAGATTATGAACGAAATTGGAATTTCACTCGATACCGTATGGATGCTATTGGCAGCCATGTTGGTTTTCTGGATGCAACCGGGATTTGCGCTGTGTGAAGCTGGCTTTACACAAAGTAAGAACACGGCAAACATCCTGATGAAGAACTTTGTCGATTTCATGTTCGGCTCTTTGTTGTTCTTCTTCCTTGGCTTCGGCTTTATGTTCGGAAGCGAAGGTGCAGGTTTCATCGGTGCTCCCAACTGGGGTGACCTGAGTTTCTATAGTGGTGACCTGCCCGTGGAAGGTTTCCTGATCTTCGAGACGGTGTTCTGTGCTACAAGTGCCACCATCGTCAGCGGTGCTATGGCTGAGCGCACGAAGTTCTCGATGTACCTGATCTACTCGGCATTCATCTCGCTGTTCATCTACCCCATCGAGGGTCACTGGACGTGGGGCGGCGGCTGGCTCTGCAACGATGCTGCTGATAGTTTCATGATGTCAACCTTCGGAGATGTCTTCCACGATTTCGCAGGTTCGGCTATTGTGCATAGCGTAGGCGGTGTGTTGGCATTGATTGGTGCAATGGCTCTGGGACCCCGTATTGGTAAGTATGGTAAGGATGGTAAGAGTCGCGCTATTCCTGGCCACAACCTGATGATGGCAGCTCTCGGCGTCTTCATCCTCTGGCTTGGTTGGTTCGGCTTCAACCCTGGCTCGCAGCTTGCTGCCTCTGGCGAGGTAAACCGCATCGCAATCTCTCATGTATTCTTGACCACGAACCTCGCTGCTGTTGCTGGTGGTACGGCCACGATGTTCTTGACCTGGTTCAAATATGGAAAACCCTCGCTCTCACTGACGCTCAACGGCGTGCTGGCTGGTCTCGTAGGTATCACCGCTGGTTGTGATCTCGTTTCGCCCGTAGGTGCCGTGGTTATCGGTCTCGTCTGCGGTATTGTATTGGTGTTCTCGATTGAGTTCATTGACCACAAACTACACATTGACGACCCCGTAGGTGCAAGTTCTGTACACGGTGTCTGTGGTATCCTCGGCACACTGATGACGGGTTTACTCTCTACCTCTAACGGTGCTTTCTATGGCTTTGGTTGGGGTTTCTTCGGTGCTGAGTTATTCGGTGTCCTGATCATCGACCTTTGGGCTGCTGCTTGTGGTGTGGTTTTGTTCTTCGGAATAAAATATATTCATGGTTTACGTGTTGACAAACGTATAGAAGAAGAGGGCCTCGATGTCTATGAGCATGGTGAACTTTGTTACAATTAATTAATTTAAAAAAGAAAAGATTATGAAAAAAATGATTGTTTTCGCAATGATGCTGGTCGGCAATATGACCGCCTTTGCACAGGATGAGATTGAGACAACGATAAGTGCAGATGTAGTAAGTCAGTATATCTGGCGTGGCCAGGATCTGGGTAGTACAGCCGTTCAGCCCACACTGGGCGTGGCCTATAAAGGTTTGTCGCTGACGGCCTGGGGCAGTTACGGACTCGTGAACCCTGCCGATACTAAGGAGTTTGACCTCACGCTGGCTTATACCATTGGCGGACTGAACATCGGTATCACCGACTACTGGTTCAACCAGGCTGTTGGAGGTGATCCTCTGAACCGCTACTTCAAATATGAAGCCCACGGCACCAACCATGTGTTTGAAGCTAATGTAGGTTATGATTTTGGTGTGGTCAGTTTGCAGTGGTTCACCAACTTTGCAGGAAACGATGGCGTAAACAAGGACGGCAAGCGAGCCTATAGCAGTTATTTCGAGGCCATTGTCCCATTTAAACTCGCTTCTGTCGATTGGACTGCTACGGCTGGCGCCGTCCCCTATGCCACCGATTTCTATAATGGCTGGACTGGTAACTTCGCTGTGACGAACCTCTCATTGCGAGCGACGAAGGATATTAAGGTAACCGACTCGTTCTCCGTCCCCATTTTCGGACAGATCGCAGCCAACCCCTGTACACAGAATGCTTACCTGGTCTTCGGCCTGACGCTGCAGCCTTAATCTCACCAGGTAATTGCCCCCTCTCTCCACTGCCATGGAGGGAGGGGGATTATGCTTTGTAAACTATTATACTTTTTTCAATATGGACACAAAATATATTTTCATCACGGGCGGCGTGGTCTCTTCATTAGGCAAGGGCATCATCGCTGCTAGTATCGGTAAGTTGCTGCAGGCACGCGGCTACAAGATCACCATTCAGAAGTTCGACCCCTATATCAACATTGATCCGGGCACGCTCAATCCTTATGAACACGGCGAGTGTTATGTTACGGTTGATGGTATGGAGACCGACCTTGACTTGGGGCATTACGAGCGCTTCACCGGCATCCATACTACCCGTAACAACTCCATCACTACAGGTCGCATCTACAAGACGGTTATCGACCGCGAGCGCCACGGCGACTATTTGGGTAAGACCATCCAAGTGGTACCTCACATCACCGACGAGATCAAGAGGCGGATGCTGAGGGAAGATGTCGAAGGAGAAGCTTTCGACTTCGTCATCACTGAGGTCGGTGGCACCATCGGCGACATCGAGAGTGCACCGTTCATGGAGGCCATCCGTCAGCTACGTTGGCAGTTGGGGCGCAATGCTGTATGTGTCCATCTGACCTATGTGCCATACCTGAAGGCTGCCGACGAACTGAAGACGAAACCCACGCAGCACAGTGTAAAAGAGTTGCAGGGCATGGGAATCCAGCCTGATATTCTGGTACTGCGCACCGAGCGCCACCTCGATGATCATGTGCGCATGAAGGTAGCTTCGTTTTGTAACGTCGATTTGGAATGTGTCGTTCAGAGTGAGGACATGCCCAGTATCTATGAGGTGCCCGTGAGCATGCAACACCAAGGGCTTGACGCAGCGATCCTTCGTAAGATTGGCATCCCTGTGGGCGAGACGCCAGCCATGAAACCTTGGCACGACTTCCTCGACAAGCAACGCAACGCCCAACACGAAGTACATGTCGGCCTTGTGGGTAAGTATGCCTTGCAGGATGCCTATAAGAGCATCCGCGAGAGCCTGAATCTCGCAGGTATTTACAACGACGTAAAAGTCCGCTTGCATTTTGTCAATAGTGAGGAGATTACAAAAGAAAACGTTGCCGAGCAGCTCGACGGCCTGCAGGGTATCATTGTCTGTCCAGGTTTCGGACAGCGTGGCATCGAAGGCAAGATTATCGCTGCCGAATATACTCGCACACACGATATTCCTACCTTTGGCATCTGCCTCGGCATGCAGATGATGGTCATTGAGTTTGCCCGCAATGTACTGAAATACAAAGATGCCAACAGTCGTGAAATGGATGCTGAGACGCCGAATAACGTGATTGATATCATGGAGGAGCAGAAGAGTATTACCCAAATGGGGGGGACCATGCGACTGGGTGCCTATGAGTGTGAACTGTTGAAAGGCAGTCATACCTATGAAGCGTATGGTGAAGAGACGCTGGTCAGAGAACGCCATCGTCACCGTTATGAGTTCAATAATGCGTATAAAGAGGAATACGAACGAAAAGGCATGAAGTGTGTGGGCATCAATCCTGCCGCCGACCTTGTGGAGATTGTCGAGATTCCGGAAAAGCGATGGTACATCGGTACACAGTTCCATCCTGAGTACTCCTCGACGGTGTTGCACCCCCATCCACTGTTCATGTCGTTTGTCAAGGCCTGCCTCGCATAGCAGCCCTTTAACAATCTCATCGCATTGTCAAAATCATAAAAAAAGGATTGTTCTACAATTCGTAAACTTTTTGACATACAATAGGAAGAAATATTTACAATTTGCAAGCGAATACGTTTATTTGTTTGCAAATTGTTATTTTTAGTGAAAAATTAGGTGGAAATTTGACACGAATGAGTAAAATATGCGCAAAAAGTGTTACCTTTGCTGCCCAAACAGAAGATTTGGAGGTTAGATGGAACAGTTGAAGCATGAATGTGGCGTGGCGATGATTCGTTTATTGAAACCGTTCGACCACTACGAAAAGAAGTACGGCACCTGGGCCTATGGGTTCAACAAACTCTACCTAATGATGGAGAAGCAGCATAACCGTGGACAGGAAGGTGCCGGCATCGCTTCGGTGAGTCTGACCACGGAAGCGGGACGTGAATATATGTTCCGCGAGAAAGCTGAAGGCAAGGACGCAATTACGGAGATATTTTCGAGGGTAACACAAGAAATGGCAGGCGAGTTGTTGATGGGTCATCTGCGTTACTCGACAACAGGTAAGAGCGGCCTGACATTCGTACACCCCTTCCTACGTCGTAACAACTGGCGAGCTAAGAACCTTTGTCTGTGTGGAAACTTTAACATGACCAACATAGACGAGGTTTTTCGTTTCCTGACAGCACAAGGACAGTCGCCGCGCATCTATGGCGACTCGTATATTACCCTCGAATTGATGGGACATAGACTGGACCGCGAGGTAGAACGGCTTTATCAAGAGGCTCGTAAACTAGGACTTGAAGGTACAGACATCACCGATTATATTGACAACAACGTGGAAATGGCCAACGTGTTGCGTACCACAATGGAACACTACGATGGCGGATACGTGATGTGCGGTTTAACCGGCTCTGGCGAGATGTTCGCTGTAAGGGACCCATGGGGCATACGCCCGGCTTTCTACTATCGTGATGATGAGATTGTGGCTTTAGCCAGTGAACGTCCCGTGCTACAGACGACGTTTGACTTAGACAGCAAGGACATCTGCGAACTGAAGCCTGGCGAAGCTCTTATCGTACGTAAGAACGGCGAAAGCCGTTTGGAGCAGATCATGCCAGCCCAAGAGCTTTCGGCTTGCTCTTTCGAGCGAATCTATTTTAGCCGTGGTTCTGACTGCGACATCTACCAAGAGCGCAAAAGATTGGGTGAGCAGCTGACGTCCCCTATTCTCAAAGCAATCGAAGGAGATGTTGACAACACGGTTTTTTCCTATATCCCCAATACGGCTGAGGTGGCCTATTACGGTATGACTGACGGTTTTCGTCTGAAGGGTTACAACGTTCGGACGGAGAAAGTGGTATGGAAGGATATCAAGATGCGTACCTTTATTGCCGACAACAGTGAGCGCAATGACCTTGCTGCTCACGTCTATGACATTAGCTACGGCTCGCTGCGTCCTTATGTGGATAATCTTGTGATTATTGATGATTCCATCGTGAGAGGTACGACGTTGAGAGAGAGCATCTTCAAGATTTTAGATCGCCTGCACCCGAAGAAAATTGTGATGGTTAGTTCGTCGCCCCAGATTCGTTATCCTGACTACTACGGCATTGATATGGCCCGTTTGGAGGAGTTCTGCGCTTTCCGTGCCACGATGGGCCTCATTGAGGAA
>Ga0265300_10003216_pt1 | contig 13503 bp, 7 predicted proteins | sample AusTroGonzalo_MG_FD_193482 | JGI IMG/M metagenome (GOLD analysis project Ga0265300, IMG submission 193482) | Bovine rumen microbial communities from tropical cattle in Woodstock, Queensland, Australia - Gonzalo_03 | ecosystem: Host-associated > Mammals > Digestive system > Stomach > Rumen ... | reverse complement strand
ACGTCTCCATCGGGTGGCGGGCCGGAAGATGGTTCATTGGAAGGGCTGACACGTCCGAACGCTTCTTCGCGTCATCGTCGCCGTCGTCGGGCTCGCGGACGCTTTCTCTTGCGCTACACGCCCGTTCAGACGGTCGGCTTTGCCGTGTTCGAATCCTTTCCGACGGCGCGGCGCTTTTTCCGGAACTCGTGGCGGAGCGGCCGGCTTGGCTTTTCTCCTGCGACTGGAACATTGTCGAAGTCGTCCGCCGCGGAGACGGCCCGTCATCCGGATGGTGCGAAGTTTCGCGCGAGGACCGCGGCTTTCGCATGATGCTGCGCTAAAAATCGTTGGATAATCGGAAAAGAGGTGACCCGTTTTCCAATTAGATGTTTGGGTGTTTGCTGCGATTGCGCACGAATTTTGCGAGATGCCGCGCTTGAAACCGGGCGCGGCGATTTGGTATAATTTGCTGCGTCGGGCAACATGACGACTTCAGCCGATGCGCGGGCAGGCGCCGCACGGCTATATCGCGATGAGCGACGAATGATCTTTGACAACGGCGGGCTGAACCTGCAATAAGCCCACCACCGGGCCGGAAGAATTGAGAATGGAAAGTTGAGAGTGTAGAATGAGCTAACCGCAATTCCACATTCTACACTTTACATTTTACATTTCAAATGGCCAGAACCTCGGGAAGTCGTGCAGACAGGGCGATGGAACGAGGAGCCGGGAAATCCCAAAAGGACCCCGGCCAGTCCTCCGTAGCGCGAAAGCGCGAAGGGGGACAACGTACGCAACAGCGTATGACGCTTTTTGAGAGAATCGCCAATTTTCAGAACTAAAGCGGAGTACGAAGGTTGCGCTACGTGGCAATCCACGTGGCGTGTCTTCTCATCATGTTTTAGTTCGGGCGTTTGGCGATGCCTCTCAAAAGACGTGAGAATGTAAGGCACGCCACTCTTCTTTTCTGCGCCTTGGAGCGGCGAGTCTTGGTAAAAACAGGCGCGGGAGAAAGAAGATGGTATCAATGATAGAGGAGGAAGATCGCATTGCGACAGATGAGGCGATAGAATCATTTGTGGCGGACTGGATTGCATCTGGCAAAAATGAAGTGACGGCTCGGAAGTATGCCAGATATCTATGGAACATATGTGAGGGGTTCGACAAGGGGATTGAGCAACTTACTGCAACCGAAGAAGCGCGTCATGAGACGATGAGACATTTTGATGAGAACGTGCCAGGGAAACCAAGTTGCCTTGAAACTTATAAGACGGCATTTCGCAAATACTGTGATTTCTTGCAACAAGGAACAGCAATTCAATCCTCAGAAAAGGGGTTGTTGACCATTCCGCGGGATGACAGAAGTCTCTGGTATCGCGAGATTCGGGTTGATGATGTACAAAAGTTTCAGATGTTGTTTTCATTTGAAAATATGCGCAGAAGCGGGAAATGGATATTTCGCGGCCAAGGTGATGACTCATGGTTGCTTGAGCCGTCTCTAGGACGTGTCGTATATAAAGATGGCAAGATCGAAGGATTCGGGAAACAGCTTAAATCCTTTGAAAGAAAATCCATGTGGATGTTTGGGCGTTATGCATCCAAGGACATGGAGTATCGTGATTTCAAAGGACTAAATCTGCTTTCGCTCATGCAGCATTATGGTTGCAAGACGAGACTTCTGGACTTTTCCCTATCTCCCTTCGTGGCGTTGTTTGTCGCTCTTGAACAGCATGAAATGTGTGCGAAGGCGCATCATGAAGCTGACAGCCCTGCACTGGCATTATGGGCGATTGACTTGAATGCCATTTGCAAGACAAAAGATGTCGAGGAATGGGAGAGGGAGGCGATGTGCGCTTTTGAGCATGGCGAGAAGGTTGTCGCTAGGTGTAATGATTTCTCTGATAAAGGAGTTACAGTAGTATTTCCGACTATCTGTAACAGACGGATTTCGGCTCAAGATGGTTTGTTTCTTATGCCGAATAGTCTAAACTATTCCTTTGAAGAAAACCTTTGTGCGACACTTCATATGGGGCGAGAGCATTTCACCATGCGAAAACTCTCGTCTGTGCCGGAGCTTCAATCGCGTCTTGATGGTTCTATTATAAAGTTCGTGATTGACGGCGACAAAGTGGATGAGATCAAACAACTGTTGCAAGATGCCAACGTCACGGCACGTACGGTCTATCCAGATTTGATTGGATTGGGCAAGTATGTAGGAAACTTGATTAACTAATAAATTAGCGAGACAAAAAAGCAAATTAAAGCTAAGTTATAGGAAAGGAGAAAAACAGATGAATGTCAGAAAGACCTCGTTGGTTGCAGGTGTTGTGTTGGTTTTATGTATGCCATTGGTAGCTGATGATGTTGAAGTTTCCCATGAAGGTGCATCAGGTGCTTATGGTTTAGGTTCGTGTTGTCATGTGGAAAGGTCGATATCTGGTTATAGTGCTATGTTGAGAGTGACATGTTCGCCAGATTGGGGTGGTGCAACCCAGTGGCGATCACTACATTGGATTATATCAACTAATAAATCGGTATATGCCCGAAGCTGTACACTTCAATATTTCTCTGACAGATGGGATGGAAAACCACAGACCGTGAATGTGACCTTCAATCAGTCTGGATGGCCTGTTACGGTTGTTGCGAGCGCCGTTGATTTTGGAATACATGCAAGCGATGGTACTTTTGAAATTAGAACAGACACCGAGATATCATGGAACGCATGTGTGAAAAGTTGGGATCAAGGCGATGACGATCAATGGATATCTTTGTCAGAAACAAATGGAGTTGGCTCGGCAATTATACGTTTCACCTTAAAACAAAATGTTTTGGGACGTTCACGTTCTGCGACTTTGCAGGTTGCATCAAAGGAGTTTACCATTACTCAAGTTGGTGGGCTGAATTATTTAGGTCGCGCAGGTTATGTTGATGGTTCTGTTAGTGTAACAAGTTCTGGGTTGAATGGTGATGACGCTACGCTATATGTTGATGATAATGTTATGTTGGCAGTAGGAAATGATTGTGAGTATCGCTGGCAGCCGTTGACGCTGGGCAACCATACGCTCACGTGTACATTTGGCACGAATGTGCTTACGAAGACATTGAACGTTACCGCGCTTGACTTCTGTGTCACGCCCGCGCCGAATCCGCCGATGGCGAAGGACAACAACATCTCCATCACGCCCACGACGCGGAACTTCGGCGTGAACGGCGGCGGCAATGCGGTCCTAGTGTCCGGCAGCAGTGCCACGTGGACAGCGGCGGTGAGCGGTCCATGGATTACGCTGAATGCAATGAGTGGAAACGTTGGTTATCCCGTCGCATACACGGTTAGCGCAAATACGAACGTTGAGCAGAGGACTGGCTATGTGTATGTGAGCGGATGGGTGCATACTGTTACGCAGGATGGCGTTGGCGGGACGATATCCCCTGAGAACGTCACATATGAGCATCAGGGCGGCAGCGGCTCAATAGCTGTGTCTGCCGCGAATAAGATGGTGTGGCAGGCGAGACCGAATGTGGATTGGCTGTCCGTGTCGCCTACGAGTGGCGCAGGCGAAGGCAGCGTGACGTATCAGGTCGCGCCGTATAATGAAGTCGCTACTCGGCAGGGAACGTTGACGGTGGCGGGGAACACTTTCACGGTGTTCCAGTACGGGCGGCGGATGAAACTCTCAACATACAAGGAGATACGGAACTACGAGACGCATGTAATACCTATTACGGTCAATGCGCTTGACATCACTAAGTGGAACATAACGCCGAACAGCAGCTGGATCTCGGTTGTGGACGGCGGCAATGGACAGGGAGGCGATCTGGTGACGATTGCCATCGCGGAGAATCCGAGCTATAAGGCACGGACGGGTACGGTTACCATTGGCACGGAGACGTTCACGGTGACGCAGGAGGGGCGTCCGACGGAGGCGTTGTCGTTCAACGTAAGCCCGGCCAATTCGACGGCAAGCGTTGGAGGAGCGAACGGCACCATCGCCGTGACGGCGACGCCTGACCTTCCTTGGACGGCAACGAGCGCCGCGAACTGGCTTACGGTCTATGCGCCTACGGCGAACGGCGCTGGTAACGGAAACGTGGTGTACAACGCCTCCCCCAACCCAACTCTCTCGCAGCGTGTCGGCAAGATAAACGTTACGCCTGAAGCGGCGTCCGGCATGACGGCAAAGTCGCACACGGTTACGCAGCCGGCGGCGCAGGCTGCGCTCTCGCTGAATGGGTACGAATTCGAAGCATCTGGCGAATCGTGTTCGGTGGAGGTGTCGGTTGCAAGCATTGTCCAGTGGAGCGTCGAGGAGACGCTTGACTGGATCACAGTCAATGGCTCGACTTCGCGTACTGGTCCGGGGACGGTCGTTCTTCAGGCGGCGGCGAACAACACCGTTTATCCGCGCAGCGGAACGGTGACGATTGCGGGCAAGACGTTCCACGTATCGCAGAAGGCGCGTGGCGTGGAGCTGGAGTACGATACTATGCTCTTCGGCACGGACGGCGGATATGAATCAATCTCCATCCATCCGAATGGCAACTCCGCATGGACGGCTGTAGCGTCAGACCCGACGTGGATCACCATCTTCCAGGGTGATTCGGGGACGGGCGATGGCGAGATTCTCTATATCGTTGCGCCATATGTTGGGGACGGCACCGCGCGAACGGGATGGATTACGGTTGGCGACAAGAGGGTGTACATTACCCAACGTGCATACGACCTCTATATCGACCCGAACGGCACGAACGTGGTCGGGAACGCCGGCGCTGGCGAATTCGGCGTTTCGGCATCTATCAGCGATGTCTGGACGGCCATTGTGACGGAGCCGTGGATTACGCTCATAAGCGGCTATGATTCTGGCACGGGCAGCGGCGTGGTGCGCTTCATCTACACAGAGAATGACACGGGCAAGACGCGCACAGGCAAGATTATTGTCAATGGCGAGGTTTACACGCTGGAGCAGCGGGCGCGCCAGATGGTGGCGATTACGGCGACGGCGGAGCATGGAGGGAGTGTCTCAGGCGGCGGATCGTACGACCTGGGCTCGAAAGTGGTGTTGACGGCGCTGCCGGACAGTGGGTACAAATTCTCGTACTGGACGGGCGCGGTCAGCTCGATGCAGAATCCTCTTACGGTGACAGCGGATGTAGCGCAGAGCTACACCGCGGTATTCACTCCGTTGCCGATTGCTTTTACGTCTGTTGTGTCTGATACAAATGGAGTGTCGCTTGCGTGGAATAATCTTGCGTGGGCGGCAACATACCGCATCTACCGTGGAATTACGAGCGTACCGTCCTCGGCGAAGGTGTTGGCGGAGTTGCCGAACAGCGGCAGCTGCAAGTATCTCGACGAAACGGGTGATGTGGATGTCGAATATTGGTATTGGATCGAGGCAGAAGGGCCGTCGGACGAGGTGATGTCTGATCCGGTGACAGGGCGGAAGGAGAAGCCGATCGTCATTTCGCCAATAACCTACACGAATCTGCGCGGGGCGATTAACCCGAATCCGGCGACGTATCAGGAGGGAACGCTTGTCTCGTTCAAGAATCCCGGCACGGTGACGGGATACACATTCGCGGGATGGACGCCAAGCCAGATCACTGCGGACATGACTGGTGCGCAGACGGTGAGCGCGGCATGGACGGCAAATAGCTACTCCATCGCTTACAATCCCAACGGCGGAAGTGGCACGATGGCGGCGACGGCGATGACGTATGACAGTGAGGGCGTTGTCGCGGCGAATGGCTTTGCTTTGTCTGGGCATGTCTTTGTTGGCTGGGCGACGAACGAGACAGGCGAGGCGGTCTACGCCGCCGGGCAGTCGGTCTCGAACCTAACTGCGCAGTCTAGTGGTGTTGTGACGCTTTATGCCGTGTGGGAGGGTCTTGTCGTGGCGGTGCCGACAGTGACGCCAGCCGACGGTACGGTGTTTACGGAGAGTTCCTGTATGGTCGCGCTTTCCTGTGCGACAGAAGGCGCGGTTATTTACTATTCGCCAAAAGGCGCTACGCCACGTCTTACCGACGCATACAGATATACTGGGCCTTTTGCCATAACTGACACTGCGACGATCAAGGCGGTTGCCGTCCTTGAAGGAGTAAGAAGCGAATATGTGACGGCGACGATTACCAAGCGTTCGCTATCCCTTGCCGAGGCGGCAGGGGCGGCAGGGTTGACGTTCACGACCGGCGGCGACGCGGACTGGACGCCAATTGGCGATGCGACGGCAACAACTGGACTTTCGGCGCAAAGTGGTGCGATAGGCGACGATGCCGAGACATGGTTGCAAACGGTTGTCTCAGGATGTGGGACGCTCACATTCAAATGGAAAGTCAACTGCGAATGGGACGATTCGGGCGATGCTACATGGGATCATGTGGTGGTCAGTACAAACGGCGTGGAGGCGGCGCGAAAGGATGGCACTACCGCATGGGAGGAGCTGTCTCTTGCGTTTGCCGATGCTGGAACTCACACTGTTCGCTGGACGTTCCGCAAGGATGACTACAACGACGAGGAGTTTGCCGACCGCGCATGGGTAAGTGGTGTTATGTGGACGCCGAGCGGAGCAGCATCTGATTCAATTCCCAATGTCGCAGATGGGGCTGATGCGGCAATGGTCAATGCGACTATTGACGGCGTTGGATTTGCCGATGCGGCGGCGGTCAAAGAAGCCATTGGCGGAAGCGCGGCGGAATACGCGGCGTTTAAGACATGGGCCGGAAGCGTGAAGGGCGCAGGGAGCGCGAGTGGCACGGCGGCGGGCGAAGCGGCAGTTGTTGCAAACACCAACGCGGCGGCGGCGTATCTCTTGGGCGCAGAGAGGTTGTTTGAGAACGCGCCGAAGATTGAGTTTGGGGAGGTTGCTGTAGGCGGGAGCGACGACGGGGGCGTCGTCGCTACGCACGTGACCTTGAGCGTCGTCGTGAAGGACGGCGAGGAAGCGGTAAAGTGCGCGGCGGAGAAGGTTAAGTCTCTCTTCAAGGCGACGAGCGACCTCGGCGACTGGAACGGCGCGGCGAAACTTGAACCGGAGGTTTCCATCGAGGCGACCGACGACCCAACGACGATGCGCTTCAAGGTCACGCCCGGCGACGGCACTTCACCTCGCGCATTCCTTCAGATAATGCGGTAGTTTGCTACGCCAAGCGAAGGGGAAAAAGCGTGTGCGAGTAGCGCGGCGGCATAGGGCGGGAGGTCGGCTCGGCGACGTGATGAGCGACCTATGTGCGGTTTGCACTGCAGCGTGAGCGGTGGCGGAGCGGAGGGGTGTCGCGAGTGAGGCAGCGGAGGACTCGGCGCCGTATGAGAGTTGTCGTACGCAGCCAGTGGTAGATGCCGAGGCATGGCTCGGCCTCGCATAGCTCGGCTTGGCTCGCTCGAATCGCGAGCCCCGCTTGCGCGGCGGTTATGGCTGAGCTAAGCTTATTGTCTAAGCGCGAAAGGCGCAACGAGGTCCGAAGCGTACGAGATCGAGCGAGCAGCCCCGACGCGGCATTATGCCTGTCAAAAATTGCCACTTGCGCAGGGAACGGCTGTTTTGGTATAATACGCACATTCGCAAGTTGCATGTTCGGGCGTGGCGCAGCGGTAGCGCAGTTGACTGTTAATCAATTGGTCGCTGGTTCGAATCCAGCCGCCCGAGCCAACAGGGTCCTCCTTTCGAGGGTCCTGGTTGACTTCATGCGCTTTTTATTAGATAATACGCGCATGAAGACATTTGCAGTTTCATGTGCCATCGTTGTGTTGGTTGCCTCCGGCGTCTGCGCCGAGGCCCCATACCAGTTCCGGGAAAGGCTTGAATGCGTTCACAGGGGCGACGTCCGCGACCCTTCCGCGAAATGCGGCGCGGGCGAGCTTGAGATAAAGGACGGCTTTGCGATCTGCCTGCCGAAAGGCTCAAGCGACTTCGTGCGCAGGGTCGCGCGCGACTTCGAGGACTTCCTCTCCGTCTCGATGGGCGTTGATGCGCGCGTGACGACGCGCGGCATCGCCCTCGGCGCCGAGAACTCGCTTTCTGCCGGGCTTGTCTCCGACTTTGCGGAGGTGGATCGCGTAGCGCTCAAGCCGCATGGCGCCGCCATCTCAGTCGGGAGCGGCTCCGTCTCCATCCAGGCGCAGGACGAGCGCGCTCTCGCCCAGGCCCTATACCACCTTGAGGACGTGATGCGGCTTCGCGGCGGCCCGTTTCTGCGGAATGGAACTGAGGTGAGGACTCCTCGCTTCGAGACCAGGATGACCCACTCCGGCTATGGCAACGACATATTCCCCGACGTGCACCTCAACCAGATGGCGCATTACGGGATGACGGCGATACTCGTGTTTCTCGACGACATCGACAAGACCAAGGCGCAGGACTACCAGGACATAAAGGCGCTCATACGCCGCGCGGCCAGATACGGCCTCGACACTTATCTCTATTCATACATCCGCGCGTTTGCGCATCCTGCCGACGGCATGGAGGCTTTCAACAACTCCTATGGCCGCATCGCTGGATACTATCCGGAGGCCAAGGGGATCATCCTCGTCGGCGAAAGCTGCCAGTTCCCGTCGCGCGACCCGCGAGTGCAGCCCGTGCTCAACCGCAACAAGGACCCTCGCGACCCGCGACCCGCCGCCGGATGGTTCCCGTGCACCGACTACCCGGACTGGGTTCGGGCGGTGAAGGCCGCGATAGGAGCCAAGGCTCCTGAGATGGAGCTTGTCTTCTGGACCTACAACTGGGGATGGGCGCCCTACGAGGACAGGATGAAGCTCATCGACAACCTGCCGCGCGACATAACGCTCATGGCGACGTTCGAGATGTTCGAGCGAAGAACTCTCAGCAACGGAATCGACACCCCAACCGCAGACTATTCGATATCCTTCCCCGGCCCCGGAAAGTATTTCGTCTCCGAGGCCGAGCGCGCGAAGAGGAACTCTCTTCGGCTCTATACCCAGGCGAACGCAGGCGGCCTTACGTGGGACTACGGGTCTGTTCCATACCAGCCCCTCCCGCAGCAGTGGCGCAAACGCTGGGACGGCCTCGTGGCGGCGCATTCGAAGTGGGGGCTTTCGGGCATAATGGAAAACCACCATTTCGGATGGTGGCCGAGCTTTGTCGCCGAGCTTGAGAAGGAAGTCTATACGGAAGGTGGCATTCCCTTCGACAGGCATCTCAGGATGATTGCCGCGCGCGACTTCGGGCCGGAGAACGCAAGCGCCGCAATAGACGTCTGGGATTCATGGAGTCGCAGGCACTCCGACTATTCGCCTTCCGACATGAACCAGTACGGCACGTTCCGCATAGGCCCTGCGTATCCGTTTACGTTCGGCGGGCCGACGGTGAAGAGGAAGGAGTTCCCCGGCATGAGGTACGCGAGCAACTGGCCAGCCGGAATATGCCGCATGGACTATCTCCAGGAAGGCTACGTGCCGCAGCTTACGCCGGAGCGGATGGACAACGAGTTCCTTGCGAAGGAGATAGAGCTCCTTGAGCCGATGGCGGCCGGATATTCCTCGGGCGCGGCGGTCTTCGCCCGCATGGCCAAGTCCCTTTCCGGCCGTCGCCGGGAGAACGCGCTTGAGATGGCGAACCTCGGGGAGTATTTCGCCGCCACTACGCGCACTGCGATAAACGTCAAGCGCGGCGCAATCGCCTACCGCAATGGGGACAGGCCCGCCTTGCTTGAGGCCGCGCGGGCGGAGTATGCGAACGCGCTTGCGGCGCTGCCTCTCGTCGAGAGGGACTCCAGGCTCGGATGGGAGCCTTCCATGGAGTATTGCGGAGGCCCAGAGCAGATACGCTGGAAGCTTGGCCTCATGGAGAAGATATACGGCAGGGGGGCCTTTGCGCCTGCATCGCGTTGAACTCGGCCTGGTATGTCCTTCACGTAAAGCCGCGCACCGAGAAGAAGGTGGTGAAGTGGCTTGGCATCCTTCGGGCGTTTCGCCATCTCCCGACCTACGTTAAAGTCCGCAAGGTGCAGCGGCGGAAGGTCAGGGTGGAGCTGCCGCTCTTCCCGGGGTACGTCTTCACCCGCATGGATGCGGGGCAGCGCATGGCGATTCTCTTGACGAACAACATCGTGCGCGCGATACCGGTGCCGCATCCAAGGCCGATGATCCGGCAGCTGCGGATGATCGCAAGGGCCGCGCGCCACGCTTCGCTGCCGGATTCGCTGTCGCCGGGCAGAGGCGTCTTTCGCGCAGGCGACTACGTAAGAGTCATCGCGGGGCCGTTCTACGGGCTCATGGGCTACATAGATTCCGCGGATTCAAGGCTTCATCTCAACCTCGACATACTCGGGCGGTCGGTGTCGGTTTCGATATCGCCGGACGACGTAGAGCCTGCGAAAAAAGCCGAGTCTTGACGGCGATTTTGCCGTAGATGGCTGATCCCGAGAAAGATTCGGGAAAGATTCGAGAAAGATTCGGGAAAGATTCAGGAAAGATTCGGGAAATGTTTCCCGAGCTTTTCTGTGCTATCATTTCTGCGTCTGGAAATGAAAAGCAAAGGAGGTTTCAAAGACATGTTGGCGACATGCTATTCAGGCGCGATAAACGGCGTTGACGCAAGCTGCGTGGAAATAGAGGTCTATTCCTCGCTCGGCACGAGCCAGTTCGCGATAGTCGGGCTTCCTGACCAAGCGGTCAAGGAGGCGAAGGACAGGATTCCCGCCGCCTTGAAGAACCAGGGCTTCCGCGCGGCGAAAGAATACGACGTGATGGTCAATCTTGCACCGGCCGATGTGCGCAAGGAGGGACCGATCTACGACCTCCCGATTGCGATAGGGCTTTTGAGCGCGACGGGGAAAATCCGCTGCAGGCGGCTTGAGGACTTTGCGTTCATAGGCGAGCTTGCCCTCTCTGGCGAGGTGCGCCGCGTGAGGGGAGTCCTCCCGATGGTAGTGGAGATGAGGCGCATCGGCCGCAAGGCGGTGATCGTTCCTTTCGAGAATGCGGAAGAGGCGAGCGTCGTCAGCGGCATCGACGTGATTCCCGTGAGGGCCTTGCAGGAGGCCGTGCAGTTCCTGAACGGAGAGCGGTCGATAGAGCCATGCCGTTCGGATCTGGCGGAGCTCGTCTTGCGCGATCGCGACGCAGGGGACGACTTTGCCGACGTGAAGGGGCAGTTCGGCGCCAAGAAGGCGATAGAAGTCGCAGTCGCGGGCGGGCACAATATTCTCATGATCGGCGGTCCTGGCGCAGGAAAGACGATGCTCGCCCGAAGGATCCCGTCGATATTGCCGCCGCTTTCCGTTGAGGAGGCGCTTGAAGTTTCGAGGATTCACTCTGTGGCGGGGGTGGAGAAGGGCGGTGGGTCGTTTGTGACGCGCCGGCCGTTCCGCGCTCCGCACCATACTGTTTCCTCCATAGGGCTATTGGGCGGCGGAGCCAAGCCGATACCTGGCGAAGTGTCGCTTGCCCACCGAGGGGTTCTATTCCTTGACGAGTTCGCGGAGTTTCCGAGGGCCGCGCTTGAAGTCCTTCGGCAGCCGCTCGAAGACGGCCATGTAGGCGTGTCGCGAGCCGCCGCCGCGCACGACTTCCCGTCAAGGTTCATGCTTGTCGCGGCGATGAATCCTTGCCCATGCGGCTACCACAACGATCCTCGCAGGGCGTGCCGCTGCAAGACGCGGGACATAATCCGCTACCAGAGCCGTGTTTCGGGGCCGCTTCTCGACCGCATAGACTTGCAGATAGAAGTTCCGCCGGTGGATCCCACAAAGCTGCCGATGCTGGAGCCGGGCGAGCCAAGCGCGGCGATACGCGAGCGCGTCATGGCGGCGAGGGCAATCCAGGCGAAGCGATATGCCGGAATGCCAGGCGTGCACACCAATGCCGACGTGAAAAGCCGCCATCTTGCAGATGTCTGCCGACTCTCTTCTTCTGACAGGGAAAGGCTCGTGCGCATGATGGAAAGGCTCAGTCTCTCTGCAAGGGCATACGACAAGGTGCTGCGAGTCGCGAGGACTTTTGCGGACCTTGCCGGCTCGGAAGCCGTCCGCGACGAGGACTTGCGGGCGGCCATTGGGTGCCGGCGTCTTGACGAAGACGAAGAGTCATACTGGGCTTAAAGGCTTTCCGCCGCACGTGCGGCGGGATACTAAAAGGAAAAACGAAAAGAAAGGAATGGGAAAATGGACACTGAAAAAACAAACAACGCGGCGGCCAACCAGGGGCTGACAAGGCCGAGGCTCGCCCTCTACCACGCAAATCCGCGAGGAACGGGGTCGGCGGTCACGATGGAGGTGCATCCGGCGCACGGGATAAAGTCGGGCTGCATAATGATGAGCATAGCGAGCCAGCTGACAACTGGCGCGGAGAACGGCTCCGACGCTACCAAGTGCCGCTTCGACTGGGAGGGGAAGATCACGGTCAAGCTCGACTTCCTCGATCTTTGCAAGTTCCTCCAGGTCTTGCGCGGCGAATGCGAGTCGATTGAAGACGGGAAGGGCCTTTACCACGTCACCGCGAAAGCCGTGACTAAAATAAGGTTCCGGCACATGCTTGAGCCGTCTGACGGCTATTCCCTCGAGGTGTATCGCACCCTGCGCGGCAAAGGCGAGGATTCGCACGCGTGCTTCCTCCTGAGCGGCGCGGAGGCAATCGGGCTTTCGGAGGCAATCGCCGGGTCGATGGCCGTGGTGTGCTTCGGCATTCCCGTCGTCACCCCGCACGACACCGCCGAATACGAGGCGGAACAGCGGAGATTTCGCAATGAGCGGGCGGCTTGATTCAAAGAACGTAGGCGTGCGCAACGGCGACTGGGGCGAGCGCGTCGCGGCGGAGTTTCTCCGCCGCGGCGGCTACGAAATCATCGAGCGCAACGCCCGCCCGGTAGCAAGCGACCTACGGTACGAGATCGACATCGTGGCCTGGGAGAGAAGCAGCGACACGATGGTGTTCTTCGAGGTCAAGCAGCATTCCAGCCTTTCGCCTTTCGCCCGCCGCCTTAGGAGCGTGGATCGGCGGAAGATGGAGAACCTTCGCCGTGCGTGCAACGCCTGGCGCAGGGCCAACAAATGGCGCGGGGGGTATCGCTTCGACGTCATCGAGGTCTATGGCTCGCCGGAGTCGGGTCGGCCTGTAGTCGACCACATAGACCGCGTCGCGCTCTTTGCGAAGGGCGGTAGGTTCGTAAAGTGGAAATAGAAAAGAAGAGGAGGAGTTCAATGAAAGGCATTTCAAATGCAGTTGACGAGGTCTTGAAGGCCATACGCAAAGAGTTCGGCGCGATGTCGATTCTGCGCCTTGGCGAGAAGGCTGTGGGGGAGGTCGAGACCATCTCGACGGGCGCGGTCTCGCTCGACATGGCGCTTGGCGTCGGCGGGCTTCCTCGCGGGCGCATAGTTGAGTGCTACGGCCAGGAGTCGTCCGGGAAGACTACTCTCGCGCTGCACGTGGTCGCGAACGCGCAGAAGGCGGGAGGAGTCGCGGCGTTCATCGACGCCGAGCACGCCCTCGACCCCGGCTATGCGAAGAAGATAGGCGTCAACCTCGACGACCTCATCGTCTCCCAGCCCAACAGCGGCGAGGAG
>Ga0265300_10003215_pt1 | contig 13503 bp, 10 predicted proteins | sample AusTroGonzalo_MG_FD_193482 | JGI IMG/M metagenome (GOLD analysis project Ga0265300, IMG submission 193482) | Bovine rumen microbial communities from tropical cattle in Woodstock, Queensland, Australia - Gonzalo_03 | ecosystem: Host-associated > Mammals > Digestive system > Stomach > Rumen ... | reverse complement strand
CGAAGTGCCCTTCCCCGAGGGAAGGGATTTAGGGATGGGGTAACGTAGGAACTTCCGGCACGAAGTGCCCTTCCCCGAGGGAAGGGATTTAGGGATGGGGTAACGTGGAGGAGATGTAGTCCTACATGGACTACTTGAGCATATTATCCATGTAGGACTCGCTCTTCTTGAACTTCAATAAATCGGCCAGCGCGGAGGCATTGGCGGCTATGCGGAAGCTGTAGCTCTTCCACTGGCCCATAGGCACCCAGCTTACGGCAATATTGAAGCAGTGCAAATCGTAGGAGGCACTGATTTGCGTGGTGGTGAACTTCATGGCCATAATATCGAAGCCGGAAGTGACCGAAATATTCATTCGGGGCGTGAGCTTTACATTGCCGCTTATGTTGAGCGTCTGGGTAAAGCGCTTGTTCTCCAGCAACGTTTTTGTAGCCGCCTGGTAAGAATAGGACTTGCTGTAGCTGAACGAATAACTGAAGTTCACCTGCCAGGGGGCGCTGGGATTCATATAATAGACATAACCGCCCGGAATATACTCGCCCGTAATGGGGTGATAATAAATGCGCTGGTAGGAATTATTGCCGCCGGAGGAGCCTCCCTTGCTGCCGCCTTCGCCCTTGGTGCCGTCGTTGCCGTTGAGCGTAGCCTTTCCGCTCCAGCCGATGGAGGCCGACAGGGAAGCGTTGGTGAGCCGGGCAAGCTTACCGGTGGTAATGGCCAGTTTGTTGATCTTCTTTCCCTGCTCATCGATGGCATACGGGTCGAAGTTCAGGTTACCGCTCAGGTTCAGCTTGTTGAAGAGGTTGGTAGAGGCCGAAATGCCGATGTTCTGCATCCGCAGCGAGTCGGCCAGGAAGTTATAGCTGGTGTTGATATTCAACTGGTCCAGCAATTTGATCTTCTTGGATCCGGAGCCTGTTGTATCGGCATAATCGCGCACCTTGGCTTCGATATTGTTGCCGATGGAAATGGACATGGTACCGCTCTTTCCCGGACCGGGCGGGGCAACGCTGTTGTGGTTGCCGGTGATGGAATAGATGTTATAGCGGGACTCGTCGTGGAAGGTGCCGTTCTTGTCGTAATACGACTCCAACGTGCGCCAGCCATTGAAATGAGTGGCTTTGTCGGGACTGTAGCTGAGCGAGATGGAAGGCGTAATCACATGCCGGATGGCCTGCACCATGCGGTGCTTGCCAAAATTGAACATACCATATATACGCGTAGAGAGCGACATGCTCCCGGAATAGGTATGCGTCATGCCGAAATGGTTGAACGCCGTTCCCGGATCTGAAACAACCTTCTGCGCCCAAACGGGATTGCCTTCCTTGTCGTTTACCATCACGGGATTGCCTTCCTCGTCCACCACATTCTCCAGATATTGACGGCCGGCCGAGAACAGCCAGTTCATGCCATAGTTCACGCTGGGCGAAACATTGATGTATTTGAAGAGCGTAAAGCTGGGAAGGCCTATCTGGAAGGTGTGCGTCATGCCGTTGGTAAGGCGTTGCAGGGCTTTGACGCCCAGCGAATCGCCGAATTCCTTAACCCTGTACACGTTTCCGTTGGCATCTACGTCGGTAACGAATTTGTCGCCCTCCATCACATAATCCTGCATATCCCGCATCTTGAAATTGAGCTTGTTCTGGAAAGAGGTGTTATAGCCGAAGGAGATTTTTTCCCAGGCCTTTTCCTTTCCCACGCGGGTCTTTCGCTTGAAAGGATAGAATCGGGTTACCGAGAAGGTGATATTGGGCAGGGTGAAAGTATAGCTGGAGTCCCTGGAGTTCTGGTTGTGCAGGGCATTCACGCTCAGGTTGAACTTGCCGTTCCAGTTGCGGGAATAGGAAATGGAGGAGCTCACCTGGTTTTGCTGGGCTTCCGTTACCGAACGGGAATTATACTTGCTGTTGGAGGGGCTGGAGAAGTTCACCGACGCGCTGAAGGAAGTTCCGGGATGAGCTTTGGCGTCCTGGGTATGCGACCAGCGCAGGCCGAAGTTCCGGGACTGCACAAAGTCCGTGCTTCCTCTTTCACCGGTCTGGTCGTTGGAATAGGTGACGGCGATGGAACCGTTGAACTTGTAATTCACCTTGTAGCGGGAGTTGAAATCCACCGCCCAGGAGCCCAGGGTGTAATAGTCGCCCGTAACGGAGAAATCCAGATAATCACCAATCACAAAGTAAATACCGGCATCGCGCATATAAAAGCCGCGGGCCTGCTCCTCGCCGAAGGTGGGCATGAGCATACCGGTGGCCCGGGTGGGCTTTTCCGGCACGAAACCAAACGGCAGGCCGATGGGAATGGGAACGCCTCCCACCACGGGCCAGGCCGGGCCGAAGACGGTTTTCTGCGAAGGTTTGGTGATAACTTTGGCCAGGCTCAGGCGCAGGTAATAGTGCGGTTCCTCCAGGTCGCACACCGTGTACATGCCGTCCTCCATGTTGATGGACTGGTCTGGCATCATCTTGATTTTCTGCCCCTGGAGAATACCCTCGGCCTCTTTTGTGACCATATTGGTGATACGGGCCTTCCGCGTGGTGAAGTTGTAGTACACTTCATCCATCTTATAGCTCTGGCCGCCCTGCGACATTTCCGGAAGGCCATTCCATTCCCCGGAGATGGTATCCAGCTGTCCGCGGGCATATACCGTGTTGGTGGACATGTCAAAACGGATGTAATCGGCCGTAAGCTTCATGTCCTGGTAGGTGACGGTAGCTCCACCATAATAATAGATGAGCCGCTTTCCGCCGGAAAAGTCTGTTACAATGGAATCCTTGGCTGTAGTGAAAGCCGGGAAGTCCAGCGAACTCTTGTCCAGCAGGTCCAGGGAATCTTTCCGCACCGCCGCAAGGGAATCGGTCCTGGCTATGGAATCCTGCCGGGCCTTGAGGGAATCCCGACGGGCTTTCACAGAATCCGGAATGGCGGAAAGGGTATCGGTGGCAGCATCCTGCAGGAAAACGGTGGAATCCGGCGCCGTATCGGCCGTAATAACCGTATCGGCAACGGTGAGAAGGGCCGAATCCGGCCGCTGGAGGGTGTCCCGAATCTGGCGGAGCAGCGACCTGGTGGCCGATACGGCCGAACGCATGCTCACGCTGCCGGCATTCTCTTTGCCATGGGAACGGTAACGGAGAGGAAGCCTGCGGGCATCGGCAGAAAGGCCGGTTACCAGAACCAGCACCACTACCAGGCCTATATATTGCATTAACTTCCTTGTCATTCCGTAATTTTTGCTAAATTTGTGCAAAAATATAAGTGACAAAAATACTACTTATTATACAATTTTCAAAACAGAAGCAGCCATGACGTCGTTGTTCCGCCCTGTTCTTACGCTTATTGCCGCAGCACTTCTTGCAATCCCCGTGCCTGCCCAAAAAGGCAAAGGGAGCGCTGCCACGGTCAAGCTCCGGACGGTAGTGATAGATCCCGGACACGGCGGTAAGGACCCGGGCTGCGTCAGCCGCGACAAAAAAACCTACGAGAAAGACATCACCCTGGACGTAGGCCTGCGCCTGCGGGATAAGATCCAGGCCCGCTATCCCGACGTAAAAGTGATCATGACCCGCGACGACGATACCTTTGTGGAATTGGAGAATCGTGCGGTAACAGCCAACAAGGCCGATGCCAACCTGTTCATTTCCATCCATGTAAACGCCGTGGAAAAGGGAACGACGGCCAACGGCTATTCCATCCATACGCTGGGGCAATCGGCCAAGAAAGGGAACGACCTGTTCTCCAAGAACCTGGACCTGGTTAAGCGTGAGAACTCCGTAATTATGCTGGAAGAGGGCTACGAGGCCCGCTATCAGGGATTCGACCCGGAAGATCCGCAGTCCTATATCATTTTTAACCTGATGCAGAACGCCCACCTGGCAGGCAGCCTCACTTTTGCCGACGACGTGGCCAGGGCCATGGGCAGTTCGCCCATCAAAAACAGCCGCGGCGTTAACCAGGATCCTTTCTGGGTACTCTGGCGCACCGCCATGCCTTCGGTACTGGTAGAAGTGGGCTTCATCACCAATCCGGACGACCTGGCCACCATGCGGTCGGAAAAGGGGAGGGACGGCATCGCCCAAAACCTGTTCAATGCCTTTTCCACCTTTAAAACCCGTTACGACGGCGTAACGGAACCTACAGTACAGACTGCCGCCACCGGGGAGAAGCCCTCCGTGCAGGCCGAAACGCCCAAAACCGAAGAAGCAGCGACGGCCGAAACGGCCGACGGTCCCGTATACGGCACGCAGGTCCTGGCCATCGGCAAAGAGATGTCTCTTACCGATCCTTATTTCAAGGGATACAAGCCCACCGTGGTAAAAACCGGGAACCTTTACAAGTATATTGTTGAAACTTCTGCCTCCGTTGAGGAAGCCAGAAATAAATTCGCATCCGTTCAGAAAAAATTTCCGGATGCATATCTGGTAAAAATAGAGAATGGAGCCACTGCTCCAGTTCGATAATTTTCCACCTTACAGGGGGCTGTATCGGCAGAAAAAATGCATTTTACTTTTTTAGAATAATTCTAAATAGTAAAGATTGATAGTTCTTTTTTTAATGGGTTTTCTGCAAAATAAGTCACTGATTTTCAACCCATTTATAAAACGTGCATAAAAGGGGTAGCTTTCTATAAACATAAACATAAAAAATTTTATTTCCAATAGTGGAAGTGTTTTTTTATTCAGTTTTTTTCCCCCATTTTTGCACTTGCGAAAAAAACAACACTACTATTATCCCAATTTAATTCCTCCATGTTGGACCAGGAAAGACATATTGCGGTATGGAATAACTGTCTGCAGATCATTGGCAATAACATTGATCAGCAGAAGTTTGATACCTGGTTCAAGCCCATCGTTCCGGTGTCGCTGGAGGGGTCCAAACTCACGGTACAGGTTCCGTCCGATTTTTTCCGGGATTATATAGAAGGTGCATTCATGGATCTGCTCAAGGTAACGCTCCGCCGCGCCATCGGCGCCGACGCCCAGCTGTTCTACCTGGTGCAGCCCGTCCGGAACGGGGGAGTCATGACCCTTCCCGCATCCCACGGCTCCGTTCCCACCAACAATCCCGTTTCGGTTCCTACCTATCAGCCGGCCGGCAATCCCAGTCCGTTCGTGTATCCCGGCGTGCAGCGGCTCAAAATTAACCCGCGGCTCAACCCGGTATATTGTTTCGGCAACCTGGTGGAAGGCGAATGCAACAAAATGGGCGTAAACGCCGGGGAAAGCATTTCCCTCTCTCCCGGTAAAACTCCCTTCAATCCGCTGTTCCTGTTCGGCGGCCCCGGCTTGGGAAAAACGCATATCGCCCAGGCCATCGGCATAGACATCAAGGAACGTTTCCCGGAAACGGTAGTGCTGTACGTAACCGGCAACGAATTCAAAACCCAGTACATGGATGCCGTAAAAGGCAACCGGATTGTAGATTTCCTGGCCTTCTACCAGCGAATCGACGTCCTCATCGTAGACGACATCCAGGATATGGTGGGGCAGGGCACCCAGAACTCGTTCTTCAACGTGTTCAACCACCTGCACCAGAACGGCAAGCAGCTCATCTTCACCAGCGACCGCGCCCCCGTGGACCTGCAGAATTTCGAAGAACGCCTGCTCTCCCGTTTCAAGTGGGGCCTTTCCGTAGAGCTTTCGCGTCCGGATTACGAAACCCGGCTGCACATGCTCCGCGCCCGTGCCCAGCGGGAAGGCGTAGATGTTAGCGAGGATGTACTGTCCTTCCTGGCCTCCCGCGTCAAGTCCAATTTCCGGGAACTGGAGGGAACGCTCATCTCCCTGGTAGCCCACGCCACGCTCGGCCACAGGGACATCACCATCGAACTGGCCGAAAGCATTACCGGCAAGATTGTCTCGGAGACGTCCTCCGATGTTTCCATCGACCTTATCTTGAATACGGTTTGCGAGTACTTCAACATCACGCGGGACATGATGCTGTCCAAGAGCCGCAAGCGCCAGATTGTGCAGGCCCGCCAGATTGCCATGTACGAGTGCCGCAACCTCATCCAGAACTGCTCCCTGAGCACCATCGGCTCGGAGCTGGGCGGTAAAGACCACGCTACCGTGCTGCACGCCTGCAACACCGTGCAGGACCTCATGTCCACGGACAAACTCTTCCGCCAGTGGGTAGAAGACATCGAAGGCATGATTGTGGTGCCCGTAGAGCGCTAGATTTCCTTTTTTGCCAAAATATCCCTATATTTACGGAAACAAAACGTTTTCGTAAGAAATGGATTCTGCAACTGTACTCAACATCTTCAAGGAAATAACCCGCATTCCCCGGGAATCGGGCCACGAAGCCCCTATAACCGCCTGGCTGCAGCAGTTCGCCGCCCAGCGGGGCCTGGCCTGCAAAACGGACAAAACCGGCAATGTAGTCATCATCAAAGAGGCTTCTCCCGGCAAGGAGGCTGTACCCGCGCTGGTGCTGCAGGCCCATCAGGATATGGTCTGTGAGAAACTGGCCGATTTTAACTTCGACTTCAAAACCCAGCCCATACCCTACGAAATAGAAGACGGCTGGATGGTGGCCAAAAACACCACCCTGGGGGCCGACGACGGCATCGGCATCGCTGCCTGCCTGGCCCTGCTGGACAGCAAGCAGCCCATGGGCAAGCTGGAATGCCTGTTCACCATTTCGGAAGAAACCGGCATGGACGGCGCCTTTGCGCTGGAACCGGGTTTCTTCAGCGGCAAAACGCTCATCAACCTGGACTCGGAAGACGAAGGCCAGATGTTTGTAGGCTGCGCCGGCGGCAAGGAAAGCAATGCCAGCTATGAATTTGCCCAGGAACCGCTGCGCAAAGGCTACCAGGTGCTCAAGATCCGGGTTTTCGGCGGTATCGGCGGCCACAGCGGAGACGATATCAACAAGGAGCGCATGAACGCCCTCAAGCAGCTGGTGCGCTTTCTCTATACGGAATTGCAGTTCGACTACCAGCTTATTGCCATTGAAGGCGGCAACAAGCACAACGCCATCTGCCGGGAAGCCTATGCCCTCATAGCCGTTCCGGAAGATGAGGTGCAGGATATGAAGGAAGACGTAAAGGCCTTCAACGGCATTCTCAAGGCCGAATTCGCCTCCAGCGACCCGGATGTAGCGGCAGCGGTGGAAGCGGCCCAAACGGAGCAGAAGCCCATTGAAGAAGGGGATGCCGCCGCCATCATTGCCACGCTCCTGGCTATTCCGCACGGCGTGCAGGCCATGTCCGTGGATATCCCCGGCCTGGTGCAAACGTCCACCAATATGGCCGCCGTACACACCAAAGAGGGCAAGATCACGGTGCTTTGTTCGCACCGCAGTTCCGTGGTTTCGGAGCTCAACGCCATAGCTGAAAAACTGGAAGCCACCTGCTTCCTGGGCGGTTTTGACGTAGAACACGGCGGAGCATACCCCGGCTGGAAGCCCAACCTCAAGTCCCACATCCTGGAAGTTTGCGTGGAATCGTACCGCAAGCTCTTCGGCCAGGATCCGGAGGTAAAAGCCATTCACGCCGGCCTGGAATGCGGCCTGTTCCTGGAAAAGTTCCCGGATCTGGACATGATTTCCTTCGGCCCCACGCTCCGCGGCGTCCATGCCCCCGGCGAAAAGCTGGAACTGGCCTCCCTGGACAAATTCGTAGCCCATTTAAACGATGTAGTTTTGAACTTTAAATAAGCGAAACTGGAGGGACAGCATTTAAAAGGACCATGTTAATAGCACCATCTTTATTAGCGGCGGATTTTCTGCATCTGGAGAAAGATGTGGAAACCATTAACCGTTATGCCGATATTATCCATCTGGATATCATGGACGGCACTTTTGTGCCCAATATCTCCTTCGGGTTCCCGGTAGTGGAAGCCGTTGCCAAAATTGCCCGGAAGCCCATGGACGTGCACCTGATGATAGTGCATCCGGAAAAATACGTGGAACGGTTTGCCAAGGCGGGTGCCGCCCTTATCAGCTTTCACTACGAGGCAGCGCAGGAGGAATCCGGGGCGGTGCTGGACCTTATTCACAGCTGCGGGTGCAAGGCCGGTATTGTCATCAATCCGGACTGCCCGGTGGAAAAGATTTTTCCGTACCTGGACAAGGCCGACTATGTGCTGCTGATGAGCGTGTTTGCCGGCTTTGGCGGGCAAAAGTTCATTCCGGAAACGCTGGACCGCATTAAGGCCGTGCGAAAAGAGCTGAAACGGATAGGCCGGCCGGAAGTGGACATTGAGGTGGACGGGGGAGTGAGCCCTGCCAATGCCGGGGAACTGGCCAAGGCCGGAGCCACCATGCTGGTAGCCGGCAGCGCCGTGTTCAAAGCCGAGAATCCGGCCGAAGTAATCGACCTTATGAAGAACGCTAAATAATGTAGCCTATCTCCTTAAAGGAAAAAGACTTACCATCTTCCATCAAAAGGCGTCCCTCGCGGGTTACGCCTTTTATTGTGCCCGTGAATTCCCCTCCGGAAAGAAGGTCCCGGTACTGGCAGGAGAGGTCCTGCTGGAACAGGCCTTCCTGGTAGGCCTTCCACAGACGCGTACGTCCGGCCCGGCTTTCCAGGGCGGAAAAGTCGAATTCGGCCAGTAAGGCTTCCAGGGTGGCCGGCAGGGGATAGTCCTTTCCCGTCAGGCGCTTGAGGGAAACCGGATTGGCCAGTTCTCCGGGAAACTCCGTCTGGTTAAGATTGAGGCCGATGCCGATAACGGAAGTAGCCACACAACCCTGCGAAAGGCTGTTTTCTACCAGCATGCCGCAGATTTTGCGCTTGCCCACATAAATGTCGTTGGGCCATTTGATTACGGCGGGGACGTCCTGGCGGATCAGCCAGCTTTTAACGGCCAGCGTGGCCAGATAGGTAAGGGACATGAACTCCCTGGCGGGCAGGGAAGCCGGCCGCAGCAGTATAGAAAAAGTAAGGTTTTCCCCGCCGGCGGAAACCCAGCGGTTCCCGCGCTGCCCGCGCCCGGCCGTTTGCCGCAGGGCCGCCACCACTGACAAATTGTCATACTGCGAAAGATGCCTCAGAAGCTCGTCATTGGTGGAATCCAACTCCTCAAACCACTTTATTTGCATTGGCCTTAAAATTGTTTATCTTTGTGCAAAGATACAAATTTATCCATTATACTTTATAGATGATTACGCACGATCTTCGGCTTATCGCCGATGCTATTTACGACAAGAAGGGACAGGATGTGGTGTCCTTGGACTTAAGGAAAATCGAAGGCGCCATTACAGACTATTTCGTTATTTGCGACGCTTCCAACACTACTCAGGTGGGTGCAGTGGCCGATAATGTGGCCGAAAAGATGAAGGAAGAGGGCCATACCCTGTACCGCTCGCAGGGCGAAGGAAACAATTTCTGGATCATTCAGGACTACGGCAATATTGTAGTACATATTTTCCTCAAAGAATACCGCGATTTTTACCGCCTGGAAGACTTGTGGGCCGATGTGCCCCGCAAGGGCTACCAGCTGCGCAAGGTAAAGAAAAGCGCTACTAATACACAAGAATAAATGGCAGATGGAAACAAAGCGCCCAAGGGGCGTAAAGTCATAGTCAACCTTTCCTGGTTGTACATACTCCTTTTTATCGGCATCGGCTACCTGCTGTTCCGCAACCAGCAGTCCGCTTCTCCGGAAAAGATTGAATGGACCGAGGTGCAGGGCATGATCCGTAGCGGAGACGTGGCCGAGATCACCTTTGTAAGAAACGACTTCAAAGGAGAGGTAAAGGTAAAGGCCGACCGCCTGGCCAAATACACCGACAAATTCGCCGGAGGCAACGTTCCGCGCCGCGCTCCGCATTTTTACTTCCTGGTGTCCACCAAATTCGACCCGGAGGTGAGTTTTGCCCAGCTGAATGCCGAACTGGAGCCGGGCGATCAGTTCAAAGTGGTTATCCGGAACGAGGAACATATCTGGGGCGAAGTGCTCCAGATGATTGTCCCGCTGCTGCTCTTTATCCTGTTCTGGGTGTGGATTTTCAGGGGTATGAACCGGGGTGCCGGCATGGGCGGTCCCGGCGGCCCTGGCGGCTTCAATCCCTTCAACACGGGTAAATCCACCGCCAAGGAAGCCGATAAGAACGAGGTAAAGGTCACCTTCAAAGACGTGGCAGGCCTGTACGGCGCCAAGGAGGAGGTGATGGAAATTGTAGATTTCCTTAAGAATCCGGCCAAATACACCGCCCTGGGCGGTAAGATCCCCAAGGGCGCCCTGCTGGTGGGCCCTCCCGGAACCGGTAAAACCCTGCTGGCCAAGGCCGTGGCAGGGGAGGCCAACGTACCTTTCTTCTCCATCAGCGGTTCCGATTTTGTGGAAATGTTCGTCGGCGTGGGAGCCTCCCGCGTTCGCGACCTCTTCCGCCAGGCCAAGGAAAAAGCGCCTTGCATCGTGTTTATCGACGAGATTGATGCCGTGGGCCGCGCCCGTGCCAAGAACGGCGGCTTCTCCTCCAACGACGAGCGGGAGAATACGCTGAACCAGTTGCTTACAGAAATGGACGGCTTCGGCACCAACAGCGGTGTCATTGTGCTGGCCGCCACCAACCGTTCCGATATCCTGGACCAGGCCCTCATGCGCGCCGGCCGCTTCGACCGCCAGATTCATGTGGAACTGCCGGAGCTCAAGGAACGTGAAGAAATCTTCAAAGTGCACCTGCGCGACATCAAGCTGGGAGAAGACTTCAACGTGGAATTCATGGCCAAGCATACGCCGGGCTTCTCCGGAGCCGATATAGCCAATGTGTGCAACGAGGCGGCCCTTACCGCCGCCCGCCGCGGACATCCCGCTGTTATGCAGCAGGACTTCCTGGATGCCGTAGACCGCATTATCGGCGGCCTGGAGCGCAAATCCAATACCATCATGACCCCGGCCGAAAAGCGCACTACCGCCTATCATGAGGCCGGCCACGCCCTGGTGGGCTGGCTGCTTCCGTATGCCGATCCGGTGTTTAAGGTAAGCATCATCCCGCGCGGCAACGCCCTGGGACTCACCTGGAGCCTGCCGGAGGAAAGGAAGAACTGGACCAGAACCGCCATGCTGGACAAGATGTGCATGCTCATCGGCGGCCGCGTGGCCGAGGAAGTACTGAACGGAGATCCCTCGTCCGGTGCCCTCAACGACCTGGAGCGCATGACCCGGATGGCCTATGGCATGGTGCAGTACATGGGTATGAGCGGCAAGGTGGGTCCGCTGTCGTTCTACGACTCCACCGGTACCAGCGGCTACAATCTGGTAAAGCCCTACTCGGAAAAAACCGCAGAGCTTATGGACCAGGAGGTGAAATCCATCGTAGAGGACGTACACCAGCGTTCCCTCAAGATTATCACCGATCATAAGGAGGAATTTATGCAGCTGGGTGCCCTTCTTTTGGAAAAAGAAGTTATCTTTGCAGAAGATATCGAGAAGATTCTGGGTCCCAAGGCCAAGCCGGCCGAGGACGACCGCTTTGAAGAATCGGCAAAAGAATGAACGCAACAGTAAAACGTACCATATTCGGAGCCCTTTTCCTGGTTGTAATGCTGGGAGGGCTTCTTTGGCATCAGGACGCGTTCTTCTTCCTTTTCCTGTTCATCTCGGCCCAAATGCAGCGCGAGTTTTACCGCATAAACATGGGTAACTCGTGCTCTTTCCTGCAAGACGTGGGCATCGCCTTTGGCATTATACTGTTCAGCATGGCCTTCTTTTATTTCAAAGGGGACCTTGGACTGATGTATTTTGTGATGGGCGGCATGGTGGGACTTTTGCTGCTGTTTTGTCTGGCAGTGCTGCAGAAGGACCATACCAGTTTTACCAAGCTGGCCTATATCCTGGCCGGTCTGGTATATGTAGCCATGCCGCTGGCGTTATCCAATGCGGTGGTTTTCCGGGGCGGCGCTTTCAGCGGCCTCCTCATGATTGCCTTCTTCTGCATTATCTGGGCTTCGGACATTGGCGCATACTGCTTCGGCATGCTCTTCGGCCAAAAGCTGTGGCCGGCCAAAATGTGCCCCCGGATCTCTCCCAAGAAATCGTGGGCCGGATTCATTGGCGGGCTGCTGATGGCCGTTCTGGCCGGTGCCATTATTTCCTGGACCGGCCTGGTTCAGTTCCCCATCTGGCACTGCATGATTATGGCAGCCCTCATGCACGTGACGGGCGTTTTCGGAGATCTTTTTGAATCCCTCTGGAAGCGCGCCGCCGGCATCAAGGATTCCGGCAGCATTATTCCGGGCCACGGCGGCCTGCTGGACCGTTTCGACAGCTCGCTGTTTGCCATTCCAACAGGTGTTATATATTTGGTAATAACCGGACTTTTCTAGCAGTAAACTATGAAGTGGATTAAGATAGACAGAGACTCTTACGGAACCATCCTGGGCAGCTGGGCGGTTTGCGCAGTGCTCATTTTCCTCACAGCGCATTTCATCCATCCGCTGTGGATCAGCATCCCCGTATGTGCTCTCTGGCTGGCCTTTATCATCTTCATCACCTGGTTTTTCCGCGTTCCAGACCGCACAACGCCCAACGAACTGGACAATCGCCTGGTTACCTCCGTGGCCGACGGCAAAGTGGTTATCGTAGAAAAGGTAATGGAAAAGGAATACCTGCAGCGGGAATGCATCCAGATATCGGTGTACATGGATTTCTTCGACGTCCACTGCAACTTCTGGCCGGTGAACGGAGAGGTTACCTATTACAAGTACCATCCCGGCAAATACTTCCTGGCTTTCCACCCCAAGTCGTCCGAACTCAACGAACATGCTTCCTCCTGCCTCAAAAACGAGCATGGAGAGGTTTTCTTCAAACAGATAGCCGGAACCTTCGCCCGCCGCATAGTATGCTATTCAGAGCCCGGAAAAATGGAATACCGGGGCGACCAGTGCGGTGTTATCAAATTCGGCTCCCGCATAGACCTCTTTGTCCCGCTGGAAGCCGAAATTAAAGTCAAGGTTGGCGACAAAGTAAGAGCAGTTGAGTCCGTGTTGGCCATACTGCCCGAATAAAAACCGTCATTCCCGGCTTGACCGGGAATCCCCTTCAATCAGCTCTACAAGTTTATCTACCGCTTCCGCTTCGGGTATATGCCGGAGGACCGGTTCCTTGCCCTTGTACAGGGTAACCTTTCCGGCGCCTTCACCCACGTAGCCGTAGTCGGCATCGGCCATTTCTCCGGGACCGTTCACTATGCAGCCCATAACCGCAATCACCACATTCTGCAGATGCGAGGTGCGGGCCTTTACCGCCTCAAAGGCGGCCTGCAGATTGTACATGGTGCGTCCGCAGCCCGGACAGGCTATATACTCCGGCTTATAGAAACGGCGCCGGCAGGCCTGCATAATCTCGTTTTTAAGGTATTCGTCCTCCAGCGGAATATCGTCCACCTGGTGGTTCAGCAGGGGAGCCCCCCAGTCGCACGCCGCCTTCAGGATACGGAGTTCTTCCGGCGCAAGAACGGAAGAGCATTGGCATTCGTTTCCATCTTCAGGCGCAGGCAGAGGTGCTGAAGGACATCGGCTATCTATTTTGCCCTTCAGCACCTCTATCT
>Ga0265300_10003212_pt1 | contig 13510 bp, 5 predicted proteins | sample AusTroGonzalo_MG_FD_193482 | JGI IMG/M metagenome (GOLD analysis project Ga0265300, IMG submission 193482) | Bovine rumen microbial communities from tropical cattle in Woodstock, Queensland, Australia - Gonzalo_03 | ecosystem: Host-associated > Mammals > Digestive system > Stomach > Rumen ... | reverse complement strand
CTGTGGTGTCTCCTTGGCAGGGCGCTTGGTCACCTCCTTGATGATGCGGCGCTGGTTGTCGATGATGTTCTCCAACAGTTTCGTGTCCGTGCTGTTACCCATCGCCTCGTCACCGTCGCCACGCATGCCGATGGTCACGATGTCGTCGGTGCCGTTCATACGCTCGATACCCTCACGGAAGAAACGGTCAAGGTTCTCCTTGTTGGTAGAGTAGTTCCAAGCCCCCCAACCCTTACGGTCACGGGCATACTCCTGGTGGTTACGTGCCATCGGCTCATGGTGGGAGGTACCCATCATGATACCCATTGCATCGGCGGTCTTCAGGTTCTCCGGGTCGTCGGCATAGAAAGCCCAGCCCCACATGGCCGGCCACAGGTAGTTACCTTTCAGGCGCAGGATGAGTTCAAACACCTTGGCATAGAAATGGTGGTCGCCATAGTCCGTACCGAAGGTGTTCTTCACCCAGGAGGTCAGACAGGGTGCCTCATCGTTGAGGAACAGACCACGATAGCGCACAGCGGGTTCGCCGTCGGTGAACTCACCTTTCTGGATATAGAGGTCGGCATGCTTCTCCACGGGAACATCGGCCCAGTAGTACCAAGGTGACACACCGATCTGGCGTGACAGTTCGTAGATGCCATAAACCGTACCGCGCTTGTCGCTACCGGCAATCACAAGCTGGTTGCCAATGGTCTTGATGATATATTTCTCCGTCTTACCCTTCAGGTTAGGGAGCACCCCCTGCTTCACCCAGGCATCCACCTGTTTGTTGATGCCTACCGTACCAATCAGGATAGTGGGTGTGCGCTCGTCGAGTGCGGGTTTCTGACCTGTCACCTGCAGGAAATCATTTTGCAGGTTAGCAGCCGCCAGTTGCACACAGGAGTGCTCTCCAGCGACATAGCCGATGGTGGGCTGTTGCAACTGCCATGTGTCAGCCTTAGGCTGGAAAGACACAAACTGGTCTGCTGCCTGAGCAGACTGCGGGGCGATGAGACACAGGCTCATCCATAACGCCATACTTGTCTGGCGGATCTTTTTTCTGTTCATGGGTTCGTTTTAAGTTTGATTTGTCGGCAAAGGTACAATAAAAAATCGAAAGTATATGTACACGGATGTATCATATACTTTCGAAAATGTTTCAAGCCGTAAAGCTGAATGCTTAGTATTCGAGGATGAGACTCTGACGAGGCTTGAGTTCGAGGTTCTTGGAGAGGTCGTAGTAACGGCCAGTGAGGATGTCTTTAGCCTTCACGGTGTTGCCGATGACCTCTGCATAACGCTCCACATCCATCGTGGCGGGGCTGCTGGTGCCGTTGAGGACGGTGAGTGCGGTCTTGCCTTGGTACTGGCGGGCGATGACATAGATGCCATTGTTGGGCATGAACTGTGTCTGTGAGCCCTTGGTGATCACCTCATTGCCCTGGCGCCAGTGCAGCAGTCGGCTGGTCCACTGGAACATGCTCTGCTCGGCCTTCGTGCGACCCTCTTTGGTGAAGACGTTATGTGTATCGCCCGGGAAACCGCCGGGGAAGTCCTTGCGTACATTTCCGTCGGTCACCTCCTTGGTGCCGTTCATCAGGACCTCCGTACCGTAATAGAGTTGTGGGATGCGGTTCACGGTGAGCAACAGGGCGAGGGCCTGTTTCAGTGCCAGGGTGTCACAGCCATTGCCTAAGAAACGGTCGGTGTCGTGGTTCTCGATGAAAGCCATCACACTCGACGGGTTCGGATAGAGATAGTCATAAACAAACGAGTAATAGAGACGGTTCAGACCCTGCCAGAAACCATCGGTCTCCTCGTTCTTGGCCTGAGTCAGTTTGTCGAAGAAACTGAAGTCCATGACGGTCTTCAGGTAGGAATTGGTTTTTGCGAGTTTCGAGTCCTTCTGCCAGGTGGCGGTATAGGCGGGCTCGGTCACCCAGGTCTCACCCACGGTGTTGAAGTTGGGGTACTCGTCGTTGAGTTCCTTCATCCACTGGGCCATGGCATCGTCATAAGCATAAGGATAGGTGTCCATGCGGATGCCGTCGATGCCTACGGTCTCAATCCACCAGATACTGTTCTGGATGAGATAGCGCATGAGGTGGGGGTTATGCTGGTTGAGGTCGGGCATGGAAGGTACGAACCAACCCTCGGTCGTCTCCTTGAGATCGATCTTTGAGGCATAGGGATCCACGACAGGGGTGAGCTTGTAACTGGTCTGCAAGTACTTACTCTTTGCGGGTTCAGAACCGTCGGCATTGGCGGTAAAGCCTGTCATAGGATCACGGCCGCTGGCATCCTCATTCAGCCAGTCGGGGGTATTCAACCAATCCTTGGAAGGCATGTCCTTCGTCCAGGGATGCTCAAAACCGCTATGGTTGAAGATCATGTCCATGACAATCTTCAAACCTTTTGCATGGGCCTCGTCGCAGAGACGCTTGTAGTCCTCGTTGGTACCGAAGCGGGGATCCACCTTGTAATAATCGGTGGTGGCATAGCCATGATAGGTGGAGAAGCCGTTGTCTGTGTCGGGGGAGTCGTTCTCAAGTACGGGGGTAAACCAGAGGGCGGTCACACCGAGTTCCTTGAAGTAGTCGAGGTGCTCGCGGATACCGTTGAGGTCACCACCATGACGGAGTGAGGGCTTCGAACGGTCCTCGACATAGTTACGCATGCCCTTGATCTGCTTGGGATGGTTGGCACCCTGTGCAAAACGGTCTGGCATGAGCATGTAGAGCACATCGGCATTGGTGAAGCCCATCCGCTCCTCGCCCTTTTTCTCTCGGGCTTTGAGTTGATAAGGCACCTTTGTCTTGCCGAAGTTGAGGGTCATGGTACCGGGCTGTGCATCGCGGAGGTTCAGATAGACGAGCAGGTAATTGGGGGAGTCAAGTCGTACCAGACTGTCGATGGTGACGCCCGGGTAATCGGTGGTGACACTGGCCACGTCGCGGATCCCCTGACCATAGACCATCAACTGCACCTGTGGATTCTTCATACCCACGTACCAGTCGGTCGGTTCGATCTTGTTGACCACATTCTTCTTTGCTGCACTCATTGATAATACGTTTGCCATCAGGATGGCTGTTACAAATAAAATCCGTCGCATAATGTCTTTAGTTTATTCTTCTGGTGCAAAGATAGACATTTTTCTGCTACGTTGTTCCTCTGATCTGGATAATTTCTTCAAGGCGACAGAACAAACGTTTGCACAACCCCTCAACCCTTGTATTCCGTGGGGGTGACACCAAACTGTTTCTTAAACACCACGGAGAAGTGGCTCTGGGTACTGAAACCGCACTTGTCGGCAATCTCGGATACGGTGTATTCCCCGCTCTTCAACAACTCCGCCGCACGGTTGAGTTTGTAGGTACGGAAGAAGTTCGAGGGCGTTTCACCCGTCAGACCTTTGATCTTATAATAGAGTTTCGTACGAGAGATGAGCAGCAGTTTGGTGATGCGCGTCACGTCGAGTTCGGAGTTGGATAGTTCTTCTTCCATGAGTTTGTAGAGTTCCTCCATGAAGTGCTTGTCCTGGCTGGAGAGGGCATCTTCCACCTGTTCATCTTCCGTGGTCGTGGCGTTTGCCAACAGTTTACGGATACGGGCACGGTTCTTCAGTTGCGACTGGATCAGTGCGGAGAGGACGGCGGGCTCGAAGGGTTTGGTGACATAGGCATCGGCACCGACGTTCAGACCTTCGATCTGGTTGTCGGCTGTGATCTTCGCCGTGACGAGGATCACGGGGATATGACTGAGTTGGATGTCCTGCTTGATCTCCTGACAGAGTTCATAGCCGTCCTTTCCCGGCATGGCGACGTCGCTGAGTACCAGATTCGGTTCGGCTGCCCGCATCTCCTCCAGGGCCGTCTCGGCATCCAGACAGGTGATGAGGCGGTAGTCGCGTGAGAAGAGCACGCGCATGTAGTTGATGATCTCCGTGTCATCATCGACAATGAGAATGGTGGGACGGGTGTCCTCCGTACTTTCTGTTGGCTGTACGGGTTGTGATATGGATGAGATGTCGAACACGCGGTTGTCGGCCACATTGTCGGTGGCAATCACCTGTCGTTCCGTCTCCGTATAGGCAGTCTCGTTCATCGGGTAGGTGAGCGTAAAGACGGCACCGGAACCTTCCTGACGGTTGGCTACCGTCAGTGAGCCGTGGTGGAGTTCTGCCAGACGGCGTGAGTAATAGAGGCCGATGCCCGTTCCCCAGTTGATGATACCTTTCGTCTGGTTGTTCAGTTGGTAGTAGCGTTTGAAGATATTCTCAAACTGATCTTCTGGTATTCCCTTGCCGGTATCGGCCACGCTGACCTTTATCAGATCATCATCCACATCGAGCGACACGTCGATATAACCGCCCCTCGGTGTGAACTTCAGTGCGTTGGAGATGAGGTTAGTGAGGATCTTCTCCAGTTTGTCACCGTCGGTCCATGCCATGAGCACGTCCTCCATGCCATAACGGTTAATGGTTACGTTGCGCTCGCGGGCATTGTAGATGAAATAGTCGCAGGCGCCATTGACCACCTGGGTCACGTCGAGTTTCTCCACATGTAACCGTAGTGTGTCGTTCTCCAGTTTATTGAAGTCCATCAGTTGGTTCACCAGTTTGAACATCCGTTGGATATTACGGTGCGTGATGCTGAGCAGACCACGGTCCTCCTGGCTGAGGGAGTTGCTCTTTACGAGTTGTCCCACAGGACCGGCAATCATGGTCAGTGGTGTGCGGAACTCATGGGCGATGTTGGCAAAGAAACTCATGTTCATCTGGTTGGTACGCAGTTCCTGTTCCTTCTCCATCTGTGCCTGACGTGCAGCCCTACGGGCATGAACCACGCGACGGGCATTGAGGTAGAGATAATAGACTAATGTCGCCGCAAGAGCGAGATAGATGCACCATGCCCACCAGGAGTTAGCGGGAGCCGATGCCACTATGATTCGTAGGGTGCGCTCATCACTGCTGACTTCATCGCTGGCACTACCAGTTGTCCTCACCCGCAGGGTGTATTGACCCGAAGGCAGATTGGCATAACTGGCCCAGTGGTCGTTACCTGCATCAATCCAATCACTGTCAAAGCCATCGAGTTTATGATAATAGTGTACGCGTTCATATTCACCAAAGTCGAGGGCGGTGAATGAGATGCTGAAACTGTTCTCGTTGTAGTCCAAACGTACCTCCTCGCAACTGTCGAGTACGGCATTGATAGGTCCGTCGGCAGAGGGGCGTATCAGTTGGTTGTGAATCTTCAGATCGCTGAACATCAAGGGGATAGCCCGCAACGTGTCGATATCCGCTGGGTTAAACATCGTGATACCCTCGGTGCTACCGAAGACCAGACTGCCATTGGGCAACTGACAGGAAGCACGATCTGCAAACTCATCGCCGCCGATGCCGTCGGCCTTGTAGAGTGAGGTGATGCGTCCTGTCTTCCGATCCCATCGGTTCAAGCCTTTCATCGTACTGATCCAGAGGTTCTCCTGACAGTCTTCCTCAATACTGGCCACATCCGAGCATGACAGACCTGCTATACGGGTCATGGTATTGCTTTTCGGGTCATAGCGCAGTAGGCCGTTGCTCACAGTACCGATCCACACATCGCCTTTCTTGTCCTGATGCATGTCGGTGGGTATGTACACACTCTTGCGGATGCATTTCTGCATATCGGGGATCTCCAGTTGAGTCAGTTTACCCGTGTTGGGCTCCATTCGCAGGATGTTCTGAAAGAAGGCTGATATCAGCAACTTTCCATCACTGAGTTTCTTCAGCGATGGAATAAAGGTATAATCCACGTTGAAGGCTTGTTTCACTTCTGGCTCGTTGCTGCCAGGGTGGAACCCGAAGATATAGGTCGTTGCCGTCGAAGCCCACACAGTGCCATCGTCAGTCTCTTCAAAGTCCATCGCCATCGGCACGGGCCACTGTCCGAGAATGTTCAGTCTCGTTCCGTCGTAACGGCATTTCATTACGATGTTGTTCGTCGAGAGCCACAACAGTCCTTCGTGATCGCAGAAGATGTGGTTCACGGCATTCTTTGTTTCACCAACGGGCAAACCCTCAATGGCTATCTGCTCGGCTTTCTGTGTGGTGGTATGATAGACGAATACACCCTTCAGGAGCGTTGAGATCCAGAGGTTCTCCTGCTGATCCACTGCCACGGCAAAGACGGAGGAGTTCTCGATGATACGGTTTAGATAGCCGTCACTGCCGCCGAATTTCTCCTTATAATAATAATCGGCAAAGATTCCTTTGTCGTATGTGCCCAACCAGATATTCTTCCTAGAGTCCTGGAAAATCTTGGTGACAAAAGCGTCAGGCACGGGGATGGTGAATCCTGCGTCACCCTCCCCATAAAGCGTGTGAGCCAGCAGATTCAGTTCGAAGAGTCCGTTTTTCGATGTACTCAGCAGAATGGTGTTGTTTTCCAGAAGACAGGCCGCCTGTACAACACTGCCATGCGCCAATAGCCGCTGTTCCATTTCTGGGCTCAGAGGTATCGCCTGGCGTGCCTTGGTGTCGAAGATCAGCAGGGTGCCGTTACCCGATGACAGCAACAGGCCATTCTTCAACAACTCGAAATAATAGAATCCTCTGTCACTTGGATGCTTGAGGTCTAAGCGAAGTTTAAAATCGGTACCACTGTAGATCAGCAGATTCTCTGGCCCTACCAATAGGATGTCGTCAGTGCCATCGATAAAGCAGTCACCCCACGACTGACCTGTCATCTGTCTGTTGATACATGGCAGGAAGATATGATGTCTCTCGTCGTACATGAGCACCTCTGTCCCATTATAGGCAAAAATACGCCCCTTAGAGTCCATCAACAGTTCACGGGCATTCCGGTTGCTGGTCTGCATCGGTATGTGCTCAAAGTTGTCCTGGCGTGTATAGCGACATACGCCGTTCACCGTTGCCACCCATAATCGCCCACGCTTGTCACAAAGCAGCGCCTGCACATTATTGTCGGGCAGTCCCAACGAGTCTTCCGTACTGAAATATTGGTGATAGGCGTGCCCGTCATAACGGTTCAGTCCTCGGAACGTAGCGATCCAGAGTTGGCCTGTCACATCCTCCTCGATGGCTTGAACCCTGCTGTTCGACAACTCACGGGCAACCACCAGACCATGTTCCTCGTCCTTGTCGAGTTTTTCTTGCGACTCCTGTTTCTGACAGGCAGTCAGGGTTAAGGCCATCAGGCATATCACCCCCAGGAAACTGCTCCCATGTCTCATTGCCATATCTTTTTGTTTTGGATTACGGCTACAAAGATAAGAAAAAAGAAGTGAAAAACGAAGTCTGAAGTGTGAAAAGTGTATAAGCAATCTTTAATTTTTGAACGCGGAGAACAAGTTTTGAACAAATTGAAACGCACGGGAACACTTTTGAACACTGGGAAAAATCAAAAGAACGCCGTGAAATGCCACCTATTCTATTTATTTATACTTTTGCAGCCGAAAATTTAAACCAATTCATTTTTATTTCTAACATTTAACTCAAACAATTGCAAATGAAAAAGAGCATTATTCTGACGGTGTTGATGGCATGCTTTATGTCGCTGACATCATTTGCCCAAGGCCTTAAGGGCTCTGTGATTGACGAGAACGGCGAACCCGTGATCGGTGCAACGGTCGTTGACAAAGCTAACAATGCGAACGCAACGATTACTGACTTCGATGGTAACTTCGTTATTAAGGTAAACGCTGGCCAGACCATTGTGGTCTCGTACATTGGCTATGAGACACAGGAAGTCGCTGCCAAAGACGGTATGACTATCAAACTGCAGCCCGACAACAAGGTGCTGGACGAAGTGGTGGTTGTAGGTTACGGTATTCAGAAGAAGAGTTCAGTGACGGGTGCCATCTCTCAGGTGAAGCCCGAGGATATTGAGAACCGTACCATCTCCAACGCCCAGCAGGCTCTGCAGGGTAAGACCTCTGGTGTGCAGGTGATCTCCACCTCTGCCGCTCCCGGTTCATCACCCACCGTACGTGTGCGTGGTTATTCCTCTAATGTAAGTTCCGAGCCTCTTTACGTTGTTGATGGTGTCCGTACAAGTGACATCAGCGGTCTCGATCCCAATGTGATTGCTTCTATGGAAATCCTGAAAGACGCTGCTTCTGCCGCTATCTACGGTGCTGAAGCTGGTAATGGTGTCGTGCTTATCACCACCAAGAAGGGTAAGGCTGGTATGGGTAAGATCTCCTACGACTTCCAGTGGACGGACGAGACCCTCGCAAAGGTTCCCGCGATGCTGAATGCTCAGGAGTATCAGCAGTACATGTTGGAGGGTAACCTCTTCACACAGGACTTCATCAACGCCAACTGGGACGGTAAGACCGATACGAAGTGGACGGATGTCGCCTTCACCCATGGACACATGATGAAGCATAACCTCTCTTTTACTGGCGGTAACGAGCGCGGAAACTACTTTCTGGCACTCTCTTATCTGAAGAATAATGGTATCGTAAAAGGTGACGCAGATGTCTATAAGCGTTATACTGCCACCATCAACGGTGAGTACAAAATCAAGGACTGGTTGAAGGTTGGTACCACCAATCAGATTGAGAAATACGACGTGCGTCAGGTATCCTCAAACAACGAGTATGGTTCTATGTTGACTTCTGTGATGATGATGGATCCGCTGACTCCGGCGACCTATGGTCAAACACTTCCTACTGACCTGCAGGCGCTGCAGGCTATGGGTAAAACCTTCCTGCAGGACGAAGATGGCAACTATTACGGCGTCAGCAAGTTCTATAACGGTGAGCAGTATAACCCGCTGATCATGCGCGACAACAATCTGAACACGAATGAAGGTTACAACGTGACAGGATCTATTTACGGTGATATCACACCTTTCCAGGGCTTTACCTTCACTTCACGCTTCGGTTATCGCCTGAACGGTTTACGCACATCAAGCACCTCTCTGCCCTTCTATGGCAATGCCGTACAGAGCCGCGACTACGTGAGTCAGAGCAACACTTCTTCTACGACGATCTACTACCAGTGGGAGAACTTTGCCAACTACATGCATACTTTCGCTGATGCTCACACTATTAATGCGATGGTCGGTATTTCTTTCCAGAAGAACAGCTACGACTATGTGACTGGCGGTTTGGAGGCCAACGGTGAGGATGCACTGAAAAAGAACGATCCTCTGTTCTACTATCTGAACTATGCCAACGCATCGGCTACCAAGAGTGTAGCCGGTGAGACCACCGACAACACCAAGTACTCATACTTCGGACGTGTGGGATACGACTATCTGGGCCGTTACATGTTGCAGGCTTCACTCCGTGCTGATGCTGCCGACCTCTCCAAACTCGCAAAGAAGACACGTTGGGGTTACTTCCCTGCTGTATCAGTAGGTTGGACCATCAGTGAGGAAAAATTCTTCAATCCTATCAAGAGTTGGTTCGACAGTTTGAAGTTCCGTGCATCTTGGGGTCAGAACGGTAGCCTCTCTGCACTCAGCGGCTACAGCTACAGTACCGATATCGCCCTGAGTGGACTCTATCCTTTCACCTCTGGCATCCAATATACAACAGGTGCCGCTCCTACCTCTATGGGTAACGATGATCTGAAGTGGGAGACCTCTGAACAGTTGGACTTCGGTCTCGATGGTATCTTGTTGGGTGGACGTCTGACCTTTGGCCTTGACTACTTCATCAAGAAGACCAAGGACCTGCTGGTTTGGAACACCACTCCCTCACTGATCATCGGTGGTACGACATCACCTATCAATGCCGGTAACGTGAAGAATAAGGGTTTTGAGATCGATCTCGGCTGGCGCGACCATATCGGTGATTTCAGCTATGGTATCCGTGGTAACCTCTCTACACTCTCAAATGAGGTGACCTATCTTGACCCGTCACTGACCCGTGTGGCTGGTAGCACTTTCCACACCTATACCATCACTTACTTTGAGAAGGGCTATCCTGTTTATTACTTCCGTGGCTATGAGTTCGACAAGATCGATCCTGCGACAGGTGATCCTCTCTTCAAGGATATCAATGGCGACGGCGTGGTGAACGGCGACGACCTCACCGACATCGGTAATGCCATTCCCAAGTTCACTTATGGTATTACGCTGACAGCAGCCTACAAGGGCTTCGACTTGACTGTCTTCGGTACTGGTTCATACGGCAACAAGATTTTCAACTGTATCAACCGTCCGGACTATGCTACCTCTAACAAGATGAAGGAAGTGATGTTTGACGACCGTTGGACAACCACCAACACGACTGGTACAAAGCCCCGTGCAGGTGCTAACGATATCGACAAGTATGTTGACTCAAGTGCCATGATCTATGATGGCAGCTACTTCAAGTTCAAACAGATCCAGTTGGGTTACACCCTGCCTCAGAACCTGATCAAGAAGGTTGGCATCAGCCACACCCGTCTCTATGTGTCACTCGATGACTTCTTTACCATCACTAAGTATCCCGGCTTCGATCCAGAGGCTTCTGCTAACTCTACTACTGGTATGGGTGTTGACAAGGGTGCTTATCCTACATCTAAGAAGGTTGTGTTTGGTCTCAATCTCGAGTTCTAAGAGAAAGGTAAAAGAGTAACAAAGAAAAAAGGTAAAAAAGTTATGAAAAAGAACATATTATATATAGCACTGCTGGGTTTCATGTCGCTGATGACAGTCAGCTGCAATAGCGAGCTTGACATTGAGAAGCACGGCAACATGGGTAGCATGGATACCTACTATACTACCGACGAGAATATCAATACTGCTACCGCATCACTCTACCTCGAGATGCGCAGCAACTACTTCAACTGGTTCTTCTTGAAGAATCTGCTCTCTGACGATATCTGGGCAGGTGGTGGTCAGCGTGGTGATAACGGTGAGATGGAAAAACTGAACGAATATCGCTTCGACTCCAACCACAGTTCGATTGAGGGTGTTTACTCAGGACTCTATAGCATCATCTATAAGGCCAACCTGATCATCGATAAGACACAGGGGGAGACAGCCGTGATGAAGCGCGCTATTAATGAGGCCAAGGTGCTCCGTGCATTCTCGCACTTCGAGCTCGTGACTCTCTGGGGCACTGCACCTGTAGTGGATCATCTGCTGTCTGTTGATGAGTATCAGCAGGGTAACAGTACCCCTGAAGAACTTTGGGCTGCTGTAGAGAAGGACCTCAATGAGGCTCTCAATTCTGGCTCACTTCCCTCCAAGGCTGACGTCAACGACACAGAGACTGGTATCCGTGTTACCAAGGAGTTCGCACAGGCGCTGTTGGGTAAGGCTTACCTCTTCCAAGGAAAGTACAGCGAGGCTGCTTCCATGCTTGACAACGTGATCAATTCTAACAAGTATGCGCTCTACCCAGGTGAGTACGATGCTCAGTTCCATGCACTGGCCAACAATAACTGCGAATCTCTCTTCGAACTCCAGAAGCGTAACGATCCAGAGCAGTTGTGGACCCAGTTGGATATGGTCTTCCTGATGCAAGGCTGGCGTACCAGCGTCCTGATGTACGACGGACAGGCAGCCATGGAACTGGCTATCGGTACCTATGGCTTCTGCAATCCGCGTGAGTCGCTCTATGATGCCTTCGTGAAGTGGGAGGGTGCCGACGGTTACCGTCTGAGCAAAACGATGATGAACTACGATCAACTCACGGCCTATGGTGTGGCAGTCCAGCCTGGTGCTGCTGTTTATGGCAACGAAGGATTCTTCTTCTGGAAGAACCAGTCGCTGAAGTCGGATGTCATCACTGATATGTCTTACTTCCAGGGTGGACAGTTCATCAACCTGAAGATGATGCGTTATGCAGAGGTGTTGCTGATGGCAGCTGAGGCTAACCTTCAGGCAGGCAATAGTTCCAAGGCCCTCCAGTATATCAATGAGATCCGTACGCGTGCCAAGGAGACTCCTCTGACAGCTGTGACACTCAATGATATCAAGATGGAGAAGCGCTTGGAGCTCTGTAACGAGGGCGTACGCTATCAGGATCTCGTTCGCTGGGGCGACGGCAAGACCGCTATGGGCGAGCAGGGTAAGGATGTACCTGCCTTTACTGGCAGTGATGTCCAGTGGAACTGGCACAATACCGTATATGGATTCCAGGATAGAAACGTGCTGCTGCCGATTCCTCTGAAGGAACTGGAGTTGAATCCTAATATGAAGCAGAATACTGGTTGGTAAAATTTAACAGGGAATGGTGTGAAGATATCAAATATTTTTGTATCTTTGCACCATCCTATTACTAAATATTATAAAATATGAAAAAACTATTTGTTATGGCTGTCCTCTGCCTGATGGGTATGACAGCACAGGCTCAGCAGAACCTGAGTTGGGGACAGGGTCCGCAGGTGGCATCACCTGATGTCCATGCCGACAATACCGTGACTTTTAACCTGATAGCCCCTGAAGCACAGAAGGTTCAGATTACTGGCGACTTCCTGCCACCGAAGAAGGTGGAGTTTGGTGGTAATACTTACGACATGCCTGGTGTGGTGGATCTTGTGAAGAATGACAAGGGTATCTGGAGTTTTACCTCCGAGGCACTGAAGCCTGAACTCTATACTTACAATATGATTGTGGATGGTGTGAAAATCATTGATCCGCTGAATGTCTATAATATCCGTGATATCAACAACCTGTTCAGTGTGCTGCTGATCGGTGGTGATGCCCGTACGGATCTCTATAAGGTCAACAAGGTGGCTCATGGTACTGTCAGCAAGATCTGGTATGAGAGTCCCACCGCTGACCTGACCCGTCGTGTGACCGTCTATACACCTGCTGGCTACGAGACCAGTGGTAAGGAGTATCCCGTGCTCTATCTGTTGCATGGTATCGGTGGTGACGAGAACGCTTGGAGCGAACTCGGTCGTGCTGCCCAGATCCTCGACAATCTGATTGCCCAGGGTAAGGCAGAGCCTATGCTGGTGGTGATGACCAACGGTAACATCTCTCAGGAGGCTTGTCCGGGTGAGACCTCTGAGGGTTTCAAGGTGCCCACGATGATGCTCCCCAAGACGATGGAGGGCTCTTTCGAGACCGCTTTCCCCGATGTGGTGAAGTTCATCGAGAAGACTTACCGTGTGAAGAAGGATAAGGCACATCGCGCCATCGCTGGTCTGTCGATGGGTGGTTTCCACAGTCTCTTTATCTCTATCAACAATCCTGATCTGTTCGACTATGTAGGTCTCTTCTCTGCTGCTGTCGATCAGAACCAGCCCGATCCCAACGGTCATCCTGAGATCTATGCTGATCGTGATGCGAAGATCGACAACCTCTTTAGCAAGAATCCCAAACTCTTCTGGATTGGTATCGGTAAGACCGACTTCCTCATCAAGAACAACAACGACTTGCGCGCCTACCTGGATAGCAAGAAGCACCAGTATACCTACCTCGAGACCGATGGTGGTCACATCTGGCGCAACTGGCGTATCTATCTCTCAGAGTTCACTCCGTTATTATTCAAATAATTAATTAGCAACGGACTACAGGACTTAAGGATTAAAAAAGAGTCGTTTAAGTCGTGTAGTCCGTTGCAAAAA
>Ga0265300_10003210_pt1 | contig 13514 bp, 9 predicted proteins | sample AusTroGonzalo_MG_FD_193482 | JGI IMG/M metagenome (GOLD analysis project Ga0265300, IMG submission 193482) | Bovine rumen microbial communities from tropical cattle in Woodstock, Queensland, Australia - Gonzalo_03 | ecosystem: Host-associated > Mammals > Digestive system > Stomach > Rumen ... | reverse complement strand
TTGAGAAGCTCAACTCGCCAATTAGTACACTGCTTAACTATGCACGTATATTCAATGATCCAGAGTTTAAACTTAAGCCCGAGGAGCGTGGAAAACGATACAGTGACATTGTTGCCGCAGCAAAGAACATAGAATCGTTAATGGATCCTGTGCTCGATTCATATTCGCGTGGTGACTTGGGTATCACCGAAGAGGAGAAACGCGTGTGCCAAGATGCACTCCGCTCGCCACTTCAAACGCTGATTGGTACGGCAGAAGTTATCATCGAGGCCGACGGACAGATACCTCATGACGAATATATGCAGTTGCGCTCGGCCGTCTGCCGCGATTGTTATGATGTGGCTACATCTACAAGAAAGCTTGTACTCTTCAGTCTATATGGTGATGCATATCCTATACCGAAGAACTACGAGATAGGACTGAACGAGATAATACGCTCTATACTGAACAGTTACGACTTGCACTTCAAGACCAAGCCAAAGTCATTCGACTTTAAGTCTGAAGTGCCCGATAGTGTTACGATACGGACAAATACACTGCTACAGGAGTTGCTTAACTGTCTGCTCGACAATGCTGTTAAGTATGCCACAGGCGATACACTGCTGCTGCATTGCCATGCTGAGGACAACGGCACATGCACGATAGCCATCAGCAACGAAGGTCCGGCTATTCCTGCTGCCGAAGCTGAACGCATCTTCGTTCCATTTGTACGTCTCTCGCCCGAGGAACATACTCTGGGCGTAGGTCTGCCATTGGCTAAATGTCTGGCCACATCAATGGGCTACACCCTTACACTCGACACTACCTACACCCAAGGCGCACGATATATCATTAGCGGATTATAGTAAACACGTAGGTAATCAATAAAAACGAAGGAAGAATAAAAGCTATGCTTATACTGGAATGCATATCAGATTAGGTATAGGCGCACGATTGTTTGCGTATAGACGCACAATCGTTTGCGTATAGGCAAACGATAATAATCTTACTGTTCTGCCCCTATTACCCTTAGCTTTTGCCCCTGCTATGCTTACTATGTGTACCGCTTTAGTATTAATAATGGTTACGGTTACAACTGTAACCATGTAACCACATGAGACTAAAAGCAGGCATTTACACAAACATAACGCTCTGCATTTCAATCACTTATAGAGACAATACCATTTCGTCGAAGTAAAAAGGTTACATGGTTACAACTGTAACCATGTAACCGCCTAAAACGATAGTAATATATTATTTCTTTATAGCCTCTGCTATAATTTCGGCCATCTTCTTAGCCCCCTTGCCATCGGGATGTATGCCATCGTCCAGCATCTTATCCCCATCGCCAGCAAAGAGAGTGTGCAGGTCGATTACCTGCAAGCCATACTGTTTTGCAACTTCCAGCTGTATGGGGATTATCTCGTCGGTAATTACCTTATCATTAATATTCCAAGTCGACTTGAAGGCAGGTATTGGTGTGCAAAGATAAATCTTCGGGCCAACGGGCAGAGCCAACTTTGCCTTCTTGCCCTTCTTCTTACTTACCGGCTGTGCCAGGTCTGGACGTAGGGTTGTAATCATCTGCTGCAGGTCTTTCTTGAATTCTGCACCATACTGCCAGTTCTCTGGCTTAGAATCGTTTGTTCCCAACTTGATGATTACTACATCAGGCTTAAATGCCAGCGCATCGCGCCAAGCCATCTCGTTCATATATGGGAAGTCGCCCTTATTAAGCATGGTACGTGCACTAACCCCGAAGTTCTTCACATAATAACCGTCACCCAGGATACCCTGCAACTGTGCGGGATAGCCGTATTTGGTACGCATATCGATGCCATGGCCATCGGTGATGCTATTACCGATACAAGCCACACGAACGGCATCCTGCTTGGGACTTGGTATTGACTTAAGCCAGCTGCCAAGGTCGTTAAGCATCTGGTCATGATACTTGAACCAAGGGCCGAAGCCGAAACCATGGTCGCCTGAGGGGTAGATGAACAAACTGCACTCATTGCCGGCATTACGCATAGCAGAGTAATACTGCACTCCATTGGTTACAACCGGCACCAGTCTATCATCGCTTGCACTGATGTTACAGGCAGGCGGAGTAAGGTGACTGCGCACAGCGTTCTGTGTAGAATACTGCCAAACCAGTTTGGAGTCCTTATGTCCTTCCTCACCCAGGAAGTTTATGCACGACCACTTGTGCGATACACGCTCGTCCATAGATATTACTGGATAGAACAGGATCGAGAAGTTTGGGCGCACCTCATATGGTGAGAGTGTTGAGATAACCGATGACAGATGTCCGCCTGCTGAGAAACCCATAATACCAACATCGTTAGGATTGATATTCCACACCTTTGCAGAATCGCGAACGGTACGGAATCCCTGCTCTACATCGCCTACGGGAATTGTACGGTCGCCTTCTGGCAATCGATAGTTAACCACAAAATAAGCGATACCCTGTTTGTTCAGCCAATCGGATGCCATATAGCCCTCGTGGCCGTTAGAAAGCACCGAGTATCCGCCACCGGGTACACCTACGATAGCTCTGCCAGAAGGGTTCTCTGGTAGGAAACACACCATCTGAGCCTTGCCGTCGTTGGTGAGGTTCAGCGTAAACTTTCTTGCTGTTTGTGCCTGCATTGTCATTGCAAGCATCATCAGTCCTGTAACGAATAGTTTTCTGTTCATAGTTCAATTTTTAATATTGTCATTTAAATAAATACATACTTTATTGATTAATTTGCGTGCAAAAATACTAATTTCATACGAAGAAAGCAAATAAATCGCAAAACTTTATGTAAATTTGCACACAAAATAACTAATAAGCATATGATATCATTTGAATGCGATTACAACAACGGGGCTCATCCAAAGGTATTGGAGAACCTTATTAAATATAACGACGCCAAACCAACACCTTACGGTTTCGACGAGTTCAGTGAACGAGCCAAGGAGCGCATCAGAGTAGCCTGCGGACTACCCGATGCACAAATATTCTTCCTAACCGGCGGCACGCAGACTAACGCCACCACCATCGACTCTATGCTGTATCAGTACGAGGGTGTAATCTGTGTTGGCAGCGGACACATTAATGTACACGAGGCCGGTGCTGTGGAGTTTACTGAGCATAAAATCATCACCATCGCCGACAACAACGGAAAGATGGAGGCTAAGACTCTCGACAAGTATCTCGACGACTATATGCACGATGGCAATAAAGATCACGCCGTACATCCGGGATTGGTTTACATTACCTTCCCCACCGAGTTCGGCACACTCTATACTGCTAAGGAGCTTGATGAAATCTATCAGGTATGCCAGCACTATGAGATTCCTCTTTATATAGATGGTGCACGTTTGGGGTACGGACTAAAGGCTGAGGGCAACGACATCAGCCTGCCTTATCTGGCACGCCATTGCGACGTATTCTATATCGGTGGTACCAAGATTGGCGCTCTTTGCGGCGAAGCTGTAGTGTTTACCCACCAGAACGCTCACAAGCACTTCTTCTCTATCCAGAAGCAGCACGGTGCAGTAATCGCCAAAGGAGCTCTTATCGGACTGCAGTTCGACGCTTTGTTCACCGACGACCTCTACTTCAAACTCTCTGAGCATGCCATCAAAATGGCCATGCGCATGAAGCAGATCTTTATTCGAAAAGGATTCCAGTTCTATGTTGACTCACCCACCAACCAACAGTTTGTTATCATCGATAACGAGCTGGTGGATAAACTCAGTCAGAAGATGCGCTTCACCCATTTCGGTCAGACTGATAAATATCACACCATCTGCCGCTTTGTAACCAGCTGGGCCACAACCAGCGAGGAACTCGATGAACTTGAACGGATTCTTGACTGACAAGACTAAAAAGATATTACCAACCAATAAAACAATGACAATGAAAAGAACTATCTTTGCAGCGCTTACAGCCGTAATGCTTTCACTGCCCGCCAACTGCTTGGCAACAAAACTCTTAGGAGTTAAAGTTATCGACAAAGACTATCTTATGGTTCACTTCCGCGATGGCGAAGTACACTATCGCGACAACGGCACAGGCCCTAGTGCATATCTGGGGCACTCGTTCTCTCAAGGCGACGACACTCTGCTGGTGTTCGGCGAGCGACTTAAGGTTGCTGAGATACAGAAGGCTGCCGGCTGGCTCATCAGTTCAAAGGACGACAAGACCTTTGCCGCAGCACAGCCGCTGGCAGTATGGCGAAAGTCAAAACCTATGAATACCGACAACACACTTACCAGCGAGCTTGACCATTGGATTTTCCTCCAACTGCCCAAGTCTCTGCGTCAGGGCTGCACCTATACCGTTACTATCCCCACAGGTGTAGGCTCAGATAAATCACTGGCTTCAGTGCGTTTTGACATCTGGAACACTCAGTCGGAGGCTGTACACGTGAATATAATCGGTTACGCCCAGAAGGAGAGTCTGCATGCTGCCGACCTCTACCAGTGGCTCGGCGATGGTGGACAGCGCGACTATAAAGCATGGGAAGGCAAAAGTGTATGGCTCTATAACGTCAACACCAAGAGCAAGCAGAAAGCCGGAACAGTAAAATTCTGGAAGCCCGCCTCAGCATCTAAGGAAGAGGCTGGTGGCAAAGCCCTTATCGGCACTGATGTATGGAATATCGACTTCAAGTCGGCCAAGCCTGGTTGCTATCGTCTGGTTGTAGAGGATGTTGGCTGTAGCATGGACTTCGAGATAAGAAACGACATCTACTACGAGCCTTATCGTTACTCTGTTCGTGGATATTACTACATGCGTCTTGGCGAACCTATCGACCCTGCCCATGTAAACCCGATACCACGTCAGCCACAGTTCATCCCAGAGACCGATCCAAAGGGATTCACAGTATATAAGACCGACTTCCATCCTTGGAGCAAGGGCTGGCGCGAACTGCGCACCGACGTTTGGGATGAGCCTCACTTCAAGCCGCTCAAAAAGTCTATCTTCTGGCAGCGCCGTCTGCCTGGTAATCCTGTAAATACCGAGGTTAAGGGTGGACACTCTGATGCCTTCGATTGGGACCGTCACTTGGCTCACGTCAGCAATATCTACGATATGCTTCTGCCTTACATCCTTACTGGCGGCAAGCTTAACGACGATGCTCTAGGCATACGCGAGAGCGGCAACGGCATCCCCGACCTTATCGACGAGGCCCGCAATGAGGTTGACTTCTTCCTATCTATCCGCGACGGCGAAGCTTACTCACAGGGTGTTACCAATCCTTGCAACGATTGGAGTGTTATGTTCCAGGCTGGCTGCACTACCATGGCCGCATGGGCCAATGCAGCCAACTGTGCAGTTATCGCCGAGGCTTTCCGCCTGAATGGCAACGACACACTACGCCAGTACTATACCGACGAGGCTATCAAGGCATTCCGCTTTGCCTCTAAGCAAGAAAACCAGCAGCTCGACGACCTGCAGGATGTAGGATCGATGCAGATGCGTGGTCGCGACTTCCGTCAGCTGGCAGCATCTTTCCTTTATAATCTCACTGGCGACAAAGCATGGGAGAAAATTTTCGCCGAAGAGAGTATGATCAAGAGTCCTAAGTCTATGCTCTTCAGTAAGGGCCGTCAGGGCTTCTTCGGCATCGGTGTTACAAACCAGTTCGACAAAAGTGATGTTCCATTCTGCCAGTATTGGGCAGCCGCCGCTTACCTCACATGTCCACATCCACGCCACTATGGCGAACTCTATCAGAATCTCAAGGCTTGTGTAAACGCTCAGGCCGAGGCATATAACTACGGCCATGTAGCCAACCGCCCATCGCGCCGCGCCGCCAACGACAGTCGCTGGCAGACATCGCAGAACCTTCAGTTAGTAATGCTGGCCCATTACATAGGTGATAAGGCTCGCCGACAGCAGCTTGAACACATCATGTACACCGAGGCTGGTTGGGCCATGGGCCGCAACCCAGGTAACATTGTAGAGATGACTGGTCTTGGAGAGCGTCACATCACCGATGTATACACTACTGGTCGTAACGACGGCACCCCCGAAAGCCACCCAGGTCAGACTCCATTCAACGGCACCGAGACTTGGTCACCCGGTCATAATGGTGGCGATGCCCGCATTCTGCTCAACCAGATGTATCCATCGTGGACTGATGGTGGCTGGCCACGTCAGGAGTCATACTTCAACCAGCGCTACTTCTGGGTTAACGGCGAGTTCACTCCCCGCGAGACCATGCGAGGAAAGATGGCCCTGCTGGCTTACCTCTACGCTATTAGATAAAAAACAACGACCATAAAGATAAAGCCTCTCGTCATGATGACGCGAGGCTTTAATTTTGTTTGGGGTACCTATTCTATAACTATTCCAATGGTATCTCCGGATGCTGTACTGCCAGCTGCATACCATCCTGTGAAAGGTAGAACATGTAGAGAATAACAGGTTTGGTGCCTCTATTCTCGCCGTGATGGATAGTGTTAACCATCTCTACAACGGCCTCGCCTTCATGCACAACTTTCTCCTTGCCGTCCTGTCCGATGATAGTAAGCTCGCCCTGCACCAAGATTCCATAGTTCATAACGGGATGGTGATGCCATCCCAACTTCTGACCAGCGGGGAATACATACTTAACTGCTACAAGTTCTGGGCGTCCCTGAAGATAATCGGGCAACTCAACGCCATCCCAGCTCTGGCTGGTGCGTATCAGCTCGGTTGATACAACCTGCGCAGGGTTGTCTTTCTGTGCTTGCGCTTGACTGCAAGAGGTTAATGATACTACTGTTGCGCCACAAATCATTGTAGCGGCCAACACCAAATTCAAAATCTTTTTCATTGTCAGGTCGTTTTAAGTTACTATTTCATTAGGTTATGGGCGCAAAGTTATACAATTCTTGCGAAACAACCAAGTCATAAGGCCACAAATTTGCATTTATATTTTGGTATCTCGTTGATTATGTGTATTTTTGCAGCAGATATTATACTAATCAATATGAAACGAATTATATCAATCATGTGTGCTGCATTGTGGACGGGATTCGCTGCAGCACAAATCCAGACCAACGCAGGTGTACAATACCTGCAGTGTATGCAAAAAGACATGTCGACAGACTTCTACGACTTGTCGAACACCTATTTCTTTGCCGACTCGCTGGTTAGCTTCGACGCTGCAAAAGGCGAGGGACTAGTGCAGTGGAAACGCTACAGGATGTCGCCACGACAGGCTTTCAACCTGAACGGCTACTGGCCGGTTAAGCTGCAACAGCTGGACTTCCCGGATGCGGCTTACGACAACGACCCTAACCTGAAGATAAAGATTGAGTTCATCACCCCAAGAACAGCACGCATACGTATGCTGACCACGCCCGTGGAGCCGAAGAATACTGATAAGGAGGATGTAATGTTCTGTGACGGTTTCAAGGCAAAGGGGAATGGACAGATGTGGCGCACAGCACAGAGCGGCGATGCTATCAGCTACTGTTCCGACTTCGGCAGCATAGAGATAAAGAAGTATCCTTGGCGACTAGTTATCAAGGATGCAAAAGGAAAGGTGCTGACACAGACAAGACACATTATCGACAATGATTCGAGCCAGGTAAAGTTGCAACCATTCTCGTTTATCAAGCGTGGTTCTGATAATTCGCGTAGTATAAACCCAGTGCTGACACTAGCACCAGGTGAGCGTATTTATGGTTGCGGAGAATCGTTTACCTCACTGAACAAGGTGGGGCAGAAGGTGCATCTAAGTGTGACCGACCCGCAAGGACCAGAGACCGACGGACAATATAAGCCTGTGCCGTTCTTCTTCTCGAATCGCGGCTACGGCATATTCATGCACACTTCGGCACCCGTGACCTGCGACTTCGGAGCATCGTACATCGGAGCCGACCGCCTGTTTATGGCCGACGAGCAGATGGACTTCTTTGTATTCTTTGGAGAGCCCAAAGATATACTTTACGAGTATACTGAGATTACAGGAAAGTCGTCCCTACCCCCACTATGGAGCTTTGGTACATGGATGAGCCGTATCACCTACTTCTCGCAACAAGAGGGACTGGAGATAGCCCGCCAACTGAGAGCAAACCGCATACCTGCCGACGTTATACACTTTGACACAGGCTGGTTTGGTACTGATTGGCAGTGCGACTACCAGTTTGCCAAAGACCGCTTCGAGAATCCAGTAAAGATGCTGAAACAGTTGGCTAAGGACGGTTTCCACACCTGCTTGTGGCAGTTGCCATACTTTACACCGAAGAACCGATTCTTCAACGAGATTATTGACAAGGGGCTGCACGTCAAGAATTCCACAGGTGGCATGCCTGTAGAGGATGCTATACTCGACTTCTCGAACCCAGAGACAGTTAACTGGTATCAGCAGAAGATAGAGGGACTGATGAAGCAAGGTGTGTCGACAATAAAATGCGACTTTGGTGAGGCTGCGCCTTACAATGGTTTCTACTATAGCGGCAAGGGCGGAATGTACGAACACAACCTCTATCCACTCCGCTACAACAAGGCCTTATGGGAAGTAGTAGAGCGCAACCATCCAGGCGAGGGAATCATCTGGGCTCGCTCTGCATGGGCAGGCAGTCAGCGCTATGCCCTGCACTGGGGAGGCGATGCAGCCACCACAAACACCGGAATGCTGGGTGACCTGCGAGGCGGACTAAGTTTCGGACTGAGCGGTTTCTCGTTCTGGAGCCACGATATGGGCGGATTCGTAACTGCATCGCCTGAGGATATCTATCGCCGTTGGCTGCCATTCGGATTCCTTAGCAGTCATACCCGAGCCCATGGAGCACCTCCAACAGAGCCATGGCTGATATCAGAATCATTTACTGATGCTTTCCGCGAGTGTGCCGAGATGAAATATAAGCTAATGCCATACATCTGGGAACAGGCCAAAGAGTGCTCGAAGCTGGGTCTGCCAATGGTACGCGCATTGCTGGTAGAGTTCCCGCTCGACCAGGGAGCGTGGTTTGTAGAGGATGAATATATGTTCGGTTCGAAGATACTGGTTGCACCTCTGCTGGAGAGTGGCAACAGCCGCAACGTTTATCTGCCAAAGGGAAAATGGATTGACTATCAGAATGGTAAGGTTTACGAGGGTGGCTATCAGACTATCGAGGCAGGCAAGATTCCTGCCATAATACTGGTAAAGGATGGCAGCATGATACCACACGCACCACTAGCCCAACGCACAGACCAGATAGACTGGAATGCAGTTGTGAATAAGGAATACAAAGCTAATTAACGGATACGATGCTTAACAACGACCTCTCCGTCGTACGAATTGATGCTGATTCGAACAGAGTCGGCATCAATTATTTTTGTAGGAATGCTGAAGTAAACTTTAGCGGAATAATACTCAGGCACATTGTCCTGATCATGATGAAGGATAAGATTAAGAATCCGCTTGTTGTCAGGATGCGTTATCAGAGTATCGCTAACAACACCCAAAGTATGAACAGCTGTTGAATCATCGGTAGTTCCCACCTTCAAAATAAGGCTAAAGTTAAGATAGCGCCCTGTCTTACTCATCCAGCTGCTCTCGAACTTAACTGGGTCGGTAACCAAGCGTCGGTCGAACTGCGATAACGGGGTTACACTCGTACAAGGAACCTGCCCCATCGACAATATCTCAGCTTTATTAGCCACCTTATTATAATATAACATACAACGATAGGTGGTATCAGCTTTTGATACCCATTTTGCGGTGTATGGTGAAGCAAGAACAAACTCATCACCATCGTCGGTAATAATACTTGTTACCTGTTTACTACTATTAACTATGGCCTCAGCAAAATCACCACGCATAAGAGAGTATTTTCCCTCACCCTTCTCATAAGCATCCTTAGTGCATGAGGTGAGAAGGGGAGAAAGTGAGATGGTGAGAAGTAAGAATATGATGAGCTGCTGGAACTTCTTCATATCGTGGCAAGTTTATTTCTAACGGGGTTGGCATACATGGTTAGCATACGCTCACGAAGGAAGGCCTCGTCCTTATTGGGGAGTTGAATCTTTGCCATCTGGCCAGCAAGATACTGCTCGAAGCGTTTCTTGTCGGCATCGGTATAATGAGCAGCATTGGCGTTATCGCCATTAAGTTCATCGAGGGCAATATAATTACAGGGGTAGAGCTCATAGCCACAATGAATCTCATGGTCCATGCGCTCGGCCAATGCCTTGAACCACTCTGTCTTGGGCAAGTCGGACAGTTCATCAATCCAAGTATTGATAGGTGCAGCAGGGCGATATACCACTCTACCCTTATAGCCGAAGATACCTGTCTTCATGTTATCCAGATCGTCTTGGCGCGACTTCTTGAATGATGGGTTATCACGCTTCTGCTGGAACTCCTGAGCCTTAAGATAGTCACAGGGGTCGAACTCATAGCTGATAGTGAGCGGAACGATGTTAAGCTCCTTAAGGTCGCCTCCCATAGCCAGCATCTTAAGCACAGCATCCTGAGTGTGGTCGCTTGAATCTTTGGCACGTCCCTCTCGCTGGGCTATCCAGATATTCTCACGCTTTGCAGCAACCGCATAGTGGATATAACGGCTCATCAACTGAGATGCAGCTAGTGTTTCGCGGAGTGAGAGACCACGGCGAACAGTAAAAGCCTTGTTCATACGTACTAGTCGCTTTATCCAAGGATAGATGAGCAGGTTGTCGCCGATGCCTATCTCAACAGTAGTGGGATAACCGGCATCAACGAGCAGAACATCCAGGAATGCAGAGTCGAGCACTATGTCACGATGGTTAGATACAAACGTGTAGCGCTCGCTCTTATCATATGCAGAAATAGAAGAGTCGATAAAACTGCAACCGTCGGTATGCTTACGCATGATATATTTTACCACAGGCTTCATGAAACGCTTCTGGAAATCGAGCGGTGTCTTTACGCCAGTAAACGCCAAACGTAACAATCTGTTACGCAATGACTTAGGCAACCAAGGGGCAAAGCCCTTAAGCACCAGCTGAAACTGACGGTCGTTCAACAGTTCATCGAACGCCTGCTTCATCTCCTCCGCCTCATAAGGCCGGATCTCATCAAACTCTTCTTTCATAGATTATGCAAACTGGTTTTCTACAATCTCTGTAAGCACATCGGTCATAGACAGACCTGCGGCTTTAACCTGTTGTGGAATAAAGCTGGTAGCAGTCATACCAGGAGTAGTGTTAACCTCGAGCATAGAAATCTTACCCTCCTTAGAGATAATATAGTCTATTCGGATAATACCATTACAATGCAGGATGTCGTAGATATGAGAAGTGATCTGGCGAACACGCTCGGTTACATCCTCTGATAAGCGGGCTGGAGTAATCTCCTGAACCTGACCGTTGTACTTAGCATCGTAATCAAAAAACTCGTTGGTAGTTACTACCTCGGTAGCAGGCAGGACAACCGACTTCTCCTTGGTTTTATAAACACCAATGGAGATCTCAGTTCCATCAAGGAAGCTCTCTACCATTATCTCAGGGCTCTCGAGCATTGCCTTACGAATGGCAGGAGCCAGTTGATCCTTGTTCTTAACCTTAGAAACACCGAATGAAGAACCGTCGGCAGCAGGCTTTACGAAACAAGGCATACCAATACGCTCCTCAATCTCATCATCGCTCACTAGCTCCTCGTAACCCTTACGGATAAGCAGTGAGTCAGCCACGCAGACACCATAACCGCGAAGGTACTGGTTGAGAACGAACTTATCGAATGTCATAGCCTCTACCAGCACACCACTAGTGCTGTAAGGCAGGCCGATAAGGTCGAAATATCCCTGCAGCAGTCCGTTCTCACCTGGAGTGCCGTGGATAGTGATATAAGCATAGTCAAAAAGCTTGGCTTCACCATTCTCTATAAACGAGAAGTCATTGCGGTCTATCTTAGCAGTTGTACCATCAGGCAATTCTACGTGCCAGTCCTGGCCCTTTACGTCAACAATATACACATTGTAGCGTTCCTTGTCAAAGAAGGAGTAAAGTCCCTGCGCCGAGCGCAGAGAAACGTCATGTTCTGATGAGTCACCACCACAAACGATGGCTATAGTTCTCTTCAAATTCTTCATTTTATATCTCTTTATTCTTAAATCTTAATTCTTATATTTAATATAGTTTCTCCATTTGTCAATCAGAGCTGCCATATCCTCTGGCCACTCTGATGTAAAGTCCATCTGCTTACCGGTAGTAGGATGAACAAAGCCCAGCGTCTTGGCATGAAGCACCTGACGCGGACAGATCTTAAAGCAGTTCTGTATATAGGCCTTATAGCTGGCAGTGCGCTCACCTCTAAGCAGTTCGGTACCGCCATAGCGCTCATCGGCAAAAAGCGGATGGCCAATGTGCTTCATATGGGCACGAATCTGATGGGTACGTCCCGTTTCAAGTATGCACTCTACTAATGTAACATATCCATATCGCTCCATCACCTTGTAATGGGTAACAGCTGGTTTTCCTATCTCAGAGTCAGGCGGGAATACCTCCATACGCAACCTGTCTTTAGGGTCGCGGCCAATGTTACCTTCTATCCTGCCCTCGTCTTCTACAAAGTTTCCCCAAACCAAGGCATTATAGCTGCGGTGGGTTGTTTTGTTGAAGAACTGCTTGCCCAATGACGTCTTGGCATCGGGAGTCTTTGCAACAACAAGCAGTCCACTGGTATCTTTATCTATGCGATGTACCAAACCAACTTCTGGGTCATTAGGATCGTAGCTTGCAAGATCCTTAAGATGCCATGCGATGGCATTAACCAAAGTGCCGTTAAAATTTCCACAACCAGGATGAACTACCATACCTGCAGGTTTGTTAATAACCATTAGATCGTCGTCCTCGTAGACCACCTCAAGCGGAATATCCTCAGGTTCGATCGTTGTATCGTAATGCGGACGATCGAGCATGAGTGTAACAATATCACCAGGGCGAACCTTATAATTGCTCTTGACCGGTTTGTCGTTTACATGTATAAAGCCGGCATCAGCTGCCTTTTGAATACGGTTACGACTTGAGTGCGGCTGATGCTCAGACAGATACTTATCAATACGTATAGGCACCTGTCCTTTATCAACCTCCATGCGGAAGTGTTCGTAAAGCAAGTCTTCCTGTTCTTGCTCCTGTCCCTCGAAATCGTTTGTATCGTCAATCATTCTTTTACCTCTACAAATTCATCTACATCGTCGCCACCACCTTCAGGTATCTCCACCTCAGGCTCAACCACGCTAACATCATCCATACCATACTGACCACTGCCAACAAGCAGCGTCAAAGGCTGTTCTATAGATATACGCTCACCGACAGAAACTTTGCGGCCATTGCATGAAACGCCATAAACCCAATCCTTCTCACCTGTAACATACTGAGGTGGCAGCACCTTGAATCCAAGCGACACAAGCTTAGCCTCGGCCTCACGATAGCTACAATTATCAACCACATCGGGGATTGCCACCGTTGGCGAACTAGCAGAGTTTACAATTACGTATATAGTATGGCCAGTCTTAACCATAAGTCCGGGACTTGGATTCTGAGCCAACACACAGTCGGAAGGCAGACGTTTATTATA
>Ga0265300_10003205_pt1 | contig 13525 bp, 14 predicted proteins | sample AusTroGonzalo_MG_FD_193482 | JGI IMG/M metagenome (GOLD analysis project Ga0265300, IMG submission 193482) | Bovine rumen microbial communities from tropical cattle in Woodstock, Queensland, Australia - Gonzalo_03 | ecosystem: Host-associated > Mammals > Digestive system > Stomach > Rumen ... | reverse complement strand
TGACGGGTTCTTCCTAAGTTCAACCACTTTAAACGAGTTGTATATTCACCTTTTCTACCTGCACTAGCTTTTCTTACATTACCAAAAGTATATCCACCATCATTACTCATTTGTAACAAGGCAAATGCTGGTTCACCATAATTTTCCTTGGCTCCAACATTACATTCTATGGCAAGTTCATAAATGGCGAAAGGCTTATAATTGCTTGTAATTACTGGTGTTTGACGAACACGCAATAATGGAAGTCTATTTGTTTCATCAAAGTCTTCATAAAAGTATTCTGGGTCTAATTCAAACAAGTTACCATTTTCACTTGAACCAGTTACAATCTTATTATCCCACCAGACTGCATATAAAGGCATATAATTCTTGTTCTTACCATTATAATAGTTTCTTGAACTTCTAATATGCCATTCACCTGTTGTTACATCATAAGCATAACATTCATTACCGATACTGAATAAGTAGAAGCTGTGATTGTTCAAGGAATAAGTCCAACCGATAATTCTTGTAACTTCACTCTTATTCAAGATTTTATCAAGCCATAAAGGACTAATCTTTTGTACCTGTGTATCAGTAATCATAAGTACACATTTACTATTAGCTTTACCTGTTCCAATACAGAACTGATTATGGTTTACACTTGCTAATGAATAAGGTGCTTCAAGACCTTGTTCCTTGTTAATCGTATATGATGTTCTTTGCCAGGTCTGATATGATTCTGCGTCACCTCTCTGCCAAAATTCAATTGATGAAGGACCAAATAAAGTGAGCAGAGCACCAACAGAGCTGATGGCTACACATTTATCTGAAGAAGACTCAGCATTAAAATACTGTCTAGCTCCATAATCGTCAAGGAAACAATATTCTCCAGCATCAACTTCTCTTGTTAATACTGTTATTTCATCTGTATCATATTGTACTTTTCCATTTACAATATCAAATACTTTTCTCTTCTCGTTACTTAACGGATAAGGCGTTGAATAAAACACATAAGACGAACCAGTATCATTTAATACAATACTCCCACTTACAACTGCAATATGAGTTGGCTGAATATAAACATTTTCATCTAAGCGCTTTGGTAAAGTAATTGAAAGACGCTGTCCGTCTTTCAAAGAATATCCACCAATGTTTTGACCATCAACCCAGAGTAAAATGGCTCTTTCACCACCACTTTCTGCGAACTCCACTCTATTACCAAGTGCATAAGTCCCGATAATTTCATAATCCAGTGACTTAGGTGTTATACGATAAATGCTTCCATTGTAAGCATAAAACAAACACTGTTGAAAAGATTGTGTCTTTAAGCCTGTAGAAGGAACAAAAAGTCCATCACATTTACTCTTTGTACCAAATTGTTTAATGAACTTAATACCAGGACAAGACTGCATAAAAGAACGGACATCTTCTCCAGACCCGTTCTTATCGCTGAACATATTTCTTGATAAAGCACTACCTTCTATATTAGGGAAGGTAGTATCATTAACTCCACCAACAAATGAATAAGTTACTCTTGACTGTGCCATTACCAACCATCTCCTGCTACACCTTTTTCATAAGGTGCATTATATCCTTGCATAGCAAAGTTTTCAAATACTTCTGGTCTATTAGCGTCATTGATAACTTTGATATTACGCTTGTCAATTTCGTACTCATCACTGAAGATAGGTAACTTATCCAAATAACCATATCTTATACACAACTTCACACAGAGTCCATCTTCAATTAAGTTTTGATATTTGGTACTGTAATACAAAGGTGTTTTTAAGTCTAACTCATCAATAGCCTCAAGATAAGTAAATCTGTAGTTGTCTGTATATGCTGTATTGAACTCAATATGAAGTACTTCAGTATAATATTCAGTCAAACCAACTTTAATCTTACCATATTCTGTTTCACAACAGTACATACTAGCTTTACCTGTAGGACCAAATGAGTCAATCTTCATCTTATCAGCTGGATAAAGTTTAATAAAGCGATTATTAAGCTTTCTAGCACAACCTATAAGTCTATCAGGAGTATTTCCTTTTACTATTACATCAGGCCATATAGCGGCTATATCCTTATTAAACTGGTCATTGGTACTCCATACTTTATTTTGACCAATGTAAGTACAAAATCTAAAGGTATCTTTACCGATTTTACAAACTTCTTCAGGAACTCTATTTGTTAAGTCATTATTAGCTTGTTCCAAAGTTTCGTACTCATACCAACCCTTTGGAAGTTTACCAATTTTAAGTTCCTTTGAACCATACCAGTCTATCGTTTGATAATTTTCTAAGATATAATTCTGTGTGTTAAGGTCTGTAATGACAGCTTTCAAATCATTTAATGCTGGAACAGAATAATCCTGTATATCAGCTTGACCATCACCGATACAGCCTACTCTCTGTAAAGCATTAGCAACAAGTGTATTTGTGTTAATCATTTAACCTCCACGATTACTCTAAGTATTTATAGGAAAATTAAAAGTGAAAAGCACATACTAAGCATATATAAAATACTATATTTTTGTTTGTATTCGCACCAATAGGCTTAATTGGTTAAACTACCGTGCTTCCGACCCGGTGTTGCGGAATCGTGCTCCGCTTGGTGCTTATTTTATTAAGTAGAAACGAAAGGGGGTGGTCATTTGACCACCCCTTTTTTCAACAAGGAGACATTGTTGAATACAGTTTCAACTTAACCCATATAGGCAAGTACGGATTGACGAGCGTCAGGCATTCCGGACAGCAAATGGGGCTACAAGTCTTACAAGTGTTGTCAATGTGTCACCATCACCGGAACTGGTAAGTCTGAATGGTTACAGCTTCCTTCTTTTCAGTGGCGAGGTCAGAACCAGGAATCTTACCGAACTTATAAGTATCATAAGCAACAGCGTCTGTGGTTCTAGACTGTACAACATCGTAAGATACACCAGTTGTAAGCATATTTTCAAAGGTCAATGAGTCAGTGCCAGTTGGAACCCAAGCATTAGCATTTCCACCATTCATACCTTCAAATTCAATGCGAAGTTCTGGAATATCACCAGCGGTAGTTGTTGGAATAACAACATAATCTTCGTTGGTCTGAATACCATTCTTATCTACAACCTTAAGGCCAGTAGCTTTGAATGGAACACCAGGCTGACCAGAGATAGAGACTTTGTTAATTGGAGCAAAGCCTGTGTCACCAGCAGCGGTCAATGTAACTGCAATAGCATCAGCAGAAGTTGAAGTAATCTTTGGCATATATGGTTCAGCTACAACAGGAACACCTGCGAACTTACCAATAGCTGCGTCACGATAAAGGTCATTGACAATAGCATCATTCTTTACCTGACCATTTGCTGAAGCAGCAATATCATTACCAAGAACTGGGTCAATGTAAGTTACCTTTGAACCATTACAACCAACTTTCTGCAACTTACCATTAGCTTTTGCGATAGTAGAAAGGTTCTTTCCACCAACTACAGCCTGAGCAGCATTGAAAACAGTCTTGTCAACTGCATACTTTTCAATGGTCTGAGCCATATTACGAGCGTGTGGAATAGCAATCTGGTCGGTGAAGGACTCAATATCACCCAACTTTTCCCATTCATCTAGTTCAACTTCGGAAAGACCAGCTTCACAGTTAATGCGGTACTTAACTTCCTTAAGTTCATGAACCTGTGCAGACAAACCGGTACGGCCGTCAGATGCTTTTGCGATACGAGCTTTACCTGGGTCAGGAATATAAACTTCGTATGTGTTACCATATTTCTTACCTTCCATCTGGTCCTGTGGAATGTAAGACTTAGCCTTCTTCAAATAAGGCATTTCATTATAAATTTCGGTTGCAAGGATTTTAACCTTAGCGTTGTTACTAAATGTATTAGCCATAAATTATTTCCTCTCGGATTGAAAATGTGTTTTTATCGTCTACTTGCCAAGAAATCATCTAAAGCTTTATCGTCTTCCCAGATATTCTTTGTAGCAACGGTTGTTATACCGGGTTTTCCAATAACTGGTTTTGTTGATTCAACTTTAGTTTCAGCCGCTTTAAGTTCAGCTTCTCTCTTAGCTTGTTCTAATTTCTGTTTCACTTCTTGTTCAATAGCCTTCATTTCATCTTTTCGGTCTTCCGAAGACATATAAGGGTCTTCAAACAAGCGTGGTAGATAGATTTCCTTGTTTTCAAGGATTTCTAACAACATAGCAGGACCTATAGAACTTCTCATTAAGTAGTTAGCAACTCTTGGGTCTTTATCAAGTAACTCCATTTCTTCAGGTGAAGAATCAAGAACTTCTTGATAATGCTTTTTGGCTTCATCAGTTGTGAACAAAGTATTCATGTTCTTTTGAGCTCTTTCACGATAATAATTCGTCATAGCCTCAAGCTTTTCATTTTCTTCTGTTCGCTTAGCTTCTTCAGCCTTTCTAGCTTCCATCAAAGCATTAAACTTCTGTTCAGCTCTGTAATCCATATAATCATCATCATATTCAAAATCAGAGCGTTGCTTTGGTCTATACTTATCAGGATTTACCTGTCGGTCTCTAACTTTATCCAACTCACCTTTCAACTCGTTTATCTGCTTTTCATACTTGGAGCGTAATCTCGCAAACTGTTTGTGAAAGCTATAAGTTGCTTTTTCTAATTCTGTTGGACCTGTTTTAATATCACTGCCTTTCGTGGTATCTTCATTTCCTACTTCTACATTGGTTTCAGTCGGAGCTGCAACTTCTTCTGTAACAGATGTATTTTCAGCGGCTGTTGTGGTGTCAGGGCTTGCAGACTCTGGAACATCAACAACATTTTCTATCTTTTCTTCTAATTCTGGCATAAGCCTTTATCTCCTAAACGCAAGTTCATTGGGTGCGTTCCCATCTTTGTATTTATATAAACTTCAGTGTGAATTTTAATCTTACAAATCCCTCATATCCAGTTCATCTCTGCGTTTTTGTATTTCAAGTGCTTCCCTTGGTATCAAAGGTTGAATATAAGTTAATGCTAAAGCATCTGCAGTATCAGGTGAATGTCCTAAGACTAACTTAATATCACTCTTAGGAATAATTTGTATCTTATTACTGTTGTTAAGTATATATCTGGTACAATTTAACTCACGCTTTATATCTTCCGTAAGTCCAATCATACCAAATTCTTCAAACTGTTTTTTCATTGTACAGTACATTTCTGCTCTGTTATTGGAATAAACATTTTCAGTTGCTCTTCCACCAAAAGGTACAACATTTACTTTATATCCAGCTTCTCTAAGTCTATCTGCTAAATCTAAGCCATAAGCTTCATCTATTGCTATATGACTTAAAGAACCTTTACCAAATTCTTCAATAATACCTTTTACTCTGGAACATAATTCAGCCGCTGTAGCAATTCTAATCTTCTCTGTTTTAAGTATCTTATTGATACTTCTAACTACTATTACATTGTTATCAACTCCAAGTCCACTACAGTCAATTCCAATCGCATAACCTTTTCTTAAGTTCTCAGGTACTTTACTACAACTCATTAAAAAGTCATTACTGAATAAAACACCTTGTGTGTTATCTTCACATTCTTCACCAAAGAACTCACGCTTCCACTGATTTTCATCAAGTACTGTTTTTCGCATAAGTTCTATTTCAGCTTGTGAAATTCGCTTGTTATCACTGGTCTTAGCATTAATGACTTTTACATTATTTTCACGGATATAAGCTGTAAGCCAATTATCTGCTCTCGGTGTAGATAACATAACAATTTGACCAGTTGTATTTTCTGGTAAATCACGCATACAGAAAGCAATAACTGAAAACAAATCAGGTGGTGACAATGCAGCTTCATCACATACTGCTAAACTTACACTGGTGAAACCACGAAGAGTCTCCAAACTTTCGTATGAAGCAAAGTAAATTGCACCTTTTCTGTACGAGATTTTCTGTGAACCTTTACTTGCTTTATACTGACCAGGTATCATTTCATCTAGTCTTGCACAGATTTCAGGCCAAAGTACTTCTGATGATTGCCTAAAGTTTTGTGACAAACAAACTATCTTTTTACCTTCAAGTAATCTTACAGCACATAATAGAGCAGCACAAAAGGTTTTACCAGCTCCTCTACCACAGCGTAAATAAATGATTTGGTCTTTTGAAGTAAATAAAGCTTTCTGGTGTGGGAATAACTTATACTTCACTAGCTTCATCAGTATAATCCTCAATCACAATTTGAACATTAGTATCTGTCTTAACTTCAGCTTCAACTGACTGTTCAACTTTCTCAGTCCATTCATCTTTGAAGCGTCTCTTCAATATATCACCTAAGTGTACTTTACCTTCTCTGTAATAATGTGCAGTGATATAATCTTCAATCTTACGCTTCATCATTTCTAACCAGTCAACCATATCATTAAGCAACTCTTGTGTTTCTTCAGCTATGATTTCTGTGTCATTGTTTCTAAAAGTTGTTCTTCTCCAAAGTCTATATGGATTTTGTCTTGTTCTTAAGGACTTAGGAAGATAATCCTGAATTAGGCTCATGAAGTATGCTACACTTCCCCAAGTTGGTTGAGCATTTGAACTGTGAGCTCCACCTCCGAAGCCTTGACTGTTCAAGATACGAAATGTAATACCAGCTGTGTTCAGAGTATCTCCATCTGTTATATCAAATTCACTGTTGAGACTTCCACTGCATTCAACAAGACTAAAGTCTGGTTCAGTCATATTATCCAATAAGTATCTCATTTGCTTTCTACGAGTTTCACAGTTCTGAAGTAGATTTTTTCCTTGAATACGGCCACCCATTACTTGTCCCTCCTTCCACCACGGAACCCAGTTGTATCATGAGTGTTATATTCTATATCCTTTAAAAGTTCTTCAATTTCTGCTAACCTTTCTGCTAAGGCTTTTACAATCTGTACTACATCGTCAAGTTCACTCTTAACAGAAGGTTCTTCAACTTTAATATCTTTTGACTTTTTAGCCATATAAGTCTCTCCTACGCTGTTTGAGCCAGCGTTGCTCTTATTTGTTTTTATATTACTTTACCGATAATACCATCGTTTCTATCACCATCACCACGCTGTACAATTCTCAAGTAATCATTGTACAACATAATTGACATAGCAAAGAAATCACCGTTGTTTACAACTTCATCTTCACTTGTGTGATATAAGTACCAAAGTGACTGTATGAACATATCATAAGTTAAACTGTTATAAGGACTATTGACCCAGCTGTAATATTTCATTAAGGTACCATTTTCATTTCTGCAACCAAAGAAATATCCACGAGGCCAACTTGATGAAGCTTGTTCAGATGGCATTAATCTTGTATTTGATTGAGAATACTTGTAAATCTTGTAACTTCCCATATCAAGTGTTGTATAAGTTCTATTACTGGTAATAGTCATACCTCTTGCAGTTTCTTTAGGACAATTACCCTTGTTTCCATAATAAGTTATACTGTTACCATTACCGGCAATAAAGGTCTTATTATAGTTATTACCAGCTCTGTGTTGCCAGTATCTACATCTTAAGCCTTCATTGTTACCTACAAACAAGTTATTACAAATCTCCCAAGTTGCTATGATTTCATAAACATCGTCTTGATAAGCACCATTCAATAAGTCAAACTTAGTGAACTCAATAGGTACTGTTGTATCAAAGCTATTGTTAATGAACTTACAATACATTCTGTACTTGTTTTGGTTATCCTTATAAGGATAAACTTTAATGCCGTTGTTGTGTATGATACAGCTATCTAAAACAAGACGCTTTGAATACAAGATAACATTTTCTTGAAATTCACACTTAAGGAACTGTAATAAGGACTCATCAGTTACATTATCAGTAGCTCTATCAAAACTTATACCAACATAACAGTTATCAAAGATATACTGTTTATTATTGCTTGTGAACTTATAACTTCCGAAGACTCTACTGTCATTAGCCCACATAGCAGTGATATTTGGTTCTGAAGGGAATGTAATTTCACTATCATAGACACTTAAGTATCTACAAGCAATACTTACACTTCCAGCCTTTACATTGACAAAGTCTACATCTTGACCTGTTGAACCTACACTCAAGCTATCACAAATAACATTTCTAATTTTTGTAAATCCACCCAAGTTTACACTACTTAAGATTCTTCCATCTAAGTCAATAGTTGTATCACCATTAGCACGCTTGGCAAGAATATAAACAAGTGCATTACTGAAGTTACAAAGTTCAATTCTATTTAAAGCGTGACTTCTACAAAGAATCTTATTATCAAAGTCAAAGTCAGTAGCTCCATAAATGTTAAACCACTTATCACAGAACTCCATATTAGAGAAGTAAACATAATCATTCTTAGTCCATAAGTTCTCTCCCAAGATTGTACACTTATTAATTCTAAGGTAAGCTCCTGAAGAATAAGTGATGGTTCCTAAGTCATTTGAACCTTCTATTACAACATTAGAAAGTTCTGTACTTCTACTTAGCACTCTGTTATAGAAGTAATTATCCTTATCAAAGATAAACTTACCAGCATTACAAGCAAAGAATGCTGCTACACTTCTAAACCAACTTGAATGAGCTTCAGTATTATGGTCATTGAAATAGAAGTCTGCTATTGGAGCACCATTTACACTTCCAATTACTTTAACACAGTCACACTGAATATCACAGATGAAGTGAGTATCTCCATCTAACATAAGTTTTTTAGTTGTAACAAGTGCACTTTCACGCTGTATATAAGAACCTCTATGGAAGTATACACCAGGAGCTGTTTTAAATTCACTTGTACCAACTGTATCAGGATAAGTAACTAAAGCATTAATATTTTCTTCGTGACCAGGATATACTCCATAATAAGTTGATGGTAAGAACTCTCCATCAAATTTAAGTATCCATCTACCAATTTCACTAGAATTACTTGCTACAACATAACCTTGGTCAGGTTCAGCTTGACAAGTACTATCCCAAATATAAGTTCTCTTTTCACAGTCTGTGTCTGTCCAGTAACCAATTACATCTACAGACCCTAAAGATACATCTGCGTCCATCAAGCCATATAAGCCATAAACATCTAAGTTTTCACTTGTACCTTTATCTAAATCTAAGGAATTGAACCATTCTCTTACAAAGTGCCAATTTTCAGTATCATCATCTATACGAGGGTCACTGAAGTCACCAAGATACTCATATAAACGCAAATAAGCTAATTGTTTAACAAAGTAAGTCTGAGCAGGTCTTCCTTCACCAGTTAAATAAACAGGATTAGTGCTTACAACATAAGTGTCTGTAGTAGCATTGTAAACAAATACATCAATAGGATTAGTACTGACTGGGTCTAAGATGTCTATCTTTCCACCAGGAATATATTTGTCACTCTGTTTTAAGACCGGAAAATAAACTACTGAGCTCATTAGCCTTCACCTCCATTAGCAGTATCTGCTACTGCTTTAACTTGTGTCTTGCGTAAGTCAATAAGTGATTTTTCTATACCAGCCTGTGCCTTTATCACTTCTGCTTTCTGTTTAGCTTGTTCGGCTGGATTACTTTGTTCTAGTTGTGCTTCAAAGGCCAACTTCTCAAGTTCCTGTTGATGTTTCAATTCACTCAACTTCATTTCTCTATCAAGAGAATATTGCTGTATCTGTGACTGAAGTTGTAAGTCTTGAAGTTGTTTTTGGAGTTGAATAATCTGTTGGTCACGAGCCTTAATTTCTTGGTCAGCTTGTTCCAACATACCTTGTTGTTGAAGTTCCAACTGTGTCTGTCCAGGATTAAGCATTTGAGCGAACTTCATTACATATTCATTGTCAGTCTCAATAGCACATTCAGCCATTAATAACTTCTTCTTATCAGTATCATCGGTAATTAACTGACCCATTTGTTGTAAAGTAACTCTAGCTTCTTGTTTCTTCAAAGCTTCATCAGGTCCTTCAATTACATTAACTTTAATCTTACCATAAAGTGGTGCTTGGAAAATGTCTTCAGCATATAACAAGCCAATAAGCTGCATACTGTATCTCAAGTGATAAAGATAAGCTCTTACATTGTTATTAAAGGTCTTTTCATTGATTAAAGCTTCTGTTGCTGTCTTTTCGGTTTCAGTTTCCAAGCCAGTAGCAGGAATACCAACAACTGTATTGGTCAAACTTAAAGCATTCTGCATTAGCTGAGAAACATCTTCTACTTCAAAGTTATTACTTAATCGTGTCGGTGGTGCTAATTCACGCTTTCCATCAGTTGACCACTTACGATACTTCAAAAGTGGATTTAAACTTATATCAGAGTTCTTGTAAAATTCTCCATAATTCTCAATACTTTCAGATTCTGCCACCCAAGTGTTTTTAGGTGCTTTACTACATCTTAGAATAAGTTGTCTGTAAGAATAATTGATTAAGCGTTGTATTGGTCGCATCTGACGAGTAATACCAGTAAAAGTCTGTTTTTCATTATCCCAGATTTGTTCTCCAAATACAGGTACTACAGGTATGTAAGAATATGGTAAAACTACCTGTTGAACAATTTGACTGCCAAGCATTCGGGATACAAGTATACCACCCTCATCTTGCTTTAGATAATAAGTAACAAGTGGCATATACTGTTTATGGTCATAAGTGTCTGAAATTTCAATTAAAGGAGTTTCAGTAAAAGTACCTACACCATAATTCTGTTCAATCCATTCCTTTGGTTTAAGTTCTACAATAGCAGCTCTCTTTGCGTCTGCAAAATTTAACTTATTAGCAACTGGGTCAAGACGAACATTCGTTACATCACTGACAGAATACAAACAGCTCTTTACAGACCCATCAATATCCAAGTCAGTACTAAAGACAAGTACACCAAGACCTGTTCCTATAGCATTTGTTAGAGCTTCAATACAGGCTGTACTATTGTCAATATCTGACAAGAAATCATCTGCACGCTTATTCAATTCGTCTTGGTTTTCATAAGCCCATTTGTACTGATTACAGAGATAAGTGTTACAGATGGTCCTAATGGCATTAGAAACAACATTTAACTTACATTCGGTTACATTATCACCAATAAGTTTCTTATCTACTTTATCATTCTGGTCACCAGAAATATACTGTCTATCGTCTTTGATTTGGTCATAGAGTTCTTTCCACTTATCACGGGAAGCCTTCTCAAAGGATTTAAAGTCCTTTATCAAATCCATACTTGTATCATTCATAGCAAAAATACCTCAATAAGGTTAACTTGTTCAACAGGTGGAGTCTAAAAGACCTTTCCACACAAAGTATTTATGGAAAATCTTAAATACTTTGACCATTTTCTAGTAACTTTACCCTACAAGGCATAGCACCTTGAAAATAAAGTCTCCAGAACATTGTACTCATACGTTCAGCTAAGAACCCACCAATACGGGATTGATAAACAATCTCTGTATTCTTACCTTGTCTTGGAGTCAAAGCATCTGGGTCAGTCTTTATGAAGTTATGAGCATCTTCTATGGTCTTGATATTCAAGTCATTTTGAATAAAGTCTACAACTGGTTTACCAACAATTTCATACCAAGCTTCAAACACATTCTTAGGACCAGAGAAGATATTATAAGGTACAAAGAAACCTTCAGTCATAGTCTGTTTAAAAGCATTCGGCATACCATCAGTACGCTTTTCAAGGTAAGCTATGAATTTATCTACAATATTTTTGGAGTGATACCAACAAGTCTGGTCATATAAGCGTCCTTGAAAGAGCATAAACTCTGGGTGACAAGGTACATTTTCCATTGACTGTAAAATCCTTCTATAATGATGAGTACACCTCCATTCCTTTGGGTCTTCCCAATGTTCTATAAGATACTTTACAAATGTAATTTCACCAAAGATTTCATCAGGTAAGTCTGTATCAAACTTAGTACTTTTCAAGTCACACTTCAAATCGTGAGTTGTAATAGCTTCGTATTGTGAATTTACATAAGCACCTTGGTTGAAGGTAAAATCTTTATGAGCGAATACTATGTTTTTCATTCTCGGTCTCCTTTTCTTGTTCAATTTCCTTTACATACTTTTCTATGGCTTGCTTTAATTCTTCAGCTACAGGTTTTAAGTCTACCTGCTCCCAAGTGTTGTATTCAGCACTAATAGCGGCGCAAGCAAAATTGTTCCAACATTTTGTTACTTCTTCCAACTTTACCATATCGTTATTTATGGTGGACTTAGAAAAAGGTCCTCAGCGAACCAAGGACCTTTTTCACATTAATTTTAGGAGTAACATCAATGAAGCATTACTTTATTTATATCACCTTTTCAGCCAAGGGTGTTGTTTCCTGGGCTCATATTCTTCCACCCATTCTTCATAGATTGAGTCCTTAGGTATCAATCCTAGTCTAACTTGTCTTCGGAATGTGAGGTACCCAGGTTTCTTCTTTCTGTATTTGCCCATATAAAGACGCATATAAGTTGTACCATCAGTTCTTTGGTCAGGTAAAGAAGGGTCTCGGTGTTTTTTCCAAAACAGTTTGAAACCACTTCCATCACCTTTTCCTCTGTGACCTTCACCAATTTTCTTCTTTGTTTCTTCACTAAGTTTCTTTCCTTTATGAGCTTCGCTTATCTTCTTCTTTGTTTCTTCACTAAGTTTTCTACCCTTATTTGCCTCACTAATTTTCTTTTTAGTTTCCTCACTACATTTTCTACGCATATCAGTCTTCCTCAGTCTTTGCGTTCTCCAAGTCACTATAGGCACTTGGGCATTTGGTTTTGACAACTTTTTGTAAAGCCTGATAGTCCCCAGGCTTAACAGCCCTTAACATTTCCCACCAATCCTCTCTTGACACTTCACTTTGTGAGCAAGCACTTATGGCTTGTGCTGCAGCTATGTCACGCTGATATTTTGCGATTTTCTTCTTAGCCATTGTCAGTCTCCTTTTCAAAATCCTTTTCTAATTCTTTCTTTTTTAACCACCATTTAACGATTTTATATAGTTTGTCATCTTTGGAAATAAGGCTAGCTGTCTTATCCCCATAAATCTTTATTTTATAACCAAGTCTATCTTCAAGACTCTTAATCCACTTTTCATAGTAACCTTCATAATAGGTCACAAATTTGTAAGGAGCAATACATACATTATCTTCTACTTTCAAAACAAAGTAAAACTTTTCTTTTTCCTCAAATATGTACTGGAATGCTTTTCTATATCTCTTTGGTTGTTTGTACATATCCACTCCTTTAATTCTTCTTAAGTTTTTTCATAAAATCCAACATAACACTATCTGGAATGCTTGGATTTGGTTTGATGTCTTCAGCATCTTCTTCAATACGCATTAAAGCTTCAAGACGCTTCATTCTTTTCTGTATCAAATCAGTCTCATTAAAGTTCTGCATTGTCAATTCCACCCAGAAACGATTTGTTAAATCTGTCATCTCTTTCTCAATCTGTTCTCTTGTCATTTACAAGCTCCTAAATTATTTATACCAAATATAATAAAGTAAAGTGCCAAGGAATGACCAAGGCACTTTTAGTGTTAAGAGTTAAACTTGTTTAAAGTCTTGTTCTATTTTGTTTGTTTTTAGTTTAACTTCTAATTCCTTTAATGCTTTAAGTAGTTCAGG
>Ga0265300_10003204_pt1 | contig 13525 bp, 9 predicted proteins | sample AusTroGonzalo_MG_FD_193482 | JGI IMG/M metagenome (GOLD analysis project Ga0265300, IMG submission 193482) | Bovine rumen microbial communities from tropical cattle in Woodstock, Queensland, Australia - Gonzalo_03 | ecosystem: Host-associated > Mammals > Digestive system > Stomach > Rumen ... | reverse complement strand
CCAAATCCCACAAGCGGCCTTGTCACCGTCTCCGGCGAGAACCTCAAGGAGCTTGAAGTCATCAACATCCTTGGGCAGCCTGTGCTGAAAACCGGTTGCAGCGGCGAAAGCGTAACAATCGACCTGGCAAATCAGCCTGCTGGAGTTTATTTCATCAAAATCACCGATAAAAACGGTAATAAATATTCCGAAAAAGTTGTCAAAGACTGATTAATCACTATGCGATAAGCCAAGCCTAGAAAACCCCAGGCTTTCTCGAGATTGGCGTTTGCATAGTGATTAATCTACAAAACATCATTGATATTCAAAAGATTATTTTTAACTTTGCAGTGATTAACTAAAAAACATATAACGCCATGAAACACAAAATCTTTACAACGATTGCCATTCTCCTGATCTACGCCACAGGAACGTTTGCACAATCTTATAGTGAAGAAAGCGGTCAGCGCTGGAATGTTTTAACCATGCCCACATTTACCACCATCCCCAGCTGCACTATTATTCTGCATTCCGATAATCAACATGTTCAATATGGTAACTACGTATACAAAATGCTTTATTGTAACAGCGATGATATCATCAATCTGCTTTATGGTATATATCGTGAAGAAAACGGCAAGGTTTTCATGAGAGAAAATCCTGGCGGGATGTGGCCGGCAACTGAAGAATTTCTTTTGTATGATTGGGAAATGAATATTGGTGATACGGCATATGTACAGAGAGGTGATTGGACCAAAGGCCTTGTTTTAGATAATATATCGGATACTTTGATGAATGGGAGCCAAAGACGCATATTCCATCTTCATTATATGAACAATGACTCGGTGACAGAGATTTGGATTGAGGGTATGGGGAGTGAGTTGGGATTCCCTTATAGTGGAACAAAAGACAATCCGGTAAGTCCATTCTATTATCCTATGACTGCCGAGCTGCTTTGTTATTATGAAAATGGCGATCTATCGTGGGATAATCCTCATTTTGATGAGTGCATTATTAACTATTGGCTTGATGTTGAGAACGTCTCTGAAGAGTCGGTATTATGCCTTTATCCGAACCCGGTTCAAAGCATTATCACCGTCTCCGGCGAGAACCTCAAGGAGCTTGAAGTCATCAACATCCTTGGGCAGCCTGTGTTTAAAACACCTTGCAGCGGCGAAAGCGTCATCATTGACCTGGCCGGCCAGCCTGCTGGAGTTTATTTCATCAAAATAACCGATAAAAACGGTAATAAATATTCTGAAAAAGTTGTCAGAGAATGATTAATCACTATGCGATAAGCCAAGCCTTAGGAAACCTTGGTTTTCTCGAGATTGGCGTTTGCATAGTGAGTAATCCAACATGTTATTTTCGAATACCGTTTTCGAATTTTACCACAAATGCATCAGGGTAGCCTTTTGAGACTACGGTTTTAAGGTAGCTGTCGGCTTCGGCTTTGGTGGCAAAACAACCGGCAGTATACTTGAACATACCGTTATGTTCGTAATAATCAATATCTTGCAGATTCTTGTAAACATCCTGAGGATTGTCAAGCTTGCGGTTTCTTGTGGCAAACTGAACCTTGTAGACAATGCCAGAATTCTTATCAACAGTTGGTGCCTCAGGCTGAGCCTCGTGCTGCAGATTGACTGACTCCTTCTCATAATTGGTTTTGTATGTGCAGAAAGCCCTTCCTATGGCCGAAGCCAGGCTTTCCTGCCCATCAGCCGACAGCATGTAAGCCTCGTCAGCAGGGTTGGTGATAAAGCCCAGCTCAACCAGAACCGATGGCATAGCAGTTTTGTATAGCACCAGGAATCCGGCCTGCTGCACTCCCCTATCCTTGCGTTTGGCATTGTTGACCATCTCGTTTTGGACAAGCTCTGCAAACTCCAGGGAATGCTGCTTGAACTCGCTCTGTATGAAGCTGAAGGCTATGTAGGCCTCGGTGCTGTTGGGGTCGAAACCGTCGTAATTGGATTCGGCGTCGCTTTCATAGAGAATTGAGGCGTTTTCGCGTTTAGCGACGTTGAGGTTGGCATTGTTGCGGTGCTCTCCCATGACGAAGGTCTCCACACCGGCAGTGCCAGGCGACTTGGCCACCGAGTTGCAATGTATGGAGATGAACAGGTCGGCATTGTTACGGTTGGCTATGCGGGCGCGCTCCATAAGCTCCACAAACACATCGGTGGTGCGGGTGTAGACGACTTTCACGTCAGGACACTGTTTTTTTATGTATTCTCCAGTCTTTTTTGCCACAGCCAGAGTGATGTTTTTCTCCTTTCCCTTGGAGCCTACAGCCCCAGGGTCCTTGCCCCCATGCCCGGCATCGATGACCACAGTCTGAATCTTATTGGACTGGGCTATGGCAACACTCGAAAAAAAACACATTGCTATAATAAAAAATATAAGTCTGTACTTCATAAAAAAGCGTATCTTTGCAGTTTGAAAAATTGTAATTTTTCACAAAATTAGATAAAAAACTTGTATTTGAAGTCAACATATCGCTTTTTTATAGCATTTTTCTTCCTTCTGATAGGTTTTGCCTTTTCAGGAAGAAGCCAGAATGTTATAGACAGTGTTGATTATCAACATCCAACAGACAGCATAGGCCTGGTGGATTCAATAACTCCGGTCAAACAGAAAAAGTCGGCCATCGACTCGCAGATTGACCGCAGCTGCAACGACTCGACTGTGCAGGACTTCAAAAACAACAAGATTCATTACTACGGCGGAGCGTCCATCAAATATGAAAATATAGAGATTCAGGCCGATTACGTGGAGTTTGACTTCGAGAAACACACCGTTTTCGCCAGCGGCCGTCCCGACTCTACCGGACGCATAGTGGGCAAACCGGTCTTCATCCAGGACAATCAGAAATACCTTTCAGACGAGATGACCTTCAACTTCGACACTAAGAAGGGTATCATCCGAAAGGTGTTCACCGAAGATGCGCAAGGCTATATTCATGGCGACCGCATCAAGAAGATGGATGACGGCAAAATCAACATTCGATACGGTTCATTCACCACCTGCAACAATCAGGAGCATCCGCACTATGAGTTCGCGTTCAAAAAAGCCATAGTCATACCCGACGATAAGATAGTGGCAAAGGTGGCATTCGCCAAGATTGAAGAGACACCGCTACCCGTGGTGATACCTTTTGCCTTGATACCTAACAGCAGAGGCCAGCGCTCGGGTATTATCATCCCGTCGTTCGGCGAATCGGCCAACCGAGGCTTCTACTTGGAAAACGGAGGTTATTACTGGGCCATCAACAACTATATGGACCTCGAACTCATTGGAGACATCTACACCCGAGGCAGCTGGGCCTTGAAGCCTACATTCAGATACGTCAAGAGGTACAGATTCAACGGCTCCCTGGCCGCCAGCTACGCCATCAACAAGGTCGGAGTGGAAGGCTCTGCCGACTTCACGGAGAGCACCGACTTCAAAATCCGTTGGGTTCACAAGCAGGACCCCAAGGCCAGACCCAAGTCGACATTCTCGGCCGACGTCTACATCGTGAGTAACAACTACAACAAATACAACGCCATCTCGACCTCGGAATATCTGAGCAACACCTTCCAGTCGAGCATAGCCTACCAGACCAGCCTGGGCAGTCTTTTCCATCTGACAGTCAACGGAAGTCACAGTCAGAACACCCTGACACATCAGATGACCATCACCCTGCCGGAGCTGACTTTTACGATGAACCGAATCTATCCTTTAAAAAACGTGGGAAAGACCGGCAAAAAGTATTGGTTCAGCGAATTGAACCTGAGCTATAGCGCCAACGCCAAGAACTACATCAGCATGGCCGACAGCCTATTCTTCAAGGACGGATGGCTCGACCAGATGCAGAACGGCATGCAGCACAGAATACCCGTCAACCTGCCAATCAAGCTGTTCAAGTATTTCACATGGACCACTTCGGTGAACCTTGTAGACAGAATGTATCTGCAGTATTACGTCCAGGACTGGGCAATGGACAGCACCGGCACCGGCCATGTGGTAACCGACACCATACACAGATTCCGCAACGCCTTCTCGTACGACATGTCAAGCAATATCACAACCAAGCTGTACGGCATGCTGAGCTTCAAGCGAGGCCCCATTCGGGCGATAAGGCACGTGTTCACGCCTACTGTCGGATTCTCATACAACCCCGACTACAGCTCCAAATTCTGGGATTACTATTCGTCGTACGTCGACGGAAGCGGCGTGCCACACGAGTACAGTTATTTCCAAGGGGGCATTTATGGCACGCCGCCCGGCCAGCGCTCCGGCAGAATCACATACAGTCTCAGTAACAATCTGGAGATCAAGGTCCCTTCACGCAAAGACACTGTGAACGGGCTGAAGAAAGTGGTGCTCATCGAGAACCTGACTCTCTCGGGCAACTACGACCTGGCCAAAGACTCTCTGAACTGGTCGTACCTGACCATAAGCGGACGTACCACCCTCTTCAAAAACTTCAGCATTCAGTATTCCAGCCTCTGGGACCCTTACGTGCTCGACTCCACAGGCACCAAGCAGCTCAACAAGTTTGAATGGGACGTCAACGGACGACTGTTCCGCAAGAAGAGCGTGACATGGAACTTCAGCGCAAGCTATACCATCAACAATGACACTTTCAAGAAAAACAAGAAGTCGGATAAGAAAAAAACTTCAAACTACGCTACGGAGGAGGAGCTGAACGACATCAACAGCGACCCTTCGGCCTATGTCGACTGGTCGACAACCTGGTCACTCTCGCTGAGCTACAACCTGCGACTGAGCAACAACCTGTCGTACATCAACTATATTATGCACGACAACCGAACTACTGTGCAGACCTTGAGTCTGCGGGGAGAAATCAATTTGTCGCCGAAGTGGAAATTCTCGGCCCAGACAGGTTGGGACTTTGAGAAAAACAAGATCTCATACACCTCCCTGACCATTTACCGCGACCTGCACTGCTGGGAGATGCGATTCAACGTGATTCCTTACGGAACATACAAGTCGTGGAACTTCCAAATCAACATCAAGGCATCGGCCTTGCAGGACTTGAAGTTGACGAAGAAGAAAGACTACCGCGACAATTATTAGTTGGAAGTTGAAAGTTAAAAAGTTTTAGGATTTGTATTAAAAAAGTGTTAATTTTGCAGAACTAAAATTTAATATTATGAAAAAAATATTGTTAATATCATTGATGCTCAGCTGCTTGGGATGCTTTGCCCAGGTCGAGACAGAGTATGAGAAATTCGCAAGAGAACAACAGGAGCAGCTTCAGAAAATGAAGAAGCAGAACGAGGAAGGCATTGAGAAGTTGGGCAAGGAATACGAGGCTTATGTGAAAGCCGAAAAGGAAGCATACGAAAATTTTGTAAAGACAGGCGAACTCGTCTGGGGTAAAGGCAATGTAAAGGAAAGTACCCCTAAAGACTGGGTGGAATACTCAAAAGACGGCAAGTCGAGAAGCGTGGTAGACTTTGAGACAGGTGAAGCCACTATAGAAATCATTCAGGAAAAAGGCAAGGAAGTGGACCAGAAGGAGATCGAGAAAAACCTGAAGGAGCTGCTCACCAACAAAGGTAAGACCAAAGACTACGACTCGGAGGTCGAGAAGGCAGTGCCTCTGCAGGACAAGCCGGTTCTGGAGAATCAGGTGAAGACACCTTCGGGCGAAGTGGTAACTGAAAAGAACATGGACAAAGACGTCAAGGAGATAGCCGCCAATGTAAAACCCGAGGTCAAGACCATAAAAGGTGAAGACAATGTGGAACGCCAGGTGGTTACCATCAAGCTCGAGCTGGTGCCCGACAACATCCGCATACGCGCCGAGCAATACATAGCCGAGGTGCAGAAATACTGCCAGAAGTGGAGCGTCGAGCCTTCGCTCGCTTTCGCCATCATGCAGACAGAGTCGTCATTCAACCCGAAAGCCAAATCGTATGTGCCAGCCTACGGTCTGATGCAGATAGTCCCTTCGTCTGCCGGTGCCGACTGCGCCAAGAGCCTCAAGAAGGACTTCAAAGCGCCTACGGCCAACTACCTCTACGAACCTGAGAACAACATTGAGATGGGCGTTCACTACCTCCATCTGCTGAGATCCAGATACTACACCAAGGTGACCGACAAGGACAGCCAGACACTTTGCGTCATAGCATCGTACAATACCGGCGCAGGCAACGTGGCCAAAGCCCTCCGCGGCGACTACAACATCAGCAAGGCCATCCCGCAGATCAACGGAATGACATACGACCAGCTGTTCAAGTTCTACGAGAAGAACCTCCTGCCGGAAACTCAGAACTACATCAGAAAAGTAACAGAAAGAATGAATAATTTTAAATCTTGGTTAAAATGAAAAAAGCAATTGCAACAAACAACGCCCCGGGCGCAATCGGACCTTACAGCCAGGCCATTGCAGCAAACGGTTTTTTATTTATTTCAGGTCAGATGCCGGTCGACCCTAAGACAGGCAACGTAGTGGACGGCGGCATCACCGAGCAGACACAGCAGGTGATGAAGAACCTTGAGGCCATACTCAAGGAGGCCGGATGCACCTTCGACAATGTGGTGAAATCGACCTGCTACCTCAGCGACATCGCCAACTTCGGCGCAATGAACGCCGTCTACGGGCAGTATTTCAAGCAGGACCCTCCGGCGAGAGCAGCCTTTGCAGTGCGCACACTTCCAAAGGAGGTTATGGTTGAAATTGAAATGATTGCAGCATTATAAATTTTAAGGAAATGAAAAAGATTTTATCAATATTGTTGGTTGTGGCTTGCTTCGCCACACTGATGACTTTCACGTCATGCAAAAAGGACGACAACGATTCCAAGAAATACGCCGAGCTCATAGTAGGCCGCTGGAAGACAGCTGACGGCGGATACTACGAGGTGTACAACTCAAACGGCACCGGTAAGATGTGGAGTCCGGCCGACGACGTGGATGAGGACGAAGCCGACACCTTCGACTGGTCGATAGACAACAGCAGAATGACTCAGATCATCCACTTCCAAGGCGGTCAGGGCAATGTGCCTCAGTATTGCAACATCCTTATCTTGAACGAAAACACGCTCAAGTATAACAACAACGGCTGGAGAGCTGAAGTCACACTCACCCGAGTCAATTAATTTGAAATTATGAAGAAAGCCTACAAAGTCACTTGGATCAGCCTTGCCTCGGTGTTGGGCGTGGTCTTAATCGCAGTCTTAATTGCGTGCTATCTGGTGTTAAGCCCGAAACGTCTGACATCGCTTGTCAACAAGCACGCCTCGAAATTCATAACCTGCGACTACAAATTCGGCAGGGTTGACCTCTCCCTGTTCAAGACCTTCCCCGACGTGGGCTTGCAGATCGATGACGTGGTGCTTATCAACCCTACAGGAGGATGGACCACCGACACTCTGGCTTCAATAGACGAGTGTGTGGTGTCGCTCAACCTCAAAGAGCTGTTGTTCGGCGACCAGATCATAGTGAACAGCTGCCAGCTGAACGGTGGCTTTATCAATGCTTTCTTCGATGCGGAAGGCCGCAATAACTTCGACATCTTCCCTCCGAGCGAGCCTACACAGGAGGAGACTGTTGCCGAAGAAGAGGGCTTAGGCTACAGCATAGATCTTCATAAAATCAAACTCAACGACATCAGACTGCAGTACACCGACCTAGCCTCTAGCACCGCCGCCTCAGTCAACGGACTCGGCATGACGGTCAAAGGCAACGTCAAAGATGACAACATAACAGGCGACCTCGGCCTCACCGTCGACAGAATCATGGCTAAAATCGAGACCGACACCATGACAATGCACGCCGCAGTCGACAACATTGCCGTCAACGGCAAACTCAAGATGAAAGGCGATGACATCAACGCCGACGCCAATGTAGGCACCGGAGCCTTAGGCTTGAAGATGACAGGTTCCACCAAGGTTAATGCGAGCTTGGAAAGTTTCCAGGCCGGCTTCAAGGGCGACATCAAAAACTATGAGAAGATTAACGGTCTGGTCACTCTCAAGTCGTTGGGCACCACTGCCGTCATGGACAATGAGACCTATGCCCAAAATGCCGACCTCAGCCTCGACATTCCGCTTAATCTCGATTTGAAGGAAATGGAGGCCAATTTCGACAATTCGGAGATAAATCTTAACGACATCAAATTTGGATTCGTGGGCAAGGTCACGGTGAAAGACGCCGTCACTCTCAAAATGGATATCAACACCAACACCATGGTCTTAGACAATTTGATCAGGCTGATACCTGACAGATTTAAAAAAGATCTGCTCGGAGGTGTGAAGATCAATGGAAAGCTGTTGCTTGAATCGCATATCGAAGGCACCTACTACGAAGACCAGATGCCTGTCATCAATGCCGACCTTATGCTTGCTGACGGTTATTTCGAGATGGACGACGCCCTACCCTTTCCCATTACGGGTATGAACACTAAAATCCACACCGACCTTGACTTGAACGGCAGGTCGGATGTGTACATAGACTCCTTTCGGGCAAGGATGAACAGCACGACAGTGTCCGCCAGCGGCACGGTCAGAGACGTGCTTGACAAGATGCTATGCGACCTCAACCTGAAAACCGACCTCAATTTTGACGATTTGAGGTCGTTTTTGCCTGAAGAGCTTTTGGCACAAGGCCAGCTCAAAGCTGACATCAACGCCAAGGGTACACTCGAGCAGTTCACCGACCTCGACCTGATGAATACCCGTCTGAACGGCAAGCTCGATTTCAGCAATCTGGACATAAAGTATTGCGACACAATAACCGCCAACTCGTCCAACTTGAGCTTGGGCTTCACCCTGCCCAACCCTTCGGCCAATGCCCTGAAAGACGGTCTGGCTTATATCACCCTCGCCGGAACCGATCTCAAAGCCGACGTGACCGGCATGAGCGTGATAAATGCCTCACTCGACGACTTCAACATAGCAGCTCAGGTGTCGAATGTGCTTGACAGCACGGTGATGATGGCAGCCGTAGCCGATTTCGCCATGGGTGCCATAGATTTCACTATGGACGACATAGATTTCCACACCAGGAATGCCAGCGGCGACGCCCAGATGTTGCCTTCAGCCAACCCGGGCAATGTCTCGTATGCCGCCATCTACAGCAGCGACAGTTTGGTCTTCGCCATGGGCGACGCCCTGAACTTCAACACCTGCGCTCTGGCACTTAACATGTCGGCCGAATACGACGAGACAGCCAAGGATTTATTCCTGCAATGGAATCCCAAACTCGACCTCACCCTCGACAAGGCCGCATTGGAGATGGCAGAGCTCAGTGAGCCGGTGCTGATACCTTCCATTGCCATGAAATACGACGAGGCCGGCCTTAACATCAACGACAGCCGTTTCGTACTCGGCAATTCAGACTTCTCTCTGGAAGGCAACCTCACCAACCTTTACGAGCATGTCAATAACAAAGCCCTGCTTTTGGGTAACTTCAACTTCACTTCAGACTACACCGACGTCAACCAGCTGATGGATCTGTTCAGCGGCATGGGTGCCGACAGCACCATGGTGGCTGAAAACAAAGTGGCTGACACCACAGCCAAGGAGGCCGAACCGTTCATGGTGCCTTACGGAGTGGACTTCAGGCTGCACACCATGATCAACAGCGCTCTGGCAGGCGAGATGGAGATTCACAACGTGGGCGGCGACCTCACCATCAAGGACGGCATACTGGTGCTCGAAGAGATGGGCTTCACCAGCGACGCAGCCGAGATGCAGCTTACAGCCATCTACAAGTCGAAGCGCAGAAACCATCTGTATGCCGGCTTCGACTTCCACCTGCTCAACATTGACATATCAGAGATGATACATATCATCCCCGACCTCGACACCATCGTGCCTATGCTGAAATCGTTCGACGGCAAGGCTGAGTTCCACTTCGCAGCCGAAACCAACCTGACGGCCGAATACACCCCGAAATATTCCACTTTGAAGGCAGCCTGCACCATAGAAGGACAAGACCTGGTGGTACTCGACACCGAGACCTTCGATATGATCAAAAAGAAGCTGTTCTTCAGCAAGAATACCGAGAACAAGATCGACAGCCTCGACGTTCAGTTTACGGTGTTCAGAAACGAAATCGACGTCTACCCCTTCGCAGTCTCAATGGACAAATACACCGCCATGCTCTACGGCAGGCACAATCTCGACATGAGTTACGACTACAACATAGCCGTGCTCAAGCCACGTATCCTCAGCCGCTTGGGACTTGAAATAAAAGGCTCCGACTTCGACCACATGAAGTTCAAGGTCAGAAGAAGCCTGCACCGCAACATGTTCAGACCTGAAAAACGCAACTACAAGGAGGAGAAGATAGCCGAAATCAAGAAGATTATCTCCAACTCACTTAAGGAGAATGTTAAGTAGGCTGTTTTTAGGTGCTCTGTTCATAGTGGCAGCCGTTTTGAAACTGCTGTCTATAGATGCTTTTGAGGTTTACATCTACAGTTTCGGCCTGTGCAGCTACACCTGGACCACCTTCTTCTCCAGACTGCTGATTTTTACAGAGCTTTTTCTTGGCTTAAGCCTTATATTCAAGATTCATTTCAGACGTATCTGGCAGCTGGCCATGCTGCTGATGCTGGGTTTCACCCTGTTTTTGGTTTATGCGGCAATATTCCGCAACGACAGCAACTGTCACTGTTTCGGCAGCCTCATAGAGCTCGACCCCTGGCAGTCCATAGTCAAAAACATCATAATAATAGCCCTGCTCCTGCTTATCCGGAAAGAGGAAAGCCATGCCTACAGACCTGTTCAGCGGAAGTGGCTTTTCGGCGGCATACTCGTGCTATCACTGGCAATTCCGTTTGTGGCAGTGCCTATGGATGTCGTATACAACAGGATTTATTCCGAGAAAGAAAACATCAACACCTCAGCTTTTTATCAGAGCCTGAGCGACTCGACCTATATGGATTTTCTGAATGTTTTGCCTGAAAAGACGGCCGATTCGGTGGTTTTCGAGCATGAGACACGGCTGATGGACGTAAGCAGCGGCCGATACCTTATTAATTATGCTCTGTCTGGCTGCAAGTTTTGCAAGACCGGAGCCGAAAAGCTCAGCCTGATGTTTGACCGCCACGGCATAAGCCACGACAAGCTGAAGTTTGTGGTGATAGGCAGCGATTATTCCATCAGCGAGTTTGTCAAGGTCACCTCGACTTACGACTACCCTCACTGGCGCATCTCCCTACCCAAGATGATGGACATCACCTTCGGCAACTTCCCGCTCTACGTGCTGGTTGAAGACGGAAAGGTGATAATGGCCGGCGATTTCAGGATTTTGGATGATGATTTGATAATGTCATTGCAATAAAAAAACCGCCTGAAAATCAAGCGGTTTTGTGGAGCATAGGAGAATCGAACTCCTGACCTTTTGAATGCCATTCAAACGCTCTACCAACTGAGCTAATACCCCATCTGAATTGCGCCGCAAAATTACGACTTTTTTTGATACGCCCGACAAATATTTTTCAAAATTATTTGCGACGACCTTTTCTTCTGGTTTTTCCAGCGTTCTCTTCCACTTTAACCTCCTTGCGGTAGATGTCTTCCGGACCGGTCGGGCGGAGCTCTTCCCTCCACTCGAAGCCTTTCAGAAGTTCCGCACCTTCCTTTATCTTCTCTTTAGGATACAAGGTCTCGGTGGTTTTCTTGAAATATTTGATTCTGACAATCTGGTTTTTCTCAATTTCTATATCCATGGCAGTGCTCTGCGACACGTTGATGCCGATCATGGAGCCGTCTTCCTCGCGCAGCCAATATACTGTCTCGGCATTGCCGTCGTCGTAAACATGGTCGAGTTCGTTGTCCTTGAAGTAGGCTGTCATGGTCTTGCCTTTGATTTGGTTGAAGCCTTCAATGGTGTCCTTCTGTATGATGAAGCCATTGGGATAAAGCAGCACGCTGTCGATGGCGCGGTTGGCCATCACTATGTTGATGGAGTCGCCCCTCAGCTGGCTGTTCTCGGCCCAAATCATAGGGTTGCCGCGCATCTTGGCGGTGGAGTCGCTGATCAGATAATTCAGCGAGTCGCATTTGCCCTGAATGTCACGGCGGTAGAACCTCACGTTGTAATATGAGAGTATGCGTTCGGCCTTGTTGGTTTGAGGATTTATATAGAAAAACAAGGTGTCGGAATGCTGGAAAAGGGTGTCTTTGTCCGCATAGTAACGCATACGGGCGCTATCGGTGACGAAGGTTTTGCCTATGTTTTTCCACATCTCGCCGTAGTTGCCTTCCAATATGGCCTTGTTGACGGTGTCGTGTATAAAGACATTGCTCTTGGCTTGGGCGAACTCGGTTTTACGGTTGTAAAACATAGTGTCGGCCGTTATGGAATAACCCTGGTTGCTCAAAGTGGCTCGACGGTCCAGATAGGCGATGTCGTTGGCGGCGTCGTACCATCCGTAGTTGCCCACCAGCACGTAATCCTCGTAATAGATGGTGGTAGGACCGTAGAAAAATATCTTCTCCTCTTTGATTCTGTACTCCAAAGTGTCGGTAAGCATGCGGCATTTAGGCGTTGTCACCACCACGTCTTTTCGGAAATAAGCCACCTCAATGTCGTCTCGATAGTATCCCTTCCGGCTGACAAGCTTCTTATCGTTGCGGGTGATGGTGCCACGCTTGGGATAAGTTGCCAGATGGGCCTCTCGGTCGTAGGTTAGATAGTTGGTTTTCAGTACTGTGGAGTCATCTTTTAGAATGACATTGTCGAAAAGCTCGGCAAACTTGATGTCGCCCGAGTATTTGCATTTGTCACTGAAGATGTCGGTGGTGTCGTTCACCTTGATGTGAACGTTGCCGTATCCGTCGAAATAGCGGGTTTTCTCGTTGAAATGCGCGCTGTCGCTGTAGAAAAAGGTCGAGTCCTGACGCAGAGCCACGTTTCCTATCAGTCGCTCCACCCCTTTTCCGTAGGCTTCGTCGTAAACCTGATAGTCGGCATGCTCGATATGGACAAAAGTCTTGCCGCTCTGCTGGGCGCTAAGGGTACAGCAGATACAGACAAACAATGTCAGGATTATGGTTTTAATACAACGCATCTACAACAGATACGCCGTAGAGACGTCATAAATGGCGTCTCTACACACGTACCAATTAATTATTTTGATAATCCCAAAGGATTATTCGTATTTCTTGTTTTCAGCCTTGCCGTCGAGCACCATGATGCCGTTGAGTGCAAGGGCCAACATCTCGTCTTCACCCGGGTAACGGTAGACAGGAGCTATCTTCTCGACATGTTCGGTCACTATGCCGCAGAAGGTCTTGTCGTAGGCCATACCGCCTGTGATGAAGATGCCGTCGACGTTCATGTCGAGTGCCGATGCTGCGAGACCGCCGATTTCCTTGGCGACCTGGTAAGCCATGGCGCGGTAAACCTTCTCCCATTCCTTGTTGCCAGCCTTCACTGCGTTCTCGACCTCGAGAGCGTCGTTGGTGCCGAGATATGCCACGAAGCCGCCCTGACCTTTAAGCATGAGGTCGACGTCTTTCTTGGTGTACTTGCCGCTGAAGCAGGCTTTCATCAATGGTCCTGACGGAAGAGC
>Ga0265300_10003203_pt1 | contig 13527 bp, 8 predicted proteins | sample AusTroGonzalo_MG_FD_193482 | JGI IMG/M metagenome (GOLD analysis project Ga0265300, IMG submission 193482) | Bovine rumen microbial communities from tropical cattle in Woodstock, Queensland, Australia - Gonzalo_03 | ecosystem: Host-associated > Mammals > Digestive system > Stomach > Rumen ... | reverse complement strand
ACCTGCTGCCCATCCTCTCGATGCTCGACGACGGCGACTATCCCAAGGACGCCATCAACTGCGTCATCATGTCGCCCACCCGTGAGTTGGCACAACAGATAGACCAGGCCATGCAGGGCTTCGGCTACTATCTCGACGGCATCTCGAGTGTTGCCGTCTACGGCGGCAACGACGGCAACCGCTACGACCAAGAGCTTAAAGGGCTGCGTCTCGGCGCCGATGTCATCATCGCCACCCCCGGCCGTCTGCTGAGCCACCTGAAGGTGGGCAACCTCGACCTGTCGCGCTGTTCGTTCTTCGTCCTCGACGAGGCCGACCGTATGCTCGACATGGGTTTTTCAGACGACATTCTGAAGATTGTCAAGGAGCTGCCCGACACGTGCCAGCGCATCATGTTCTCGGCTACGATGCCCGACAAGATCCGCCAGCTCGCTGTCTCGCTGCTCCACAACCCCGTCGAGGTGAAGCTCGCCGTGTCGAAGCCCGCCGAGAAGATCCAGCAGTCGGCCTACGTCTGCTACGAGCCGCAGAAGCTCGGCGTCATCGAGCACCTCTTCAAGAGCGGTGACCTGCAGCGCGTCATCATCTTCTCAGGCAAGAAAGACAAGGTGAAGGACATCACCCGCCGTCTGAAGCGCATGAAGATCAATTGCGCCGAGATGCACAGCGACCTCGAGCAGCGTGAGCGCGACGACGTGATGCTCCGCTTCAAGGCCGGTCAGGTCGATGTCCTCGTCGCCACCGACATCGTCAGCCGCGGCATCGACATCGACGATATCCGCATCGTCATCAACTACGACGTGCCCCACGATGCCGAGGACTACGTCCATCGCATCGGCCGTACGGCACGTGCCGACCGCGACGGTGTGGCCATCACGTTCATCAGCGATTTGGACATCTACCGTTTCCAGAGCATCGAGCACTTCCTTGGCAAAGAGGTCGAGAAGCGTCCCCTACCCGACGGCCTGGGCGAAGGCCCTGTCTACACCAAGCGTCAGAAACGCCATTCCGACACCCGCAAGAACGGCCGCTGGCACAGCCACGGCAATGGCGGAAAAGGTGGTGGAAAGAAAGGTGGTCACGGCGGCAACAGGAACAAGCGCCGCAAAGGAGGCGGCGACAAAGCGCCTACCCCATAAAGAGATTCTACCCGATAACCTTATAACGGGCAAACTTCAAGAGCAGCTGTTTGGTTCCGACATTACGGAACTCGACAGTTGCTTTTCTGTTTTCACCGACACCTTCCAGCTTCAGCACCCTGCCCACACCAAAACGCTGGTGTTCGATGACAGAGCCTTCCTGCAAGGCATCACTCTCAGACGCTGCCACAGACGCTGTACGTGGAGCCACTGCCTGGTGCAGCCGTTTGAAGTTTGGACCGAAGGGATCTACGGGTTTCTCCGGCTGTCGCGGTGCCGCCACACGGGGTTTGGGATCGGCGCGGAACTGCGTAGCCACAGGCCGTGGGTTCTGCATCCAGTCGCTACCACGACTCGTCGTCTGGCCTGCGCTACGGGTGAAGCTGTCGCCTCCACGTTCCGAAAGAACCCTTATGAGCTGAGGGTCTATGTCCTTGATGAAGCGCGACGGCGTATCGTACTCCATGCGCCCGTAGCGCCAGCGGTTCTGGGCACAGGTCATAATACAGTGCTTCTCGGCACGCGTGATGGCCACATAGAGCAGACGGCGCTCCTCCTCAAGTTCACGCATGGAACCGATACACATCGGCGAGGGGAAGATGTTCTCCTCAAGGCCCACGATGAACACCGTGGGGAATTCCAGACCCTTGGCCGCGTGGATGGTCATCAGCGACACCTTATTATTATCATCGCCGTCGTCGCTGTCGAGATCCGTCAGCAAGGCCACCTCCTGCAGGAAGTCCGTCAGCTGCACCTGGTCGCCCATGTCCTCCTCGCGCCGACTCTCGACAAAGTCCTGCATACCGCTGAAGAACTCCTCGAGATTTTCCTGACGAGAAATGTCCTCAGGCATCCTGCCGCTGTAGATGTCCTTGCTCACACCGCTGGCCGTGACGATGTCGTGGCCCAGCTGGTAGGCATCGTCCGTCTCCAGCCGTTGCCGCCAGCCTTCCACCATCTCCTTGAAATTCGTCAGCTTCGTCTGCGTCGCCTTGCTGATGTTCAGCGGGAAGAGCACCGGCTCTGAGATGACACGCCACAGGCTGACGCCATAGTCGCTGGCTGCCTTGACAACCTTGTCAAGCGTGGTGTCGCCGATGCCGCGTGCCGGGTAGTTCACGATACGCTTGAAAGCCTCTTCATCGTCGGGATTAGCCACCAGACGGAAGTAGGCGATGACGTCCTTGATCTCCTTACGCTGATAGAAAGACAGCCCGCCGTAGATACGGTACGGGATGGCGTCCTTGCGCATCTGCTCCTCAAAGCTACGGCTCTGCGCATTCGTACGGTAGAGGATGGCGAAGTCACTCCACTGCCCGCCCTCCTCACGGCGTATGCGCTTGATGTCCTGACAGACCACCATCGCCTCCTCACGGTCGGAGTAGGCAGGCTTCAGCGTCAGCCGCTCACCCTCCTCGTTACGGCTGTAGACGTCCTTCGGTATCTGGCGTTCGTTCTTCTTGATGAGTGAGTTGGCAGCCTGTACGATGAGCTGCGTCGAACGGTAGTTCTGCTCCAGCTTGAACAGCCGTGCATCGTCGTATTTCTCCCTGAAGTCCAGGATATTGTCGATGTTTGCCCCACGGAAGCTATAGATGCTCTGTGCATCGTCACCGACCACGCAGACGCGCTGCCGTTCGCGTGTCAGCTGCAGCACGATCTGCTGCTGAGCGTAGTTCGTGTCCTGGTACTCGTCCACCAGCACGAAGCCGAACCGGTCGGCATACTTCCTTCGCACGTCCTCATGTTGGTCGAACAGCAGGAACGTCTGCACCAGCAGGTCGTCGAAGTCCATGGCGTTAGCCTGGCGGCAGCGATCGGCATAGCGGCGGTATATCTCTTTCACGGCGGGACGTTTCGACGCCGCGTCGTCCTTGGCCCAGGCGCTGACGGCGTAGTAGTCGGCCATGATCAGGTGGTTCTTTGCCATTGAGATACGGTCGGCCACCGACGCCGGTTTGTACACCTTGTCATCGAGCCCCATCTCCTTGATGATGGTCTTCACCAGCGAACGGGCGTCCGACTGGTCGTAGATGGTGAAGTTCGGCAGAAAGCCGATATGCTCCGCCTCCGCCCTCAGTATCCGTGCAAAGACCGAGTGGAACGTGCCCATCTGCAGGTAGCGCGCCCGTTCCGTCCCCACCAGTCGGCCTATGCGCTCCTTCATCTCACGCGCCGCCTTGTTGGTGAACGTCAGCGCCAGGATCTCCCACGGCTTCATGCCCTGCTCCAGCAGGTAGGCTATCTTGTACGTCAGCACGCGCGTCTTACCCGAGCCAGCTCCGGCAATGACCAGCGACGGTCCGTCACAGTAGACCACCGCCTTCTGCTGGCTCTCGTTCAGTTCGCCGAGCAGTTTTTCCGCGCCTGTTCTTATGTCTGTTTCCTGTATATTCATTTTTTGTTAATAATTTGTGCAAAGATACCCATTTTTCCGAAATATCCACTATCTTTGTCGTCAGTTTTAAATGAATTTAGGTATTACACAATAAAAAAGGAACCATTATGACACCACAAGAACAGAGAAATGAGCGTCTGGCCAAGACCGTTATCAAGAACCTGCAACGCCGTCACATAGAAGGGTTCTACTGCCCGACGGCAGAGGAGGCAGTGCAGCAAGTGTCCAAACTTATCGCTGACGGGAGTAGTGTGACCTGGGGTGGCACGATGACAGTGCGCGACCTTGGCATTCCGCAAGCCCTGAAGAGTAGAGGCACCCTGGAGGTGCTCGACCGCGACCTGGTTGAGACGGCCGAGGAGAAGCAGGCCATGTACCTCAAGGCATTTTCCGTCGACGTCTATCTCAGTAGCGCCAATGCCATCTCCGAGGACGGTGTCATCGTGAACATCGACGGCAACGGCAACCGTGTGGCAGCCATCACCTGGGGACCGAAGAAAGTCATCTTTGTCATCGGGTTGAACAAGGTGGCACAGACCGTCGAAGCGGCTCTTGCCAGGGCACGTAGCACGGCCTCACCTGTCAATGCCGCCCGTTTCGACATTAAGACGCCGTGTCAGTCTGACGGTGTATGCCATAACTGCAACTCGTCTGACAGCATCTGCAATTACGTCCATTTCCTCAGGAACTCGCCACGAGGTCGTCATACCGTAGTGCTCGTTGGCGAGACGCTCGGATATTGATTCTTCCGAGATTGAACTATCAGTTCTTTACAGCTTTGGGAGTCCAGTTCTTGGAGAAACGTAGCACTTTCTCCTGATTGCACTTTCTGCTGACATCCCAATGTTTAACGGAGTTTAAGAAAATGTCAGCATCGTTTAATCGAGTTTAAATTCCGTGCCATTCTGACTGATTCCGAGTGCCATTTTGGCAATCGGCACATAAGTTGCCTTTAGCTTGGTGAAAGCCGACGCTACAAAGGCCGAGGCAATCACGACATACGTTAAACTAAAATTATAATTAGGAGGTATTGATTATGTTACCAGTAATGTTTCAGAACAGTTGGATGCCAACAGTATTTGAGGATTTCTTGAACAATGATTGGATGCCTCGTGCCAACAGTACAGCACCCGCAGTCAATGTCAAGGAGAGTGAAAAGGAGTATACGATGGAGCTTGCCGCTCCGGGCATCAAGAAAGAATACTGCCGTGTGGCCATCAACGACGAGGGCAACCTGACCATCGCCATCGAGAACAAACAGGAGCACAAGCATGAGGACAAGCACCACCACTATCTGCGTCGCGAGTTCAGCTACTCTAACTACGAGCAGAACTACACGCTGCCTGACGACGTGGTTCGCGACCAAATCTCTGCCAAGGTGGAGGACGGCATCCTGACCGTCACCATGCCGAAGGCCGAGCCGAAGCAGAAGGTCACCAAGGCCATTGAGATCTCGTAATTTCGCGACATTGTCATAGCGTTAATCGGGAAAGGCCAAGCAGCCTTTCTCCTAAATTATCACAAAAGATTCCCCATATTCATCTGAGTATGGGGATTTCTTTGTATCTTTGCGGTATGAAGAAACTCTGCCACTTTATTTCTGACTATATGGGCGTGCTGGTGCTGGCTGCCGCTCTGCTGGCATTGGCATTCCCCAGTGCGCTGCAGCACATACGTCCGACGGTCATCAACTACCTGCTTGGCGTGGTGATGTTCGGTATGGGACTGACACTCAACCTGCAGGACTTCAAAATCGTGTTCAGTCGTCCCAAGGACGTCATCATCGGTTGTCTGGCTCAGTTCACCGTTATGCCATTGCTGGCATGGGGACTGGCTCAGCTGTTCCAGCTTGACGAGGCACTGGCCCTTGGCGTTGTACTCGTAGGCTGCTGTCCTGGAGGAACGGCATCGAATGTCATCACCTATCTGGCCAAAGGCGACCTGGCACTCTCCGTGGGAATGACAGGCGTCTCCACCCTACTCGCTCCGCTGCTGACGCCCTTGCTGACATGGGCCTTAGCCGGAAAGAGTGTCAATGTCGATGTGGTGGGTATGCTGCTGAGTATTCTCTGGGTAGTCATCCTGCCCATCGTCGTAGGACTGGTCGTCAAGTGGCTCTGGCCTAAGTTCACCGAGCGAGCTACGGACTACCTCCCCGCATTCTCGTCGGTTGCCATTGCCTTTATCGTAGCGATTATCATTGCCGCCAATGCCAGTAAGCTGATGGCTGGCGGACTGATTATCGTTGTGGTGGTCATGCTCCACAACCTCTGCGGACTGAGTCTCGGCTATCTCGTCGGACGACTGCTCGGCTTGTCTGAGCCTAAGAAGAGGGCTATCTCCATTGAGGTTGGCATGCAGAACTCGGGACTGGCCAGCAGCCTGGCCACCATCCACTTTGCCGCCTATCCCCTGGCCACCATCCCCGGTGCCATCTTCAGCGTCTGGCACAACATCAGCGGTGCCCTGGTAGCATACTTATACCGAAAGAAAGAAGTTAATCTATGAACGATTATAAACAGATCATGAAGAGGCTTTGTATTGTCGTAACAGTCCTTATGCTGACCCTGACGGGCTATTCGCAGGGATTCCGTAATCCCGTACTCCCTGGTTTTCATGCCGACCCCTCCGTTTGTCGAGCCGGTGATGACTTCTATCTGGTGAACAGCACGTTCCAGTATTATCCTGGCGTTCCCGTATTCCACAGTAAGGACCTTATTCACTGGGAACAGGTGGGTGCCTGCCTCACCCGTGAGTCGCAGGTCAGAATCGAGGGAATGGACGAGCAGACGGGTATCTATGCCCCCACCATCCGCTACCACGAGGGCCGATTCTACATGGTGACGACGGTGTTCCCCTCGCGCAAACATTTCTATGTCTATACCGACAACCCGAACGGACGGAGCAGCGAGAGCCGCCAAGCTCGCTTGGATGGCCGAGTCGTGACGGACGAAGGCATAGCCAACGGTGAATGGAGTGACCCCATCTACATTGATTTCTGCGTGGGCAGTTGTGACCCCACGCTGTTCTTCGACGACGATAAGTGCTATTTCCTATGGAAGGAGGGCGACATCAAAATCTGTGAGATTGACGTGAAGACCGGCAAGCAACTTGGTGAGATACACCATCTGGGCACAGGGCTTGGCGGGCGATACCCAGAGGGTCCGCATATCTATAAGAAGGATGGCTACTACTATCTGTTGCTGGCAGAGGGCGGCACGGAGCACGGCCATCATGTCAACATCCTCCGCAGCAAAAGCCTGTTCGGTCCCTACGAGTCGAATCCTGCCAATCCGATTCTCTCGCATTTCAGCATGAAGATGCAGAACAGCAATATTCAGGGACTTGGCCATGCTGATTTGGTACAAGCTCCTGACGGTTCGTGGTGGATGATCTGCCTCGGCTACCGCACACACGGCTATCTGCAGCACGTGATGGGACGCGAGACATTCCTCGCCCCAGTCAAGTGGGAAGAGGGCGGCTGGCCAGTCGTTAACGGCGACGGTACCCTGCAACTCGACATGCAGTGCCAGACACTGGCGCAAGTGGCGATGCCTTTGGAGCCAACGAAAGACGAGTTTGATGCCGACAAGCTCTCACTCTATTGGAGTCACCTGAACATGCCGCAACGTGAGAACTATTCACTCACAGCCCGCAAGGGATGGCTCCGTATGACCACCTCCACCATCACACTCGACGAAGTGGGCAATCCCACATTCATCGGCCATCGCCAGTCGGAGCCCAACTTTACGGCTACCACCAAGGTGGATGTCGCTGAGTTGAAGGACGGCGGTGTGGCAGGCATCACGGCCTACGCTGCCCATCATAATCACTACGACGTGCAAGTGGCCGTTCGGAATGGCAAGCGATACCTGCAGGCCAAGATTCGCATCGGCGAGATGGAGCATATCGAGAAAGAGATTCCGCTAACCCAAAATATCGTCTATCTGCGCATCACGGCCGATCCTCAGTTCTATCACCTGCACTACTCCATCGACGGCGAGCACTTCACCCATCTCGCCCGTATGGACTACCGCTATCTGAGTACCGAGACCATCGGTGGCTTCTGTGGTGTGCACCTCGGCATCTTTGCCCACACACTTTCAAGCGTCATCAGCCACGCCGACTTCGACTGGACCAACTTCGAATTTGAGAAAAGTAGAAAGTAGTTTGTTTCCCGAAATATTCACTACCTTTGCGAATGAATCAACTAACAACAAAAACCGAACGAATATGAAAAGACTTCTTTTGTTGACACTACTGGCCACTGGAACGATTGCCCAGGCACAGAATAACTATGAGATTACAGTTGAGAGCCGCCAGCCCTCGGGGATTATTGACGAGATGCTCTACGGACAGCTCTTTGAGCATATCTATTTCAGTGCGAACAACGGCGTGTGGCAGGAACTGATACAGGAACGCTCGTTCGAGCCTGAGCAGTATCCGGGCATCCATCCGCGCGACGGCTATTTCGACGGCTGGTATATGGACGACGACCGGGTGCTGCACTCCCCCACCCGCTACGAGCAGCCACTGAAGATTGACAGCATTGACACCTGCGACTTCGACTTGACGATGGACGTGAACTGGCGTGCCTACAAACTGGCGCGTCGCAGTTGGAGCGGCGGACTGATGGACATCCGCTTCGCCTTCCGCAACAAGGCCGACGGCACACCTTACTATGTTCGCATACACGACCCGTACTACGAGAGCCGTACGTTTACACCGGCGCAGACACAGGCACAGATTGACGCGGCCAACGAGGCAGCTGCACGGGCTGCACTGCAGCAACAGGCAGCCTCAGCCGACTTCTCCGTCTGCCAGATGGAGGTGCGCGAGATGCAGGGCTTTGGAGGACGACCCGGTCGTCGCATGAACGTGCTTTCGCCATTGGCATCGGCTCCAGCAACCAAAGAGCAGGTCAATGAGGATCAGAAGTGGCACAAACTGCGCATAGAGAGTAGAGGCAGCAAGGTGACCGTGTTCTGGGACGGCAAGGAGGTGCTGACCTGTGACGGGCTGGAGAAGGCCGACCGAAATTTCGTGACGTTTTGGGTGAACTATACCGAGGCCACTTACCGCAATATTCGTCTGACATCATCAGATGGAAAAGTTCTCTTTGAGGGCACGCCTGGCGACGTCAAGATTCCAGCTGTAGCTCAGCAGTGGACGGCCTTCGGCGAGGGCGGCAAGTATCGCCTCATCAAGGACGATGCTGTCAACATGCGCTACTCGCAGGAAATCACGGCTGGCAAGACCGAGGTCGGCATTTTCCAAGGGCCGCAGAACATCATTTGCGGCGAGAAATACGTCGGTTCGATATATGCCAAAGGTCATGGTGAGCTGATTGTGGGATTGCGTAATTCAGAAGGCCAGTTCGTGGCACGACAGTCCCTTGGCAAGGTGAGCAAGGAGTGGAAGAAATATGAATATGCTCTTGAACCGCAAGTTTCTGGGAAAATAGAAGATGCTAGAATTAAAATGAATTGGGTTGGAGGCAAAGTGGACCAGATGAAGATTGGCATTGACGGCGATTTTGCCATCGCCGTGAAGGGTGGCACCGTTCAGGTGGACATGGCCACCATGACCACGCAGACCGGTCTCGACTTGGGCGGCTTCCGTCCCGACATCCTAAAGGCTGTGAAGGAACTGCACCCGACGTGTCTGCGCTGGCCGGGGGGCGGCTACGTGGCCCAATACGACTGGAAGTGGGGTATCGGCCCACAGGAGAAACGTGAGCGCTGGGCCCACTGGATGTGGATGGATTACGACCAGAACTGCTTCGGCACCGACGAGTTTATCCGCTTCTGCCGCGAGATCAACTCTGAGCCAATCATCGTGGTGAGCGTCAAGTTCGAACGCCCTGCTGAGGAGTACGACCAAATTCTGCAGGATGCTGTGAACTGGCTGCGCTACTGCAATGCTCCGGCCTCGGATGAATGGGGTGCGAAACGTGCTGCCAATGGGCATCCCGAACCCTACAACGTGAAATACTGGGAGATAGACAATGAGATGTGGGAGATGGGTATCGACCGCTATGAGAAGTGTGTGCGCGACTTCAGTACGGCGATGCGTAAGATTGACCCGACCATCAAGATTATCGCTTGTGGTGGATTCCGTGAGGACGAGCAGTTCATCCAGCGCAGCGGCAACTTCTTCGACTACCTGAGCCTGCACCACTACGAGCAGCAGGGCGGCTATGCAACGGGACCTGTACGCTTGGGACAGCAGTACGACCGCTATGCCCAGATGATTGCCGAGGGACCGAATCCGAACATCAAACTATTCATCTCGGAGTGGAACCTGAACAGCATCGACTGGCGCACTGGTCTGTTTGCCGGCGGATTCCTCAATATGTGCGAGGCTCGCGACGTAGTGGCGATGGGTGCTGCAGCACTCTTCCTGCGTCGTACCGATGCCCCCGACTGGAACAACGCCTTCATCAATTTCGACTACAAGGACTTGTTCAAGGCACCCAATTGTCAGGTGACTGAACTTTGGTACGACCACTTCTCAAAGTACCGTCTGGCCTACAGCGGCGAAACGGGCAATCTGAGCGTGAGCACCACGATGGCGGAAAATGGCTCCGGCGTGATTGTGAAGGTGGTGAACCCCACCGACGAGCCTGCCACCCTGCGCGTCAAAGGCGACTGGAAGGGTGTGAACGAGGCTGCGTTCGAGTACTACGCCCCGGGCTCGCTGACGGTGGCCAACAGCATGGAGAACAAGCACGCCGTCGCCCTGAAGAAGGCCACCCCACAGACCGACGGCTGCGATGTCATACTCGACGTCCCCGCCCTCTCTGCCGGTGTGCTGACAATCAGCAAATAAGTATAATTACAGCTGCACTTTCAGGATCAATAGTCCTCCTAGTCGTCGTCCCATGTGGAACAACGACGGGAACCAAAGCCCTCTTCAATCACTACTTCGGGATCAGGAGCGACGCTTTGGCTTTCAGAAGTAGAATCCAACTGTGAGGCCGCTATCATTTGCGTCAGCTTGACGTTGATGATGCTTATTTCCGGATTGATATAATGCTTCTTCATTGCTTTGTTCTGTTTACGTCGTTTTACACTATTTCACCATCTGCTTCTTGTTGTTGATGATGTATAGGCCGCCCTTCTTGATTGTCTCCACGCGCTGGCCGTTCAGGTTGTAGACGTTCTTCTGGCCCTCGTACGTCGTGATGTCGTTGATCACGGTGGATATGCCATCCTCGCTGATGGCCAGACGTGCTGGTGTTACGCCGTCAGGCAGGTCGAAGTAAGCACGGAAGCCTCTGATGAAAGCTGAAGCATTACCCTTGCCAATCTTGCCGGCAGCCGTCACACCCCACTTGCCATTCATGCCAGGAGCTGCAATCAGGGCGAATGTGCCCTGGAACTTGGCAGTGTTGGCAGTGCCATATTCCGCACCAGCGGCTTCACTGACAACCGTCGCGTTACTGACGCTGAGAGGACTGGTGATGTTCTTATCCAGATAGAGCAGATAGGGCGTGCCAGCCGTAAGTGTGGTAACCTTGCTGAACTGCAATGCGTCATTTTCGTATCCGGTGAATTCGTATGCCTTTGCATTCATTCCAAATGTACTGACGGCCGTACCGAACGGCAGGCAGATGGTGTTCCAGCCCACGTTGTAGGTGCGGTTCAGAGTAACAGTACCATAGTTACCAGCCTCAGCTGCAAAATCCTCAGTTTCGTTGAGCACGAGTGTCGTGCTATTACATGTCAGACTTATATCATCAATGTAAAGATAATAAGCATCTCCTGAACAATACTGGATAGCAATATATTTTGTCTCTAAAGGCAAGGAAGTGTTAATGTATTCTTTAAAATCAGTATGAATAGCATCATCCACTACGTCACCCCATGTAAAACTATTTAGATCATTTGTCGTTGTAGAATAACCTACTCTAAATTTTTCATCGAAATTGTAAAAACTTGGATCTGAATTCCTTTTATAATAGAATGACAATTTAAGATTAGATGCATTGGCTGGTATACTCAAAAGTGGAGAAATCAGATAGCGTGGTACTTCATTTTTGTAAAGATCAAATTGATATCCATAAGTACCTGTCCTTCTTGACGGTATGTTAATTCTAGTATATGTTCCTGGATTAGAAGTTGTCCAGCCTTTCGTTGCTAGGCTGTTGCTCTCAAAATCCTCAGAAAGTATCGTTTGGCCGTCTTGCGGCTTATTAATAATAGCCTCCCTAACTACTACTTCGTCCAAATAGATGTTATAATCAGCATATATCGAATAGTCGCGATATGTAGTACCCTTAAATACAATAACCACATTTTCTGTATAGCCAGAAGGAATGATAATATCCTCCCCTTTCCAGGACGACTGGTTTGTAAGTCCTGTCTTTAAAGGCTGCGTGTAGGTTAAGCCACCATCATTAGATATATAAACCGACAAATCGCTACCACCATCAGGAATCTTCCACAAAAATGACAACTGCATGGTCTTTCCAGAAGGGAAGTTCATAACAGGAGTCTTCAGCATATTAGTACTACCACTTTCGTTGTGGTAAGAATCAATTCTTAAACAATTGCCTAAGTAATTGCCTAAGTCGGGGTTATTAAAATGCCAATAGTACCATTTAAAATCGGCTCTCGTAATTGTACCTTCTGAATTGTCCCAACACAAGGGAAGGGGATTGTTAGTAGTTAGACTATTGAAATCTTCACAGAAGGGGAATGATGTGATGATAGCACAGTCTAATGTAAACGAAACCGTTTCTGTCCAATCGCTTTGGCTGTTTTCATCGCAATACGTGCGGACACGAGCCTGATAACCCAAGCCTGGTTCCAAACCTGTAAGCGTATAATGATTAGTATTAACGGTTCCGCTAACGTCTGTCCAGTCTGTATCTGTTTTCTTTTTATATTGGATGTTCCATTGATTCGCATCTGAAGTCCAGCTAAGCTCAGCTGAAACCGTCGTGATATTACTGACTGTTAAATCGGTAGGTTCGGCGCATGTATTTGTAAAGCTGGCTTTAAAGTCGTCAATATAAAGCCCAGTTTGGCCAATAGATGTATATTTAATGGCTACAAATTTGGTTCCTGCGGGAAATGTCGCTACATATTGTGTCCAGTAAGTTGGGGCTGTGATATCATTGTCAAGCCATGTGAAAGATCCTGTTTCAGCATTTGTCGTGGAATAACCAACATTGAATGTTTCAGTATATCCACCACCAGGATACTTGTACCAAAAAGAAATATCAACAGTCTTTGAAGAAGTCTCAAATTCTGGTGTTATTAAATATTGAGGAGGTTCTGACTCAAATAGATTAGGATTTGAATGATAAGAAAACTTGAAAACACACTTTCCACCATGGGGGGAAGGAGAAGACTTAAAGATTGTAGTTTTGCTATCACAATCTTTCAATGTCCAGCCTTCATCAGTAAGAACTGTCGTAAGACCTGAAGAAGCCTCTGTCTCAAATCCATACCTATACGGCAGTGCTTTGCCATCTGCCCACGCCGGACTCACTCCCCCTACAAAGCTTGCAAGGAGCACTAAGAGCAACATTTTGCTCTTGCGTAAAGTGAAATAATGTTTCATAAGCGTTTTTAGTTTATTATTATGCTATTTGTTTCCTTCTTTCCTGTCTTAGTGTCGTGCCCGACGATGCGGCTCTTTATGACAAAGATGGATACTATCCGCGTTTAACTTGCAAAGGTACGGCATTTTGGTGGAATAACCAAATTTTTGAACTTTTTTAAACAAATATGGCGTGACTGACGAGCGCACCCAGAACGGCATTGACTACCGTCCTTATTTCATCCTGAGTGTGCCAGATGGAATCAAAGTAAATCATAGTATTCTATTTGCAGTTCTTCGCTGACATTGAAATCATCGTGGAACCCATCATCGTACTTATAGACGATGCGCATGCCGCGATAGGTAGATGGAACCTTCAGCACCTCCAGCAGATGCCACTTCGGTTGGCCAAAGTCGTATGACTCTCTGTCGAGGATG
>Ga0265300_10003198_pt1 | contig 13535 bp, 8 predicted proteins | sample AusTroGonzalo_MG_FD_193482 | JGI IMG/M metagenome (GOLD analysis project Ga0265300, IMG submission 193482) | Bovine rumen microbial communities from tropical cattle in Woodstock, Queensland, Australia - Gonzalo_03 | ecosystem: Host-associated > Mammals > Digestive system > Stomach > Rumen ... | reverse complement strand
ATGAGACCGGGCTATATGAGCGCGTCGATGCTAAGGACGGACACTTCCCGTGGAAGTTCGACGCGGCTGGCGCGGAAATTTTCATCGTGGGCGAAAGACCTGAGACCGAGGCAGCGCCTACGGTGACATCTGGGCTGAAAGTCGAGTCTGAAGTCATAAAGGACGGCTGGACTCTCACGCCGTTGCGCCGTCATTACGCTGGCAAAAGCGACTTTGTGGTCGAGAATGTGAAGGCGGAGCCGATGCCCGTGTCGCTTGGCGATTGGCGGGAGAAGCTCGGATACGATTTCTGTGGCGTTGCTCTCTACAGGAACGAGTTCGAGTCAACAGGCGGCGAAGCGGTGCTCGATCTTGGCGCGGTATGCCATGCCTCGTCCGTGCGCCTGAACGGAGAGCAGCTCCCTGACCGGTTTGCAGGTCCCTTCCGCTGGAGGGTCCGCCTGCGCAATGGGAAGAACACCATCGAGGTTAAGGTCGCCAATACGCTTGCGAGCGCGATATCCGACCCACGCGTGCGCGACCGCATTGCACGCGACTTCCCGCCGCGCAGTGTATTCGATGCGCGGCAGTCCGAGTATGACAGGAGCAATCTCAAGAGCGGCCTCGTCGGGCCGGTGACAATATGGCGCCGAAAGGGCGAGTGAAATTCGCTGCCTGGACTGTGAACATGGCAATAACGCATGGCGCCATTGTTTCGAAGGGTAAGTATAATATACCCATAACAACCCAAGAAAGGTAGAGACATGCCATTGTTTGTCGGAATGCTGGCTACGTTGCCTGTCATCATGCCTGTCGTTGAATCGGCTCGCGAGATCCCCATTGCGGACGAGGTTGACGTGTTGGTCGTGGGCGGTACGGCTGCCGGCGTGTCTGCCGCGACTGCCGCCGCCGCCGATGGCGCCAAGGTGTATCTCGCCGGAGGCTTCACGTATCTAGGCGAGGACATGGCGGGCACGCTGGAGCTGGAATGTGCGTCTGGCGGCGCGGCGACACCTCTTGAACGGCGGATGCTTGGGTTTGAGCAGGCGTATGCGCCCTACGGATACGACCACGGCCCGGACTTCAAGTTCAAGGGCGGCTACCAATATAACTGCAATCCTCATGACAAGTTCGCCGACGGGGCGGCGCCGCAGTCTCCGTGGGACAGCGTCTTCTATACCGACAAGGCTTCTGTGTTCTGCACTCTCGAGCGGCTGGAGCGGATAGAGGCCGTTGAGGCCGTCGTCATCGAGAACGACGACCCTGCCGCCGACGCGGCGCATTCCGTCGACCACCGCGGTGCGCTGAAGCCGGGCCTGCGAGGCCCTCTTACCGGATCGGTGACGCTGACTTTCCTGGACGGGCCGCGCTCGGGTGAGACTGTCGCGCTCGCGCGCACCGGCGAGACGGCGCCCTGCCGCGGCATCATCATCCGCGACGTGGAGTGCTCGCTACAGCATACATCCGAGTTTGCGGTGTCGGTTGATGCGGAGTTCAGCCGCGTGCGTCTCGACGTCTTGCCGGCGGCAGGCGCCGCCTGCCATCTCCTCTCTCGAATCCGCTTCCGCCGTCCGGCAACCGAACGATGCGAGCGGACTCCGACGCCGCTGACTGTCAAGCGGATGCTGGACCGCGAGCTGGTCGCTTCCGGCGTCAGGTTCATCACGGGTTCGCCCGTGAGCGACATTCTCTCCGACAGCTCAGGTTCCCTGGCGGGTGTGGTTGTCGCGAACCGTAACGGCCGTCAGGCGATCCTTGCGAAGTCTGTCGTCGACGCGACGAGGTATTCGGCGCTGTCGCATCTTGGATGTCCGCTTGCGTCTGACAGTCCTGGCAGCGTCCGCTTCACGCGCGTAATACAGGCGGTCGAACCGCCGCCTGGCGTCCCGGCCGTGGCGTTTGACCTCGACCGTGCGCCGACGCACCACCCGACCGAGACGCTCCGGCTTTTCCGCTGCGCTGTTGAGCTGCCAATGGCCGATTGGTCTTATGCGAGCCTCGTGCGCGCCGAATCGCGCGCGCGTGAAATTACGTGGTGCCCGTCGACGACAGACGACGCCGACCAGCTGCGCCTGGTTGATTTCCCGGCCTTTGCCGGACGCCCCTTCCTCCGAAGCGTGCCTGACGCCGGCCCTCTTGGTGCGCGCATACGCGCCGGAGAGTCGGCAGGACGGGCTGCCGCGGCCGAAGCGCGCATCCGTCCGGCATTGAGCGGCGTGTCGGTAGAGTCTGCTGTGTCCGCGGCCGCTTGCGCGGAAGACGTGCGAGAGTTTCTTTCCGGGCTGCGCCCATACGACAGCAGCATCCCACGGCGGACCGTGCCGTCGCCGGCGCGGGAGATTCCCGTCCTTGGCGAATACGAAGTCGTCGTGGTCGGCGGAGGCACGAGCGGCACTCCGGCAGCCATTGCCGCCGCGCGCGGGGGTGCGCGGACGCTGCTCATCGAGTACATTCACACCCTTGGCGGCGTCGGCACAGATGGCCGCGTGCTTGGCTACTACTGCGGCAATGTGGGCGGGTTTGTCAACGAATTCAACGGGGCCGTCGCGCGGTCTGACGCAGCGAGGGCTCACGGCTGGGATAGGAACGCCTATCCGCGCAGCGAGACGTGGCGACGCCTCTGCGCGAAGGCTGGAGTCGAAGTCTGGTACGGAACCTTGGCGGAGGGCGCGGTGGTCTCCGGGCGGACGGTTCGCGGCGTCGTTGTCGTGACGCCTTTCGGCCGCGGCGTCGTGCGTGCGAAATGCGTCGTTGACGCGACCGGCAATTCGGACGTCGCGGCGGCGGCCGGGGCGAAAACGGTGTTCCTTGGCGCTCACGAACTGGCGCTGCAGAGCGCCGGCAAGGCGCCTCATCGCTATGGGCATGGCGCGACTAACTCAGATTTCGGGCTTGTCAACGATTCCGATGCGCTTGACCTCTGGCTTTTCGGGATGCGGGCGCGTGCGGGCTCCTCGACGGCGTGGGACATTCAGCAGATGGTCGACAGCCGCGAACGCCGCCGCATCGTATCCGACTATGCCGTGCAGGGATGGGACGTCGTCGCTGGGCGGACGTTCTGCGACACGGTAGTCCTTGCGTGGAGCAAGCAGGACGGGCACGGCTATTTCTCCGACGAGTTTGGCTGCGTTTCGCCGGAGGACGGCTTCCGCAAGCGTTCCGTTGCCGTGCCGCTTCGTTCGCTGTTGCCGCAGGGGCTTGGCAACATCGCCGTAATCGGGCTGGGCAAGGGCGTCGCCAGGGATGTCGTGCCGTTCGTCCGCATGCAGGCAGACCTGATGAACGAGGGATATGCCGCTGGCACGTGCGCAGCCGAAGCGGCGAAGACGGCAGGCGGAGACTTCCGCAAGACGGACATCCGCGCAGTTCAGCGCATTCTTGTCGACAAGGGGAATCTTCCTAGCCATGTACTTGGCTGGGAGGACTCGGCGCTGTGCCTGACTGACGAAGAGCTCCCTGAGGCCGTCGCAAGGCTAGCCGACGGCTACCGGGGAAGCGAAAGAGTCTGGATGGCGGGGGCTCGTGCGGTGCCATTCCTGCGGAACGCCTATCGCGCGGCGCAGACGGACCGGGCGCGGCAGATATACGCCGTCCTGCTGGGGCTCCGGCATGACGCGACTGGAGCAGAGACGCTGGCGGCGTTGCTGGACGGCCGGCAGGCGCTTTGGAAGAGGGGAACGTTCACGTATGGCCGTTCAATGGACATCATCGGCGTCGCCCTGGCGGCAGGTCGCTCGAAGACGGCGGCTACGGACGCTGCAATCCTGCGAAGAGTCGAGGCTCTTCACGACGATTCATCCATGACGGCGTTCCGCGTCGCGACGTTGGCGGCGGAGGCGTCGGGCTCGCCTCGGCTTGCCGCCGCGCTTGCGGCGGCGTTGAAGCGCTCCGGGGTGGGCGGCTGGGCGAGGTCGTCGGCGTCGGAGTTGCCGCCGCAGGCCGGCTATGGCGTCGGCCCGGAGGTTGATCGTTGCATCAGGGAATTGGCGCTGGCTCGCGCCCTCGTGGCATGCGGAGACTCGGAAGGCCTTGGAAGGAAGACGCTTGAGGCCTACGCCCGCGACCCTCGCGGCGTGTATGCCGAGCATGCAAATGCCGTCATTGACGGGACACGCAAATAGCAGTCTCGTCGGGCCGGTGGCAATATGGCGCGCCCGCTTGTCTTCCACAATGGATTATGATACTATACCTCCAAAAGAACAGTAAAAACACAAAGGAGAATGGAATGGACAGGAGAGATTTCCTAAAGACAGGCGCGGCAGGCGCATTTACGATGGCGAGCGGCGCGGCGTTTGCAGGGGCAGCCCCGGGGACGGATCTGATGACGCAGTATTCGGGCGTCGTCATCAATGCGATGCGCGACATTGTGAAGGACGAGCGCGCCAACATCCTGAAGGCGGCGGATCTCCTTTCGGACAACGCGAACGATGGCAAGCTTCTCCATGTCTATGGCGCGGGCGGGCATTCGGCGATCGCCGCGATGGAGATATTCTGGCGCGCGGGCGGCCTCGCCTGCGTGAACGGCATGTTCCCCGTGGGCACGAACGTGATGACGGCCGGACCCACGACGGCGAAGGTCGAGGGGTTTGCGCCGTATATCTTCAGCTTCTACGACGTGAATCCTGGCGACACGCTCATACTCGTCAACTTCTACGGTCTCAACATCACAGCCGTCGATATGGCGCTTGAGGCCAAGAAGCGCGGCGTGAAGCTCGTCACGATCAACGCGCAGAAGTTCGCGAAGAAGGTTCCCAAGAACTTCAAGTGGCGCCATTCGTCCAAGATGGACATCAACGACCTTGCAGACATCGCCATCGACAACCATGTGCCGTATCCTGATGCGATCCTCAAGGTCCCGGGGCTGGAAGAGGAGATCACTCCCACGGCTACAATCCTCACGTGCTTCACGATCAACTGCCTCATGTCAGAGACGATACGCATGATGGTGGAGAAGGGCGGCAAGCCCGAGATATGGGTTTCCAACAACATCCCCAACTGCGACGAGCACAACAAGCCGATACACGACAAGTACCGCCATCGCGTACACCATCTCTATCCTGTCTGGTAGGAGCGACCCCCAGTGACGGGTGCGGTCTTCGGCGAATGGACGCTCGATTCCGCAAAACAACGCAGCCGAGGCAATTACCACTTGTTAGGAGCACGTGGATTTGGTATATTATACATGTGTTTAAAACAGGGATTTAAGAATGGACGCGACAAAAGATAGCATAATGGCTGTTGCGATGAGGCTATTCGCCGAGAAGGGTCTCAGGCTCGTGACGGTGCGGGAGATATGCAAGACGGCGAATGTCAACGTCGCCCTTGTCAACTATTACTTCCGCAACAAGAACGGTCTTTACCAGGCGTGCGTGGAACGGCTGTTTCACGAGAACACCGGCGATGAGCTATGCACAATAGACGCGGCTGTTTCCGACTCCCGTTCCTGGCGCAAGGCCGTGCGCGGCTGGATATTCGGCGTTTCGCGCGCTTTGCGGGCTACTCGGGGTGGTGCTGAGCTGGCTGCGGGCTTTTTCCGCCAGGAGATGGTCGATCCGTCCCCGATGTGCAATCTTGTGCGCGAACGGTATGTCATCCCGGTGCAGAGCAGCCTGCTGCGGCTCATCGCGATGGCCGTTGATGACATTCAAGAGCAGTACCGCTGGGCAGATTCGATCTGGTCGCAGCTTTGCTCCAATGTGATGAGGGACCCTTCGTGGAATCCGCTCTTTCGTCCCGCTGGCGCCGAGGCGGAGGCGTGGAGTGATTCAATGGCCGATTTCGTGCATCGACAGGTGATGTCCGGCATGAAGTACCGTGCGAAGCGGCGCGTGCGCTGACCGGAGGCGAGTGGAATGATCGTGTGGTTGCTTTTGCTGGCGCTGGGAGCTATGGCTCTGTCGGGATGCACGAATCCCGATGCCGCGTATCGCGAGGACGCTGCGCACACGTTCAGGACTAACCTTGTCGCCGAGACGGAGCGCGCGCTCGCCGAGGCGGGAGGCGTGCTGACGCTCTCCAATGCGCTGGAACTTGCCCATGTGCGCTCGCTCAAGCTGGCGCAGCAGGACCTTGAGGCGAAACTTGCGCGAATCAACCGAGCGACGGTGTTCTCGGCGTTTCTGCCGACGGTCGGCCTTTCGGCCAAGGGATTTGCCGTCGACGGCGGAATCCATGACGTGCCGAATTTCGGCGATTTCGAAAGCAACAGACTGCAGGCAAGGTCCGCATCGCTTATGGTCGCCCAACCGGTTTTCACGCCGGTTGCGTGGGTGATGTTCGCCGAGTCGCAGTATGGAGTGCGCATCAAGGACATCGTGCGCGAACGCGCGGAACAGCTTCTTGACGTGCAGGTCGCCGCGCTGTTCTACCAAATGGCAGTGGCCGAGCGCCGCGTGGAAACGGCTACGCGCCAGCTTGAGAGCGCTCGCGCCCTGACGAACCGCGTGACGCGCCTCGCATCGGAAGGATATGCGACTCAAGCCGACGCGGCGCGAGCCAAAGCGCGTTGCGTGCTGGCTGAAACATCGCTCGATGCGGCGCACGACGAAGTCGCCGCGGCACGGGAGGAGCTGGCAGGGCTCCTGCACCTCTGGCCGCTTGCAAAGTTCAAGGTGTCCGGCGAATCGCTCCTGGCGCTTCCGCAGCTGCCCGAGAAGCGTGTCGAGGAATGGGTGTGGGACGGACTTCTCGCGCGCAAGGACCTCGCCGCCGGAGACCAGACGTTGGAACTTCGCAAGGCACAGGTCATTGAGGCTTTGGCTGGCTTCCTGCCGAACGTCGTATTGGGCGGCGGCGGGCTCTCGGGCTCAATCGAGGACGTGACGATTCGCGGGTGGGCCGGCTCGCTGATGGGCACGTGGGCCGTTTTCGAGGGCTTTCGGACTGTGCAACAATATCGTGCCGCACGGGCGACGCGCGAGGCGGAGTTCAAGTTGCAGGAGGAGCGCATGACGGCCGTCGTGATCGCCGTGGCTGACAGCTGGCGGCAGCGTCGCCTGGTGCGCCAGAAGGCTGAAGCGGCGCGCGCCTGGGCCGAGGCCGCGCGCCTCGACTACGAAGCGGCGGCGCGGCGCCACGAAGACGGACAGGAGACCCTCTCGTCCGTATTGGACAAGTTGGCTGTCAGCGAGGAAGCCGAGACGAAGCTCGCGGAATCCGCCTACGGCGAGGCGATGTCCGACATTCTCCTCCGCCAAGCCGTCGGGATCGACGTGAGCCCCTGAACTTCGCGACTGAAACTACGCTCTTGTGCGGCGCGGCAGAATATGCTAAACTGCACATACTATAGGTATAGAGGTCGGCTTGAATCTGGAAAGGATTGCTTGTGATCATCAAATGCGGAGTGTGCGGAAACGACATGGAGCTGCCTGGCGACATTGCCGACGGCCAGAGAGTTTCATGCCCGTTTTGCGGGGATAAGACGATTTACAGCAAGCCAACGCGAATAGAAATCCCGGTAGGGGTTTCGTCTGCAGGCAGAAGACGGCGTCCAGAGCCGACTCAAGATCCGGAATCGTTGCCGCATGATGAGCGGAAGCCAAAGTTGGGCATTCGCCGCCCGAAAGACTCTTCGTCTGCCACAGACCTGAACGCCCAGGCCATCATGAAAAAGATGGAAGACGAGGAACATGAGAAAGCCGTTGCTGCAGAGCGTGCAGCAATGGCTATGAAAAAATTGCGAAGGGAAATGATCGTCCGTTATTCCGTGATTGCGGCTGTTGTGGCTGTTTGTGCGGTTGCGGCATGTTTTTGGTTCATGAAGCGCCATGCCGAGCGGATGGAGAAGGCCGCCGAGATCAGAGAGCGGATTCGTGTCGAGCAAGAAGCTGAGAAGCTCAGAGATGAACAGGAAAAGGCCGAGCGGATAAGGCTGGAAGAGCAGAGGAAGGCCGAGCGCGAGGCTCGTCGCAGGCAGGAAGAGGATGAAAGAAGGCTAAAGACCGAGGCTGCCGAGAAAAGGCGGCTTGAGGAGGATGCAAGACGCAAATCTCGCCAGATGGCGGTAGAACGCTATCAAGACTCCAAGGCAAAGTTCCGAAACGCCGTGCTGTTGCCGTATAGGATGCTGCCCAAGGGCAGCAGGCCTGGCGCGGTTGAAGGCGTGTTTGACTTTGCCGTTCCTGTTGCAAATGGGGATTATGAGCTTTACGAAGTGGCGTCGCATACTGGTTCTGTGCTAACGGCTACGATGCTGTCGGCGCGAGGCGAACCTGTTTCGGTTGACTATCCCGTCTTTGAGGAGAGGGTCAAGTGCTTTGGCGGCATAGTGCACAATGGGCAGGCGGCATATCTCATCTGCCCTGTAGACGGCGGCAAGGGGATGCCGCTGCCGACGTCTGATTTCAGCCCTGCGCGGATGCGAACCGGAGGCCTGCACGGAACGGTCGCATCGTTGTTCATGGCAACCGACAGGCTTTTCTTCGAAATACGGGTGGAGCTTCCTGGATGGAAGCGGCCTGTGTTTGTCAAGAGCGTCGCATATGGCGACATGGTTTCCATTGCGGAGGTGGAGTCTGCGCTAAGGGATGCTGCATCTGGCAGTGTCTCAAAGCCGCGCACGCACAAGGCAAAGCGCAGGACTGTCGAACTGTACGACGGAGACATCATAAAGCGGCAGATGGGCGTCACTCTCGTCCCGCGCAATCCGCGTTATCACAACGCCAAGTGGCAAGCTTTATACGATGAGGCCATCAGGCAGGAACGCGAGAGCAACGAAGGCCCGACACCTGTCGAAATAGAGAAGTACCAGGAGGCTGTAGCCAGAAAATATCATCAGTACAGGACAGAGGCGACTCTGGCAATCGGCATAAAGGATACAGCGCGATGAAGAAGGTACTGGCGATTTCTTGAGCAAGAGTTAACAACGAACATCCAGGAGAGAGACACCATGGCAAAGGCAGATTCGAAAACAGGCAATACCGCGCTTGACGCGGTGATGAGTCAAATACGCAAGGAATTCGGCGAGATGTCGATCATGCGCCTCGGCGACCGCCAGACGGAGGAGATACCGGTAATTTCGACGGGCGCGGTCTCGCTCGACATGGCGCTTGGCGTCGGCGGGCTTCCTCGCGGGCGCATAGTTGAGTGCTACGGCCAGGAGTCGTCGGGGAAGACGACTCTCGCGCTGCACGTGGTCGCGAACGCGCAGAAGGCGGGAGGAGTCGCCGCGTTCATCGACGCCGAGCACGCCCTCGACCCCGGCTATGCGAAGAAGATAGGCGTCAACCTCGACGACCTCATCGTCTCCCAGCCCAACAGCGGCGAGGAGGCCCTGACCATATGCGAGCAGCTCGCGAAGTCCGCCGCGCTCGACGTCATCGTTGTCGATTCCGTTGCGGCGCTTACGCCTCAGGCTGAGATCGACGGCAACATGGGCGACAGCCACATGGGGCTCCAGGCGCGGCTCATGTCGCAGGCGATGCGCAAGCTCACGGCGGTCGTCGCGCAGACGAAGACGCTCATAATCTTCACGAACCAGGTGCGCGAGAAGATCGGCGTCATGTTCGGGAACCCCGAGACTACTCCCGGCGGGAAGGCGCTCAAGTTCTACGCCTCGTGCCGCCTCCAGGTGCAGAGGATAGGGGCGATAAAGAACACGGCGGGCCAGGTCGTCGGGAACCGCACACGCGTGAAGGTCGTGAAGAACAAGGTGGCTCCTCCCTTCACGGAGGCCGAGTTCGACATCCTCTACACCTGCGGCATATCCTACGAGGGGAGTGTCCTCGACGCGGCGCTCGTGCGCGGCATAGTTGAGAAGCGCGGCAGCTGGCTTTCCTTCGGCGACGAGCAGCTTGCGCAGGGCTCGCTTGCGACGATCGAGTATCTCAAGGCGAATCCCGACGTCACCGCCAAGATCGTCGAGCTGATCAAGGCGACTCCCGTCAACCCCGGACTTGCGAAGAAAAAATGATGAGGCTTTGTTTTGCTGTAGTCCTTTCCGTGGCGGCGCTTGGGGCGTTTTGCGCGGAGGACAGGATCTGGGACGACTGTCCCGGATCCAACTGGGAGAAGTCTTGGTATCCGCTCGGCAACGGGCGGCTCGGCTGCATGGTCGATGGCGGCGCAAGGAGCCTGCGCATCCAGTTCAACGTCGATTCGCTCTGGACGGGCGACGAAAACCTCACGAAGGACATCGGCGACAACCGCGCGGACGCAAACTACCGCACGATGGGCGCCTACCAGAATTTCGGGGAGCTCACCATTGAACTGACCGGCCTTCCCGAAGGCGACGTCACCGACTATCGGCGCGAGCTCGACCTTTCCTCCGCTACGTATTCCGACTCGTTCAAGGTAGGCGGAAAGACTGTCAGGCGCTGCATATTCGCAAGTGCGCCCGACGACTGCATCGTCGTCGTCGTGAAGGGCGTGGGCTCAAAGTCTCTCTCGCTCAGGCTCAAGGGCGCGCATGGCGAGGCGGAAAGCGTCGATTCGCGCTGCGTGGCGTTTGGCGGCAAGCTGCCCAACGGCCTCGAATACAGGGCGAGAGCTCATGCGTTTTTGTCCAAGCTCGCCCAGGCCAAGGCGTCTAAGTCCGGCGTCGCCGACGACGAGACGGTCGTCCTCGTCAACGCCTCGGCGGGAAAATGCCAGGAGAAGCTTGTCCCGGGCAATACGGCCAGCGTCGATGCCCGCGCCATGCACAGGCGCCATGTCGAGGACTTTAGAAAATACTACGACCGCATGACGCTCGACCTCGGAGAGGGCGACAAGTCCGTCCCAACGCGCACAAGGCTCGAGCGCGTCAGGAAGGGCGCGAAGGACACCTCGCTCGTCGCGCTCCAGTTCAACTTCGGCCGCTATCTTCTCATTTCGTGCTCTCGCCCCGGGTCGCTTCCCGCGAACCTTCAGGGCATATGGAACAACTCAAACAACCCGCCGTGGCACTGCGACTACCACACTAACATCAACATCCAGATGAACTACTGGGGCGCCGATTCGGCGAACCTCCCGGAATGCTTCACGCCGCTTTCGGATTGGATGCTGCGCTCGATGCCGATTGCCGAGGCGGGCACGCGCGCTGCTTTCCCCGGCTCGAAGGGCTATGCGTACCGCACGAGCGCAAACGCGGTCGGCGGCGGCGGTTGGCGCTGGAACTTCGCGGGTGCGCCGTGGATGGCGGCCCAGTGCTACGACCACTGGCTCTTTACCCGCGACAGGAAGTATCTCAAGGATGTCTGCTGGCCGCTCATGAAGGGCGCGGCGGAGTTCGTAATATCTACGCAGCTAAAGGAGCGCCCCGACGGGACGATTGTCGTGAAGGACGGATGGAGCCCGGAGCACGGGCCCCGCGAGGACGGGATTGCGCACGACCAGCAGATCATGCGCGAGCTTTTCCGCGCCATCCTCGCCGCGGCGAAGGAGCTTAGGATAAACGACTCGTTCGTAAAGGAGGTCGCGCGCGTCGAGCCGAAACTCCTGAAGGACAAGATAGGCAAGTGGGGCCAGCTCCAGGAATGGGAGGCGGACCGCGACGTCCAGGGCGACGAGCACAGGCACACGAGCCATCTCTACGCCGTCTATCCAGGCTCTACGATATCGCCGAAGGCCACTCCAAAGCTGGCCGAGGCCGCGAAGGTCGCGCTTGCCGGGCGCACGCTTACGGGCGACTCCCGCCGCAGCTGGACGTGGCCGTGGCGTGCCGCGCTTTGGGCTCGCCTCGGAGAGGGCGACAAGGCTGGCGACATGCTCGACTCCCTCTTGAGATACAACACGCTCGACAACATGTTCGCGACCCATCCTCCGTTCCAGATCGACGGCAACCTCGGAATGGTGGGGGCCGTGTGCGAGATTCTGCTTGAGCGCGCGATTCCGTCAAGCTGGCCGCACGGTTCCGCCAAGGGGCTGCGCACCCGCGACGGCAAGACCATCGACGTTGAGTGGTGACGGCTGCTGACACCGGAAAGGAACTTGAGAATGGGAAAGCCGACGAAGGACGCTAATGCCGTAAAGGCGGTTGTGGTCCTCTCTGGCGGACAGGACTCCGCGACTGCGCTCGCCCTCGCCGTCAAGAAGCATGGTGCGGACGCGGTGGTCGCGATCACGTTCTCTTACGGACAGCGTCACTCCGTTGAGGTGAAGTTCGCGCGGCGGCTTGCGAAGCGCTTCGGCGTCGCCGTGCACAAGGTGGTGAACCTTGGCTTCTACAAGAGCCTTACGACGAATGCACTTCTTGACCATGGCGCGAAGATCGAGAAGAGACGCGGCGCAAAGTGCCCGACGACGGTGGTGGAGGGCCGGAACGCCGTCTTTCTCCAGCTTGCCGCAGTGTGGGCGAAGTCGCTTGGCGCGACGGAAGTGCACATCGGTGTCTCTGAGGCCGACTCCTCTGGCTATCCAGACTGCCGCGCCGCGTTCATACGGTCGCAGCAGCGGACGCTCCGCCTCGCTCTCGACTGGCCCGTGAGCATCGTAGCCCCGTTTCTCAAGAAGACCAAGGCCGAGGAATGGGCGCTTGCGGACAGGCTTGGCATCATTGACGTCATCCGCCGCGAGACGGTGACTTGCTACAACGGCATCCCCGGCGACGGCTGCGGCGAATGTCCTGCATGCCGCCTGCGCCAGCGCGGCTACCGCGAGTTCTTGAGGGCCTCCGGGCGAAACTCGACTACGTGAGGCTCGTCGCCGGGGCGCATCCGCCATATCTCGAATACGGCCACTGTCGCGCCAGACGGGACTTTGACGGTTTTCCTGTTTGAGTGCTTGACGGTCTGGACCATCCCTCCGTCGAGAACCTCGTCGGATGCGTCCCTGAATACGACGCCAAGCTTCACCGGCGCGCCATCGACCTTGAGATTCGCCTTTACGCCATGGCAACTTGGCGCGATCGTAATGCGCTTTTCCATGAAGGGGCGCTCGGCAGGCGTCGCCTCGACGACCTTCGCGGCGTTGGGCGGGCTTGCGCTACGCATGGCAAATGCGAGAGCGCATCCCGCCGCCACGATTGCCGCCGCCGTCGCGAAAAGCGCGGCCTTGCCGAATCTCGGCGCCTTGCCACGCTGCATGACAGACGCGACGGAGAATGGGAGGAAGCGGAACCTAACCGACATGTCGGCGGTATCGTAGATGACGTATGACGACATGCACGAGCCGTTGCATTCGCGCGGATACCCGACGGAGCCGACGTTCACGATGTATCGCTTGCCGTCTTCTCGCACGAAGTCCTGCGGCGGCAGGCGGTGGACCGTTCCGCTTGCGCCAACGATGAACATCTCGGGTACGTGAGTGTGGCCGACGAACATGAGATTTGCCTGGGTAGCTTCGAAATTCGCGGCCGCGACCTCCGGCGAATCCATGTAGTTGAATGCAGCGGGATCAGTGAATTCACCGTGCGCGAGGGCGGCGCCCTCAATTTCCGCAGCCCTTGGAAGCGACTTTAGGTAGGCTATGTCGGAACTCGAAAGGGCGCTTCGGTGGCGGAGGACGGCCTCTCCCGCGAGGTCTATGAAGTCACTGGCGTCCATGCGGCCTGAAACGGCGTCGTCGTGGTTCCCGGCAAGGACAAGATGCGCGATCGACCGCACGCGGGCAACGGCCTCCACCGGCATGGGCCCGTATCC
>Ga0265300_10003197_pt1 | contig 13537 bp, 12 predicted proteins | sample AusTroGonzalo_MG_FD_193482 | JGI IMG/M metagenome (GOLD analysis project Ga0265300, IMG submission 193482) | Bovine rumen microbial communities from tropical cattle in Woodstock, Queensland, Australia - Gonzalo_03 | ecosystem: Host-associated > Mammals > Digestive system > Stomach > Rumen ... | reverse complement strand
CCGCGGTGAGCTTGAACGCTGTGCGGCGACCGGGCGTCTTGAGCGCACACTGACATTTACTCTGGTGGGATACGAGAATTGCGCCGTCTGAGCTAAGACCGCCGTCTGCGCAAAGACCGAGGGGGGAAACCATAGGATAGGGGAAAGCACCGAAAACTACGTAAAAGGGGGTCGACATTTCCCCTCCTAAGGTTTCCCCCCTCGGGCACCCCCTTTCCTTACCAACCCTATTGTCGCCCCCTTTTGAGGGAACGCCGCTTTGCGGCGATGCCATTCGGCAAACTGCGGAGTACGGGCGACATACTTTGGTGCCCTGACAGAGAGATATAAGCTTGTGACCTTTGTGACCATGGAGCAGACGGTCTTTACCTGAGTACAGGAGGGTGGAGGGGGAGTGCAGAGCTAAATACTGAAATGAGAAGCGCGAGTAAAGGCAGCAACAGCGTCGCAGGAATGTAAAGTTACAACCTGTAGACAGGCGAAGCTTTAGCTGAGCCGTCTCGGTCAAGCGCCGTCTGCGCTAAGACCCCCTCGGGCACCCCCTTTCCTTACCAACCCTATTGTCGCCCCCTTTTGAGGGAACGGCGCTCCGCGCCGATGCCATTCGGCGGACTGCTCTGTACGGGCGACAGGGTTTCGCGCCTTGACGGAGAGATATAAGTTCCTGACCTTTGTGACGTCAGAGCAGAAGGTCTATCATTGGGTGGGGGAGGGTGGAAGGGGTAGTACGGAGCTAAATAATTCGGTGGAATGTCGTCAGCAGGAAGCAGCAACAAAAGGAAAGGCGACGCTCATAGCTGCGACAGCGTTGCAGGGAGGAAAGGCGACATACGGGAGACAGGCGAGGGCTTGTCCCGAGCCGTTTCGGAGTTAAAAAAAGGAGGAAGAGGATGAGTGTAGCATATGGATTGAGGTTTGTACTTGCCGGAGGGAGCACGGTGATCGTGAGAGGAGCGATGCGGCTCAGATACAGCAAGGATGTTTATACGATGGGCTCGCTGCTGACCGGATCGGTGGTCTGGGACGGTGACATCTCGCAGGTAGTGGGGATAAAACTGTCGCTTGGGAGAACGGCGGTTCATGACGGCTATGCGAGCTATATCAAATCGGAATACAGGAGCGGAAGACAGGTAGTAAGTTTTGAATCTCAGGGGTGGAGTGTGATGCTGGGTCAGAACGAGCCTGTCCCTGGGATGAGTTACAATGTGAATCTGGCAGACATCGGTGCGATGAACGTGCAGATACCCAACGTGACCTTCGAGATCGGAACGGACACGGTCAACTACATATATGTAAAGGAGCACTCGACGGTCTGGGATGCGCTGACAGCCTACGGAATGAAGGCATACGGGCGTTTGCCGTACATCTACGGGACAAACGAGGTCCGTGTGAGGGCGGCATCGGGGACGGAGAGGGTCTACGATCCGGTGAGCATAGTGTCCGAGGGGGTTGTCCGTGACAGGCGGGGAATGCACTCCAAGGTGTATATGGCTGATGCTGACGGTCAGTACGCATACAGTGCGGTGGATCAGGCTGCTGCTGCGGACGGCATTGTGAGAGAGCGGTATTATCCTCTTGACAGGCAATGGCTGGGTTCGCCTGTGACGGGTCTGGAGATGCGTCTGAAACTGGCACACAAGCGCAGCAGGATGAAGATACTGTCAAAGCTGGGATATGACGGTGAGGAGCTCTTTGACAGGTACACCGTATCCGGCAGGACAGAAGCGGCGCACACTGTCGGGGGGATCGAGGTGGAGATCGCCAACGGCAGGACGGTCTGCACTTTATATGAGATGAGTGACTGAGTCTCGGCACGGACATAAAAAATTTACAAATGGGAAGAGGTACGGAGTTTGGGGGATCATGTCGGAAAAATGCAGGATGAGCCGTAAAAACTTGCAAACAGCGTATCGGGGCTGCGTGAAAGAAATCGTATATATCTCTTGACTTTAAGGGGAAAAAGTAATATAATAGTAGTGTTGATTTTTATATTCATACTGGAGGTATTAACAATGGGTAGAGTTTATAACTTTAGCGCAGGCCCTGCAGTTCTTCCCGAGGAAGTCCTCAAGGAAGCAGCAGACGAGATGCTCGATTACAAGGGCACCGGAATGTCCGTTATGGAGATGAGCCATCGTTCAAAGGCTTATGATGAGATCATCAAGGAAGCCGAGAAGGATCTTCGTGATCTGATGGGTATCCCCGACAACTACAAGGTGATCTTCCTTCAGGGCGGTGCTTCCCTCGTATTTGCAGAGGTACCGATGAACCTGATGAAGAAGGGCAAGGCTGCTTACATCATCACCGGTCAGTGGGCTAAGAAGGCTGCTCAGGAAGCTGAGAAGTACGGCGAGGTAGTAAGAGTTGCTTCCTCTGCTGACAAGACTTTCTCCTACATTCCCGATTGTTCCGATCTTGACATCCCCGAGGATGTTGACTATGTTTACATCTGCGAGAACAACACCATTTACGGTACCAAGTTCTGGCAGCTCCCCAACACAAAGGGTCACGAGCTGGTAGCAGACGTTTCGTCCTGCTTCCTTTCCGAGCCTGTTGACGTTTCCAAGTACGGCGTTATCTACGGCGGTGTACAGAAGAACGTTGGTCCTTCGGGCGTACAGATCGTTATCGTTCGTGAGGATCTGATCGCTGACGGTCCTGCATTCAAGGCTTGCCCCACAATGTGTGACTGGAAGATCCAGGCTGACAACGAGTCCCTTTACAACACTCCTCCCTGCTACGGCATCTACATCTGCGGCAAGGTATTCAAGTGGATCAAGAAGATGGGCGGTCTCGAGGGCATGAAGGCTCACAACGAGAAGAAGGCTAAGATCCTCTATGATTTCCTTGACAGCTCCAAGATGTTCAAGGGTACTGTTGAGAAGAAGGACCGCTCCATCATGAACGTTCCTTTCATCACCGGCAACGAGGACCTCGACAAGAAGTTCGTAGCTGAGGCTAAGGCAGCAGGCTTCGAGAACCTGAAGGGTCACAGAACTGTCGGCGGTATGAGAGCTTCTATCTACAACGCTATGCCTATCGAGGGCGTTGAGAAGCTGGTTGCTTTCATGAAGAAGTTTGAAGAGGAGAATTCATAATTCTTTCAATACGAACCAAATGTGGGGGCTGCTGCACTCGGCAGCTTGCCCTCACTTATTTTATAAGAAGAGAGGTCATTCACAATGTACAATATACTCACACTCAACAAGATCGCTGCTGTCGGCACAAGCAGACTCGGCGCTGATTACAGTGTTGCTGATACCTGCGATGCTCCCGATGCTATCATGGTAAGATCTGCAAAGATGCACGACATGGAGTTCAAGGATAATCTCCTTGCAATTGCACGTGCAGGTGCAGGCGTTAACAACATCCCTGTTGACAAGTGCGCAGAGCAGGGCATCGTAGTTTTCAATACTCCCGGTGCTAACGCTAACGCTGTTAAGGAGCTGGCTCTCTGCGGTCTGTTCCTGGCTGCAAGAAAGGTTCCCGAGGCTATTGACTGGGCAAAGACCCTCAAGGGCAACGGTGACGAGGTCGGCAAGATGGTAGAGAAAGGCAAGTCCAACTTTGCAGGCGGCGAGATCATGGGCAAGACCCTGGGTCTTATCGGTCTGGGCGCTATCGGCGGCAAGCTGGCTAACGCTGCTATCTCCCTCGGCATGAACGTTATCGGTTACGATCCTTTCCTGTCCGTTAATGCAGCTCTGAACCTCAAGCCCCAGGTCAAGGTAACAAACAACATCAATGATATCTATGCAGAGGCTGACTACATCTCCCTGCACCTCCCCTACAATGCTGAGACCAAGGACACCATCAACAAGGACACTATCGCTCTCTGCAAGGACGGCGTTAAGATCCTGAACTTCGCAAGAGGCGAGCTGGTCAACGCTGCTGCTATCGTTGAGGCTCTTGGCTCCGGCAAGGTAGCAAGATACGTTGTTGACTTCCCCGGCGATGAGGTCATCGGTGTTGAGAACGTTGTAGCTATCCCTCACCTCGGTGCTTCCACTGAGGAGTCTGAGGACAACTGCGCAGTTATGGCAGCTGATGAGCTGAAGGCTTACATCGAGCGCGGCGCTATCATCAACTCTGTAAACTTCCCCAATGCTGAGCTTGCAAAGACCGGCGATCAGCTGGTTTGCGTACTCCACAAGAACGTTCCTGCTCTGATCTCTCAGATCACCACTGCTGTTGCAGACAAGGGTGCCAACATCGAGAACATGGTAAACAAGTCCAAGAAGGACTGGAGCTACACTATGCTTGATGTTAACGGCTCCGCTGACATCGATGCTATCAAGAAGATAGACGGTGTTGTTAAGGTAAGAGTTCTTTAATCTAAGGCATATCAAAAGCCGTACCCCGAAGGGTGCGGCTTTTTTGTTCATAAAAAATGCTTGATTTTTATTATCGGGAGTGATATGATTATTTCTGTTAATAACGGGGAGCTTGAGAGGGCTGAGAGGAAGCATACGTTTCGACCCATGACCTGATCCGGATAATGCCGGCGTAGGAAAAGATCTGTCTTTTGGCGCTGACATCCTGTATTCGGGTGCGGCGCTTTTTGGTTTCTCCGAAAAAGGAAGGAAGTATTTGAAGATGAAAAAGAACAGGACACTGATACTTGTCGAGGGCGCGATAATGATCGCGCTTGCGGCGGTACTTAGCTTGATCAAGGTCTACAAACTGCCCTGGGGCGGCTCCATAACACTGCTTTCGATGATGCCGATCTGTTTATTCAGCATCAAGAGGGGATTTCTTGCAGGCATGACGGTATCGTTTGTATACTCTGTTGTACAGCTGATGATCGATCTTGGAGAGGTACTTTCGTGGGGCCTGACCGCAGGCACGCTGATCGCCTGCTTTGCCTTTGACTACATACTGGCATACTCCATGCTGGGTACGGCAGGCGCATTCAGAAAATTCGGTACAAAGGGCTGGATCGCAGGCTGTGTGACTGCGCTGTTCCTCCGTTTTGCGATGCACTACATTTCGGGTGTATTCATCTGGGGCTCGGTGGGCAAGATCTGGGGATTCAACACAGACAACAAGTATCTTTACAGTGCGCTTTACAACGGATCCTACATGGTACCCGAGATGGTATTCACTACGATCGCGGTAGTTCTGATGTTCAAGCTGACGCCTGTTCAGAAGCTGATGAATTCAAAAAACGGTTAAAAACTCTGATGTGAAAAAAGAAGCTGTTGCGTGCAACAGCTTCTTTTGTATTTACGGGTGAGATCACTTTTATTTTGCTGAAGGCAGAAGTCTGAGCATTATGCCGATGATGATGCCGCTGATTATATAGTAGGTGATCTCCGGGGCGGAGACAAAGTACATAATGACTCCGATGATGATTATAAGCAACAGAGAGGCAGCGGCGATCATCCAGGGTCTGATCTTTACCGTGAGGGGGATCTGGGATAGCTTTTCGCCGATGCTGAAAGCTTCATTGAGGGCATAGGCTGCGGCGTATCCTCCTGCCATTGAGGCGAGCAGGCAGATGATTATTCCCGGAGTATTCATATATACCTCCGATCAGCCGAACACAGAGCAGGTTTTTGAAGTTGCTCTGATGCCGTTTTCCGAATTAACGAGGACATCGCCCCATTCTTTCGTGAGGTTCCTGCCTTCCCAGTCCTCGGAGAGGTCGAGGTACTCGACACCGCCGCTGTTGCCTTTCCAGCTCCAGCCGAGGCAGCCGATATTATTTTCCTTACAGTATTTAAGTATATAGGCTTCATCGACATCGCCGTCTGAATGTTTATATCCGAACTCGCCTACGATCATACAGAGGGATCTTTCGGAAATTGCTTTAAGGTTATTCTCGATAGTTTTGCTGTTCTTTCCCGAGGTGCCGTACATATGGACAGAGAACATAGTATTGCGGTCGGGGTCGGATTCAAACACCTGAACGCCCGAATCGGTGACGGCTGTACCCGACTGGCCCCATCCGGGGGAATCCACCATGATGGTATTCTTGATGCCTGCCTCGCGGAGTCTGGGGATCACGGAGGAATAGCCGTACGCCCATTTTGAGGCGGAGGAGCTTGCCATCCACTCGTTGGCAATATTCAGTATTGCGACATCCTCGTTATCTTTGAGGGCATCCTTGACGGAGATCCAGAAGTCGCAGGCTTTTTCGAGGGATTCGGTCGAATCCTTGCCTGTAGCGTCATGGACTTCGAGGACTGCGATGAGCTTGAGGGAGCGGCATTTTTCGATAAGTGCCTTTACGGAATCGGTAGTATCTTTCTGCCACTGGTCGCCGTCTGCGAGGACGAGGCGGACGGTATTGGAGCCTGTTTCGCTGATGGCTTTGAGGGCGGCATCATCGTTCTGGCGGTACCAACAGTGGGCGTGGTTGACTCCGCGCATTACGAACTCGTTGCCGTTGGCGTCGATGAGTTTTGAGCCGTCCACGCGGAAGCCTGCGGCTTTTACTCCCTCGGCGGAAGTGGTATCGGCTTTCTTGTTATTGCTGCCGCAGGATGCGAGCGCCATTACGGCGGCAGTCAGCAGGGAGAGGGCGGCGGTTCTGAATGATCTCATATGCTTACTCCTTTCGGTGGTGCGGACATATCTGCAGGTAATATTATAACATAGTTTTGCGGATAGTTCAAGCACTGTCTGCGCTAAGGCATCCGCGCACTAATTTGAAAAGCGACTAAGAAGGTTGCAACAGCGTCGCAGGAATGAGAAGAGCGAACCTGAAGACAGAAGTCAGCAAAGCTGACTTCGTCTCGGTCATAAAAAAACGAGGGGGCGAACCAAAGAGGGACAAAGCCCCAAAAAACTACGTAAAAAAGGGGGTCGCGATTTTTCCCTCTTAGTTTCGCCCCCTCGTGCTCCCCCACTCCTTAACTCCTTTATCGCGACCCCTTTTTTGTCGGAACGGCGCTCTGCGCCGATGCCATTCGGCGGACTGCGGAGTGCGGGCGACAGGTTTTGGCGCCTTGACAGAGAGATATAAGCTTGTGACCTTTGTGACCATGGAGCAGACGGTCTCTCATTGGGTGCAGGAGGGTGGAGGGGTAGTGCGGAGATAAATATTTCGGTGGAATGTCGTCAGCAGGGAGCTGCAACAAAAGGAGAGACGGCGCTCATAGTTGCGACAGCGTTGCAGGGAGGAAAGGCGACATACGGGAGACAGGCGAAGCGGTAGCTGAGCCGTTTCGGTAATCGGTGGCGCACCGCGTGCGCCGTCTCGGAATTAAAAAAAGGAGAAGATATGTTGGGAAAAAGAAAGAGAACGGGAGCATCATCGGAGGAAGCCGTGAGGGGTGTGTGCTCGGCGGAGAGGGAGACTTTTCGTCTGGCGCCGTCATACAGCGGCTTCGAGGGTGAGTTCTACGAGGAACTGAGGGCGAGGGTACCGATACTGGACGCTTGCTTCGGGAAGATAATCAGGCTGGCTAACGATTTCCGTCTGATAAGCGAAGACGAGTCGGTGCAGGGGGAGCTTGACAGGTTTGTGAGGACGGTGCCTGTGGGGATATCGGGCAGTTCGCTCTCGGTGTTTGCGGATCTGTATCTGGACACGCTGCTCACATACGGGCGTGCGCTCGGAACGGTGGCAGTGGATCGGAAGAGCAGGTTCATAAAGGGTATATGTCTGGCGGATCCGACACAGTTCAGGGTGTCGAGGGGGAAGGATCAGCTTGATCTGAAATTCAGGCTTATCGGCAGCGAGAGAGAGCTGCGCTTGCCTGCGGACGGGCGTTGGTTCTACACGACTTTGAACCCCTCGGTGAAGCACCCTGAGGGCGTGTCGATACTGCGCGGAGTGCCTGCGCTTTCGGGTATACTGATGAGGATCTACGAATGCATCGGGCAGAATTTTGACAGAGTGGGAAACGTCCGTTACGCGGTGACATACAAGCCGTCCAGTGATGCAGACAGGGCATACGCAGGAGAGAGGACCGCCGAGATCGCGAGACAGTGGTCAGACGGTATGGCGAGTGCAAGGTGCGGAACTGTGAAGGATTTCATCGCGGCAGGGGATGTTGACATCAAGGTGATCGGTGCGGACAATCAGCTGATCGAGACCAACGTGCCTGTAAGGCAGCTGCTGGAGCAGATGATCTCAAAGCTGTCGATACCGCCGTTCCTGCTGGGTCTGAACTGGTCGAGCACCGAGAGGATGAGTTCGCAGCAGGCGGACATTCTCACCAGCGAGCTTGAATACTACCGCAGGCTGATCTCGCCTGTGCTGAGGAAGATCGGCTGCATTTTTCTGCGTTTGCGCGGTTACGGCTGCGAGTGCGAAGTCGAGTGGGGAGACATCAACTTGCAGGACGAGGAAGGTCTGGCGCGTGCGAGACTTTACAACGCACAGGCGGCAATGCTGGAGCAGTCCTAACGCGGACGGCGGTCCTGGCGCGGACAGCGCTTGACCGAGACGGCTCGGGGCTAAGCCCTCGCCTGTCTTTTGGCTGTCGCTTTTCATTTCTGCGACGCTGTTGCAACGGAGCGAGTTCGCACGGAGTGACCATATTTACCTTCGTTGTAGGTATGGAGGCTTCTCCCTCCCCGAGGGGGAGGGGGAGAGTTTTGCATAGGGTATGGGAGCGGATAGGGAAGTAAAAATCAAACCAAGATGAGAAATCGCGGAAGTCTCACTTGGTCATCTGCACAAGGTTAAGCGACGAAGGAGCGTAACGCGGTCCTGGCGCGGACGGCGCAATTCCCCCACTCTCGGAAAGCGGTTAGGTCTTCTCATTCGGTGTGCCCTCCCCGTGGGGGAGGGGGAGAGTTTTGCATAGGGTATGGGAACGGATAGGGAAGTAAAAGAGGTTGCGAAATGGAAAGTCGCGGGGGATGAACTATGTCGTCTGCGCTAAGGCATCCGCGTACTGAAATGAAAAGCGCGAGTAAAGGCTGCAACAGCGTTGCAGGAATGAGAAGTGCGAACTAAAAGACAGAAGTCAGCGAAGCTGATTTCGTCTCGGAGTTGCGCCGTCTGCGCTAAGCCCGAGGGGGCGAACCAAAGAGGGACAAAGCCCCAAAAAACTACGTAAAAAAGGGGGTCGCGATTTTTCCCTCTTAGTTTCGCCCCCTCGGGCTCCCCCACTCCTTAACTCCTTTATCGCGACCCCTTTTTTGAAGGAACGGCGCTCCGCGCCGATGCCATTCGGCGGACTGCTTTGTGCTGGCGACAGGGTTTCGCGCCCTGACGGAGAGATATAAGTTCCTGACCTTAGTGACGTCAGAGCAGACGGTCTTTACCTGAGTACAGGAGGGTGGAGGGGGAGTACGGATTTAAAAGCGAATTAAAAGAGGTCGGGAATGGGAAAAGGGGAATGTCGTCAGCAGGAAGCTGCAACATAAGGAGAGGCGGCGCTCATAGCTGCGACAGCGTTGCAGGGTGGTGGGGTAGTGCGGAGCTGAAAAGCAAAGTAAAAGAGGTCGGGGAATGGGAAAAGCGCGGACACGAGATTATGATGTCTGCACAAGGTTAAGCGACAACGGAGCGTAACGCGGATTGCGCCGTCTGCGCTAAGACCGGTGGCGCACCGCGTGCGCCGTCTCGGAATTAAAAAAGGAAGGTAAAAAATGGAGAATGATTTTGTACTTGATGAAGCGGGACTTGGTCTGATTAACCGCTTCACGCGCAGGGCGGTCACGGAGGGAGAAGTTTATGCTTTTCCTGTAGTGCTCTGCGACAATGAGATCGATCGTGACGGAGAGAGATTCTCTGTCGGGGCGCTTGAGAAGCTTGCTGAGATGTTTGTCGGCAAGACAGGGATCTTCGATCATAACCCCAAGGGGGAGAATCAGACAGCGAGGATATACTCCTGCGAGGTACGCAACGATGAGGGAAGGGTGACACTGAGCGGAGAGCCTTACACTTATCTGTATGCGAGGGCATACATGATGCGTACCGAGGGCAACCGTGATCTGATAACCGAGATCGACGGGGGGATCAAGAAAGAGGTATCGGTGAGCTGCTCGGTGGCGAAGAAGGTATGCTCGGTATGCGGTGCGGACAGGCGTGAGAGCGGCTGCGGACACATAAAGGGCAGGAGTTACGGCGGCAAGATCTGTGCGGACATACTTGATGATCCGACAGATGCATACGAGTGGTCGTTTGTGGCGGTGCCTGCTCAGGCTGAGGCAGGTGTGACGAAGCGTTTTTCGGAAGACTGTTCCGATGCGGAGCTGAAGGCTCTGAAACGCGAGGCTATGATCCTCAGGGAGGAGAACGAGAGGGCGTGTGATATGCTCAGGAGGGAGATAATCTCGCTGAGCTTTTTCACGAAGCCGATCATGGCGGCGGAGGCTGTGAAAGCTCTGGTGGACAGGCTGAGTTTTGCGGAACTGGAGGCAATGCGCGACAAGTTCAGGGCGCTGAGCGTACAGTCGGAGGATGAGAGCCGGGAGCTGTTCGGGGGTACGGCTGATGCCGAAGCTTCGGTGAGAAACGCACAGTTCACGATGCGGAGCTGAAAAGCGAAGTAAAAGAGGTCGGGAAATGAGAAATCGCGGATGCTGAATTATGTCGTCTGCACAGGGTTAAGCGACAATGGAGCGTAACGCGGTCCTGGCGCGGACGGCGCTAAGACCGAGGGGGGAAACCACAGGATAGGGGAAAGCACCGAAAACTACGTAAAAGGGGGTCGACATTTCCCCTCCTGAGGTTTCCCCCCTCGAGCTCCCCCTTTCCTTACCAACCCTATTGTCGCCCCCTTTTGTCGGAACGGCGCAAAGCGCCGATGCCTTTCGGCGGACTGCTTTGTACGGGCGACAGGGTATAGTGCCCTGACGGAGAGATATAAGTTCCTGACCTTTGTGACGCTGGAGCAGACGGCCTCTCATTGGGTGGAGGAGGGTGGAGGGATAGTGGGGAATCGCGGACACAAAATTTTGATGTCTGCACATGGTTAAGCGACGAAGGAGCGGAACGCGATCAAGCGCCGTCTGCGCTAAGACCGGCGCAAAGCGCCGATGCCTTTCGGCGGACTGCTTTGTACGGGCGACAGGGTATAGTGCCTTGACGGAGAGATATAAGCTTGTGACCTTTGTGACGTCAGAGCAGACGGCCTCTCATTGGGTGGAGGAGGGTGGAGGGGGAGTGCGGAGATAAATAATTCGGTGGAATATCGTCAGCAGGAAGCAGCAACAAAAGGAGAGACGGCGCTCATAGCTGCGACAGCGTTGCAGGGAGGAAAGGCGACATACGGGAAACAGGCGAGGGCTTGTCCCGAGCCGTCTCGGAAATCGGTGGCGCACCGCGTGCGCCGTCACGGAATTAAAAAAGGAGAAATAATATGTATAACAATATCAAACTGGACAAATCACTTTATTCGATCACGGGAAAGAGTTTTACTCAGGCACTTGAGCAGCTGGATCCCAATGAGAATTATGCAGGCACGGAGCTTGCGTCCCTTGATGCATACGAGCGTCAGCTCAAGCGTTTTGACATCAAGGTATCGGGCAGGGACTGCGACAGGGTGGAGAAATTCTTCATGTCTGCCGAGTCTGCGGTACTGTTCCCTGAATTTGTACGCCGCATGATAAAGCAGGGCATGAACGAGGCTTCGATCCTGCCTGAACTTGTAGCGGCGGTGACATACACAGACGAGATAGATCACCGAGGAATGAGCGTGACCGTATCGGGTTCAGACACGGGTGTATCTCAGGGAGGCACTATGCCTTCCACATCTGTGGTGCTTGACTCGGCGAAGGCGCTGACCAAGTTTGCGAGATCCCTTTCCTGCTCATACGAATCCATCAGAAAGCAGCGTCTTGAGGCATTCGGTGTGATACTGAAAAGTCTGGGTGCGCAGATCTCCCGTGCGGTGAACAAGCTGGCAGTGACGGATCTGTCATATGGAATAACTGCATCGACATACTCGGGCGACAGTGTGACTTATGCTGATCTTGCGGCCTTCTGGGCATCCATGGGTGCGAAGGACATGACCACGATGGTATGTTCTCCCGAAGTGATGGCGCAGATACTTGCGCTCTCTGAGATGAAATACTGCGTATCGGACTACATGGTGAGCGGCAAGGTGAAGACACCTTACGGTGTGACCCTGGTGAAGTGCTCTGATGTGGCATCGGGCAAGATCATCGGTGTGGACAAGAGCTGTGCGGCAGAGATGGTTTACGGTACCGATGTTATTGTGGACTATGACAAGCTGATAACTACTCAGTGCGATGAGATCGCCTGCTCGGTGACTGTGGGATTCTATCCTCTCATCGGCGGAGCTGTGAAGGTGCTGGCACCGGCGAGCTGACAGTTGATAGTTGACGGTTAAGTCGTCTGCCGGGAATAGTGGGTGTAGGGTGGGGGCTTGTCCCCCACTCTACATGGGGTACGAACAGGGAAGTAAAAGGGGTTGCGAAATGGGAAGTCGCGGGTGATGAATTTTGCTGCCTGCACGGGGTTAAGCGACAAGGGAGCGTAACGCGGTCCTAGCGCGGACGGCGCAATTCCCCCACCCTCGGAGCGCGGTTAGGTCTTCTCATTCGGTGTGCCCTCCCCGTGGGGGAGGGGGAAGGTTTTGAAGAGAGTTGCAACGTCGAATAGGGAAGTAAAAGAGGTTGCGAAATGGGAAGTCGCGGACGCTGAATTTTGTCGCCTGCACAGGGTCAAGCGACAAGGGAGCGTAACGCGGTCATAAAAAAAGCGTTGCAGGAATGAGAAGAGCGAACCTGAAGACAGAAGTCAGCAAAGTTGACTTCGTCACGGAATAAAAAAGGTGGTTGACAAATGGCAAGCATTGTAAAGGCGGATATCAAGGCTTTGTTTCTGAGGATGACGGGTCTTGGTACCACAACGGCATATGACGGTCTGGTGGACATGGCATATGCGAAGATATGCTCTCTGGCAGAGGGCAGGGAGCTGACATCTGATGAAGCTGACGGGTGCGAATATGCAGCTGCGGCTGATGCTGCTTATGCATACATACTTGAAAATGCATCAAAGGATGAGCTGGTGATGACCGAACAGGGAGCAGTCCGCAGGATAAGCTCGGACACGGAGCGCATTGTGGACGCAAAGCTCAGGAGAGACACGGCCTTCTCTCAGCTGGCAGGAGTCATCAGAGATGAGGGATTCATATTCAGGGCGATAAAGGGGTGATATCATGGCAACGGTAGAGAGCATTGCGGCTGAGGCTCTGGAGGCAGGCGGTTTTGAGGGCACAGCCGAGATGCATGGGTCGGTTCTGCTTGGCAGCAAGGACACTTACTACGGGGTGATCTCGGTGAAGAAGTGCGAAGTCAGCGGACTGATCGACACCTGCGGAGAAAGCAGGGGAGCGGAGTACGTTTTTACGGCGGCGGTGAGGTGCATCGGAGCGGAATGCGGATACTCGGACGGTACCGAGCTTGACAGGAAGATCGCGCTGGTGTGTGCGTATCTGCTTGGGGACTCGGGGTGCATTGTGAGGAGCATTGTCCGCGGTGAGCTTGAACGCTGTGCGGCGACCGGGCGTCTTGAGCGCACACTGACATTTACTCTGGTGGGATACGAGAATTGCGCCGTCTGAGCTAAGACCGCCGTCTGCGCAAAGACCGAGGGGGGGGGGGC
>Ga0265300_10003196_pt1 | contig 13538 bp, 8 predicted proteins | sample AusTroGonzalo_MG_FD_193482 | JGI IMG/M metagenome (GOLD analysis project Ga0265300, IMG submission 193482) | Bovine rumen microbial communities from tropical cattle in Woodstock, Queensland, Australia - Gonzalo_03 | ecosystem: Host-associated > Mammals > Digestive system > Stomach > Rumen ... | reverse complement strand
ACGTCGTCGAAGAGCGATTTGGAACTGATCACACGCCGTATCATCCGCGATTTTGAGGGTGGTGACGACCGCAGGCATCTGGAGCGCTATGCCACCACCGATTCGCCTGAATATAAGAAGATGGTGGAGGAGATTGCTCACCGTTTGGGATTGACCTCGCTGAAATTCGCCAAGCTCGAGGATTTGATTGAAGCTATCGGCATGCCTAAGTGCAAGGTATGTACCCACTGCTTTGATGGCAGCAGCTATTGTCACGAGCACGACGATGAGGACGAGCGCCAGCTAAAGTTAGATTTTTAGACTCTGAGGAAGCCGTCTTCCTGATAGATGTATTCCTCGCGCAGCAGATATTCGAGCGCGGCATTCAATGGCTCTGTAGGCAATTGGATGTCGCGTAATTCTGTAATATGGTGGGGCTTACCGTCAGCAAGCAACTCGAGAATAGCGTGGGCTTCTGGAGTGGCGATGGGTTCCGTTACTTCATCGTTAGGGTGGGAGAGACAGACGTCACATTGCCGACAATCGTGACTGTCCTCTTCTCCGAAATAACGCAGTAGCTGTCGACTACGACAGACGTGGTCATTAGTTGCATAGTCGATCATCGCATGGATGCGTTCACGGAACTGTTCCTTACGTTCTTCATAGACTACAGGTGGCAACATTACGTCCTCAGGATCCTCTCTTCGCTGCAGATAGCGTACGTAAGGTGTCTTTTTCTGAGGGATGAAGTGCAGGATATGCTTCTCGCCCAGGTTTTTCAGGATCATATACAGTTGTTGAGGCTGCAGTCCGCATTGACTGGCAATGAAACTCTCGTCGATGTAATTATAGTCGACGAACAATCCACCGTAGTTTCTCAGCAAGGCTGTGATGACCTTCTCCTCGTTGGGTGAGGCATTCTCCAGTTTGTAGAGCTCGTTACGACTGATGGTAAACATCACGCGTGCCTGATTATCCTGTTCTTCTGTATATTCGATATAGCCTGCACGGTTCAGAATCTTCAGGGCAGAGTCTACCTGAATGGGGAAGTGGTGGAAGGCGTGACAGAATTTATCGATATTGAACTCGAAGGTAGCGTGATAGCCTGAGCCCACACCCACTTGATAGAAATAGGCAAGGTGCTCGTACACCTTTCTGACGTAGTCTTTCTCTGGAAAGGTATCACTAATGCGCTTATCGAGTTTGCGATGGTCGGCATCGTTGTAGAGCAGTACGGCATAGGCTTTCTGCCCATCGCGCCCAGCACGTCCTGCTTCTTGGAAATAGGCCTCCAAAGAGTCTGGACAGTCAATGTGGATGACCACCCTGACATCCGGCTTGTCGATACCCATGCCGAAAGCGTTGGTAGCTACCATCACCCGTACCTTATCATTCTGCCAATCTCGTTGTCGCTCGTCTTTCACGGTGGTATCGAGACCTGCGTGGTAGAAGGTAGCGCTGATGCCTGCCTCATTAAGCAGTTCTGCCACTTCCTTGGTGCGACGACGACTACGGGCATAGACAATGGCACAGCCTTTTACGCTCTCGAGGATATGGATGAGCTCCTGGCGCTTATCAGTGGCGCGGCGAACGACATAGGCCAGGTTCTTGCGCTCGAAACTCATCTTGAAAACGTTGAAGCTGGAGATGCCAGAAATTCCAGATACTCTGGATATTCCGGTTAGTTTATCCTGGATATCCTCAACCACCTGGGGCGTGGCTGTGGCGGTGAGCGCTAATACAGGAATACCTGGCAGGTCTTTGCGGATATCAGCAATTTCGAGATAGGAGGGCCGGAAGTCGTAGCCCCATTGTGAGATGCAGTGGGCCTCATCGACGGTGATAAAACTCACCTTCATGTGGCGGAGCTTGGTGCGGAAGAGCTCAGACGAGAGACGTTCTGGCGATACATAGAGAATGGTGATACCTCCGAAGATACAGTTCTCGAGGGTGGTGATAATTTCTTCACGCGAGAGTCCGGAATAGATAGCCGCTGCGCGGATTCCGCGACGACGCAGGTTATGTACCTGGTCTTTCATCAGGGCAATCAGCGGGGTGATAACGATACAGGTGCCTTCGCTACAGAGCGCTGGCACCTGAAAGGTGATGGACTTTCCGCCTCCTGTAGGCATCAGTCCTAATGTGTCGTGTCCGTTGCCTATCGACTCGATGATGTCCCGCTGTATACCGCGAAAGTCATCATAGCCCCAGTACTTATGGAGAACCTCCCTATAATTATCAATTGTCAATGGTCAATTATCAATTAATCACTCCTCGGAGGGTCTGATATCCTCTATCTGCAACTGTACCTCGCTGCGTTTGTAGATATTCTCCTCGATCGTATAGGCGATATCGAAGGAGCGCTTCGACTTGATATAACGGGCATCAGCACTCCGTCCGAAGGCGATGCCGTTCATCACGTTCGATGATTTCGAATCTACCAGCTCCAACTTGATATGTTCCTGCTGCCGACCCACCACCTTCGAAGTACCATAGTCGTAGACATTACGGGTGCAGAAGATGGGCTTTTCGTTGTCGGGTCCGTGAGGGGCAAACTTTTTGAGGTCGTTGTGCAGTTTCTTGGTGATATCCTTGAAGTCGACCTCTTCCTCGATCTCGAGCGTGGCCTCCGTCTGTTCCGGGAGGATATGCTCGTTGACATATTGCTGGAAACGGCGCCTGAACTCAGGGATGTTCTCGATCTTCAGCGACAGACCGACAGCGTATGTATGTCCACCGAAGTTCTCCAGCAAATCGCGACAGCTTTTCACGGCGTCGTAGATGTCATAGCCGGCCACACTGCGGGCAGAACCTGTGGCGAGATCGCCGCTGCGGGTGAGTACCACTGTGGGACGATAGTACATTTCCGTCATGCGGGAGGCCACAATGCCTACCACACCCTTCTTCCAGTTTTCGTCGTAGAGCACGATGCTGTTGTGATGCTTCTGGCTCTCCAGCTTTTCGATGATCTGGTTGGCCTCCTCCGTCATCTGCTTGTCCACATCTTTGCGTTGCTCGTTGTAGACATTGATATGGTTGGCTTCTGACAGTGCTTTCTCGAAATCACGCTCCACCAGCAGGTCGACGGCTTCCGTGCCGTTCTGCATACGTCCGGAGGCATTGATGCGGGGCCCGATCTTAAACACAATGTCGCTCATCGTCATTTCGCGGCCTGTCAGACCGCTGATCTCGATGATGGACTTCAGACCAACAGACGGTGCTTGGTTCAGCTGCTTCAGACCGTGGAAGGCTAGGATACGGTTCTCGCCCGTAACGGGCACCATATCGGCAGCGATGGAGACCGCACAGAAGTCGAGCAATGGGATGAGCCTTGAGAAAGGAATGCCATTGTTCTTGGCGAAAGCCTGCATGAACTTAAAGCCTACGCCACAGCCGCATAGGTGTTTGAAGGGGTAGGTGGAGTCCTCACGCTTAGGGTTGAGGATGGCGACCGCATCGGGCAGTTCGTCATCGGGCACGTGATGGTCACACACGATAAAGTCGATGCCAAGGGACTTGGCATAACTGATTTCATCGATTGCCTTGATGCCGCAATCGAGCACAATAATAAGTTTGACATCCTTCTCTGCAGCTGAATCCAACGCTTTCTTACTGATACCATAGCCTTCCTCGTAGCGGTCGGGAATGTAGTATTCAATGTTGGAATAGAACTGCTGCAGGAATTTGTACACCAAAGCTACCGCCGTACATCCATCGACATCGTAGTCGCCATATACCATGATCCTCTCTTTACGCCCCATAGCGTCGTTGAGCCTGTCTACAGCCACGTCCATGTCATTCATCAGGAACGGATCTATCAATTCATTTAACATCGGACGGAAGAATCGCTTGGCTGCGCTCTCCGTCTTGATGCCACGCTGAATGAGTAGGTCGGCGAGAATAGGACTCATGCCAATCTTCTCACCCAGCTCTTTAGCTGCTGCTCGTCTTTCTGATGTAGGTGGTTCGTAATTCCATTTGAAATGCATTTAATATATTATTTTTTTATTCTGTCGCTTTGGTGGCCAAAAAGGGCACAATAACCCAAATTAGCGCCCAAAGATAAGAATAAAAAATGAAAAAACGGCATAATCTGCAGAAAAAGTGACAGATTATGCCGAATTTTACCTAAAAAAGGTGATTTTTATGCTTAAATTCCAAGTTTTTTGCGAATTTCAGCAGGGATAGCGTTCTTGTTGATGAGGAAGTCCATCGTGTTGGCAGCGATGAAGGCTTTGGTCATATACCAGGTACCCTTATAGTCGCCAGTTTCACCCCAAGAGTTCTGTACCATATAATACTCCTTTCCGTTCTGATCCTTGGCCAGACCATAGATGTGCATACCGTGATCGTCGGTGAGTTCCCAGTTGTCGAAACGCTCCTGGCGCATCTCCTGTGTAGGAACGATCTCGGGTACGGTGCAACCGAGTGAGTCGATGATGTTACGCTTCTTCTCAGCGGTCAGCTTGAGCCAGCGGGCCATGTCACTGCCCCCGAGGCTCTGAGCGGCCTTGGTGTCGACGGCGTATGCCAGACCCTTGCGGGTGAAACCCTCTTCGGATACGTCACCGCCCCAGGCAACGGTATAACCCTTCTCAATGGCGTTGTCGATAATCTGCATCATCTCGTCCATTGGCAGGTTGTAGCTCAACGGGAAGCGCCAGTTGTCCTGCACCTCTACGGCGAAAGCGGTGTAGAAAGGATGATGGGTGTAGCTGGTGATAGATACATAGTCGTCGAGGTTGATGCCGAGCGAAGCCATGAACGACTTTGGAGTGTATTCTTTGCCCTCATAGACGAACTTCTCTGGGCACTTGCCGAGGTAAGCATCGAGGATGCCCTGCAGACCGACCTTCCACTGGTTGCTGATTTTCTTGGCATCGCTCTTGGCGACAGCTGCCACGTATGGCTCAAGAATGGAGAAAAACTCGTTGAAGTTGTTCAGTGAGTCGCCATAAAGCGAGCCAGGGAATGGCATGGCATCAATGGGACAGATACCCCAGGTCTTCAGGGTGTGAAGCACGTCCTCAGCACTACCACCCTGAGCAAACTGACAGTCACCATGATAACGAACCACCTGAATGGCGCGCTCCATATAGGTCTTGTTGGCAACGAAAGCCTCACAGAGGGTGTATTTCTTACCAGTTGCCTTCAAGATCTCAGCCTCGAAGAATGAGAGGGTGGAATAGTCCCAACAGGTACCCGAACGGTTCTGATCCTTGATACTGGTGATGGGATTGGCCTTGATCGTAGTGAATACAGGCTTGTTCTGATTCTTGGCGGGTTCCTTCTTCTTGGCTCCCGCAGCACTCATGGCGATCATCGCCATCAGCGCGAATGTTAAAATCTTCTTCATATGATAAATGTTAAATATTAGTTTTCATAAACTCTTCGAGCTCCTGGGAATGATATGGGATGCGCTTGCTGCCGAGGAATCGGCAACCCTCCTTTGTAATCAGGATATCGTCCTCGATACGGATGCCACCAAAGTCCTTGTAGGTCTCCAATTTGTCGAAGTTGAGGAATTCCTTACAGTGTCCGCTGGCCTTCCAGTCGTCGATGAGGTGGGGGATGAAGTAGATGCCGGGCTCGTCGGTCATCACGAAGCCCTCTTCCAGTTTGCGACCCATGCGCAGACAGTTGGTGCCGAACTGCTCGAGGTTGGGACGTGTCTCTTCGTCGAAGCCTACGTAGATCTGTCCGAGACCCTCCATGTCATGCACGTCCATACCCATCATGTGTCCCAGTCCGTGAGGCAGGAACATGGCGTGGGCTCCCGCAGCCACAGCCTCGTCGGTATCGCCCTTCATCAGGCCGAGTTCCTTCAGACGCTCCGTCATCATCTTGCAGACGGCAAAATGCACATCCATATATTTCACACCTGGCTTGGCTACCTCGAGCACATAGTCGTGACAGGCCTCGACGATGCTATAGATCTCCAGCTGGCGCTGGGTGAACTTGCCATTGACCGGCATAGTACGGGTATGATCGGAGCAATAGTCGTTGAGTTCGCAACCGGCGTCACACAATACTAGACGTCCGTCCTCCAGTTTGGCGTCTGAGGGATTGCCGTGCATGATCTCACCGTGCTGTGAGAAGATGGTGGCAAAGCTGTTGCCCTGCGCCAGACTGCGGGCGATGCCGTCGACTTGTCCGGCTACGAAGCGCTCAGTAATACCAGGTTTGATGAGCTGCTGTGCAGTGGTATGCATCACGTAGCCCACGTCGCAGGCTGCCTCGATATAGGCAATCTCCTCGACACTCTTCGTGGCGCGCATCTTCACGACGGCCTTGATGAGCGGCAGCGAGGCGGCTTCCTTCTGCTGCGAGGGATGGATGCCGAGCAGATCCATGATCTGGATCTTCGTATCGAAGCGATATGGCGGCAGGAAATGAACCGTCGCATTTGTCGCCGTGGCACGGCGACATAATGAACAGAGATCTGACACCGGGGCGGTCTTTTTGATGCCCACTTCTGCTGCGAGGTCGGAGACAGAGGGGGTATAGCCCATCCATACAATGTCCTCCACGTCGATATCATCGCCGAAGAGCATCTCTGTGTCGTTGTCAATGTCGATTACCCCCACGAGTCCGTCGCGATGCTGACCGAAGTAATACAGGAACGAGGAGTCCTGTCGCATGGGGGCATAGGCGTTAGCGGGATAGTTCATCGGAGCGTCATTATTGCCAAAAAGAATGACTACACCGTTACCTACGAGTTTCTTCAACTCAGCACGCCTTCTGATATACGTTTCCTTACTGAACATAATCTATAATTCGTTTTCGTTAGCCAATTTGGTGCAAAGTTACAACTTATTTCTTAAAATACCGAATTTTTTGCGAAAAAATTGCATAATTACACAATAGTACGCAAAAGGGACCGTCCCTATTGTGTGATTTCCGTTCTTTTGTTCTTTCGTCTCAAAAAAAATGAGTACTTTTGTGCCCAAATTTGAAATTATAGACTTAAAATACAATGGGAAAAGTAATTCTGACCGGTGACCGTCCCACCGGAAAACTCCATCTCGGACACTACGTAGGCTCTCTGCGTCGTCGTGTTGAGTTGCAGAATGCGGGCGATTATGATCGTATGTTCGTATTTATGGCCGACGTACAGGCCCTCACTGATAATGCCGATAACCCTGAGAAGATTCGTCAGAACATCATCGAGGTGGCTCTCGACTATCTTGCCGCAGGTCTCGATCCAGAGAAGTGTGTGCTCTTCATTCAGAGTCAGATTCCGGAACTCGCAGAACTCACCACTTATCTGATGAACCTCGTGTCGGTGAGTCGTGTGCAGCGCAACCCGACGGTGAAGACAGAGGTGAAGATGCGTGGCTTCGAAGGTGAGAGTATCCCCTTAGGCTTCTTCTGTTACCCTGTGTCGCAGGCTGCTGACATTACGCTCTTCAAGGCTACTACCGTTCCTGCAGGTGAAGATCAGGAGCCGATGCTCGAAGTTACCCGTGAACTTGTTCGCCGTTTCAATCAGGTATATGCGGAAGTGCTCGTAGAACCGAACATCCTGTTGCCCGAGAACCTTACCGCCCGTCGCTTGCCAGGAACTGATGGCAAGGAGAAGATGTCGAAGTCGCTGGGCAACTGCATCTACCTCTCTGATTCCGCAGACGATGTGTGGCAGAAGGTGCGCTCGATGTACACCGATCCCGAGCATGTCAACCTCAACGATCCTGGTCATGTGGAGGGCAATGCCGTCTTCACCTATCTCGATGCTTTCTCCTGCGATGCTGATTTCGCTGAGTTCTGGCCCGAGTATCAGAACCTCGACGAGCTGAAAGATCACTACCGTCGCGGAGGCCTGGGCGATATGAAGTGCAAGAAATTCCTGAATCAGGTGCTCAATAAGTTCTTAGAGCCCATGCGTGCCCGTCGCGCGGAATTCGAGAAGGACATCCCCGAGATCTACAACATCCTGAAGAAGGGAACTGAACAAGCCCGCGAGGTCGGCGCCCAGACAATGGATGAGGTGCGTAAGGCGATGCGCATCGACTATTTCAACGATGCCGAGCTCATCCGCCAGCAAGCTGAACGCTTTGCGAAATAGACATAAGAACATATAAAGACATAATAACAGACTAACAGATTTTTAATATAAGGCAGACTAAAAAATATCTGTTAATAATATATGTTAGTTTGTTATTATGTCTTTAAATAATTAGTCTGTCTTTAGTAAATCAGGCCTGAGGCGTATGGTTCGCTCCATCGCCTGTTCGAATTCCCACTCACGGATTTTCGCTTCGTTGCCGCTGAGCAGGATCTCTGGCACCTTCCAACCCTTATAGTCAGCCGGACGGGTGTAGATAGGCGCTGCAAGGATATCATCCTGGAAACAGTCACTCAGCGCACTCTGCTCGTCGCCGATCACCCCAGGCACCACACGAACGATGGCATCAGCAATCATCGCAGCCACCAGTTCACCACCAGTCAGCACGAAGTCGCCAATAGAGATTTCCTTTGTAATCAGATGATCACGCACACGCTGGTCGATACCTTTATAGTGCCCTGCGAGGATAATCAGATTGCCCTTCAACGAGAGCTCGTTGGCCATATGCTGGTCAAAGCGCTCGCCATCGGGCGAGGTGAAGATCACTTCATCATAGTCTCTTTCTGCTTTAAGGGCTGTGATACAGCGGTCGATGGGTTCGCACTGCATCACCATGCCTGCGGAGCCTCCGTACGGATAATCGTCCACGCGACGCCATTTGTCGAGCGTGTAGTCGCGCAGGTTGTGCAGACGGATCTCCGCCAGTCCTTTCTTCTCTGCTCGTGCCAGGATCGACTCGTGAACGAAGCCCTCCATCATCTCGGGCAATACGGTAATGATATCTATTCTCATAAATAAAACGCCTTAATCTTTTCAATATACTGATTGCCAGCTTTACGGCCGATGTCGTAAACGCGCTGCATCTCCTCGGGATCGTGCGAGATATGGCCGATAGGCAATGAGTTCTCAGGCCGTATCACGAGGGCACGTCCTGCCTGTTCTGCCTCGTAGACATATACCAACTCCTTGTTATACATCAGGTGGCGTTTGTCCATCGCCTCGATCATCTTGGGATATTTCCTCAGGGCGATGCGCATCAGTGGCATCAGTTTGTTATGTTCCTTCACATAGCCGTCGGGTTGGGTGAGAATGACGACATTCTTCTCATAGCCGATGCTCTCAAAAAATTCGAGGGGAATGGAGTCTGCCACGCCCCCGTCGAGCACCTTCATCCCTTCGAGCTCCACCACTTTCGAGGCCAGTGGCATCGAGGCAGAGGCTCGGATCCAGTCATAAGTGAGAGGTCCACACTTGTCGAGTTTCTTATAAACGGCCTTGCCCGTTTCCACATCGGTACAGACGGCATAGAAAGCCATTGGGTTCTCGTCAAAGGCCTTGTCGTCGAAGATGTCATACTGCGTGGGGATCACGTGGTAACCGAACTCCGCATTATACAGGTCGCCCGTCTTCCACCACGATTGCCAGCTACAATAGCGCTTGTCCTTTGCAAACCGCTTGTTATAGCGGACGGCTCTGCCTGCCTGTCTCGACTTATAGTTGCATCCGAAGGCTGCACCTGCTGACACACCAATGAGTCCGTCGGGCTCCACACCGTGCTCCATCATCACATCGATGATGCCCGCTGTGAAGAGTCCCCTCATCGCTCCGCCTTCTAAAACCAGCCCACGTTTCATTGGCTGGGCTTTTAGAAGAAAATATCCTTTTTCTCTTTCTTGGGAGTTGTCTTAGTCTTTGGCGCAGCTTTTCGTTTGATTTTTGCTTGAGCTGCAACTGGTGCTTCTTCTGATGCAGCCTTGTCACTCTTCTTGTTCGTATTAATGGCGATGCTGCGTGTATATGAAAGGGTAGGACAACCGTCTTCCGTAATATCCACGCTGAAACGCAATGTTCCATCTTTCCAACCATAGAATCGGGCATTGTACATCTCTTCTGTTATTTTGGTAAGATTGCAGATAACAGAATCTTCCGCCTCTACGGTCACATCGCGGAAGAAATTCTTGGAACCATTGGAGTTGTTGTTAACCAAAATCTCTGCGTTTAGTGCTGAACCATCGATATTATGCTTCAACAGTTGAACGGTGTAATTGTTGACATACCAGGTATCAAATGAGATGGTGTTTGCCGGGAATTTCAGTCCGTCATAGTTCAGGGCGAACTTTGTGTTTGTAGAACTCTTATCCAATCCTATTTCCTCAGGAATAGTCATAGTGCACTGGTAACTCAGCACGGCTGTTTCCACATTCGTGTTTTCTTTGCGGGTGTCAATGTTGATATGACAATTATCATCCTCGCTACTGAGTGTCATCAGCGACGGTTTCATATAGGGAGGACAGACGGCTTTTATATTGGTATTGGCAGTCTTGTGCTCAAAACCAATAGCCATATTATCATTCAGCACAAAGCGGCATGAGTGATTGGGGTCTATTGTCACTACACCGTATTTGCCATTTTTCATCACGATGGCATCATTGTTCCAGAGTTGTTGCACTTTCTCGAACTGTGCGGTCAGGATATCCTTTCCGTTGTAATTGAGACCAAGCAGGTCTGTGCCCGGAAATGCCTTGCTGACGAGAGAGCTCTGTTTTTCCGCCTTGATTTCCTCGGGCACGGCCACGTCTTTCTTCTCCTGTCCTGCGTATGTGATGCTGTTCAGGCGCATCAGTGGATCAAAAGTCATCTGTCCGGCTTTGAACTGCACAAGGAAACCATCTTGATAACTTTGCACATTAAGAGGTCGTTCGTTGGCTACCACCCGGCTCTTTTTGTTGGATGTGTTACCGTCGAAATGGATGGGGGTCAGTGCTCCTGTATTAAAATTGTATTCATAAAAGCGCTTCTTCAGCACGATGATACTTTTGCCATAGCTGACACCGGAGATAAAGTCGATATCGTCCACGTCGTATTCCCCAAGGTTCAACTTTTCCAGTTTTCCGGTTTTGGCAGAGAGTACCTGAATGGTGTAGTCACCACCCAGCACACGTTTGGGATTCTTGGGAACTTTCACCACAGCATAGCCTTCAGTAAAAGGCATTCCTCCACAAAACGGGCCTATCACAGCATCATCAGCTGCATGGAGGTAGAAATAACCGTCAATATTGCTTACCATCAGATAGCCGTCGTAGAAGGAAGGCTGTTCTGCCACTTGGTATTGTCCGGATTGGAATTCCTTGACACGTCCTTCATCGCTCAAATAACCAACAAAAGCGTTGTTGGCATATAGTATTGATGTGTGAGAGCGGAAAGGTGAAATCTTGTCGTACTTCAGTGCCACGACTTCTTTCTCCTTGTCGTTCATCATGCCGTATTTCCCATTGCTGGATACCACGAAATATCCATTGCCGAGCATTTCGATACTGTCGTATTTGGGATGAAGTGTCCATTGGGGCACTTGAGCGTATGCATCCATACCTATAAGAAACAATGCAGTAATGACAAACTTTCTCATTTTATTATATTGTCAATTATCAATTACAATTAGTCCATTAACTCTAATGTTTTCTCAATCTTCTCCTTGTAGATAAAGTCTTGATTTTTCTCCGCTTCATCTTTAGCTTGTTCCAATAGCTGTTTACTCTTGGCAGTGTTTTCCTGTGTTGCAATGCCTAGATAATAGTAGGATGAAAGCCAATAGAGACATTGGTGATAGTTGGGAACCTGAGCTTGTATAGCTTTTTCCAGCCAGATGATGGCTTCGCGATTGATTTCCTCAGAAGCGGGAGAGCCTTTCCGTGGACCGTCTTCCTCAACGATGGCCCATCCTAACAGTCGCTTGCGGCGGTCTGACTCAATGTCGTTAGGAATTCTGGCATAAGTCTTAGCCACCTCAAAGATCGCGTCCTTGTTACCGTTTTCTGCTAATGCTTTCATGCGGTTGAATGCCAGTTGTATGCTGTCGGGGTTCTCTTGATTAAACAGAGCCATTGCCAACTCATATTCTGCCTGTTCCTGCATTTTCTGTTGTTCTGCAGGGTCGATAGCGGCTTCTGTCTGTTCCTTTCCAAAAATATCTTCTCCAAACAGGAAATATGCTCCAGCACCTAGTGCGAGGACAACAACAATAGCGATACCTATCCAAAGTCCTTTCTTCGAGCTGCCCTGTGGCTGTAGGCTGTTATTGTAGGGGTTACCAGAACTATAAGGATTAGCTGAATTGTAGGGATTGGCGGAGTTGTATGAACTTGCAGAACCAATAACAGTTCCCTTCATAGGTGCACTCGGGGCGGGGCCCATGACGGTGCCTTTGTTGATGAGTTCTTCTATAGCTGGTCCCAAGACAGTGGCGCCTGGAGGAATTGCTGCATTCAACTGGCTCTGTGGAACCTCATCTTGTGAAGTGGCTGAGAAGATATCAGGTATTTGATTGCGTGTTTCTGGATGCTTGATGGCTTCATTGGCAATATCCTCCAGTCTACTAGCTGTTGGACGTGCCCAGGGCTCTGCTTCCAGACATTTTTCCAGTGTGCGCTTCAAAAGTGGCGAGAAGTTGCCTGGCAGTTCTGGAATCTCTGCACCTTTCTTCTGGAGCAGACCGCCGTCGTTACCGAAGGGTAACATGCCTGACAGCATTTCAAAGACCGTTGAACCTAACGAATAGATATCGTTTGCCATAATCGGCAGATTCTTCTTAGAGAATCGCTCTGGTGCCATGTAGGAGACAGTGCCCGCAGAGAGCAGGTCTTTTTCCTGATTCGACACACGGCTGAGTGATTGCTTGGCCTGAGTACTGACACCGAAATCGGTCAGCATATAGTCACCGTTATCGCTGAGTAGGATGTTGGCGGGCTTAATGTCCTGATGAAGGATAGGGGGCTTCATCTCGTGCAGGTAAGCCAATGCACTGGCACAGTCACGAATCAACTTCCATGCCTCTTCCTCAGACATTTTTCCAATCATCTTTCCGATGTTGCCCTGCTCGCAATAAGGAAGAATCAAATAAGGACGGTTCTCGCTTATTGCAAAGAATAGTGGGCGTAACAGGTTCTGGTGATTCGCATTTACCATCAGTGCGAATTCGTGAGTCAGCATCTCGTTGCCGTCATCAATGGCATTACCTGTCGGATTATATATCTTCAGGGCCAAGGTAACGCCAGTCTGGGTGTCTTTTACCTTCCACACCTCAGAGAAAGCACCCTGTCCCAAGAGTTTCTCCTGTTCGTATCTTCCGTCAAAAATCTCCATTTCTGTTAATTATATTGCCTTTAGGGTGCAAAGGTAATAGTTTTCTATGAAACCACCAAGAATTTCGGGAAATATTTGCATTACGGAAGTGTCACACTTCGTGAGCAAACCCCATGTTGCCTGATCCTGACACGCGAGAGCCTTTTCGTGAGCGACATGATCATCAGCGATCTGATGCTCGTTTCTGTCTTATCCCCCAACACCTGTTCACAAAGCCTCGCAGCGAGACTTATGGGTCACCTGTATAAGCGCGTGGATTACCCGAAAATCTTGACCAGTCTGAAGATGAAGAATTTCTTGTCAATAACACCTCTTAGCTGAGCCCTGAAGTCCTTAATCTTAGCATTCAGCGATT
>Ga0265300_10003193_pt1 | contig 13542 bp, 13 predicted proteins | sample AusTroGonzalo_MG_FD_193482 | JGI IMG/M metagenome (GOLD analysis project Ga0265300, IMG submission 193482) | Bovine rumen microbial communities from tropical cattle in Woodstock, Queensland, Australia - Gonzalo_03 | ecosystem: Host-associated > Mammals > Digestive system > Stomach > Rumen ... | reverse complement strand
AATTGGTGAACATACTACTGCAAGACAAATTGGTACTACATATTCTGTATCAGCAAATGGTAAACGATTAGGCAAAAAGAGTTTACATGATGAGAATGAAGTATTTGAACAAGATGTTATGCTACCAATCACCAAAACAAAAGATATGACAATTGTAATAGAATAGTTACAAGAAAGTAGGTAACAAACTATACAAAATAGGTAACAAATAGGTAACAGATTTTCAGTAAAGTATTGTTTTTTTGATAATTTTAATATTTGTTACCTTTGTTACCATTGTTACCTAATTTTTCTTATTCAAAAATACTATACAAAAAATACTATAAAAAATATTACTCTTGTATAACTTGTGGAGTAAGCTGGTTCTCAGGACAGGTAACAGGTAACAAGTTTGTGACATAATATGACACAGTCAACTTATAAATATTACGTGTATAAAAAATAGTTGTTTACACTTGCAACTTATTTTATTATACTCTAAACATAAGTTGAATGTTGCGGATTCAATAGAGAGTTTGAAGGACATTAGTCCGTAAAATCCTGTTAACACCGCAACTGTTAACAGGATTTTTTATTTTGGAGTAAAATGAACGATACACATATCGACACTGGTACACATCACTACACATTAAGTAGTTTTAGACATAATAAGTACGATGATCTTCGTGTGTGTCTGTATTTGAAACGCGAAGATAATTCATTTGTCGACAGTTTAGATATAGATTACATGACAGGTCGAATAAGATTTTACGGTTGCATGAAAGATTATTCTTTAACGCGAATTCCGCAGTGTAAAAAGAAGCTTTGGAATTGCAAAAATTTTAGACAAATGATAATCGAAAAACTTACAAACGCCGCAGTTTTTAAATCGACAGAACATAACTCTGAGTTGTATCAAGTAAGTTTAGATAGTATAGTCGATAATTGTGTAATTTAGGAGATGACATGAACGTTTTAACAAATTATTTTGAAATTAGAAATTCAAATGATGGCAAATACATTCAGCTACAAGTTGATGGCAAGTTTAAGAAATTTAAAACTCTTGCTGATGTAGCAGAAGCCGCATTTAACAAGTCACAGACAATATTCGCAGATGAACAGTATTTAACATCTGAAAGTAAGAAAGAAATTGACAAGTTAAGAACTGAACAAAATTATTCATTGCAGCAAGCATTCTGTACTCAGTTCGAAAAAGAATTAGCACAGTATTTGACACATAAGAAAGAAGCACGTGACAATTACATTCAGAATGCTTTGCCAAGTGCATTCAATGCAAAGTTTATTCCTGCATCTTTTAAGCCTGCATCTTTCTGCAACAATGTAGATTTGTCTTTCATCAACAGTGTAGTATATTGTGTTGAACAAGACGCGTTGTATTACACATCGAACAACTCATACAAGTTAATAGGCACAATTGATGAAATTATCAGCAAAGACTCTCGTTCGATTTACACACTGGCAACTTGCATCAATAAAGATTTGTCGATCAAGTACAGTATTGAATGTTTTGATTTTTGGTCTTATTTGTATCAGCAAGTAGATAGAGCAACAGAAGCATTCTTTGAAGCAAAGGTGTTGTTGGAAACTATTTCACAATCAGGCGCAACAGTAAATGCAGATGAAAAGTTGAATTGTGTTCCTTGGACAGAAAAGATTTCATTGCAATATTTCTGTGATAAGAGTGGTAAACTTGTATCTGACTGGTATGATAGACTTCATTCATATTTCATCAAGAGCATTTTCACACATCTCATTCCTGCATCTGGTGTAAACAATGATTTGTACAATGTGTATTATGAAACATTGAATGATGATAGTGGTACGTTTAAGCGTTATGCAATTAAGCCAACACACGGTGCTAAGTGCACATTTGAAACATATCTTGCAAAGTTGTTCAGTGAAAGATTTGTAATTTGTTCGATGTTGAAAAAGATTGACACAGTCCCTCATATCATTTCAGATGATTCAACAATTGCAGAATTTTCTTATGACAGTAATTGGAAAGATAAGCTTGTAAATCAAGTAGACTTCAAAGATGCAAAGATCTTGAATGCATTCATTAAGCCTTATTCGAAAGAAGAACGTACAGCTTTGATGGCATGGGCATATACAGTAATTCATCCATCGACAAATGATAACATTCATTTGTTGTTCATGACAGGTGGTGGTACGTTTAAGACTAACTACTATTGTGCAATGATTGAAAAGATTTTGAAGTTAGCGTATGGTAGTAATCGTTCTCTTGTTCATCAGATGAAGGAAGATAGATGGATAACTGACTCATTCTTACGTGAATCGACAACTACTGGTATTTCAAATTCAGCAATGGTTAACGCTGATGAATGTACTGATAAATGTCTTGAACAGTTCAAGTCTATGTCTGGTGGTACAAATGACGGTATGTCTTATCAGAAACGTATGATGCGTGAAACTCCTATTTCCATGCGCATCTATTGTAAGTGGTTGTTCACGACTAACAAGTTCTTCAGCATTGAAGATGATAGTGGAGCTTTTGATAGAAGATTGCTCATCATCAATAGAATGGACGTTAAGAATATTGACAAGCCATTTAGTGCAGCTGAATTTGGAAAGCACATTGACAATGAAATTAGTGCATTCTATGAGTTAGCTAAAGCATCTTACAATGCAATGTTGAAAGTTGCACCAACTCTTCAAGAATATCGTGATGCTACCGAATTGAAGAAGAACATGACGTTAGCATATAACGAAGAAGATAAGTTGATGCTTTACTACGAAATCTATGAAGCATTAGCATCGAGCAAAACTGATCATCAATACATTAAAAAGTGCATGGTAGTTCCTCCTGTAGAATTCAATGAAGTAGTTGAAGAACGTTGTAAGATTGCAGGTGTAAATTTTTCGGGTTTCAAAAAATGGATCAGAAATACAGCTGACACTGAGTATGCTTGTGAGTATAAGCCAGTTCGTAACAACAATAAGTTAGAAAAATGCTGGTGTCTTAGTAAGCTTAAGCAAGAAGTAATCGATAACATCGTTGCACAAGCTGAAGTAGAAGATGAAGTTGAACAAGTTTCATTTGTGAAACCAAAATCTCTTACTGATGAAGAGTTGATAGAGAAAAGTGCTACTAAACCGAAGATTGTTGAAGCATTAGAGCACGAAGATCCTGAAATAAAGAACGCTGTATGGGCAGTATTGAAGAAAGAAAACACTGATCCAAATAGTTTGTCAAGAGTTCAGATTCAGGCTTACATCGATGATGCTCGTCAGAATAGATTGAAGAAAGCAAGAGAAGAATCGAAAGGTTGCGACTTTTACGAAAATATAGCTCACTAATTACAAACTAAAGTAGGTAACACAATGAAGAAAATAACAAAGAAAGCGATCAAAGAATTTGTAAAGCAAGCAAATGATTTGTACTATGAATTCTATTTTGGAGATGAAAGACGAATTGGAGAACTCAGTGAAGCAATCGATATGCTACTTGCTATTGATAGCATGTGGCACGACTTAACTGCTGATCTAGATTGCTGGTATGATGGCAATAAAATCATTTGTGAAGCAATTGGTGAAACAGTAATGTACTGGGACACTGATGTTGTAGATCAATTGTCATTCATCGAAGACTTGGAAAAATTAGCTTTAGACTTTTACGAAAAAAATAAGTGTACAAAAGCTAAATAAATTATTATAATATTATCATAATCAAATGGTTAGCTGCACTATTTGATTATGTTAATTTTTCTTAGCAGCAAAGGATAACACAAATGAATAACACATATACTTGGGATAAAGCAATCGCAGAAACTGTACCTTCTAATTCTGTAAAAGAATTTCACGACTATTGTAATGTTGTTGGAGCAGAAAAGCATGTAGGACAAACTGGCAAGACAAGCATTAAGTTGAATTTTGTAACAGCTGATGGCGGTACATTTAGATCTTTCATGGGTATCGCTGACAAGGCTGGTGAAATCACAGTACAGCGTTTGGTTAAGTTGCTTGTTAAGGCTGTTGGCGAAGAAGCTGCAAAGCGTATCTTCGACAAAGTTGCTGACGACGAAGACGTTAACACTGATAAAGAATTTGTTCTAGAACTTGCCAACAAGGTGGATAAGAAACTGTCTGCAAATCCAGTCAAGGTGTACGCAGATCGCACTAAGAATGGAGAAAACTGGCAGGTTAAGTGGTACTTTGAAAAGCCACAGACTTCTAATGCTGCTGATGCAGTTGTTGCCGATAATGCAGCTGCAGCTTTGACAGCAGCAATTGAAGCCTAAAGTTTTCAATCTTTTCATTGCATTCGGTTCCTACTAGGATTTAGTCCAAACGGAATCATCTTTACCTCTCTGAGCCCGTAGCGGATGTGCCGCTCGGGCTTTTTTCGTGTCCAGAGCTCAAAATGTTGTATAAATACTTTAGATATCTTTTATACTTAAGTTGAGAGCTCAATCTATGGAAACACTACAAACTATTAAAGACTTTTTACAGAAAAGCTCAAATTTCTATTCTGAACTAGTCGAACGTAAGCGTCGTGACATGCAGATTTATTCCGGTAACTTCTGGACATCTGACGTCATTAACGCTCTTGATCGTAAGGACAGAATTTGTAGAGCCTTTACACAATATCAAAAGTTCACAAATGCTATTATAAGCCCATTCAGCAAATCTCCTTATCATGCAGAATTGGACGACAAGGATGGCATTTATGAAACTATCCAGAACAAGATCGATGAGATCGAAAACAAGAACGACTTCAAGTTTGTTGTTAATCAAGGTCTAAAGCACGCCTGTATTCAAGGTGTTGGCTATTTGGTCTTGTCATTTGAAAACAACGAAATTGTTCCAGAAGTTGTGAGAGACGTATCTCTGGTTGCTCTAGATCCTAACTGTCAAAGCCTTAACGCTGATGATGCTGAAAAAGGTGCAGTTGTAAACTTCATTTCAAAGACTAAAGCAAAGAGACTATACGGTGAAGACGTCATGGACTACGATGAATCGTATGCACTTGAAGACATCGGATCTCAATGGGACATTCCCGATGACAGCATTCCTATCGTATCATACTGGGAAATGAACGACAAAGGTACTGTAAACTTCTACAAAGTTTGCGGAAATAAAGTAATTAGCGATGTAGTCGAATTGCCGATTACACGTATTCCTATTTTCAGAATCTGCTTTAACGAAATCATTCGTAACAACAAGATCGACTACAATGGCATAGTCGACATGACTGCTGATCTTCAGTACGGACTCAACATTGCTTATTCGACATTGCTTGAACGTGCTAATCGTAGCCCGAAAGCTAACTACATGATGACTCCGAAAATGATCGATGGGCTCACAGAATATTACAAAAAGTTACAGACGAAGGAATCACTTGTAGCATTGTACAACCCTGATGGTGGTGAAAAGCCAATTCCGATCATCGAATCGTATCAGACTCAAGACTTGATGAACACGATCGATAGCGCTAACAACTTGATGGCTCAGGTGATCGGTGTACCTGTCGGTGGCATCAATCCTGCAATGAACAGTCAGACTGCAACTGAAATTCTTGTACAGCAGAACAACTCAGAAAGCAACGTTAACAGCTTGTACGAAAACGCATCTGATACTTTGTACAGCTTGACAAAGACTATTCTTGAATGCTTGTGCTATGTTGAGAACATCGACAAGTTGCCAACGTTCAAGCTCATCAACGGACCACAGATCATCACGAGAATGATGAAGAGACGTCAAGAACTTCTAGCTTTGAGTTCGATCGTTGATGACAAGACTAGAACAATTCTTGCAAAGCATGTTGCTGAAACATTTGACGCTGATCTCAAGGAACCACTTGTTGCTGATATAGTCGCTAACAGTTCTGATGTCATGTTCTTGAGTGACAGTAATCAGGGTGAAGATCCTCAAGCTGTGTCTGTCTTGAACAAGATGAACGCTGTTCTTGAAGAAACTCAGCAAGAACTTGAAGCACAGATCGTTGCTAATGCTGAATTGAAGAAAGAACTTGACATGGCTAATCTACAGCTCTTGAATGCTAAGGAACAGCACATTATCGAAGTTCAAAAGCACATTGACGACGTTGAACTTGAACATCGTAAGCTTGACATCGAAGAAGCAAAGGTTAACATCGATGCTGCTAAAGCTGATGCTGACATGACTAACGATGCTGTTAAGCTTGAATCTGATCAGAACATCGAAGTCATCAAGTTAAAGCAGGAACTTGCAGATCTTGAAAAGAAGAAACTAGAAATCATGAGCAAGATTTCGGGAGTATAGCAATATGATGGATCATTTTACTGCATTATGGCGTAAACTTCGTGGACTAGATCTAGAAGAACCTGGTACTGTGCAAGAATATCGTGTAGCTGAAGCTGCTGAACCGTATTCGAACGTGCCGGACTATCCAGCATCTACATTTATCAAAAATATCAAATACACACCAAGTGAAAGAAAAGCAACTGTCAGAATAGGAAACACTGAATATTATTATCCGATGACAGAAATGCAAATGGTTAGATGGTTGCGTAGTCCTTCTCTTGGTCAGTGGTACAACTTACATATGAAACTTAAGAAATAGAAGAGGTTTTCATGTCACGTATTTCAGTGAGAGATTTAATCGTTAATGCACTTGATGAAACAGGCTTGTGCAGTAGAAGTCAACCGGCACCTGCTAATCTCATGGTGTCTGGTTTGCAATTGCTCAAGAAAAGAGCAGCACAATATTCAAACACAAACTTGCTACAGTTTACTCGTAAAGAATTAGACATCGAACTTGAAAAGCATGAGTTCATCATCGGTGAGTACGAAATCACAGAAGACTACGAAAATCTCGTTATCTTTGTCGATTACGCAGAAACACTCAATGACATGGATCCTGCTGACGATGAGTACTATGGCAAGATCATTTGTGCTAAAGACAATCAGCAATGCTATGAAGCAAGACACATCACTACTTCTACATTCTCATGGATTCCTGTTGGTCATGCTAGAGAACGTACAGATGTGTTCGAACAAGTACCTGATTACGAAATAAAGAATTTGCAAGAAGTTACACAAGCTTACATTCAGTCGAAAGGCAATAACGTAGTAGACTGGAACGAACTTAACTTTGTTGCTTACGAAGACTTCTATCAGTACGGCTTAACAAATCAGATTTACAGTGTGTTGCCATTGACAGATAAATGCTCGAAGATCTTGTTGAAGAAGACATTGCCGATCAGTCAGTACAAGCTTAAGTTGATCTACAACGAAGCATTTGAATTCGACATGGATACACAGTTCAACATTCCAAAGCAGTTCGTTGCACTATTCAATGCTGCATTAGTCTATGACTTCAGTGTTGCATATCCAAGACTTAGTGAAGCAACCGTTCAGATCTTGAAGGCAAGACTCGATGAACTTGAACACAATGTTAGACGTGGTTCTTCAGTCAACAAATTCATCGGCAGAGACTTCACAAAGGCGATGTGGACATACGGTGACTTTGTTGCAGGTAGATTCTTAGGAGTATAAGATGGCAAGAGTAAATCTTATCGAGAACATTGTTGGTGGTCAGGAAGTTAGCGATATTCGTATTGCTAACCTTTCTGAGTGTATCAACATGTACGAAGAACATCAAGGTGATGGTGCATCTGCTACATCACTTATTCGTAGCATCAATGGTTCAACATTACTATGTGATATTACAGACAGAAAGTGTAGAGGAATCTTTGAAGCATCAAGGGGTGCTGATGGCTACCCTGTTCTATTTGCTGTGTTCGGACCAAGACTATACTGCATCAACAATGTAAATGGTGAGTATATAGCAACTGAAATCTACAGCTCATTGACTAACACTGATGAGCCTGTTAGCATGTGTGAAACTGGTGGTGAAGGTAGTGCACATCCACACTTGATCGTTGTTGATGGTGCAAACGTAATTGCATGTAACACAGAACTCAGTCCTGAAGACATGAGAGACCCAAGCTTAGACGGTTGCAGATCAATTGCGTTACCTTATCGTGTAAGACAAGAAGATCCTGAACAACCAAGTCAGAGAATCATTCCGACACACTGTGCATATCTTTACGGCTACTTAGTTGTCAATGATAGTGGTACTGATGCTTTCTACACAACATATCAATATCCGTTTGAACGTGAAGAAATGAACAGACCAGGTTCAATTGACTACGACATCTTCATGATTGACAGTTCGCATCCTACTGAAGTCGGTTACAAAGACTATGGGTTCGTTACATATTCTGAATGGAGTCCTGATAACACTACAGCACTTGTTTCGAATAGCACATTGCTTTACACATTCGGACCGAAGAGCACACAGATCTTTACATACAACAGTGACGTTGAAGCTCCATTCGTTAGCCCAACTAATGCTGCAAATAGCATCGGTATTAAAGCTGTCAGAAGTCTAGCTTGTGTAGGTGATTACGTCTTCTATCTTGGTGCATCTGCAATTGGTGAAAACGGAATTTACTATTGGCGTGCTAATCAGTTGACTAAGATCAGTACACCTGACATCGAAAGACACATTAGCAAGATGAAGAATCCAAGTGATGCTGTTGGTCAGTGTTGGACAGAATCTGGTCACATGTTCTACGCTATTACGTTCTACGAAGATGACTACACTTATGTGTTCGACATTCTTGAACAGAAGTGGCACAGACGTTCAAGTAAAGATGCAAAGACAAACGTTCAACACTATTGGAGACTTCTATTTGCTACATTGCATGAAAGCAAAATCATGTTCGGTACTGAAGATGGTAAGCTCGTTTATCTCGATCCGAATAAGTATGAAGAATACGATGGACGTCCAATGGTAAGAATCAGACGTAGCGGAATGATGATGAACAACTACCAAGACTACATTGTAAACAGTGTTCGTCTAATCGCTAATCTTGGTGACTTTGAAAATGCAAACTTAGTACCTAAGATCATGATGCGTTACTCTGAATCTGGTGGTAACTTTAGCAACCAGGAAATCGGGTTACTCGGTCCTCAAGGTCGTTATGACTATGTGCTTGAATGGTGGAGACTTGGACTACACAACATCTGTTGCTTAGAGTTTAGCTGTTCAGATCCGGTAAACTTTGCAATACTTGGTGCTAAGATCTCATACGACTTAATCGACAGGTTCTAATATGGCACTAAACAAAGTAAAATTAAACGACATTAGCATGTTCAGTGATGACAATGAAGTTTGTCTGGCTTTAGTTGGCAAGTACGCTAAAGACTATCAGACAAACTATCAATTGTCTATTATCAAGAACGTATGCTTCATTAACACTACTGGTGATTGCTCTATCGAAGTACCGAATCATTACACATTCAAGTTCACAGATGATCTTGGTGCTCACGTAGTCGATGAAAGCACAAATACTTTAACAATCAAAGGAATTACAAGTTTGTTTTTCCACATCAAAAACACATAAATATTGAAAGAGGTTTTATATGGCAAATTATGCGGGTAATGCTATTCAAGGTGCTGGAACCGGTGCAGCAGCTGGTGCAGCTTTCGGTCCTTGGGGCGCTTTAGCTGGTGGTGCTGTAGGTCTAGCAGCTGGTCTTTTCAGCGCTTACGAACAAGCACAAGACGAAAAAGAAAGACAGCGCATTCTTGAAAAAGCAGCTCAACAGCTCAATGCTTCAACAGCTGAACTTAAATCAGCTGTAACACAGTGGTACAAAGACAATCCTTCGATTGGAACTAAGCAAGACGTTGAACAATACAGCGACTTGATTCGTGACTATGATCCGAATGAGTTTGTGTACGATTACGAAGACTTCGACAATAACTACAACGTCGATGACTACTATGCTCCAAACAGAGAAGCTTTGATCGAGAAGACTGGTGATGCTGTTCAAGCTAGAGCTGCTGGTGCTGGTATCGGTAGAGGAACTGGTGCTGCTAATCAGATTGCTACAGCTGTTGCTGACAAGAATGAGAGTTTGTACAAAGATGCTCTTGCTGCAATGAATCAGGATAGACAGTTTGCTTACAATCTTTGGAATGCAAAGATTCAGCAAGGTCAGAACAGATTGAATCAGTTGAAGAGTGCTAAGGATACACAGTTAAGTCTTTACGGTGGATTAGCTGAAGACTTCCAGAATTGGAATAAGTCTCAACTTCAAAGCATGATCGACCTTGACCAACAGAAGATGAACAACGATTTAAGCTTGACACTAGCAAGCATTTAAGAGGTGACACATGGACTACGGATTTAATTTGAAATACGATACACCTGATTTCATATCATGGGCACAAACTGAACGTGACCGCAGTGATAAGCGTGCTCAAGAACGTATGCAAAACTACATTAACTTGATGCAAATGCTTGGACGTGGCGTTGGTGCTTACATGTATGGCAAACAAGCTAGAGATAAAGCTGCTGCAAACAAAGCATGGGATACTTACATGCCAGCTGCTCAAGATCTTTACAACAATGAGCTTATTGGCAATGTTCAGTCTTACGATGACACTGTAAATAATTTGCAAATGTTAGGCTTGAATCCATATCTGACAGATATAGATAAATTTAGAAATCTTGGTGCTGACTTAGAATTTGACTATACGGAGTAAATCATGATCGATCCATTACTACAATTAGGACTTTACGATTACGTTTGGGGCAATCCGACTTTACTTCAGACATATAATTCGAATGTTCAGGCTGAAAAGAATCGTGAAGCACAACGTGAATACAATAAGTATTTGAAAGAATACGATAGAGCTAAAGCAGAAGCTGAAAAAAGTGCAGCATATAAGAAAGAATTGAAAGACGCTGAAGTTGAAATGGCTGCTTTGAATCGTGACTTAGTGAAAGCTAATGCACCTGAAGCAGCAGTAATTGCTAAACGTCAAGAAGCTTTAATGACAAAATATCCTGAATTGAAAAGCTCTAATGAAGAAGCATTAGCAAAACAAAAAGAAGAAGAAGAATATCAATCTAAGAAAATCGGTGTTCGTTCTACTATTCCAACTGTGTTTGCTGATGAAAATGCAATTAATGCACAAATTGCAAACGTTATGGCATCTGATCTTAGACCACAAGATAAAGAAGAACTTGTTAAAGAACTTCAATCTAAGAAATCTACTAAACAGCTTGCAAGAGAAGCTAGTCAGTCTGCTGTTGCAAGTCATGCTGGTAAAAAGACTGGCGAATCTCTTGATGATGCTGATCTTCAAAAGAAAGCTGAAGATGCGATAAAGAATAACAAGAGTCCATCTAGTCTAAAACAGGAAGTTCGTGATAAGATTCGTGAAATGAATTACACATGGACTGCTAACGGTTGGAGTAAAAGATAATGGATAAGTCAAATTTGTTAAAAGTACTAGATGAAAACGGAATGTTCGCAGAATACGACGATTTGTATCGTGACGATGTCACAGTTCGTGACTGGGTTAGTCGTCACGAAGATCTAGTGCGTTCTAATCGTGCAATAGCACAAGCAGTTCAAGCTGATGCTCCTCATGAAGTCAAAGAAGGCTACTTCAAAGACCCAGATGAACAGCGTCAGTATGAAGCTGGTGAAAAGAAGTACAATGAAGAACTCGCTAAGAAACAGCAATTAGCTGACGAATACCAAAGAGCAAAAGACATCAAAGACTTTTCAGAATTTAGAGCTGATAAGGGTATTCTTGGCAATCTTGCTGCACTTGGAATGAAGTTAACACCAAAGACAGCAAAAGATGTTTACATCAAAGAAGGCTACAATCCTACTAAGCTTGCTATTCATGGTGGACTTGGTACTGCTGCTAATGTTGCTGAACTTGCACCTGGTGTTGGTGCAGCTGGTAAAGCTGTTACAACATTTGCTGGTCCTACAATTAGAGCTGGTCAAGAATTAGCTGAAGGTAAAGAACTTGGTGATGTTGGTAAGCACTTTGCTACTGATGCTGGTTTGAATACAGTGTTCTCTTATCTACCACTCAAGGAAGCGTACGGTTACGTTAAGCGTATTCTTGGTCAAGGTGGAAGAGGAGAAAAAGCAGCTAAAAACACTGTAGAAGGCGTACTTGAACAAGCTGATGCATTAGCTGACAAAGGTGAATACAAAGCAAAATTAGCAAATGATTTAGAAAAAATCACGAATTTTGCATACGACATGAAAAACGGAAACATGTCAGATCCGATGAAATTGAAGTTCGCTGACGAAATCGAAGATACATATCCTGAACTTGCGAAATCTTTACGTGATGAAGTAAATCTATTTGCTAAAAACAGACAAAGTACTGAATTGGCTGACAAGTTTGCAGACAATATGCCCGATGTAGGATCTGTGCCTGATGAATATAGAAAAACACTACAAGACAAGCTTACAGAGTATGATAAAGCTGTTTTTGAAACTGAAGCACAAATTCCAAAAGCTAGAGAAAAAACATTAGATGAATTCAAGAAAGCACAAGACGACATACTCACTAACGCACGCGTTGTTGACAATGAAATGTTTGATGCAGCAGGTGGCTTAGTTGAACCAGTAAAAGACTTGAGTAAAGCTGCTAAGTATGCAAATCCTTCAACAGCTGCAAAAGTTATAGCTAAAACAAAGCCAGCAATTCAGAGTACTGGTAGACTTGTAACTGGTTCTAGTAGCACACCTACTGCACCTACTGACAAAGAGTACAGTTCAGCAATTGAATACATAATTCAAAGCAACAAACGTCAGTGGAATGCTGGTTTCAAACCTCACGGTGGAATCGAGCTAGAAGCTTGGCAAATTGCTAAAGATAGAGGCGAAATCTAATGAGAAATTTCACAGATTCATGGCAAAACTTATTTGATGTTAATGGCAAGTTCTTGATCGGAAGATTAACGTTCTTGGAACCGAATACATCAAGTAATAAGCTCACAATTTACGATACAGACGGCAACGAGTTAGACAACCCTATCTACACTGGTCAGTATGGGTTGCCTAAGTATCAGATTATGTTGCAAGATAGAGACTACAAAGTAACATTTGAAATGTACATCGGTCAAGGCAACATGGAGTCTGATGAGAACGAATCAAGCTGGTTGCTTTACAAAACAATTTCGTCTGTCAACGGTAATCTAACTGCAAGTCAGACTACAGCTACTCCTACGTTCTTGAACACTGTAGCAGAACTTAAAGCACTAAGCGGAATGGAAGATGGTGCTACTGCTATCGTTCAAGGATATTATACTTTAGGAGATAGTGGTGACTCACGTCTCTACGTATGGCATGCAAATGGTAACTATACAGATGACGGTGGTGTAACTATCAAGTCTAACAACAGTACATCTGGTGCTTGGATCATGACTATTCCAAGTGACTACATCGATGTACGTTGGTTTGGTGACATTCCTGATTCAAGTGCAAAGCCTACTACACAAAAGAGTAACTTAGGTCAACGTGTTAGAGCTGCAAGAGCTGCTAACATGTACGACAAGAACTTGTACTTCCCTGCAAGACAAAATGCTACTAGTGCTGCTAGTTTCTACATTTTCGATGGTAGCAATACTGTTAGTGTAGAACAAGACATCTACTGTGATAGTGCAGTAAGATTCGTAGTTAAAGAAGGTACAACTGGTACTGCAGTTA
>Ga0265300_10003189_pt1 | contig 13559 bp, 10 predicted proteins | sample AusTroGonzalo_MG_FD_193482 | JGI IMG/M metagenome (GOLD analysis project Ga0265300, IMG submission 193482) | Bovine rumen microbial communities from tropical cattle in Woodstock, Queensland, Australia - Gonzalo_03 | ecosystem: Host-associated > Mammals > Digestive system > Stomach > Rumen ... | reverse complement strand
TAGAATTTTCACGGACGTTTGCAAGGGGTATTTTTGAAAAATTTTCTTTTTTTTTGCTGTTTTTCGCTAAAAACGGGATGTATGCCGTCGGCACGACAGGTTATCAACATTCTGTAAACAGAAATTTTTAAGTGGTTCGGGATTGGTGGCCAGTGGTTAGGGGGAAATGAGAAGAAAAGCTAAAGACAAGCATGTCACTCTGGAGCCAAAGGCGATAGAGTCCACAGTGCATGGGCCCTATCGGTTGCCATACGGCTCCCTCCAGGGTGACAATAGAAAAACCCCAGCACACGAGGCTGGGGTGACAAATGCAGGGATAAACGCCACAGGATCCTTCGACTTCGCTCAGGATGACGAGTTGGAGGCAGGGTGACAGATCCTCGCCTTCGCGAGGTTGACACGGCTTATCGCTCACAGCTCATTGCCCATAACTCACCGCCCAAGGTTCATCGCTATAAGCTCTAGCGGGTTTGGGCAAGTATCCAAATCGACTTCGGTGGATTTGACTTGCCAGCGGAACCATGTCAACTGCCGCTTGGCATAATTTCGCGTTTTGCGTTTAACTTCGTCAAGCACAGCATCCACTTGCGACGAATTTTCTGCATTTAAAAGTTCGCGGTAACCAAGGCTCTGCCATGCAGGAGCATCCAGAGGAACCGTTTTCGCAAGTTCATGAATTTCATCGAGCCAGCCGTCCGCCATCATCTGATCGACACGCGCATCAATTCTTGCATAGAGATTTTCGCGGCTGCGGTTCAGCCAAAACACAGGCAAAACGCCAATTCCGCCTACACGTTCCTTTTGCCAGTCCGAAAGTTTGCGACCCGTCAGCTGATAAACTTCCAGAATGCGGATAATACGTTGGATGTTATTTACCTCGACTTTTTCCATCGCTTCGGGGTCAACCGCTTTCGCTTTTTCGAACAAGCTACGATTTCCTACGTGAGAAGCTTCTTTTTCAAATGATTTTCGAATAAATTCGTCAACTTTCGGAAGTTGCGGGAGTCCAAGCATCAAAGACTGGAGATACAAGCCTGTTCCGCCGACCAAGATGTAATTCTGATTTGGATTTTCAGACAAAAGTTTTTTTACGTTCGCGCAAAAATCGCCCGCCGAATATGCCATGCGAGGGTCGAGAAAATCTACCTGATGATGCTTTACGCAAGACAAATCCTTAGACAACGGCTGTGCGGTCCCAATCGCGAACCCTTTGTAAATCTGACGCGAATCCACACCGATAATTTCAGCATTAAAACGGTCCGCCAGTTCCAGTGAAAGGCGAGACTTGCCAACACCAGTAGCTCCAACAAGTGCAAACAGAATAGGCATGCGTTCAATGTAGTTATATTTATAGTCGTAATGATTAAGCTAAAACACATTGTCGCACTTTTTTTAGCATCGGGGATTTTAGCCGGATTAGCTTTTTTCTTGAACGCCCAAGACAAGAAGTTCCTGAACCGCAAGAATACCGAAGTGTCTTCGGATTCACTTGCCACAGATGAAATCACAGACGAACAAGACTCCATCCCCTTTGAAAAAAAATTGCAGGACGAGTTGAAAATTATTTCGGCAAGTTATTCCAAGCGTTCCAAACGAAATATCTGGACGCTCGCTCGCGGAAAAACAATCGTCGTCTATCTCATGCAGGCACAAAAATTTATCCAAAAACGTGGCGGCACCATCCTTTGGATGGAGGAACTCAACGACAATCCGAATTCCTACCAGTCCGCAAGAGTCGATGTTTTGACGCCTAAAAGAGATACGCTCCATCTGACACTACAGGTTTCAGAAAACATCTTTATGAAAAATGCATCGCTCATGTCGATTGCGTTCCAGACCACGAACCTCACGCCAGAAATTATTGCAAAACTGAACAACCTAAATTTCCCATTTGATTTGCTCGTTCCGCCATTTGGTCTAAACGAAGATTTTTACAAAAGTTTGAATAAAATTCGCAATAAAGAAATAGTTCTTTGGCTTGCCATGGAATCGACCAAGTTGAACAAAGTTCACAACAAATTGCGTCCACTCCGCATCCACCACACCGCAGAGCAAATCGAAGAAACCATCAGCGATGCAAAAGATGTACTCCCCAATGCAGCGGGAGTCGCTACACGATACGGAGAGCAAGCCGTCAAGCACAGACAACTTTTACAAGCCATCCTGAAACCCGTTGAAAAAAAGTACATGTGGTTTTTGGACTTGTCCATGGAAGAACGCACCGTCGTTCCGCAAACATGCAAAGACTTCGAGATCAACTGCAAAATTGCCTTCCCGTACAACCCGGACAACAGTTCCATCGAGGACTATGTCCACCAAAAACTCAGGGAAGCGCCCAAAAGCGGTACTTCTGTAATGGTGATTCCGCTGACAGATGAAAATTTGTCTAAAATTGATAATATCGCCAAGAAAGCCGCCAAGCAAGGCACAACAATTGTAGATTTATCTACTTTATTCAATTCTAAATAGGAGAGCCTATGTCTATCAAACTCGGTGTAAACGTAGATCATATTGCAACTATCCGTGAAGCCCGTAAAGGCAAGGAACCCGACCCGGTCGCAGCGGCCATGATTGCAGAACTTGCCGGTTGCAATGGGATCACCGCCCACCTCCGCGAAGACAAACGTCACATTCAGGACCGCGACATCAGGCTCCTCCGCGGAACAGTTACGACAAAGTTGAATCTTGAAATGGCTCCGAAACAAGAGATGGTGCAGTTCGCCATCAACCGCCAGCCGGACATGGTCACTCTCGTCCCGGAAGTCCACACGGAACTTTCGACAGAAGACGGGCTGAACGTTTCCGCCCAAATCGATGAACTCGCAAAGTACATCATGACGCTCCGAAACAACGACATCATGGTGAGCATATTTATCGATGCCGAGACAGAACAAGTTAAAGCGGCAAAGAAAGTCGGCGCAAGCTTTGTGGAATTCAACACCGGCAAGTACGCCACCGCATTCGAACTCGGCAGCCGCGAAGAAGTGGAACGCGAAATTTCAGCATTACAGGACATGACGGTTCTCGCCCACAAGTACGGCTTGAAAGTTCTCGCCGGTCGTGGACTCAACTACAGAAACGTAGAAGCGGTCGCTCAAATTGACGGCATCGACGAAATCATCGTCGGGCACAGCATCGTGAGCCGCGCAACGCTCGTCGGCATGGAACGCGCCGTGAAGGAAATGATTGACCTGCTTCGCAGGTAGCTGTGAGGTATGAGGTCGTTCATGCCTACGGCATTCACTTTGAGGTATGAGGTTTTATAATCGCGGCCTTGCCGTCACAATTCAACTCAAAAGGCGAAGCCCGTCCTCACTGCTCATGGCTCAAAGCGAAGCGACCTCAAAGGCACTCTGTGCCGAGCTCATAGCTCACCGCTCAATAATCCTTATATTCCACATTCTCTAGCACTAGGCCTTGCGGGGGGGCCCATGTGCGTTCGCCTTTGAACTGCTTGGCGAAAATGCGGTTGACCGTCCCCTCGGGATAGCGGCCCCGACCTACGTCGAAAAGCGTGCCAACCATTGCCCGCACTTGGCGGTGCAAAAAGCGGTTCCCCTTGATGTGGAACATGCAGCTCCAGTCGTTCAACCGTTCCAAGCGAAATTCACTCAACGTACAAAGTGTCGATTTTCCATCGTTACGCGGAATGCAGAAATCGATAAAATCGTGCTCGCCCAAAAAAGACGCCGCCTCACGGCCCATCGCATCGATGTCCAAATTCAGCGAGCCGCACTCCCAGCCAAAGTCGCGCATCAACGCCACCGGGCGTGTAAAAATCGTGTATTGGTAATAACGTAAAATAGCATCGTAACGGGCGTTGAAGTCCGCGGCACACGGTTCCAAATCGCGGATGCGGATCAAGCGTTTCGTAAGACCGTTCACAGAACGGACAACCTTCTGCGGATCGAGTTCTCCATCAAAATCAAAGTGGACGCACTGCCCGCGGGCATGCACGCCGGTATCCGTCCGGCCCGACCCCGTCACGCGGATTGGCGAACGTAGCACAATAGACAACGCCTCTTCGAGCGTTGATTGCACCGTCACGAAACGGAGCTTGCCCCCGCAGTTCTGTTCTTGCCAACCGTAAAAAGCACTGCCCAGGTATTCGCAACGAAAGCGGTAACGCATCAGTTACCCGCTTCTACAGCTTCCTTGATAACAGCCTCGACTTTCGCCTGAGGAATCCTTAACTTCGAAGCGATTGCCGAAGCCGGGAACCCCCTACGGGACATCTGCAAAATCTTGCTGTTCACCGAAGATTCGCGATCAAAGCGGTTCATCTCCAGAGGACTTGCGGCAGCAGCAACTTCGGGTTTCGGTGGAGTTTGTTCCTTCGGGTGCGATACCTTCGTGCGATCATGATGTAGCACATCGGAAAGCGACTGCATCGCAGAAGTGATGCGCTCTCTCGCCGTCGGGCGAAGAATCGTCTTACCGTTAAACGGAGACGTTAAAATTTTGTTTTCAGGGACACCGTTTTCATCTTCGAACGCCGCCTTCGGTTCCGCAGCACCAGCAGCACTCGCCTGCATTGCCTGCGTTTCGCGACGCTTGGCCGCAAATTCTTCCGCTTCGTCGATAATGGACTTTTTCGGAGCATGGACTCGCGTAGAAGTCATCGTCTCGTTATTGGCGACCGCACGGTTCACGGCAGACATTTCCCCGGTCTCCCGAGCTTTCGCCAAAGCCTCCATCATTCGCGTTTCGACAACCTTTTTGCGATGGATGAGCACCAACACTAGAACCACAGCGCAAAGGAGCACGGCAAGCGTTCCACCAATAATCCAGAGCCAGACGCCCCCCGAAAAGCCACCCACGTTTTCTTCAGGGTTTTCCGCATCGGCAGGAGCCGAACTTGTCCGCATCGTCGCAAGTTCTTCCCACGCATTCGAGAGTTCATCACGAATTGTCATCTGGGCATCGACATTACCTTGAGCATTCCACAAGGCCATTTCCAACGAATCGACCTTGGCTCGCGTTTTCATGTAGCGGCCCACGTCAAACGACGTAGAAGAACCAGAAAAATCAACTTTGAGGTAAACAATTAAGGCACAAGCCAAAACAAAAAGAATAACTGGAGCAGCATATTTCTTCATGCCAGCAAATTTAGAAATTATTCCTGATACGTTTTCATTTTGATTGTTCAACACGAAACAAAACCTCTTTTTTGCATACCTATTATTAATTGTAGAAAATTCACAACGGAGCATTGAGAAGTTCTCAACACTTTTCAACGCGAAACACACCAAAAGTCGTTAAAAGCCCTCAATATTAAATACCTTTATACTCAAGAACTCTTTGTTCTCCTCCTAACCCCAAAAAAAACATCATAGCCCCAACAGCTGTGATGTTTTTTCGTTTTTAATCATCAAAAACAGACTTTTGGCGGCAAGCAGCACCATTCACAACACACCAACAATTATCTCAGTTTCAAAGAACTCGTAAAAAAGTTTCATAAGCATATTTATGTATAACTATAAGCGAGATAACAGGTTATATAATTTAAGGACAATGATAGTTCGTCGAGAGAATGGAGGCGTCGGCCACAACCTTAAAAGGCGAATGCTGCGAGACTGCTCGCAGGCTCATTTCTGAGCCGTAAGGTTGGCGCTTGTGCAGCGATGGGGAGGGTGCAGGGAGGGGCCCGTGCGGCCTTCGCAAAAGTGTGCAAAATGAGCGTCGCGGGAGGCTGCTTGCAGACTCACATGACCGAATGCAGCCACGGACGCCGTAGGCGTCAACTCTGAGCTGGGGCCCCGCCCGCATGACGTACTTTTTGCATCCAAAACCAACTTTTGGCGGCAAGCCACACCTATCATTCCAATTTAAACGGTCAATATTTGCTCTTTTTCACTTCCATTTGCTTAAAACAAGACTTTTTTCAAAAAGTTTTTATAGTTTCAAGCTATGCAACAGCAAGCACTTAAATTGTCAAAGATTACGATTTCGAATCTCCGCTCCATACAGCGCGAGACGTTTCCGCTTAGCGATTTTACAGCATTAATCGGTTACAACAACGCCGGAAAGACGAATATTTTGATGGGAATCCGCTGGCTGCTTGCAAATTTTTCGTTGGATATCTCGTATTTTGACGACCCGAACCACCCCGTCGAAGCCGAAGGCATTTTCGAAGGCATCACCGAGCAAGTGCTGAACCGCCTCGGCGAAGAAAAAGCGATTGAAATCGAGCCATTCCTCGTCAACGCCTCGCTCCGCGTCAAGAAAATCCAGCGCATTCCGGGCGAACTCCCCGGCAACATCGAATTTTGGGCATTCTGCCCGCCCAGCGGAAGACGCAAAGGCGGCAAGGACTGGGTACGGGTCAGCGACAAATTCATTGCCGCCTTCAACCGCATGTTCCCGGAATCCATTGCCATTTGGGATTTTGAAGGGAACCGGGCATACACAAAACTGCTGCATGAAATTTTCAAGCCACTGGAACGTCGGTTTGGCGGCGAACTGAGCGAAGTCATCGAGCGTTTTACGGAATTAACTTGTTCAGGAAGCGACCATCAGGCCGAAGAAATCAAGTCGTTCGACCGCGATGTCAATACGGCTCTCCGCCCGCTATTCCCTAGCGTCCGCGTGGAACTCGACATTCCCGTACCGACGCTCGAAACGTTCCTCAAAAGCGCCTCCATCAAAGTCGTCGATGAAGACGACGGATTCGAACGCGATATTTCCCGCATGGGCGCAGGTTCGCAGCGAGCTATCCAAATGGCGCTTATCCGCTATCTTGCCGACATCAAGAAGCACCACAACAACCATCACTTGAGTCGCACACTCTTGCTGATTGATTCGCCGGAACTGTTCTTGCACCCGCAAGCAGTTGAACTTGTACGTGTCGCCCTCAAGAAACTTTCGAACGAAGGTTACCAAGTCGTTTTTGCAACGCATTCCGCACAGATGGTCACCAGCGAAGACGTGAGCACATCGCTTTTAATCCGCAAGAACAGGCAACGCGGAACGTTTATGCGCAAGCGAATGGAAGACGCCGTGCGCCAAGTCGTTCAAGACGCTCCAAGCCAGTTGCAAATGTTGTTCAGCCTCTCGAACAGCAATGAACTTTTGTTTGCAGATTACGTGCTCCTCACCGAAGGAAAAACGGAATGGCGAGTGCTCCCCGCCCTTTTCGAACGCATCACCGGACAATCATTCTCGCTCATCAAATGTGCGCTTGTCCGTCAAGGCGGCGTAAGCAACACCCGCAAGAGCATGCAAGTGCTTACAGCGATGGACATTCCCGTGCGAGCCATCGTCGATTTGGATTACGCATTCACCACCGCGACCCGCGACGGATTTATAGCCGAAGACGACCCGGACGTTACGACGTGCCGCAACCTTTTCCGCGAACTCGCCTTCCAAAAACACTTGCGTTTAGTCAACGGCATCCCCGTGAACAAGCACAGCAACATTCCCGCCTCGAAAGCGTACGCCATGATGGCCGCCATGCCCGAAGCCAAAGAGCCCATCAGGAACATCCACGACAAGCTCTGCAAACAAGGAATTTGGGTGTGGACTCGCGGAGCCATCGAAGAACATCTAGGGCTTGATGGCAAAAACGAGATGGTCTGGCGGAATTTCATCGAACGCAGCAAGTCCAAGAATTTTATCCAGACCCTCCCCGACTACGACGGCATTACCGCCCTCTGCCAATGGATTATCAACGGCAGTAGAGGACAAATGTAAGTAATTAAGCAAATATCCAAGTCTTGCGAAACCCGCTTAAATTAACTAAATTTGTCGCCCTATGAATCCGAATGGCGCAATTATTGTACAGAGCAACCTCGAAATTATGGTCGAGGTCGATAATCCGAACTATCCCACCGCACGTGATGCAATCGCCCCCTTTACGGAGCTTGTCAAAAGCCCGGAGCACTTGCACACTTATAAAATTTCTCATTTAAGTTTGTGGAACGCCGCCGCAACAGGACTCCGCGCTCCAGAAGTTCTTGAACGATTGGACAGCCAGAGCCGCTACCCCGTTCCTCCGACCGTCGTCACCGAAATCGAAGACTACATGGTCCGCTACGGCTTGCTCCGCCTCAAAAAAGAAGGCGACCGTCTTTTGATGGAATCCGACGACAAAATTATGTTCCTCGAAATTTGCAAACTGAGGGACGTGGAACCGTTCATCATCGAACATATCGACGACACGCACGTTGTTGTGGATCCGGAACGCCGCGGCCACCTCAAGATGGTCCTCACCAACGCAGGCTTCCCGGTCGAAGACCTCGCCGGTTACACCGTTGGCGACCCGCTCCCCATCAAGCTCCGCGAAACGACCGTTTCGGGCAAGCCGTTCACGCTCCGCGATTACCAGAAGGATGCCGCACAAGTGTTCTACGCGAGCGGTAGCGAAAAGGGCGGTTCCGGCGTTATCGTGCTCCCCTGCGGTTCCGGCAAGACCGTTATCGGACTTGCTACGATGGCGTTAATACAAACTAAGACATTAATTCTCACGCCGAACATTTCGTCTTCACGCCAGTGGATCCGCGAAATTTGCGACAAGACAACCCTCACGCTCGACCAAGTGAAGGAATACTCCGGCGAAGTCAAGGAAATCGGCCCCGTCACAGTTGCCACGTACCAGATTTTGACGCAGAGAAAACGTGCAAAGAAAGACGACGACAAGGATGTCAAAGAACCGGAAATGACCGACGAAGAAGTCAAGAAGGAACTCGCCAACTTCCCGCTCTTTAGCCAAGAAAAGTGGGGACTCATGATTTATGACGAAGTCCACTTGCTCCCCGCTCCCGTGTTCCGCCTGAGTACCGAAATGCAGGCCACACGCCGCTTGGGTCTCACCGCAACGCTTGTTCGTGAAGACCACAAAGAGACAGAAGTGTTCAGCTTGATTGGACCGAAAAAGTTCGACATCCCATGGCGCATTCTCGAAGCTCAAGGCTGGATTGCCACCGCCGACTGCAACGAAATCCGCATCCCGATGGAGCCAGAACTCAAGATGAAATATGCGTTGGCTCCCGTCCGTGAAAAAATTACACTCGCAAGCACGAACCCCGAAAAGACGGACATCGTTGAACGCTTGCTCAAGCATTTCAGCAAACCGGACGACCGCGTGCTCATCATCGGCCAGTACATTGACCAGCTCGAAGCGCTCTCTGACGACTTGCAGATTCCGCTGATTACCGGCAAGACCCCGAACAAGGAACGCGAAAAGCTTTATGCCGCATTCCGTTCCGGCGCACAAAAGAACCTCATGGTTTCGAAGGTCGGTAACTTCGCTATCGACTTGCCGGATGCCAACGTGCTCATCCAAATTTCGGGAACGTTCGGAAGCCGCCAAGAAGAAGCCCAGCGCCTTGGCCGCGTACTCCGCCCGAAGAGCGACGGCGGTGCAGCGCACTTCTACAGCATCGTGACGCAAGACTCCAAGGAACAGGAATTCGCAATGAACCGCCAACTGTTCCTTACCGAACAAGGTTATGCGTACAAGATAATCAAGCGCGGCGATTGGGACATTCTTTCGAGAACGCCCGAAGAACTTGCCGCAAGAGCGTAATTAGGGAAAAAACAACATTAATATTTTCCATACGCCTTTTGTCACCCCGGCCACTGTGCCGGGGTCGGCTTTTTTATGAGAACTTATTTTTGTCGTTTACAATAAGTTCCGTATTTTTGTAAAAAAAGATTGATTTCAACAAAATCAAGTAGTTTTGGAGTTCCGATTTCTGGAACTCTATTTTTTTACCTATTGGAAATGAAACCATGGGTTCATATTTTTGCCGTTGCAATCTACAGCCAAAAGGAATCCCTATGACAGACAACCAAACACCGACAATTGAATGCAAGTCATGCAACCGCAAGCTCCATTTCCCAAAAATAGACATAAAATCCATTAAATACTGCCCTTATTGTTCCGCTAGAATCAACCAGTCCGTCGAAGACATCCGCGAAAAAATCAAAACTTCCGTTTCTTCATACATCGACATATTCGGTCGCGACTTTGTCATAAACACAATCAAGGGAATCGAAATTTCTAAGCCATTCGACGCCAAAGCAAGCATCATCAACGGATTCTTCGAAGACCCGCGCGATGGAGAACTCTACAAGACGGTCTGTATCGACGGCACAGAATGGTTCGCCGAAAACTTCAGATTCCGCTGCAAGGGTAGCTTAATCCTCTCGGACAACCAAAGTAACCTAAAAACCAAAGGCAGACTTTACACCTACGAAGCGGCCATGAAATATGCGCCTTCGGGTTGGCGACTCCCCACACCAAGCGAATGGGAAGCACTAATCCAATTTGCAAAGAACAACACCGGCAACGCCACAAATTCTCTTATGCACAAAGACAGTTGGGAATGCACCGACTCCGTCCTACCGACGGACGATTTCGGATTCGGAATCTATGCTGCGGGCTACGCAGATGACCTAGACGAAGACATCTACGCCGAAGACGATTCCTACAGCGAGATTTCCGGATTCTGGGCAGACAACACCCTAGACTACAAAAGCCTCGCTCCCGTCGGTATCAACAGCTACTTCATCAGCGATGCCGGCTGGAAACGATATTACAAATCCAAGGACTACAGCCTGAGCGTAAGGCTGGTGCGGCAATAATACCAACAACACACCCTGCGTTATCCCGGCAGGTTACCCACGGGATAATTTTCTTTAAAGCATAGGTTCGTGATTTGAGCCCTTTATCGGGTGCTTTTGACAACGTGCATGCGTCAAAGCTAATACGCTTAACCAGCTTTATTTCTCAAATTTTGATACGATGGAATCATTGAGTTCAATTTTATAGCGGTCGCAAAGCATTTTTACCATTTCTATATAAATATCAAGAGCTTCCTTAAATCGTTTTTCTTTTTGAAGTTTGCAACACTGCATTAAATACTTATTCCATAAATTAGTGTATATAGAATCAGAATCCATACATTCATTTATTTTTTCAACAATGATCGGGCCAACACGGTAGTACTCCAATACAAGCATCTCTCCATCAGAAGAGGACGATACAAAGTTGTCTCGTAAATCTCGCATCATTTGCAATTCTTCGCAATTATTTTCTTTTTTCAAAGATTTGCAAACAGCAGTGGTCACAAAGCACAAACTATCAGAAGAACTATAACTAGATCTGGAAGATGAATAGTTTCTTTTTTCATCATAATTATTAGAACTAGTTCGTTCAGCTTCTTTACGTGCATTTTGGTCCTGTATTTGAGCAACTTTTCTTTCTGCATCAGCAAATCTATTTGCTTTTTGGTATTCTTCTAATGCTTTGTTCAGGTCTCGGTAAGTCCCATTTCCATATTGCCACATTCGTCCTTTGCAATAATGAGCAGCATTTGATTGGCAACCTCCCAAAGCAGCCATTGCTTCATCGTAACGTGATAAGCAATACAAGGCTATACCTCTGTATTCTTGGAAATGCCTCGGCTTTGTTCCGTTATTAATGAGATAACTACAGATTTGCAACAAAAGCACAGCAGCTTTATAGCGTGGTTCTCCTTGACGAGCTTCGCCTACATAGGAAGCAAAATTGACTTGATAAATAAACTCTGCTATACGCTCTATTCCCGGGATGTAGTTTTGGGCCGACGCAAATTTGTAAAACTGCAAACAAGGACTATTCAGATTCTTCCGATTGTCGCATTCATTCCAAATTTTATCACCATAGGCAACACATGCTCCTGGAACTAGATCAAAAGCAAGTTTTCGAATAGTTTTATCATCTTTCTGTACGCAAGATTCCCAAACTTTATATGCAGCAGGTTCGTATCCTGCATAAAAACTCCTCTTAAAGAATTTATGTCTTTTATCAGCATCTCTTTCAAATAAGCCCATTGCGTAAAATTCTTTTCCCGAATAAATTGTTTTGGAATTTTGCTGCAACAAGTTTACACATTTTCCTATAACAGCGGGAATATATGTTTCAAGGTCACATGCGAAAATTATAGCACGGGCAATGGGATAATCTAAATCCTGTTCCGTAAAACGGTATTCAATAAAATCTTTTATGCTTGTTTTTTCAATCACACAATTTAGAATTTGTTCAAGATATTTACTTTTTTTATAATTTGCTTCATTCAGTAGGGCTAATTCCTGTTTGCATATATTGTAATCTGCAATTTCCATGGCTTTAAGGAATGTAGTTTGAAACATTTGAACATCTTGTATGCTATAGGATTTTATTCCTGCATATTGGGAATCAAAAATGTTAATTTTTTCGGCAAGATTGTTATGTACTCTTTGTAAATTTTCTAGTTCTTTTTCCAATTGAACTTTTAACTTTTTTAGGCGGTCACGGACAGCTTTTATTTTTTCAGTTCCTTTCTCCAACCGAACAATATCATTGGTAATAGCGTTGATGCTTTTGTCAGAATCCTTAATTTGTTTTGTTAAATCAATATAAATATCCAGCCATTCATTTTCGAAGTATTTGGATACAGCAAAGGATTCATTTTGCACTTTACCATTCAGCAACTTTTTTAGACTTCCTAATTGGTTGTCAATCAAAGCACACGCATTATCATTTTTTGATGGCAGATGAATCAAAAATACCTTTATAACCTGAGATAGATTGAATGAATCTTGGTTAGAATAATCTAATAGAATTTCATAATCTTCTGGAGTTATCTTTTTTTGTAAGTTGAACAGATTGAGTACTTTGATTTCGAATTTCTTTGCAGGCAAAACAACGATGGGGTAGGTGTTTTTAAGAAAGCGAATTGCTGTTGGCAATTTATTGATATCAAAAATATCTTGAATTGCCTGAAATCCATCATTGGTGTTGTTATACTGTAAGTATGTCTTCTGTTTGTCGATAATATAGTCTAACGAAACAATGTTTTCCATATAGTCTAATAAATGGCACATTGTTTTTATCACACGATGTGCTCGTGGGTACGATGATTTATTTAGGGCGTTTGAAAAATCTGTATGAACGATTTCGTAGATTTCATTGTATAAATCAAATTTTGAAGACTCGTTTAAGTCCTCATCATCAAGTAATTTTGCAAAGGCTGTCAAAAATTCTTGTTTACTTTTCATAGACTCACATTACCATTTTTTGAATTTTTTGATTTATTTTTTCTACTCGTTCTTTAAATCTTTCTTTTCCAATGTAAATATTATTGTCGTTTTGTTTTTCTTGCTTTAAAAGGGTTGCGATAGCTTTTAAATCAATGACGCTATTTGAATGTTGTAATATATTGAGTAAAGTAGATTGAACTTCTTTATGATTTTTTTCAAAGCCATCTATTGCGTTTATCATATTTTTTTCGATATTGTTGATCTTTTCAAGAATGTTATTGTTGTTCAATTTTATTTTTGCGGCATCATCTAAAAATTTTTGAATAATATTTGTTTTTTTAAATTCTTCACCATTCAATGAAGAGTAAGCAACTATATCATACACTTTAAATTTGGCGAATTGCTCGACAGATTCCTTGGTGTGCTTAATAAAAGAATGTATTTTGTTTGAATTTCCTTCATGCCTGTCGATTTTATTTAAAACAATTAAAATAGGGCGTCGTATATTTAAATGATTTATAAATTCAATATCGTTTTTTCCCATTAAATTATCA
>Ga0265300_10003186_pt1 | contig 13566 bp, 12 predicted proteins | sample AusTroGonzalo_MG_FD_193482 | JGI IMG/M metagenome (GOLD analysis project Ga0265300, IMG submission 193482) | Bovine rumen microbial communities from tropical cattle in Woodstock, Queensland, Australia - Gonzalo_03 | ecosystem: Host-associated > Mammals > Digestive system > Stomach > Rumen ... | reverse complement strand
TCCATTACCACATATTTACCGGTCTTTAATTCTGTCGGAGAATGATCTGACTTTGGAATATCCTCTACGTAGATATCCATAGTATTCTTATTGGCAGGAGAGATTACCTTAACTCCACGCTTACTTCCCCATGACCATTCAAATACATATTTCTTTCCCTGATAAGTAAATACCATCCAAGTGTGGCTATTTCCTATCTTAGGTTCGTATTCACAGTAGTAGCACTTATAATCGATATCTGGGACATTTGCATCGAACCAATTTGCTTGATATGCTACAGCATCCCAACATACTGCTACTTGATATTTCTCCACCATATTAGGAGACATAGTTCTATAGTAAGTTTGGAAAGTATCATTCTTATCTAAGATATCTCCAGTGAATACTTTACCACTCATAGTAGCGAAACCATATTTGAAATCATTCATGTGAGCCAGTAACCCCATGATCTTATCTAAATCGGTTTCACCTTCTACTGCTTCTGTAACCATAGAGTTTGATAATTCGGATTTATAGTAATCATTTGAAAAAATCAAATCTTTAATAGTTTTGAAGTTTCCCTCGCAGAGTCTATTACATGTTGACAATAACTTGGAATCATTAGTCATTTTGTGATTTGTGACTTTGGTTATTTTATCATCTTCTTTTATCATGAAATAGATATCTGCAGTGGATAATCTTATATATTCATTCCAGTATTCATTCTGGATATTTCCTTCTATATAAGACTCCCATATCTTTCGGTTTTTATAATCGAAAGAAACTTCATAATCGCCATCATCTTCTTTAATTGTAAATCCTTTAGATTTTAGCGAGTTAATGCTATCGTTAACGCCCATAGCATATGATATACATCTGTCTTCAGATGATGCTTCTGTAGTAGGAACTACGTACATATCCTTTAGTCCTCTTGCAAATATATGTGGATATCCACGGAATACTTTATCTAAGAATCCTCTTAATATATCAGTAATTGGAGTATTACTCCCTTCAACACTATATATTCCTCGGATGATATCATATTCTCTTTCAAGGTTCTCGATATCCGTTATAAGCATATCTTTTACTTCTGGATTGAAGTTTCCTCTATTTAAATCCCTCTTAGCTTTATCTATCATAGATCTGATACGGGATGTTGTAGTACCATGTTCATCCCCGGACATTATCATTAAGATTTGTCCAGCTGCAGTACCGGCATCATTCATGAAATTTAATAAAGCATTATTATATCTAGGATTTGGTGTATATCTGTTATCCACTTTACTCAAAGCAGATGCTAATTCTTTACCGTATCCATACGATACTGCAAATGAATCCGCAAATTCCTCTGCTTTTCTACCAGGAGCACTTCTTAATAATTTTATAACACCAATTGCCCATGCTGCTGGTACTACAGTTAATGCTGCTACAGATAATACTGGAATAGCTGTTCTTGCTATGATATTCTCAGCTTTTGTTAACCATTCATTTATTTTAGCTAATACTGGAGTAGATGTTATTATGTTAGATACCCACTGCACTACTGCAGCAAATATTCCTCCAGTAACTCTATTTGATAATAATATAGCAAATGGATTTGCTATTATAGTAAGCAATGTTCTAAGTGCTATATATGGAGTATGATCCATACTATGTCCTATCTCATGTAATAACATTGCAGTATATTCCTCGGCAGTCAATCCATACTGCGAAGCGAATGTAGAACTAATTTGGATAATTACACTATGTCTTCCCATAGAATCGTAATAACCATGTTTTCTACTAATGATAATATCACTAGCTTGAGAAAATCTCTCTATATCCACCATGGTAAATACTAAAGGTAAGTCATACATCGTAGTGGTAATATTAAGCACCACTTTCTTAAATCCAAATGCATCTTTAATAGCTTTTTCCAAATTTCTTGCTAATGGAGTTCCAGCATGAGTTTTATATGGTTCAGCATTCATTGCTTCATATAATTCCCCCATTGCTTTCTCTATAGCAAGTACATTTTTAGTCTTTCCAAAGTATGCTTCAGTAAATACTTCTGCTTTCTCTAAAGCATACATGTAGTCTGATTCTGAAATAAAATCTATATCTGATTCTCTGAAATCATTTAACATAACTTCGTATCTGTTCTGTTTGATAATCTCAAAAGAATTCTTGTTATTTTCCATCCTTTATCACTACCTTTCTATAGTAATATCATTAAATCAATGTTTTTCGGGTAAATAAAATACCTATGGGAAGTATTAGTTTTCCCATAGGTATTTTACCTTTATCAGATGGATTCAATTAAAGCCTTCCATGTGTTTGGTCCACAAATTCCATCAGCATCTAATTTCTTATCTTTCTGGAATCTCTTAAGAACTTTGTCTGTTTCGTCACCAAATACGCCATCAATAGAAATTCTATATGACGCATTATTAAGGAGAATCTGCATAGTTTCTACTGAGGACGTCTCGCAGCCTTTAGAGAGCTGTTCAAGTGCAACATTGCATCTCTTAGGGTTTACTTTAGCGGTAGAAGTAACCTTAACTGGTTTAGCAGCTTCTTCTGCAGTAGGAGTATTCTTAGGTTCATCTCCGATATATCTCATCCAATATGCAACATTAACAGACTCTACATTGATAGTCTGTCTAGTAACATAAATAGAAGAAGAACCATTACCATTTACATAAGTAACAGTAAGAGTCTTTGGATCAAAAGCAGTAACTACTCCAACATGGTCAAGAGGCTTAGTATAATATTCTGGGTCAGCTTCACGATCCCAGTCAAAGAAGATGATATCACCCGGAATAGGATAATCGTCCGGTTCTGACCACTTAGGATCTGCTGACATTTTATTCTTAAGATAGCTACAAGAGAGGTCATACATGTCGTTAATTCCTACATATTTAAGGATATTGCTGACTGTATGCGCGCACCAGGCATATGTTCCTGACATACCGAGCTGGTATCTTGACATACCTACAATGGCATTTGCTCTTGCAACAATTGCATCTCTAATCATAAATAATCATCCTTTCTTTGTGAAAATAAGTATTTTTAAGATACTGTATATCTTCACCGTAGGAGATTTATTAGAGACTTGCTAATGTGAACGCATCTCTCTTTACAACACCATCTGCATTGAAGAAGAGTCCTAACTGCTCTGATGTTTCTGTATCATCATAGAGTCCTACCATGTCAAGAGATTCCCAACCAATGTATGATTTAATTACAGAGTCAGGCATACCAGCTCTCTTAAATGATGTTACTGTCATATGTCTAAGACTATGCCAATAGAAATCCTTATCTATTAACTTAGTGAAATCTTCCGCCCATGCGGTAAGAGTGGACTCTGATATACTTTCTCCTCTTCTTACCGGAGAAGGGAATAACATTTCTCCAATTATACCATGAGAAAATCTATAGTCCATCCATCTATCCAGGTATGGTTTAAAGTATTTTCCTAATGTGAAACACTCTAATTGTTTTCCATAGATTCCTCTTCCCTTAGTTTTTATAGGAGAGCTCTTATATAATGCTCCGTTACATACAATCTTATCATCAGAAAAATCTGATACTTTAAATCTCAATAACTCTGCTTTTCGTCTACCACTCCATCTTGCAAGTGCTACTGCACAAGCTCTATCATAATATCCTTTCTCTGTTAGGATATTTAAGAGATTCTCAATGTCTTCTTCGCTAAAGACAGTTTTCTTTAATACCGGAGTTATTACCGGATTCTCTACTTTCTTAATAATATTCCTGAAATTAGGGTAATCTTCATCCCACATGTTTTCTATGTAATTACTGAGAGAAGACAATACAGCTTTTAATCTCCTTATTCTAGCAGGAGAATTGCCGAATTCCACACACCAGTTCTGAAATGCTATTATGTTTCTCTTTGTCCACTCTATGAAGAATTTATTATCGTTATATAAGACATTCCAACACATTATGAATGTCAGGTCTTCATTATAAGACTTTATCGTAGTATTGCTTCTTTGTACAGATCTTAGATAGCTCATCCACTCATTAATGAGCTGTGTGTTCTTTGGGTTTATCTGAGCAATTAACTCAGGTGTAGATACTTTACGTTGTTTAACGTGTCGGGACATAACAAATCCACCTTTCTTTTACGTAAGTTATTGTGTTTTCCTAGAATTATATCTGAATACTCTATATTCAGCATTATTACAGTGTATAGCGTATGAAAAAATATTTAGTTTTTAATTCTAAGAAAAATCCAAATGAAATTCTATACAGTTAACAACTTAGTAAAATTAAGAAAAGAAAGGATGGTGAATAACCATGCTGAATTCAAAATTTTCTATCATTGCAAATAGCAATGAACTTCACTCAACCATTAACATCATTACAAGTAGTAATGAACCCAATAACAATAATTCAGGCCATAAGCTGCCTTTAACATATAAATTCTATGTACGCATAGATCCTCTTTATATCACATAATCGCCCATTATCCATGGGGGATTATAGGGGGCAGGACTTTTTTCGACTGGGTTGCTGGTATTGAAATGAAATAGACCACTATGGTATTTTAAATACCATAGTGGTCTATTTCTATCGTAAAATGGAGTTTTAATTATGTATTACTGTAATCATACAGAACTAGAAAAAAATATCAAACCAAAATTCGATTTGGTATGTTTTTATATATCAGGGATTAGTTTCTAACAACTAATCCCTGATTTTTATATATCAAACTTGAATTTGGTCTGTATCTGTGTTTCCTTATATTGTAAACAGTTACTTAAAATATTATTCCTTATCAGCATCAAAGTCAGCAATAAGCTGTTCATACTTATTAACGTCAGCTCTTGCTTGTTCACGTAATGCAATCACTTCTTCTGCATTGTATGGATCAGCCTTTTCCATAATACATGCTTCATAGATTTTGAGAATCTTATAGTCAGTGCTTGATAAAGCGTACTTTGCTTCTATAAGGTTGTGTTCTAATTCTGCACGCTGGTTAAATCTTTCGATTGATTCTTCTTGTGTCATAAGATAAACTCCTCTCCAAAAATTTCTTTGTACTCGTTATCGAGTGCTTTAATTGTTGTATAGCAAGCATTATATGATTTAAGTATAGACTGCCGCCACGATTTATACTGGTTATAGCAAGTATCATAAGTTAAAATACCTTCTCTATACAGTCTACCGTGTGCCTTCATTCTTCTACGCTGTCTAACTACTTTACTGTGTGTAAGCCGTTTCACAATCCTACCTGTATCTGTAAGACTGTATTTAGTTTGTAAAAACGTAAAGCTGTGACTTAATTTAACAACCTGAGTTTTTCGTTCATTCAACATTAATTCTGCCTGATTAAGATAATTATTGATCTCATGTGCTAAGCCATTAAGCATCTGCTTGTCATCACTGATAATGTAAAAATCGTCCATATACCGACCGTAGAACTTACAGCCTTTGACAATCTTAATAAAGTTATCAAGCGGCGATAAATAAAATACAGCCAGTGTTTGTGGTAATTCAGAACCAAGCGAAAGTCCGTCCTCATCTTCTGTATATTTTGATGAGCATATGATATAAGATAACAGTCTGAAAATGTCATTATCTTCAGGCGGTATCTTATTTGCAAGCATCTGAATTAATATATCTTGTCTTATAGAATCGAAATAATGATGAATATCTCCAAGCAAGATATATCCGTCAGAACCGTGTTCAAAATAATATCTATGCAGATGTTCTTCTAATCGGCTTCTTGCAAATCCAGTACCTTTGTTTGGCATTGATGCACCATTATCATGTATCAGATATGGAGTCAGTAATGGTAAAAGATAGCCTTTGTTCAGTATTCTGTGAACAATTCTATCTCTGAATACAGGAGCTTCTATCAGCCTTAACTTTCCACGTTCAGATATAGTGAATTGCCTTGGTTTAGATGTCCTGTATGTTTCAGTTAGGATTTCATTCTGCAATGCTATACAGTTGCCTACAAGATTCAAACCAAATTTCTGTACCTCAGTTTTCCAAGGTGCTGCTTGTCGGCATGAATAGTAAGCATCAACCATATTGTCTATTGTAAATAGTTCAGATAAATTCATAATGGTAGCAGTGCGTTTATAACAGATCCATTCGTAAATGACTGTATCACACTGTGTATTTACCTCCTTTGTGAAGGATGGTCACATTCTCCTTATCAGGTGGGACTGGTTTTGTAGTGGCTTAACGCCACCGATGCCAATCCGCTTTGTCCTGTTAATCGCAGCCGGAGCGACCCTCGTATTCGAAGCATCATTGTTGTTGGCATTACCGTTGTTGTTCAGGTTAGCCGACCTCTCGGCAGATGTACAGAATGTAACCAAAGATATTTTTGTTGATTTATTTTTATTATTGAATATGTTTGTATCTGTTCGTGTCCGAACGTTTGATTCCTCTCAGAAGATTCTTTTCGTGTTCGAGTAGTCTGAGAAGTTCTTCGGCAAGTCCTATATGAATGTCCAGTTCTCGTTTCATCAGTTTGTATTGAGTTTCAATTGTTTGACAGCAGCCTATCGCTCTATCCCACATTAATTTACGTTCAATAACTTCTTCTTTACACGCTGGATATATGGAATTAGCAGAATATACATAGTTTATAAGACGATCAGCATAAGTCTTTAGTACAGCTTTATTATTGTTAATGAGCCATAACTTATTCTGACTATCGGTTTTAACTCCAAAATCATGATATATACTCTTAATTACCAATTCGTGTATCTTTTCAGCATTAGTAATAAATTCTACTTCTGATGGTTTACGTTTGGAACTTGGAACTCTGCTCAATGGTACTCACCCCCTTTCCATATCTACCCGTGTCACAAGGACACGGGATTTAGGATAAAAGGATAAGCGCAGCCGGAGCGACCCACGAATCCGAAGCACCATTGCGGTGGGCATCACCGCCGTAGTACAGGCAAGCCGACCCCACGGCAGATGCTATATCTCTTAACCATATATTCTTATTTCCAAATAATAGGTTTGCATCAATATGGTTAAATACATTAAGATGTTTAAAAGCTTCTCCTGGTTCATATCCACCGTTACTTGCTTTACTATTGCCCCATACCTTAGAACCATACATCTGATTCTCAGATAAAAGAGAAATCTTCTGTGAGCTCCAAGCCCAACCGGAAGCAGCATCACCTGTAATTGCATTTATAAGCAGTTTCTGATGTGATAAAACCTTAGCAGAACCGAACCATGTTTCAATCTGCGGTAACACAGAACCAACGAGCCATTTATGAATTAAGCTGTTTACATATCCACCAGCCGTGCTATTAGTACCGTTCCATACTACATTGCTGAATCCAGTAACAATAACAGCTGCATGGTGAGTGTTAATACCAGCATAAGTTGAAGCATATCCGGCATAGAAAGTATCAAAGTCGGCAATTACAGCTTTAAGTGTGATGTTTGTTTGTGCTGGAACAGTGACTTCTGTACTATCACCACCTGTATATGTACCTGCTGGAATAGTTACTGTCTTAGTCCAGTAATCACCAAGATAAAGATCTGTAAAGTTACCACCCGACAGTGCTGTGTGCTGTGCATCTGTAAGTGTATCACCAAGATTCTTGCCACGATACACCATATTATGGTTAAACGGTACAGTAAGGAATGGATGAGCATTTAATTCAGCTAAGCCCTGTGTCAAATCGGAATTTTGTTCACTTAATGAAATCTGATCTACGTCAGAAGCAGACCATGCACCCTGATGTGCGTTCTTAAACTTATAAAGTTTATTATCGTAAATGGTAATATCGCCCACAGCGTATGATTTTGAAGTGCTAAAAGCATCATCACAAACCATATCTTTGACCGACAAAATATTTGTTTTGTTCGTAGTAATCTGTGACACATCAGATGATGTTGGAATTTGATATCCACTTTCTACACCTATTGTTAAATTACCTGAACTTGTAACAGTTCCTGAAGCGCTCAAGTGTGATCCACTTGACGCATTTATTCCGACCTGTGTTACAGTACCACTTGGTTCATCACCCGATGGAATTACCACCCATTCAGAACCAGTTGAAATAAATGTATCACCTACTTTACTACCACTGGTAATATTGTCACTTATTGCCTTATATGTGTGGCCTTTGTTACTTGTAGCAGCCGTTGGTAAACTTGTAACAGTTCCACCAGTTCCGACTGTTCCTTTAAATACCATTGGTTCGGGGAGTGTAGCTAAAGCTTCCGCAACACCTGTACCATTAATTGGTTTTGTACCGCTAGCAGAATATGTACTTACTACCGGAAGTTGGGATACAGGAACTTGTCCTAATCCATCTAATGATGCTACACCATTAGCAGCACCTTTAATAGAAGCATCCATTGGAGTATATCCAATAATGCTATTAATATTCTGAGTTGTCATCTGACTAGCAAACTCTGCTGCAACTGCAACACCGTTTACTGGATCTTTAGATGTTGAATCGACACTATCTTGTACAGTGATAGCATCTGATGTTGAATCGACTACGAATTGTGTGTCGTTTTCATCTTTCTTATAGAATGAATAAGTCTGACTTCCTGTTGAAGTCGATTTTACTACCTTATAGCGAACTGGATTCTTTTCAGCAGTTCTCATTGCGATAATGTCTTTAATGCCTGCATCATAACGTGCAAGCGCCTCGTTGGTAACAACGCCATTTGAGTCAATACTCATGATCGATCATTCCTTTCTGTATATATGATATTATGCATAATATGTAGTAGTTTGTCAATAAGGTTTAGTAATAACATGAAAAACGAAAGTAGTCCATGTTTTAAATATATGTAGTGTTTTATTGATAAAGGTTTATCAATAACATGAAAAGAACGAAAGTGCTCCATTCTTTAAATATATAAATTGGTTATATATTTAAAATATGCAGTAGTTTAAAAAATAAGGAAAAAATAACGAGACTAGGAAAAGTCCTAGTCTCGTTATTTTTCGTAGTGAATAGAAAACTATTCACAGAACAATTATTACTTGTAAAGTGGCTCGGTTGAAACCTGAAAACCTCTGCCACCTTCAGCAGCTTCTTTAACTGCTGGATCACTAGCAGGAAGCTCAGTGATATCTGCGATAAGCTTCACCACAGCTCTTTTAGAAGAGCAATAGTATTCTCTTCCGTCACCCTCGTCAATAACCTTATAGATTTCAGAGTTCATAATTTAACCTCCTTTTAAATGGTTTAGTCCTCGTCATCATCCTCATCATCTTCATCGTCATCATCGAACTGGTTGTAGAACCAATCGTATGGCATCATATCCGGTGAAAATGCTGGAGGCATGAAACGATCTTTATCTAATGCAGATGCTACTAACAATGAAATCATATATTCGATATCAGGGTTGATTATTTTTTTAAGAATCGCTAAATCATCTGAATCGATAGATTTCATTACTGTAGTTCTTGCATTATCAAACATTACGGTCTTATCCATATCCTGATATCTTTTATCAGAGGTGTATGAATCACAAATGATTTTAATTTTTTCAATTGTGTTAGACCAAGCATATGTTGCTAATGATATTTCAGTTTCATTAGCAATCTTTAAATTAGTAAGTTTAATACGTTTACGTAAGCCATTCAGTATAGCTTGTATCGATGTAACTATATCTAACAGTGCTATGGTAGCAAACACTGTTAAAATTATTCTTATAACATTTTCAAATTTCCCCATAGTTTCCTCCTGTTTATTCCGGAAGTTAGTCCTTAGCTTCCGGGGGTGAAATGATATCACAATAAAGCGATATCTCGTCTGTAGCGCAATGACCATTGCGATATAACGGATAAACGATATCCTTTATTTCTACTAATCCGACGTCATCTACTATGCCAAGAACATCTCCTACTTCCAGTAGATATGGCATAGTCCTTTTTGCCAACAGGTTTTTCTCCCTGTCATAAATAGCATAATTCATTTCATACCTCCAAATAGATTTATTAATTTATCAAAAGCATCCATCATCGGCCCCATATCATCGATATCAAGCCCCGGATACTTTTCTCTCCATTCAGCTACTTCTTCAAGAACTTTTGGTTCTGGTTTGTAATTATTGTAGCTATTGCAATTCAGGGATAAATTCATCTCATCAATAATTTCTCTGAGAATATGAGCATAACGCTCCCACGCATCTCCGTTAACGTTCGGTAATTAATTTAATAACTACTTTGTGAACTACTGTTTCCTAGTGTTCCGGCAACCCACGATAAGTATTCTGAACTTAAACGTATCCACCAGTTTGTATAACACTCCACAGCATTAAGGGGGTTAACGAATCCCCTATTGGTTTAATCATGTTCTATCATAATTAAACCATTGAAGATTTATAGCAGCATTAAGATCGCGGTCTATTTCTAGACCACATTTCTTACATCTATATACACGCTCATCCAATCCTAATTTTCGTTTCTTATGACCACAACATGAGCAGTTCTTGCTTGATGGAAACCACCATGGAGCAATCTGTACTTGAATGCCGTGCATGTCTGCTTTATGTGTCATAATATCTCTGAATTTCCTCCAGCACGCTTTACTTATATGCGGAGCTAACTTAGGATTTTTGAGCATATTACTAACCTTTAAATCCTCCATTGTGATAACTTCGGGTTTAAGATTAACTATATCTCTTGTAATATGGTGTATATAGTTTAAACGTATGTTAGCTATCCTAGCTTCCACACGTTGATGCAATTGTTTCACTTTTTTATAATTATTACTGTCGTAACGTCTGTATTTACCATCGTCACATTCAACCTTGTAGCAATTATTGACTCTCATTTTTCTACTCATCACCCGCTGATAATGAATAGATTTACGTTCGAGTCTTTTCATATACTTATCATGGTTGATGTTCTTATAGTATCCACAATCGTTGCCATTGCAATCATTATAAAAGTAAGAAATAGTTGCAAGGTTCTTAATACCTAAATCTATACCCACTCTACCTGTAGGATTTTGAAGCACTTGGCTCTCGTACTCTACACCAACACTTAGAATCCACTTATTATTAGTATATATAATACGTGGATTATAAAACTTTAGTGTATTATCCATGTGTAGGTTTCTGTCCGTTTTATATCTAACACGGCCAATTTTCTCTACATTTATCGTAGTCTCACTGATGCACAGCCGTTCAGCGCGTGTCGGGAAAGATAATTTAGACTTATGTTTAGATTTAAACTTTGGATGTCTGCATATCTTTTCGAAGAATGCATCAAACGCTTTATCTAAATCTCTGCATATTATCCGTAACGATGTTGATGACACTTCCCGAAGCCATTTATTTTCATTCTTCAGATGGTATAACAACCCCATCATATCAAACACTCCGATATGCCTTTTCTCAACTTCGTATGTCTTGTTTTGCAACTCCAGCATATAATTCCAGATATAACGGCAACAATTAATGTGTTTAAAGAACATAGCTTCCTGTTCTTTAGTTGGGTATAGACGTATTTTGTATCCTACACATTTCTTATTTTCCGTCATCTTCATGTTCTTCACCTTCTTTCTAAACTAAATTTAGTATTGAAAGATAAGTGATATAGTAGTTATTAAAACGGACGCTACTCCGTTACCAGCCTTAATCAGGCTTCTATATGTTTCCATATAGCGCAGACTATATCTTATTCTTCCAATACCGCATAAATAATATATAAATATAACTTATGTAGTATTAAAAGACTGTGCCACTTCGGGTGTCAATCGCTTACACCCTACTCCCTTACGGGATAGTCGTTGAGGGTTCTCCTATTCGGAGCTTCCCTGCTGATTGCCGATTGTTATAGTACTTAGGATTTAACCATATACCATACACTTAATTTTTTCTACTTTCGTAACCTTACCATTTAGTCGTATTTCATACCTCTGTTTCGGTTTAAGTGTCTTTACGGGTTTCCAGCATTTCAACACATATTTTATCGAACACCTCACGGTGAACGGGTGTTAAATTATTATGCATGATTTACATCTACTAACAGCAGAACAATACATAATTTAGCACCGTCTTTCTTACCGTTGCATTCAGCACTTCCACAAGTATGAGGATCTAGTAATCTACATTCGAATGGTCGTTCTTCAAACGGTAATTCGCATCCAGTTGGCGTGAGATGCAAACAGACTCCACCATATTACCAGAATCCATAACACTTATCAGTGTTGATTCTTGGTCTTAAAAATGGCTGAACTATCTCATCTTCATAGCAGTCTATACTGACCTTATGATTTTTAATGAGATCAATGATACCATCCTTAGTAAGCTGTTCTGGCTTAAAATCGGATGGGTGATACGACCCTGGCATATGCTTGCAACATTTACCTCCGCAAGCGCTACAGATTTTAAAATCTTCATTATTAAGTATTTCCATAATATTTACCTCCATATATGGTTTAAGTTTTTACTGACCTTATAATATATCATTATGAAAGCTTTATCTTTATAAGGTCAGCATTCTTATTCTCATCTGTAACGGAGTTATTCATACTTACTACAGATACTGGATACATACTAAACATGTTGTTATGACTTATTAAGAATAACTGCTCAGCATCTATCATGTCTATCCACTTCTCTAGCACCTGTATGAATTTCATTCTATTACTGGTATCAAGAGTGGCATCTATTTCATCCAGTAAGAGAATATTATATTTAGAAATGGATTCGTAGATTAAACCGAATGATATTGCTAAAGAAATAAAACTCTTTTCCCCTTGTGATGCATGCGATACATCTTTTATTAAAGTTCCTTTGGTGTAATATGGCATAGTGAATTCATCAGCATTTATATCGAAATCCTCTAGTGCTAATTCTCCATTATATATTACATCTAATAAGTCATTTGCAATTACTTTAATATTCTGGAGGTATATCTGAATATAATATAGTGGGATTCCTGATTTAGAAGATAAGCTATCTCTAATGATATTCATGTCATCGAATATACCGGAGTATTTTATTACTTCTTCACTAAGGGTCTTATATGTATCAAGACGATATTCCATGGCAGTGTATTCATTAGTATAATGACGGAGCATGTGTTCTTTTTGGTCTATAGTAGCACTAATTTCTTTTTTATTCGCTAATAAATCTGTGAGTTCTCTAAACTCTGAGCATAATTTGTTATACTCTTCGTTTATGGAGTCTTTATTAAGTATAGCATCTTTAAGATCACCATACTCAACAGCATTGGATTTCAATTCGGCTAACTCACAATCTATATTATCTATATCATTAGAAATCTCAGATAGTGAATTTCTTAAGTCATCTATAGACGAAACCAATTCAGATTTACGGTTTTCAAAGTATTCACTATTACTAACCGATTTCTTAAGAAGAGATAATTTTTCTTTCATAGTCTTAAGTCTCTCTCTATCTCTTTCTTGTAGTTCAAAATCAGTAATAGAAGACATCTCTCCATATAGTGGTTCTTTATCACAGAGAGATTTAGTTTCTCTTATTCTACTAAAGATAGTATCCACTTTGAATAAGTCTTTTAATTTCTCTGGGAGTTTCTCTATAGTAGATTTGTGAGAAGAGATTTTCTCTATGATATCCATTATATTCTGATAAGATAAC
>Ga0265300_10003184_pt1 | contig 13571 bp, 15 predicted proteins | sample AusTroGonzalo_MG_FD_193482 | JGI IMG/M metagenome (GOLD analysis project Ga0265300, IMG submission 193482) | Bovine rumen microbial communities from tropical cattle in Woodstock, Queensland, Australia - Gonzalo_03 | ecosystem: Host-associated > Mammals > Digestive system > Stomach > Rumen ... | reverse complement strand
TGCTTGTAGGTGACGTTTATTCCATCCATTTTGTTCAATGCGTCCTGGAGGGTGTTGAATTCTTCCATGGTTCTGGGGGTATTGGGCAGTACGAATGATCCTTCGGTACCTTTCTTACCCAGTTCCTTGAGTTTAGAATCCAGATCCTCCATCCTGATGACTGACTGCTGCTCCTGCGGCGAGAGTTTTTCCTTGTAGGTTATCGTGCAGGTTACGGCCTTGTTTCCGTTTTCGGCCTTTTCATATTTGACCAGGATGACGTCTTTGACCGGTTCGGGTTTGCGGAAATTCATAGGTATGTAAGATTTTGAAATTACAGGTGTGCCGTCAGCTTTCAGGGCTGGGGTCCATGCGGGCATCATGGATACAACGCGAATGGCTTCGGCATCAAGGAGAGGGTGGACTGGATTATTTACTTGAACATCGGTAACCTTACCATCGGGCTGGATCGTAAAGAGAACCAATACGCGTCCCTGGATGTTCTGTTCCTTGGCTTCCTCAGGATATTTGATGTTCTTGCTTATGAAATTCAGCATTTCCATGGTACCGCCGGGAAATTCGGCTGGCTTGTCTATCTCAGGCTCATCCTGTGCATATGCATTTACACTGCCGGAAAGCAGCATGACCAGGGTTGCCGCAAACAAAGCTTTGAAGCTTTTAAGACTGTTCTTTCTCATAATTATTGGTTTTAAAAGAGTGAAGATGATGTTACAAGTAATGAAAGGTTTACGTCGTCCTGTGCGATGCTGCGGCAGGTGTCGGCGTAGTTGAAGGCTGTCTTGACGCCATTGTCAGAGCTTCCCAGTTTAGGCATAGCAAAGCCGATGACGATGCCCGCGAGCATGGCGGCCACTGCAACCCATGAGGGAATGCGGCGACGCAGCAGTTTTGGCTCGTTCTCAGTGATGTCCAGTGAGGGCAGGGGCATCTCCAGGTTTTCCTTATCGGCCATTGATTTGATTGAGGTGAGCAGTTCCTGACTCTCTTTCTCAAGTTCTTTCAGTTTGTCCATATTATTGATTTTCATTGTTTTTGCAATATTCACGCACGGCTGTCAGCGCGCTGAACAGACGTGATTTAACTGTGCCCTCCGGGATGCTGCACACCCGGGCGATCTCTGACAGAGGCAGTTCCTCTTCATATCTTAATAGGAACACCACTTTTTGAGGTTCAGGAAGACGGCCGATGGCACTGCGCAGCATCTGGTCGCGCTGCTCCTGTTCCAGATGATCGGTCTCTGTGACAGGCTCCTCCTTATCGGCATTATCTACATACTCCATGACGGTCATGCGGCGGCGGTATTCGTTCTTGAGCATGTTGTATGCGATTGCGAACATCCAGGTGCTGAAAGGCCGTCCTTCATCATAACTTCCTCTGGCGGACCAAAGGCGCATGAACAGGTCCTGCGTAAGGTCACGGGCCAGTTCACGGTCATAGCCGGTCATCCTCAGGAAGAAACCTTGGGCACGCGGGCCGTGCTCAAGGTAGAGGGTTCGGAACGTATCAGCGGTCAATCTCATTGTAGTAATGCTCTAACATAAACTGATCCTCCTTGCTGTCCGGGTCACAGATGTGCTCCTTGTACATATCCACAATGTGAATCATTATCCTGCGCAGTTTGTCATACTCGGACTTGAGTCCCTGAGCCTTGTAATAATCCAGCAAAGACTTGAAGTTGGCTATGTAATTGAGACTGAGTTTGTATGCAATATCGTCAAACGTATCGGCCGAGAATGATTCAAGCAGATAGTCTGTGAGATAGACCGATTCAAAGTTCCTGCGCTTGGCTGAGAGATTGTCATACCGGCGGGTGCTGTATCTGTTTATAAGACCTTCTGAGTACAGAAACTCTCTGTAATTCTGACTACTCAGAGTGCTGGAGAAATAGACGGTACGTCCGGAGTTCTGTGCGATATAGAAAACCAGGTTGTCAAGCCACTGGTCCATCTCTTTCTGATCTCTGAAAGCCTCAGGCCCCTCATATGGCTCCAAGTCTAACTGACGGAATAATGTCTTACGGTATTCAGGTTCCCACAGCATGTTTTTGTTTATGACAATACGGTCCTGGAACAGTCCTTTGCCATACTGTATCATAAGAGGACTGAAAGTGTCGACGTCGCCTCCCACAAAGAGGATTCCGTTTTCCTCCATGCCTGCCAGTGCGTTATAGAAGAATGCAAGTGTGGCGTATGAGTAATCGCCGGATTCATACCATTTTTTCAGGATTCCGGACAGAAGGTCGGTTCTGCCTGTCTGAGTCAGGTATACCACATATTGGGGATATAACGACTCAAAGTCAGGTCGCATCTGAATAGCCTTGAGCATGTTGTCCTGAAGGTCATCGGGCCTATTCTTATAGCTGACGAAATGACTGCACTCATAATCGATGATATAGCGTGCATAACTTTCAGGGCGCTCTTTGTGAAGCCTGTATGCTATGTCGGTCAGAGCTTTGTCACATACATCCTCATCGGACTCCTTGAACATATGATAATAACGGGTGGCTGTAAACCAGTAGTACCAGGCATCGTCATTATCGGGATTCTTCTTTACCTCTTTCTCCCAAAGAGTGGCCTGTCGGGCATACCACTCGGAGTCGTATTTGGTCTTGATGAATGACTCTATCTTTTCAGGCTTATCCGTGCGGGTCTGGGCCGATGCTATAGCGGTAACCAGGACGGCTGCAAGGACTATGGGAAGCAATATCTTTTTCATCTTTTATTCTTTAGCGTGATACACTTTTGTTTTTGAAGCGCTTCACGAATGCATACACGCAAATGCGGAAAAGGTTCGGTAAAGATGTGACTTTTTTTGATTTTTGCCAAAGTGTCCCACAGCAAACCTCGTTCTGGGTGCTGTGGGGCCGATGAGCGTGGGACACACCCCCTGTATGAACGTGTGTCCCACAGCCACCCGCGAGAGAACGTATTCTGAGCGGGGTGGGTGTGGGACACTTTGGCGGGGGAATACCCTTACTGTTGTTTGATTTGGATGCCGTCCAGGAGTTTCTTGATCTTTCGCTTGAGTTCTTTCTGGGTTGGGCGGTCACCCTTGCAGAGTTTCTTTATTTCCTTGTTGGACCTCTTGGTGAACTGCTTTTTCAGTTTGTTGAGAGTCTTTTGGTCGAATTTCTTTATCTCCTTGTCTTTCATTTGGTTGATCATGCCGTCTTCGCCTGCAAGGGTGTTGTAGACTACCTGTATGAGCAGGAAAGGCTGGCTGCTCTTAAAATCAAAGTTAAAGTCAAACTTGAGATTCAGGTCTGTGGGGGCGGTGTCATCAGCTATTTTTACTGAAAAGTCACTGATAACATTTTGTACTGACTGAAGTATCTGGTTGAGATTAAGATTGTCAAAACTCTTGGAATAGCTTATAGTATCACTGCTTGATGTATACGTATTTCTTGCACCTGCAGACTGCGGAACGCAAACAAGAATCATAAGCAGGAATGTTCCAAACACACTTTTTAAGGTTGTTCTAAGAGTCATATTGAGATAATTTTTAAGGTTTAGTCGTCTGCAAAAAGACGTGACAGTTCTTAATTTGTTATAAAATAGGAGGATATTTTTTGAAAACTATAATTAGTAGTTTATATTTGTGTTTAGTATTAACCTAATTCTATCCTTGTTATGAAACGTGCAATAATCCTTTTGAGTACATTGTTTGCACTGTTGTCGTGCGGACATAAAGTGAAAGTGTGGGAGAATCCTATGATCGGTACTACCCGATATAGTCAATTCTCAATAGAAAAGGTGGTCTTTGGAAAAGACACTACGACTCTTAATTTTCATGTGGAATATCCCTCAATGGGCAGTTTTACTTTTGGTAAGGATACCTATATCGAGGCCGATGGCAAACACTATCTCATAACCGGCTGTGACGCTTTTGAACTGGGAGAATATGTCTCTACGGATCCTAAGACATGGGAAATGGATTTCACTCTCTTTTTTGAGCCGATGCCCGGGAACATCAAGGTGTTTGACATCATTGAAGGTAATTTTGAGGGCGCATACACATTCTTCAATATACGGCCCAAGGGCGTAAAACTTCCGGTTGCCAAGGTACCGGCCGATTATCTTGCCGATTATCCGGAAGAGGATGAATGGCCTGCCACGAAATACAGCGAGGATCCTGTTACAATCCATATCAAGGCCCTGAATTACAAGCCTGGCATGAAAGCCAGATTGGATATATACCATTTTGATATCACAGACCCGTCTGGCCGTAATGATGGTATTATTTATCTGAATGATGACGGAGAGTATGACTACACATGCAAAACCTATTATCCGCAACGCATACAGATATCCATGGCTCCTTCGGCACCGGGATGGGCTTCGTTTGTTATGCCTATGATGGCTCCAGGCGAGGAACTGACAGTCCTGGTTGATATGAATGTGGTACCGGATTCTCTCCACGACGCTTTTGTGGGCTTAAAGGGTTATATGGCTAAATATACCCGCAGGGACCATGAATGTGACAGGGACCGTATGAGCGACGATGCCCAGATCACTCTTGCGGAATGGACTGTCGCTCATGCGACTACGGTTGCCGAACTGATTGAAGGACATGATTCGGTGGTGACTTCATTTGAGAAATTCAACAAGCAGAACGGATATTCGGAAATGGAAAGCAAACATTTCTTTGATTATGAACTCAGATATTTTGAGCTTGTAGCCAGAAATCAGGATTCGTTGTTCCATTCCAAGGAGTTCATGGATTACATTCTGCGCACGCGTCCAGCCTGTTTCTTTGATGAGAACATAGATCTTTCATCGGATTATGTCAGAGTATCCAGTCTGTTTGCGGATACTGACATAAGGGGCTTCGGACCGGATTTCTGCAGATACCTGTATGGCGTAACTCAGATTCGTGGAGGTAAGAAGATAAAGAAGCCGTTCATTGAAGACCCGTATCTTTCCAATCTGTATGACCGCATATCGGGCGATGTAGATGAGCAAATGGCCAAGAACAAGAAAAATGACTTTGCTCCTAATGTACATTATCTGGATTTGGCCGATGTCGCTCCCGAGAATATCCTCAGTACCATTCTTGACCGATATAAGGGCAAGGCCGTGCTGCTTGACATGTGGGAGACATGGTGCGGCTGGTGCATCAAGGGACATCAGGAAATGGCTCCATATAAGGATGAGTTGAAGGACAAGGACATTGTATTCTTGTATTTTGCCTCACCAAGTTCTCCGTTTGACCAATGGATGCGCTCTATTGCAACCATTCCGGGTGAGCACTACTACCTGACAGAGGAGCAGAACAAATATCTGTCCGAAAAGATATGGGGTTCAACCGGAGTGCCCAAGTATGCCGTATATGATGCCCAGAGCAATCAACTCTTCAAACAGCTGGGCTGGGCCGGATTGGATACTCTCAAGACCGAGATTGAGAAAGCGCTTAAATAAGGTTTCTTAAATGACTTTACTGCGTAAAATGGAATTGTCATTCAGATACGGCAGCGGCTATTATGTCGTTGCCGGTCTGGTGTCATTGTGCGCGTTTGTCATTGTGGGGATAAATTCGGGTGATACCGAGGGTTTGTCTGAGGGTATCTTCTTATGCAAGATTCTTAAGATTCTCTCAATACCTATTATCCTTTATATATTCCGCAAGTTTGACCGTAGCAGTGCAATATACTTCTGGCTCAACTTGGGTATAAGCAGTGTGGAGTATTATGTCATACCCATTGTGATAGAGTATGTGTTTTTCAGGCTGCTCGTTTATATTGCGCCGCCGTTGTTCACCTTTTTGCATTTGAATTGAGATGGAGCAGGAGGATGAAAACGGAAAACTGCTGATTGACAGCGTGCAGTTGCGCTTTGGTGACAATGTGGTCCTGCAGAGCGCGTACGTGACATCTTACAAGGGTGGGGTGACCGGTGTTCTGGGCCGAAACGGTACCGGCAAATCCTGTCTGTTCAAGTGCATCATGGGCGGTATCAGGCCCCAGAACAAGTATGTCCGGCTTAACAGTGAACCGCGGACCGATTACGGGCATATCGGCCTTAGGGTAAGATATCTGCCGCAGGAGCGTTTCATTCCGTCGGGCATGACTTTACCGCAGGCATATGAACTATATGGCGTTGATTATGAGGGTCTGGTACGGTTCGCAGACCAGTTTGACTGTTTCAGGAATGCCAAGGTCAAGACCCTGTCGGGCGGAGAATGCCGTCTGGCGGAGCTCTATCTGGTTCTCAATTCGGATGTCGAGTTCTGCATCCTGGACGAGCCGTTCTCAAACATTGCTCCTGTTTACGATGAGAAGATCCGTGCACTGATCAATGAGCAGAAAGCAAACAAGGGCATCATCATTACAGACCACATCTACGAGGAGATACTGAAGTCATCCGATGACCTGTATCTCCTGCGTGATGGGTTCACTTATCAGATTCATTCCCGCGACGATCTGGTTCGTCTGGGGTACATCTTAGCTTAATCTGTATACAATCTTTGTATTTCACATGAAATAATTGTAAAAGAGGTTGCAATTCGGTGGTGTTTTGGTTATATTTGCAACCAAACACTATCGATATGGGACAGACAGCTTTTACAGTCCGTATGGACTCAGACGTAAAGAAACAGTTTGATGAGCTCTGCAAGGATTTTGGCATGAGTTCAAATACGGCATTCAATGTCTTTGCCAGAGCGGTTATCAAGAATCAAAGAATCCCGTTTGAAGTGGAGTCTGAGCGGGAAGCGATAATCCGTCGAGGATGGGAGGCAATGGATAAAATCCGTCAGCAAGCAGCTGAGAATGGAACATCGGAAATGACACTGGATGAAATCAACGAAGTAATCAGGGAGTATAGAGAAGAACGTCGCCAGAAAAACCAAAATAACAACTAATAATATGAAGTTCTTTGCCGTAATTGATACTAATGTCCTTGTTTCATACCTATTGACAAGAAATAACGATTCGTCAGTAGCTAAAGTTATGGAATTAGTTAAGGAAGGGACGATAGTTCCTCTCCTTCATGCCGAGATTGTACATGAATATCAGGAAGTGCTGAATAGAGATAAACTTAAAATAGATCAGACTTCTATTTTGGATGCTATGAATACGATAAAGAACATGGGCGTATTCTGTGATCGAAAGGACGCAATCGGACCTTTTCCTGATCCCGATGACATAGTGTTTTATGAGGTATCATTGAGCGTTGAAGACTCTTATCTCATAACAGGAAACCTGAAACACTTTCCCAAGAACGGTCACGTGGTTACGCCAGCCGAGATGCTTCAGATAATCCATTTGGCTGAAAGCAAGGGAAACAATGTTTGCGAACCACCAATGGTATATATGTCAGAACAAAAGAAACAGATTATTGAGAAAGGGTGGCAGGCTATTGAAAAGATAAGGTCTTGTGCAGAGCAAAACGGTCTTTCGGATATGCCACTTGAAAGCATAAACCAGATTATCCGCGAGTATAGGGCGGAGCGTAAGAAGCAGATTTGAAAAGTAAAGGGGGCGGAATCAACCGTCCCCTTTGTCAATAGTCATTTTATTTGGTAACCTGAGTTCCGTTGAGGTTTACTCTGATGCCGTTCTGGGTGTCAATTGTGAAGTTTCCGTTCTCGTCGATGATCTTGTTGGCGGGTGTTGCCTGCTCTCCTCCGTTGACAAGATTGTTGTAAAGAGCGCGAGACATGGAATCTGCTTCATTTAGGGGAACTTCCTTGCCATTGACAAGAATCCTGTTGATTTTCTTTCCGTTGACCGTGATGTTTCCGTCTGCGTCAGTTTCTACGCCGGGGAGTTCGTGTATCAATTCTTTGATATCCGTGCCTTCAGGAATGCGGTAAGCGGTTGCGTTGAATTTGGAATCCTTCCTGTCCTCGCTTTTTATTGTAACCCGGTCTGTTTTTTCATCAACGTTTACCGTTATGCTACGGCTGTAACCTACAGGGGCTTTTCCCTCAACTTCATCGACTATATCATTGGCATAAATGGGTTCCTGGGCATCGCTGTAATACTCTTTTCCATTGACAAGTATCATTCTTACAGGCTTGCCGTTAATGGTTACATTGCCGTTCTCGTCAAACTGTACTCCAGGTAAGGACTTGATGAAATCATAATTCAAATTTCCTTCATATTTCAACGTGTCAGAGTCATATGTAACTCTGCCAACAACCTTTTTGGGTGTTTGTTCACTCTGGGCGTCATCATACACGTAGTTAACCTTGGTTTTTGCATTGAGTGCCAGAGAAATACAAACTAAGGGGAGAAGATAGAGTGCTCTGAGCAGACTCCTTCTGGTTGTTCTTTCCTTTTCCATCATAAAAATTCTGTTTTTTAAAATACTGTGATTGAAATTATTAGCTATTGTGTATCCGTTCATTGCGGCCGCTTTGCTAATGAGCAGATACTGATAACTGCGTAAGTCGGTGCCGGCGCGCAGTACGGTGTCATCGGCCTCGTATTCGTGGACAGCGCGCAGGTCAATGCGCAGCATCCAGATGGCGGGGTTGAACCACTGCAGGGCGGCTATAAGATCGGTTATAAGTACGTCTATTGAATGGTGGAGTGTCACGTGGGCTTTCTCATGGTCGATGACGGCGGTTTCATGGTTGCTCCAATCGGCCTCAGATATTACAATGTGTCCCATCCAACTGAATGACGGGGCGTTGCCGGGCATGACTAAGACGGTGGTGCCATCGGCCATAACCTCCTTGCGTGCGTGCCTTATTATACCACGTACGCGCAGGGCCGATGTCAACACCTTTGCCAGTACAAATACTACGCCTGCAGCATACACGGTCATGAGGGCGATGTGCCACCAGGGTGTGGATGGCTGGGCGGGAGTGCTTGAGACGGCTTGCATAAGTTGGGCCACCGGCATAGGCAATACCTCTGTCTTGTGGATTGTAATAATGCAAACAGGGAGGAGAAATGATAGCAAAGCCGTACTCAATAGCACAATCCTGTTGAGTCTGTGCCATGTATCCTTGATGAGCAGCAGACGGAAGAATATGTAGAAGACGGCCATTATGACCGCTACTTTCAATTGGTAGGTAAGGAAGGTCATCATTTTTCGTTCTTTTCCAGGTGTTCAATAAGTTCTTTCAGCTCATCGATGGATACTTTGCCGTCACCCACAAAGGCCGATACCGCATTCAGGTATGAGCCGAAGTAGTTGCCTATGAATCCGCCCATTGAGAACTTGCTGTACTCACTGCGGGTCACGATGGGGAAGTACTGATAGGTGGGGCCGTATGCCTTGTGATCCAGGAATCCGTCGGACTCCAGTTCACGTACCTGCGTAGAAAGCGTATTGAAATGTGGCTTGGGCTCGGGGTAGAGTTCGCGGAGTTCGCGTACAAAGAGTTCCCCCTTGTCCCAGAAGTGGTTCATTATGACCTCCTTCTTCTCACTAAGCTTGGTAATTTCTTTCTGTTTCATAATGCATCAGTAACTAGTACCGATGCAAATGTAACTACTAAAATAGTTACTCAACGATTTGTTTAGTTAATTAATGCTAATGAAGGTCTGTTTCATCTCCGTTCAGAAGGATTTTCCTGACTTTCCGGCCGTTTACGGTTACCAGACCCTGCTGGTCAACAGAGACACCGGAAAGCCCGTTTATTATTTCCCTGAGGCCGGTTTCATCGGTCGGTTGTTCTGTTGTTACAAACATATTGTCATACTCATCGATATGAACCCTGTTGGGCTTGGCATACTCTTGGTCACCCTTCTCGAATGCCACGATCCTCCTGTGTGTAGTCTTTAGGTTGTCTCTTCTGTCAATGACGCTGTCCCTGGAGAATATGGTCCTTATGTTCTTGGGCAAACTCTTGGTGTCGTTGAATATCACTATTGATCTTTGGCCCTTTTGGAAATAGTAGTCTACGTCAGGGGCGGATCGGTCTACAAGACGGTCTATCCATTCATCTATCATCTCATTGTTGCTTTCCGATACAAAACTGTGGGCTCGAACTCTTGTTTTTTCCCCGCGTGACCTGTTGTACTCCAGAACGCTTGCCACCTGGGCCCGGATCTCATCATCGGTTGACTTTGCAGTGGCGTTATTTCCGAAGGAAGCGCAGATCTCTCCGTTCTCATCATAATCAAAATTGATGAAGATTGCCTTCCTGTTGAAATTGAGGTCAACGACCTCCCATACATTATTGCCGAAACGTTCCTTTGCGGCATCGTTTCTATAGACCGTCATGTAGGCATCCTGCTGTCCGGCAAGCGCATTGAGGTAGGTGTTTACATCAACGAGTTTTCCCTGGACCGCATACTTCATTTCCGGGGCAGCCACAGTTACGCCTTTGCAGTTATATGTGAGAAGCAGGCCACCATTCTTGCCGGGATCTGCAAAGACGGATACAATATCAGGAATGTCAAGGTCAGGGTTGTCAATAGCAACTGGATTGAAGTTCTCGATACCTATTACATTAGGTTGCCCCGTGTTTATGAATACGAATCCGTATTTTTTCTGAGCCTTCTTTCCTTTGGGCTTGAAGTAGTATATTTTCTGTATTCCTTCAGGATTTAACTGGCGAGCCTCCTGAATGGTCATTTTTGCTCCGTTGATTATCGTTATGGTTGATTCGTTTACCCAGTTCAGTTCTTTGTCCGACAGGCTATTGGCGGTTTTTATGCCGTTTACAGCTATGACTGCATTGGGGAACGGTCTATTGAAATCCTCAACAATGCTGATGTCCTCGAGGGAGTCTTTGTTCAGTCCGTTTTTCCGATAGTAAAGATATCGGGTGTTCTCCATATCTATCTTATCGGAAAAACCGTTTGACATTATCAGGATACTTTTTGTCCTTGAATACTCAGGTAGCTGCGTAGGTCTGTCTGCCGGCTTGCATCCGAAACAGATAAACATACCTGCAGCAAGGAGAGTAGTGGCTATGGTCTGTGACGCTGTACCACCTTTGATTTCTGGTTGTTTCATCTGTAAAAAACGTTGTTTGGTTAATGAACTTTTCAGCCCCGAGGTCATTTCCGGATTACAACCAAAGAGCTGTTTTATGATTGAGAGTCGGTACTCCGTCAGGTTATAGCCATCGGCCAGCGCATCATGATCGGCCTGCCACTCCTGGACCTCCTCCAGACGTTTCTCGGAAATCCACATGAAGGGATTGAACCAGAATATGGAGCGAAGGACAGACATAATGAGCTTCTCCACGGTGTGACGGTGTCGTACATGGCTGCATTCATGGCTCAGGATGTGACGACGGGTTTTGTCATCGGGCTCCACACCCATGAACACCGTATGCATGAACGTGAACGGAGCCGATATGCTGTCATTCTCCGCCAGATCATACATGCCGGTGTGGGTGACTCTTGAAGCACGTTTAATACGTGCCACAGTGATGATGTTATGCAAAACAAGTACAAGTGAGAGAAGAAGTCCGGTTGCGTATACTGTGATGAAGAACAGACGCCATTTCTGTTCAAGCGTCATATGACGTGTTTCCTTTTGGGCCGATATGACCGGGCTGGCTGCCGGGGCCGTCTGCTGCGGTATGGCTGTGACGGTGACAGTCTGTTCCGATGGCTCTTGCGCGGGTACCATAGGGGTAGTATGGACGGGCTGGGTCATGACGGGCACCTTCATGTAGATGGTCTGCGCAGGGTAGAGGGGAACATTAAGTACCGGAATGGTCACTGACAGCAGCATCGCTACAATCAGATAGATCCGGCAGAATGCATAGTTGACCTTGCGGACAATCAGCCATCGGTAAAGGAGCAGGAAAAGTCCGCTGCAAAGGAAAATCTCAATTATATAGATAAAGTACGGGCGCATGAGAGCTTACTTTTTGTCGTCGTTAAGGATCTTGAGAATCTCATCGGTCTCCTGGACCGATATAGATTTGCGTGATGAGAAGTAGCTGACCAGACCGCTTACCGATCCGCCAAAGAATGAGTTGAGCACGCCGTGCATGAATGATTCAGTGTAGTCATCCTTGCTGACTGCGGCACTGTAGACGTTGCTGTGTCCGTAGGTCTTGTGAGTAAGGAAGCCCTTTGTGTCCAATATCCTGACAATGGTTGATACCGTGCTGTAGGCAGGTTTGGGGTCGGGAAGAAGTTCGTGGATGTCACGAATTACAAACTCTCTGTCAATGTTCCAGATTACCTGCATGATCTCCAATTCGGCTTTTGTAAGCTCCTGGATGCGTTTTTTTGATTCAGCCATACCTGTTTTGTTAAGTTAACGATGCAAATATATAACTAAGAATTTAAATTGCAAGTTAAAACATTAAATTTATCGCTAAAAAGTACATTTTTATATGATTTGCCAAAAAAATCTACTTTTGCTGTAGTTTTCCATTCAGTGCTGCGTCTAATGTGCAGAAACAAACAGGAAAGACAATGACAGAACGAGAATTTGAAAAGATGGTCAGAGAGAACAAGTGCACTATTTATACGGTGTGCTACATGTTCTCGAACGATCATGATGAGGTGGCTGACCTTTTTCAGGAGATACTCATAAACCTCTGGCGGGGATCCGGAACCTTCAGGGGTGAAAGCGCGCTGAGTTCCTGGATATGGAAAGTATCGCTTAACACCTGCATTACTTTTGACCGTAAGAAGAAACGCGGTGTGAGCACGGTACCTCTTACAATGGATGTTGACCTGTTCAGTGACCAGACCGAGGATACCCGTCAGATCGGAATGCTGCGTGAGCGTATCGGCCGCCTGGGTCCTTTTGACAGGGCGATAGTACTGCTTTGGCTTGAGAACCTCAGTTACGAGGAGATAGGTCAGATCGTTGGAATCACTTCAAGTAATGTCTCAGTCCGTCTTGTGAGAATCAGAGAACAACTTAAAAACATGCAGTAAAATGGAAACAACCGATAACACTTTAAAGGAGATGCAGCAGCAGATGGAGCTGCTCAAGAATAAGCTTGACAAGCAGACAATCGTCAATGACCAGATAATGCGTAATGCAATTGCCAAGGGTCTTAAGAGCATTCGCACAAAAGCGGCTATCCCGTATTTTGCCGGACTTGCAGCAATCCTTTGCTGCCCGTCATTCTACAACCTGGGATGCTCGCTGGGATTCCTTATTTACAGTGAACTTATGATAGTTTTCTGCTTGGGCGCAACCTGGTACACTAACTGTCAGATTCCTAAGATGGATGAGGATTTGCTGACTGCAGCCGGTCATCTGACACGCTTTAAGAAGATACACGCAGAATGGCTCAAGATTGGAATACCGCTTCTGATGGTATGGCTTGGCTGGCTTATTATGGACTTGTTCCGCTCAGTGGATATGTCGGGTGCCGAGGTTTACGCACTCATGGCAGGAATAGGAGTGGGCTTGATTATCGGTCTGGCAGCAGGATTAAAGGTGCGCCGCGAGCTGATGGACGGCGCCCAGGATCTGATAGATCAGATCAAGGATATGCAGGAGAAATAATCTCAGAGTGTCTTGTTGATGCTGGAGATGTAATCCAGGACATCGTCACGGCCTGATTTATCCAGCGATGAGGTTATGAAGTGGGGGGGTAATTCCTCCCACTGCTCTTTCAGGGTGTCCAGGAAACGGGTTACGTTCTCTGTTAGGCGGCCTCGGCCCAGTTTATCGGCCTTGGTAAAG